>WLWD01001507.1_pt1 | contig 64051 bp, 39 predicted proteins | sample 6712731 | NCBI WGS metagenome assembly WLWD01 (sample SAMN12718690, study PRJNA576275) | sponge metagenome | isolation source: marine sponge | host: Mycale hentscheli | place: New Zealand: South Island, Marlborough, Capsize Point | collected 2014-11-01
ACACTAACCTACACGTGAACACTAACCTACACCTGAACACTAACCTACACGTGAACACTAACCCACACGTGAACACTAACCCACACGTGAACACTAACCCACACGTGAACACTAACCCACACGTGAACACTAACCCACACGTGAACACTAACCCACACGTGAACACTAACCCACACGTGAACACTAACCCACACGTGAACACTAACCTACACATGCTCAAACAACTCTTATCTTCTAACATACAACACAAAATTGGTACATACGTTGGTGATACATACACTTATTACAGACGTATGCGTGCATAAGTACGCTAGATTTCAATAAAAAGAAAGTGAATGTGTAAAAAATTAGTCCAAAAGTTTAAAAATAACTTCCACTCTATATCAAGGACGGAAGACACTCTCATGAATTGGTCCGGCCAGTAGTGGGCGTGGTCAAAACAGATCATGGGTGTGACCAAAACAGTTCATGGGTGTGGCTAAGGATAATTCATGGGTGCGACAAGTCTATACACACTTTTATTCACTATAATTGTAATAGCTTGCTAAATTAAAAAAAGAATTTTGTATTAGCTAAAGTTTAGAATGATGCCATCATACATGTAGCTAGAATAATTACTGACAATACTAACTACATTGCAAACTGTACTTATGTACAATGGTGATAAATAAATAAATTTTAGACTTCTTATTTATCGCAATCAATAAAATGTTAAGCCATCGCTAAATGAGCCTCAGGAGAATGAAATTTATCGGTAAAGGTTGTCAATTTGGGATTCCCCCCCCTGAAGATAACAGTTATTTCTGAATTCCCATTTCAAATGATGGTCCAGCCAAAACCGGACCAACCGGACCGGCTCCTCCGGGCCTGTATATATATTTCAATGCATATAGCGTGCACTATTGTAGTAAAAAATTATAATACTATAATGAATCTTAATAGTTCGCGAAATAAATTATTTATTGGTCTGAGATAATTTTGTAATAGCTAGCTAGTATATAGTAAAGTTGAGGGTTCACACCTTTGATGCTTCGAAGTAGGAGTGTGAAAGTTGAAGGTGAAATATTATCTACTCCACAAGAGTAAAACTGTAGATCTGTCACTCAGGTAAGCTTTCTATTTAAGTCCCGTATCATTATAATTATGTGTACATACACATTACACTTCCGAGTATAATTGACTCTGCCCACTCGTATTGTAATACCACACTCTGTATCCACGTGTGTTCATGTGATGTGTACTTTGTAACCAATTGAACATGTCGCTCTCTGCATGCTGGCACGACAATTCTAAATGAGGCATCAATATAGTTCGAGCAGTGAAAACGGTACATGTAAACATTGTCTTCATAAGAGAAGAAGCTAAACCAGGCCAAAGACACTCGCTGGTATATATTTTCAATGCAAAACTCCACTTCCAGCAACTTCATTAACTTCACAGCGGCAAACCGTCAATTGTCTGTAATCTCCAAAATCAGAGTGTGACAGACACACAGGATGACTACTGTAACCCTCTCACACATGTGCACTAGTGTTAATAAGCATAACTTTTAATAATAGCAAAAAATTTCTCGCTCTAACAGCCAATATTGTTAATTAAAACTTAAGTTTTAATTAACAATATTGGCTGTTAGAGTGAGAAAAATTTTGCTACTATTATAATTATTTCAGCCGAGAATGACTGAATCACTGAAAGCATAAAACTAAAGATCTTTGGATTAGTTTACAGGCTTTAAAAGTGAAATAGTACGAATAAACACATGTGCGTGCAGCACTAGCCTTGAAACACACAGTTTGATAGTTTATAGGTGGAGACTATTTCATTCCTTAGCACGAATGTCCTATCTGTATTAAATCAACAGATTGGGAGGAGCAACTATCATGTAAATTAGTGAGTGTTCGACACACCAGCATGTGAGTAGGAATAGCAGTAATTACACTGGGGCAAAAGATCATCAAAACCTTGCAAATGTACCCAGTTGTCTACAGATAGGTTGTAATGGTTGCCATGGTTCCTAGCCTCAATCTTCTTTTATGTGAAAAGATACACTGTACACCTTGTTATAGGAAACCAATGTTACTCCAAAGAAATTACCATTCTCACTCCACATCATAAAAAAACATAAGTTACGTCACACATTGATTTCAGAAATAAAAAACAACAACAAAAAAAACAACAAATCATCGCCCAAATTTTATTCAAGACAGCATTAATTAGAATGGCACCACAGATAAAAGTTAACACGGATGCTTTTGCTTTCATTGTAGCTGTGTAGCACTTGTGAGTATTTTGAATGAGTAACTGAAAAATTATTGCCATGGCCAAAGAGATACACAAAATATTTTTTTTAGTTGTTACTGTTATCCTTGAACTAAATTTTCTAGTGTGCTACGAAAAACAATTGGGAATAATACGGTCTTAAAGATTTGTGTTACAGACAAAATAATCTCTATTATAATTCAGGTAACCTCTGCTTATCCCCACAGGAAATTTAGAAATACCATAATTCAGTTGTGAACTACTCACCTCGACGCTGAAGCCTATGTACCATAGGAACGCATCCACGCCACCCATATTGGTGCAACACATTCGCACAGCAGTCTCACGGGGCCGGTCTTTTTACTAACCCTGATCCTTCCGCCGCGCGTCATGTTAGGGTAGTTAGCGTAGTTATAGCCAGAGGAGATCTTTGGCCCGACGAGAGATTAAACTTTGACAATGCTTCGGACGACCATTTCCAGTCAATATTATTACTTTTGTATGGTAAAGCGTTTTTAACACATTTGGCCTGGTGATATCACTGGTAAAGGGTTTTCTGGATAGAGGTTATTGTATTGTTTACTAACAGTTTAGCTATAAATGAACAGTCAGAGGGCAAATGCATTTTTTTCCCATTAGTATTAAGAAATAGCATTTAAATAGACAGTGTAGTGGTGTATATTTTTTGATCAATTAATTGTAAAGCAATTAAGAATGAATGAGAATGAATGAATGAATGAGAATGAATGAGTGAGAACACGTAAATGAATGAAGGAGAATGAACAAATGTATCCATTAGATTCCATTGATATAACACTGTAGCAGTCTCAAGGGGACCTAACCCTTTACCAAGCTAAAAAATGCATATATTTTTTAATTTAGTAATAATAATTTAAAATTGTGTTTATTAATTATTATTATTATCATCACGTACAAAAACTTCACATTAAAAATAATATACAAATGAATTATTAAATTTTTTTTTGTACAGTGTATACATCCTGCATGTACATCTGTAAATTCTAAGTATTAGTGTTAAACTATCTGTAAACTTACCACTTCAGTAAACTCCAGTAGATGCCTAGTACACCTCAGGTGTTAATTGATCTATTGTGCCTGTACACTTGTCTTGGTAAAAAAAAAAGAAACTACGATGTATATGCTGCATATAAATTTGTGAAAATCCTTGTAAACTGGGCTTTTTCATGTAGTGTAAATTAAACAATAAATAAAAAAATGCATAAACAAATGAAACAAGGAAACAAATGACTAAGTAAATTTTAGAAAGAATTTTTTTTATTCAAATAACAGCTGTTGAACAAAGTTTAGCTATAGCTAGATGTGAACAGATGGAAACACAAGCCTCATTATTTAACGTTTGAAATTTCTGACATCATGAAATTCAGCTACAGTCCATGTTTCATGTTCCATACAATAGCTATGGAAATTCCAAATTTCATGTTTTCATGAAATTTTTCAGGAATATCACATTTCATGGAATTACATTACCAGGGCATATCATATTTCATGCACACCATGAAACTAGAGTGGAATGTGAAATTTCCTGTACCTGATAGTTCATTTGTAACTCATGAAAGTCAAGCCTGACATTTCATGTTAATTTCTGACTTAAACTGTACTCAGGAAATGCCACTTTTTTTGTAGTGCATGTCCTCAGACCTTTACCCAGTGTAGCATTTCCGTAAAGGTACAATACCCAATAATAGAACAGTTTGATAATGCACCTAATGTCATTTGTTGTGTTTCACCCCCCCCCACCCCCCCCAACTTTATTATTGGCGAGCGAGCGTAGCGAGCGAGACACTTACAGGGGTAACACAATTGAAAATCGGGGATGTTTATTTATTGGCGAGCGAGCGTAGCGAGCGAGACAGTATTAGGGGTGGACAATGCAAAATCGGGTCTATGTTATTGGCGAGCGAGCGTAGCGAGCGAGACAGTATTAGGGGTGGATAATGCAAAATCGGGTATATGTTATATATATGTATGTATGTATGGATGGTACGTATGCTCTTTAAACGCGCGCGCGGGGAACGTTTTTCTCCTAAAAACACGGCTATTTAGGCTTGACTCCAGTTTATTCTGAAACTACAGCATTAAGCAAACCTTACTTTATACTTAAGCTCCAAAGTATGAGAAAATTCCTGCTAAAACGCTTGTTTTCAAGACACAAAAAGTTGATTCGACAGGTTACTATGGCATTGAAGACCCTTTTCCAGACTTAATTTCAAAACTTCGCCGTTTTATGGGGGGATACGGAGTGCCGGTTGTTGGTTGTCAAGAGCCGTTGGTAGTCAGAATGCCGTAGTATTAATGCTATGGAAGCTACTACTTCTCGAGGGAAGCTGAGATAAGTACGCAATTCCATATTTGTTAGCTAAATATGCAAAATTAACTCTGGCCTTTCTTTTTTGTAGCTAAGAGCTAGTCAACAGTGACTGGTAAATTCAAATAGTCAGATTGGCTCAAATTTGGTACTACAAAAGTTACCACTGCTCAAGAAAGTGAGGTAAGAAAGTAATTTTGTATTGTGTGCTAAAATTGACTGTCTTTTGTTTTTGTAGGTGAGAGCTTGTTGTCAAGAATTCAAGGTAATTCAGACGGTCAAAGTAACTTCAATTTGATACTACAGAAGTTATCAATACTCAAGAATAATGTAAGTAGTAATTCCATATTTGTTGGCTAAAATTACAAATAATAACACTGGTTTATTTTTTATCGTAGCTGAGAGCTTGTTCAAGAGTTACTGGTGATTGAAATTATCAGAATGGTTGATGTTTGAGATTATCAGAATGGTTGATGTTTGATACTACAAAAGTTACCATTAATAAGGTAAGAGAGTGATTTTGTATTTGTTTGCTGAAATCAAATGTCATAACTGCTGCTATTATAGTGTTTGCATGAAGTAAGCTAAAACATAGTAACATTTTATGTTACCTAACTATCAGGCTCGCTCGCCATTTGTGCTCAAGCACACCACTAGTATATATGTATGTATGTATGGATGGTACGTATGCTCTTTAAATGCGCGCGCTTCTAATTACGTAAGTTAGGTAAAGCGTTCACAGTTCCAGTTTTTTTCAATTAACGAGCGCGGAGTATCCTGCTGCAGACGCAACATTGTTTCAACCAAAAAGTTTACAGCTACTCTCTTCTTGAAACAATCGTGAAGTCTTTGTCAAGCTGCGCTTCTTTGCCACTGCTTTCGAAGTTTATTCAGGTAATTGTTAGTTTAGTCTGGGATCAGAGACTTTAGATTCTCTGATGCTAACTGAGAATGGAAAGGGTTACACTGTGCACTACAGTTAGATGTAATTTCTGTCCTATTTTTCTGTAAAAAGAGTCTGCTCGCTCGCCATGCATTTGCGCTATTCGAGCGCACCACTAGTTTATATATATGTTTGGACGTACGTAAGGCATTTTTGTACTTTGACCCTCGCGTTTTTGTGTAAGTTCGGTGGTCGACCCCGTCCCAAACTTCACTAAACAGAATCCTCCGTTTATCGATCAGTACCCGTATCACCCTAGAAATTGAATTGTTCACTGTTTTGAATTCTTTTACGGGTGCAGTTAAAACGTGAAAACTTACGGGACTTCCATTTCTATTCGAGTTAGTGGCAGTGATAAGTCAATGCGCTCTTTGGCATGGTTATAAGCCGTACGCAACAGTATTTACTTGAAAATGCATTGTCCACTAGACTTACCCCGAAGGTAAGTCTTGTATAGGTGTGTCCAGTTGTGTCAAAGCATTGTGCTTTACAGCCACTATTTAGCTAAAGAATATCACAAAGAAAACGTTTAAATAGCGTGTATTGTTTTGTTGTTGTTGTTTTCCTTCAATTCAAACAGTTGCAGCGAGTTGTTACTATGGTACTGAAATCCCTTTACAGTGTATGCCTAATTTAAAAACTGGACCTTATTTTCAGTAGCTTCAGTGTTGGAAGTCAAAATTATTCATATAAAAATAGTATAGTCTTTAGGCTCGCTCGCCATTTGTGCTCAAGCACATCACTAGTATAGTAGTTAATTGGCGAGCGAGCGTAGCGAGCGAGACACTTACAGGGGTAACACAATTGAAAATCGGGGATGTTTGTTTGTTTATATATATGGACGTACGTATGTCATTTTGTACTTTGACCCTCCGTATTTTTGTGTTCCCTCCGCGTTCGACCCCGTCCCAAACTTCACTGAACGGAATCCTCCCGTTTAGCGACCATTACCCGTGTCGCCTTAGAAATTGAATTGTTTACGGCTTTGAATTGTTTTGCGGGTGCAGTTAAAACTCAAAAACTTATGGCAGCTCCATTTCTATTCAAGTTAGTGGCGGTGGTGAGTTAATACGCTATTTGTCACAGTTATAAGCCCTACTCAACAGTATTTACTTAAAAATTCATTGTCCACTAGACTTACCACGAAGGTAAGTCTTGCGTACATAGGTATGTTCAGTTGTGTGAAAGTATTGTGCGTTACAACTACTATTAAGAATATCACAAAGAAAATTTTAAATAACGTGATTTGATTTTGTTAATTCAAACTGTTGCGGGAGCGGTTACTATGACATTGAAACCCCTTTACCGCATACGTAATTTAATAACTCTGACTTTATTTAGTAGCTTTAGTGTTAGTTGTTAAAATCAAATTTAACAATAGTGTAGTTTAAGGCTCGCTCGCCATTTGTGCTCAAGCACACCACTAGTGTAGTAATATTTAATGAATGTGGTTTAGCTCCAAGTGGTCCAATTGATCTAGCAGTTGCAAATAGAATTATACTGCCAACCTTCATACAAAAGCACATACCGCCTTATCTGTAGCAGTTAGCAGCATTAGCTAAAATCTTGAGGGACTGGACAAACTCGTTCATCAACATACTGATTTTATTAGTTTTAGCTACTATCAATTGACTTAGTTTTGGTTAATTTATGTAGTTTTCTAATTCTCTTCAAACTCCTTAAAATAAGCAGTTCATGTAGTTTTCATGTAGCTTCACAAAAAGCACATTTCTATGAAATCTTGGGTATATATAAAATAGTATGATTTTTTTAATTGAACATAAATGAAGACGTACAAAAAAACCACTAATATTAAGTAGTCTTTTAAAATAAATAAAATTTAAAAAACAAAGCAAAAACATTTAGTTGGCACAGCCCATGATAGCCATGGTATTCCCCCACTGCATAACTATGGAGATCCTCTGGAGGAGGTATTAGTGGACAAGGCCTGCACATTAGCCTTGTATGACTAGCTAGCTGGTCATTTTCCTGTATGCTCTATTGCATCAAATTATTGTATAAAAAAATAGTTAGCTATCTTCATTTAATAGGCATAATTCAAGGTGGATTGCTTATTGCTTAGTTTAAGTTTTTGTCATCCACTCTACGTAGTTTTAGTTTTAGCTAATCTAATTTATTGTGTTCTAAAATATTTAGTTTTTTTTTATATTCTCTACAGCTTAGTTTCAGCTAGTTAGCTATTCTGACCAAAAGTAAAGTAACTACCTAAAACTAAGGGGTTCAGCTGTCTCAAGAATTTAGAGTAATAGAGCAGTCATCCGGGACAGGATGATCAAGGCCATCAAGAATACAGAAGGAACTTTCTTGACTGACCAGGTGGATCTTGACACCTAAGACTAACACTTTGTAGACATTCATTCCATTTTCTCCATGCCCAATGTACACTAAACAGGCCCTTAGACAGGATGTTGAAAGGGGAGAAGGGGATACTTTATTCATAACCACACCCACTTAATAGACACACTTTTTGATAATGAAGTTGCATCAAATATCAAGCATTATATTAGTAGTGAATAATTAGAAATTCAATAAGCTCACTTTCTCCAATTTGTGTGGATTCTTCTGTATAATATTTGATCAATGTTCAAGTCTGAGTAATAATTGCTAAATTACTTGGTAACTATGTAGCTATGTGGCTACTGAACTATTCAGGATGTGGCACTTTCAGAAATTTGAGTCAGATATATTCATGAATTTTCGGCTATGGGTGAGCCTTCTAGTGAATCTAGCACATTGTTGTCCTCGTTTAATACTAACTAGTGATGTTGTGGACTTGGTTAATCACAGTCTATACATTTACAAACTAGCTTAAACATACATAGAGCTGCCAGTCATTGTAGTTTGGGTAAGGGTTGTTAATCCTATAAGTACAGCATCATCAAGCTGTTTACTAGTAGTGACTGGCGAAGGTCAGTTGTTAAGGGTGACTTCCTTCCTGCAATTATCATTATATCTGCCGTAATGAGTAGACCACACCCACTTCCTTGTCTGACCAAGTGGTCTAGGTGTGAGTCTATTACTTAGATTATGGTTGGTTTGTTGCTATAGGATTGAGCCGTCTCGCTCCCCTCAATGTCCGCCTCAGGATTGGGTCCTTCTCTTCAGAGCCTCCAGAGATGGTTACTCTGGACGCGACTTCCATTCTCACTGTGATGAACGAGGGCCAACGGTTACGATAATAAAGGTAAGTGGCAAATAAGCTACAGTATAATGATGCACATAAGAATGTATTTTTTTAAGCTTTCACTTAATATGTTTTTTTGTGTTTTTCTTCCTATACCCACCCACGCATCCCCTCTGTCATTCATGCCCCTGTTATTAGACGCCTGATGAGCAGATATTTGGTGGCTACTCCGAGTCCAGCTGGAGCAGTCGGTCCAAGAGGGGAAAGTTCGCCAGTTCCTAGGAGGCGTTCCTGTTCCTGCTGCAAGGCCAGGGGGATTCCCCTCCCGCCAAGTACCTCATCCACCAGCCGACCTATGCTATAAACAACCATCCCGGGTGAGTGGTTATTACAGATCATTGGAGCCATTCCCTGCAGTGGGATATTGAATGCGTGCAGAGCAATTAATTGGTTATTATTGTTGTTTTTGTTTGTTTGTTTTTTGGTTACTACTGTTGTTAATTTTTGTATATTATAATCAGACTAGAAAGTGTATATAGTTTGTTGTTTTTTTGTTTTGTTTTTTATGAAATTATATTTACCATATCGTTTTTTGAAAGCTTTTTAGTAATGGTCCTATATTATTAATTTGTAGTAATGGTCCTATATTTGGGTCTGGGGCGGATCTCTTCATTAGCAACCATTGCAACATGAATCAAGAATCGTACTCGCAGCTCGGCCACTCCTACGGAGACCCCGCCCTCCCCGCAGAGACTCTCACTGGTGAGCTTCATGAACAGTTTATTTCTTGTAAAGTGATGTGTAAGAAGCGACCTTTGAGGCAAACTATTCTTTCCAATACTGCCAGTCTTCCTTATTGCTCATCCACACACATTGCAGTGTCCTCCTCATTGAAACATGTATTAGGGAGTACAAACAAGAAGTATGGTACAGTAGAACCTCGGACCTTGTATTACCTTGAACTCTGAAACATTCGCAACTCTAAACACAATCTTGACCATATATATACAGTAGACCCTCAGTTATCCGAACCCCGTTTATCCGAACTCTCACTAATTTGATTTTTATGGGGGGGGGGGGGGGGGGGATTGTAATGATATTCATTGTTGGAATTTTGCTGTGCATTTAAGAGATTAAGACCCCATTCAAAATGACTTATTTAAAATATCCGAACAACTTGAGGGTCTACTGTATGTAAGTGTCAAGAAACAATTGCAGCCAACAATAATGAAGATTCACCTTTACCAAACCACCGTGCCCGGCTATGAGCGCTAAGACAGTGATTGTATTGATAACCCCTTACCCACACCCATACAATTTGTGTTCACCATTGTTAACTAGCTAATGGTTCATTAGGATGTCTGGGGTTAGCTCTCTGGGATTTTGCCGTTAGCAACAGTTTCTGAACATATTGACTTAACTAAAATTATGCATCTCTCGCAGAGAACTCATGGCTACCTTAACTCATCAAGGAAAGGTCATTCTGTACTATTAGCCGTGTGAACAGGCACGATATGAAAGAGTTTTTCTAACCATGTTATTCACAATGAACATTCTCTTGCAGGTGAGAGCTATTTCACAGTAGATGATTACGAAGTGTTTGGCCTGGCTACATAAAATTTTAACTCCCAGACAACTAGGAACTACCCTTCCCAACCTCTGGCCCTTCCCAACCTCTGGACCTTCCCAACCTCTGGACCTTCCCAACTTCTGGACCTTCCCAACCTCTGGACCTTCCCAACTTCTGGACCTTCCCAACCTCTGGACCTTCCCAACCTCTGGACCTTCCCAACTTCTGGACCTTCCCAACTTCTGTCTCCACTCATTCCATCCAATACTACATATCTTCAAATCTACATCGTGTCAAGAAATCCATTTCCATCTCCTGCAGCATGAAATATTGTCACTCATGGAATGTCATCTTCAGAAACTCAGTGTTTATGTGTGTGTATGTGTGTTCATACCAGCTGCTTTATTCATTGTTTGCTTTCATTATGTTCAAGTTATTGACTTAGTGCAAAATTCACCACCAGTTGTATATTATGTATTTCTCAGCTGTCCATTGTATATTTCATTCTCCATGTAAAGTATTTGCCTATTAACCTGCTAAAATACAGTAGCTAATGGTAGCTAATTTATAGGTAAAGTGTTGAGCGGGTGTATATAGGTAACTCCAATCAACTTATGGATTGGGAGATTTCAGCAGTAGCTACTGGAATTATAGTAGGAAGACTCTGAAGGACCATGGCCACCTGTAATTAGTGCCACAGAACATTAGATAACTACATAAGGTAGCTAGCAAGGATAACAGCAGATTTAATGGATAAGAGGAGATGTGAAACTTAAATAGCTAGCTGTAGTCTATCGAACTGCTTCTAAGGCCATGGCATAGGCTCCAACTGTCCTTAAATCCGAAGGAGAGTCCTTAATTTTTGGACTTTGTCCTTCGTCCTTCAAAGGCTTGCTACTGCTCTATTGTTTGTCCTTAAAACAGCACTGACCTCATATAGCTAGCTATAAATAGAGCAGCTGACCTTGCACATGCCCAGCACTGGCCAGCAGAGCATGCATTGCATATTTGCCATATTGATTATAATGTCGCCATGTATATCAACTGCAAGCTTGCATAGTTTTTAAAGAATGCAAGATAAGCTAAATAATATCCAGCATGATACATGTACAAAAGTATTTTAAAATATGCAGCTGCTATAGCTACATGCAGCTGCTGCTAGCTCTTTCAACTGCTTACTGGTCAGGTCTGAACAGCTAATTTTTTGCTTCGTGAGTCTCATTCCTCAGACCTCTAGACTTGTTGTGTCTTCAATAAATTATGTCTGATTCTTTGCCTGGGCCTATACTGCCTAAGAAACCCAAACGACTATGTCATTTTGATCCAAGCTGGATTCAACAGTTTCCAGGAATTGGGACTTCTTCCAAGGGTACGTATAATATGTCATAGCTATTGAGATACACATTTCATGTAAACATAATAACAGGTAATGCGTATGCAACAGTCAACAATAATTTCTTTAACTCACTAAGTACAAAAAAGCAACTGTACTGCATAATTTACTCCATTAATGTGGTTGGGCGTGGTTATGTTTATTAGGGGTGTGGTAATTACATTATAGATTGGTGTCGTTTGTGTCCTGTGTCTGTGGGTTAAAGCATTTTTAGAAAAGTTGGAGCCTATGCCATGGAAGTGCTCTCGTTTTGTGGTGACATTTGCTGGTAGGCATTGTATACGAGGACAAAGAGTTGTGCTGTATAGCTCAGTTGACATTGTGATACCAATGTATCTATCCTACTGGTTGTATATGTGTAGAATACTCCAAAACCCACCATTAAATGGTAAGTAGGCTCTGCCAGATTATGCTAGCATTTTTCTGGAAAAATAGACATGAAATTGTATAGCAGAATAGTTCTAGAATAATATAAGCGTTGACTAGATTTATAGCACAAAAATATAACAAAATGTATTTGGAAACAATAATCCATACATGTACAGTTAAAAGTGAGTGTGATAAAGAGAGAAAAAAAGACGTTCCTTCAAGGAACATCATGCAATACAAAATAGTATAACAGTAATGGACAGATGTTCTATTAAATGCTGGTAAATGATTCAGTGCCATGAATTTGTCTCACAGGCAGTGATTCGATTATAAAATTAGCATTCATCTTTCCACAGATTGTTATCTGCAAAATACAATAAACTCATAAATTAGTCTTAATCACAATAGCTCAGAACTTTCAATACACTGATAAGCAAAAAAAAAAAAGAAAAAAGAAATAAACAAGTTTCAATATCTGTTAGCCAATAATTTAGAGCCTTGTGATACATAGCAGAATTAAACAGTAAGTCCCTTTACTTTACGTACAGTACAAATATTGTAATACCTTCAAGAAATTTGATGGCCTCCTTGTATCCTTTTGGTTTCTTCTTTAAAATAGCCACAAAAGTGTTTAAATTGTCTGAATCTAATTCAATCTTATCAAACAGATCAGAGATCATCATCTCCACTTTACCATTAGGTTCAATATTAACTCGACTATCAGAAATTGCTTTGTGGTTATCGTCAGAAAGCATTCCTTCCGTGTTCATTTCTGTAGCTAGCCAAGTTGCATCGTGTTTCATAGCTATCTTCAACTTGGGTCTAAGGGCTTTCAGCTTGTCGATGTCAACTATTTTATTTGCTACATAAATAGAAATTAATATTGGTCTAATGTATTCGCAAGTACCAAAAATAAACATGCAAAATATTAGCTACATCAGTATATGCATTAGAAATTACTTGCCAAAATCAATATAAGATATACAATTATTAGTACAATTTTACTATCTAGATTAACCAACCTACAGTTGTAAAACAAGCAGCTGAAAATAACCCATATTTCCCATTCCATCTTAATCATCATCCTTCTGTTGTTAATTTATCACTCCTTCTCCCTCTCTCTCACTAAACTATCTTTCTATTGAAGTGGTTGCAATAAATTAAAGATCTACAAGTCAAAGAAATAAACTGTTGTTGTTGTTTTTTCAATTTAAAGAATATACTTTTAGACTATAGAAAAGTATAGCTACTTTTAAAGTTTTAAGAACTCACTGTCTAAAGCTGCTGCAGTTACTTCACGTGAACGACTACCCTCAGGCAGTGAGGGTGGAGCTTCTTCCGCCAAAACTTTGTTGAACTCTGATATCAGGTCACGTGCTAGTTGTCCAAATCCCACGATACCGCCAGCAAGAACCTTCACTAACTGACCCAGCGACACTGGCTTCAAACCTTGACCTTCCACCCACTCCGAGAGAATCTTTTCCAGAGACAGAATATTCGTACTGCTTCTGCACTGTTCTCTTACATTTTGTGGCAAATGCAATGCTATTCCAAGCTCCTGCCATTTGAAACTCATTGGCGTTAGACACTTCACCAGATGCGGGACATCAGTATGCTTCAGAATGTAGCCACTCCCCACAGAAGACATTCTTGTAGACTACGTGTCTAAAGCTTTGACTTATTCGAGTAGTATTGGGTATAAGCAGTTGGTTGGTACTTCTATCTGCTGTACATTAATATGATAACAAAAAATTCTATATGTGACAGGCTCTGGGAAAACCAGACATTTCTGGCAAACCAAAAAAAAGGAGTTTTTTATGTTAATAAAAAGCTACAATTTATCTCAACTTAGTGCTAAAATACTGGAGGGTGAAACCATTGAACTAGAAATCGTGAAAACATAAATTGAATTTCCACTTCCGGTATACTTAATGTTTCCGTATACTTAACGGCGTACTCTGCATACGTAATTAAATTGTGCAGCCGCTTTTTAACGGCAACTAACGAAGCTTTGCGTAGAGTTCTTTTTAGCTTTCAGAGTGTCTCGGAGCCTGTCTTGTCGGAATCTTTGCCCACTCTACTCGATGTAGGAGTAAACTTTCAGCCAGAGGTAAGCTGTAGATTGCATGCAATAGTCTCAAAGCTATGCCGTTTTTTTTAGCTGCTTGTTTGAAACTCCACCCATTCCCCGTTTATTGTACTTCGAGAACAAGAGAGAATAAAAAGTAGCTTAGTCTTTCCACAGCACGATTGAGGTCTTTTAAGTTGTTTTGACATTTGAAATTTGGCATAGACTTAGAGTATAAGGGTCACTAAGACTAATTCTGCAAAAAACAAAAATAGGAGAAGAAAGAATTTTTCCGATGACTTAGTTCTGGAGCCTATATCTCAATTTCAATTTTTGCCCGAAATGCCTGGTTTTCCCAGAGCCTGTCACCTATAATTAAAATTTTTAAATTCAGTTCATAGTTAACTAGAACCACAAATACTACAATGCCAGAGATCGCAGGCTTAAAATGAAAGTGAAACAATCTGATTCAAATTGTGGGAGATGAAATCGTATAAATATCAATATTAGAAATCTCAATTCGTTAGCTTTGCTCTCAGGCTTAGGTTCCAACCTTATCCACTACAACAATGTGTATGAAATATTTATTTCTATTCATGAACTGCCTCTTGCATGCCACACACTGTATTACTCAAGCCTTCCCCCCAACCTGCCTGAAATGGGTCACTTCTCCAAATAAGTCCAGACACTATATACGAGGAACTATACCAGTTATATGCTTTGAAATGTGTACACATGGAGCAATCATATGAATAATAAACCGAAAGAGTAAAACATCTCATTGTCCTATTTAGTGCAATTATATATGAGTAATTAGAGTTTCTAGATCAAGACCCCTTTACCGACTACCCGTATGAATAATTGGATGCAATTGGACAGTAAAACCAGAGCACACAATGGTAAATGTAGAAAGTTTCTTTCATTTTAAGTACAGTAGGATGTCAGTTATCTAAACTTCAATATTTTGTCCAGCTATTTGAACATTTCAATTATCCGAACACCGTTCAGTCCCAACATGTTTGAATACTATAGTACATAAAATTACAGCTTGTGTAAAATACGTAGTAGAGTAGGAGAATTATATAGCAGGGGCAGGCAGGGGGCTTCAGCAGGTTACTGGTAACCCCTCCTTTCAAATTAATTATACTCATAGCCTACATTCAACTGAAGTAGGTCTTCAATACTTCATGCTAGTGCTTCATTGGTTTGGGCATAACACCCCCCCCCCCTCCACTTTAAATCCTGCCTTACCACTGTATAGATTAAAGAAGCTCCATTTCTGGTGGGTAAAGAGGGTTGAGTGAGGGAGGGGGAGGGGGAGGTAAAGCCCCAGTGTTTCACCCCCTCTGTATCAAACAGGCCCAACCTATGTAGCTAGCTCACTAGGAAAGCTTACAAGCTTGTCTTTCTGAAAGGGTACGAATTTGCAAGACAACCACGCAGAATAGAGATGCCATCCAACATTTGACCACTACTAGACTGCTCACCTTTTCTTCAAGTCGAGGGCTGACGCTAGCGGGTCTATCGAGTGTTGATTCAAATCAGGAGTTTGGGATGCTGCGAGTGCGCGCCGCCTCTCCCTATTAGAGAGAGACCTTTTACCAAGACTGCAATGTATGTTTACTTCCTGTCTGTGCATTGCGCGCGCACGACCGCAGTAAAGTAATTAACGTGGTTTGGCTAAAAAAATGGCTGTAGCTGTACTAAGTAACTGAATGTAGCTATACCAATTACTTTGGTTGTTGAATAGTAGAAAAAAGATGTTTATTATATAGCCCTAACTTGAATGCACTTTTGCAAACATCATCTTATCTGGCAATGACTGCACTGGTACAGTGACATGGCTCATGTTTGTAGCTCATGTTTGTAGCTAGACTGACTGCCAGCTTACTGGAAGAGCACCAGCGAAACTATTGCTTCTACTGTTTTTCTATCTTCTACTGATGTAGCCAGAATGTAGCTTGCAAAAGTCTGCTCAACGATCTGGTCAGTCGAACTGAAGTAAGTGCACACCTGCAGTCCATGGAGATCATTAATAAATCAGACCCGTAGGCAGGAAGGAAGCAAGGGTGTGGATGTGCACTGGAACTCTTAATTTTCCAGGACACTTTTCACTAGCTAAAAATAATTGTACATACACACACTTTGTGGACACCCACACTCGATTAGATGTTACGCAAAAAATGTAGCTACATTTATGCATTCTTCTGGAATCCTGGGGAAAGATACCATAACAGGTGGTACAGTAACCAGTCCCTTCTGATTAGGTATAAGGAGTTTGGCTGGCAAAGCTGTATAGCTATATATTACAATAAAGATCATCTTTATTATAGAGCATCGTAGTTGAAAATGGGGTTGTAAATCCCAAGCTCTACTTTCTGAAGGACCACCTGGGCTGTTCACCTAAGATGTTATGCACAACAGCTTAAGCTCAAATGATTCTAAGACAAACTAAAATTCTGAGAAAGGAGGTCTCAGGCCTGTACAACTAGAGCACTACACAGACTGACTTGCTGAAAACATGTGTTCACAAAAAACAGAATGAGCATGCTCAAAACAGACAAGAAATGATAATGAATAAAGTTAATGATAAATGATATACGTTCATGGTGTTTGTTTGGCTATGCAAGACCCAAACAGACCCTTTGCCTATTTTTCATAAGAATCAACATCCAGAACAGAATCCCCTTCTGCAATAGTTTGTATTTCAACACACAGATGAAAGCTCTACTTCAGATGAGGGTATTTTTCTGCAGATTTGCCTCTTAAAGTGATGATATTGTTACTACACTATAGATCCTACAGAGTCAGTGGCTTATATTTGTGAATGAGTGAGTAACCTAAAGGATGAAAAGCGTGCTCTCCTTTATCATCACATGAAGGCACGCAATGTCTTTCCTAGCTACATCTTCTTTACTTGGTAGGAATCCTTACTTTCTGCTGTACCTTAATATTTATATGGATCAGTTCTGACATGCATATATTAACTCATACTTGCTTATTCTCATCTGGCACAGTCATAAACTTTATTAACTGATTGGTATTTTAAGTACAAATAGTTTTTGCAAATGGACATCATTTCCAGAGTAGCATGAGAAGTGGCAAAAAAAAAACTACTTGTAGCTACTGGAGTAAATTAAGCAAGGCCTTGGTAGCTATCATTCCTTACTCAGTTATCACCGAAAGTGTCTCCTAGATTGTGATACTTAAAAGCTACAATTATGTCATGTCCAAGGTATGTGTGTGTGTTGTGTGTGGGGGGAATGGGAGGTTGAGGGTATTAGAATAGGCCGACTCTGGTCCGATCTCACAGCTAGCTAGAGTCTAGATGCAAACAATTGTTATTATCAAATCAACAGCGTGACATTACAAATCGAGAGAGAGAGGCACGTCATTACAACATTACGTAATGCATGATCATTCCGTATGAATAATGTTACAATTACAATTCACACAACGCATGATATGAATGAGAGTCTTATGTGCACCTCGTATTCCAAGGGGGCCCACCTACTTTACCAAGATCAGTAAGTATAGTTCATAGGACAACTGCATGCTAATTTATTTTTCATTCATTATGTATAGCTAATATGTACAAAACATTTAGCTATGTTATATTGTGGTTTAGACCTAAAATATTTGGGCCTCTCCCTATCAATTAGCACTGGGTCCTCCTTTGCATATCTGCTTTACATGGTCTCAACTATCCTTATCTGGTTTGCATGGTCAGGGGTATGAAGGTGCCAGTGGAGTTTTGGTATAGATTCCCCAGTTATTTTAAATTTTAGTTGTTTGTATTAAATGAAAAAAAGAAAAAAAACTTGAAGGCTTTCACGCAATAACTAGCTAGCTAGTTCTAGATCCCTCATTCACAGTATACTCAATTTCATATTTTACAAGAATGGTTAATCTGACAAAAGTTCAGTGTACAAAAGATTGCATCGTCGTGGTTTGAGGTAGATGATAGAACTGTGGCCAGAAGAATGTCATTACACTAGTAAATAATAATAATAGTACAAATGCATAACACTTAGTTTTAATTGTTCCTGTTAATTCTGCCTAAAGATTCAGTTATAGATTCTAACTTGTGTATATAATTTCTCAAATTCTATCAATTGACTTACACGTAGTTTGTTATCATGTGTGGTTTCTTTAAAGATAATGTGTCTCCTTAAAAATATAGCTAATGCAATTTTTCCCTAATAACTTATTAATATATTTCTATACAATTTTGAGATATGTCATTCAATCTAGCTATTCAGAATTTTTGTAATGATACATGATTCAGGAATTTGCTCACTTGTATAAAGCACTCTCACAAACAAGGTCTCCTTAAAGCCATAGCTTCAAAGAGTATTATTGATCATAGTCCAGGTTGAAATCTGTATTTGAACACACGTATTATTCTCTGAGTAAACATTGATGAATGGGAGTTTCTTTGGTTATCTTTTTCTGAGTCTATTCTGTATGGTGAATCTGGTTAGCTATTCCAATGACTTGAGCCTTGGGAAAAAAATTGTGGTTATCCTCTCAGTCATGGCTATAGTTTAAAGGAAGTAGTTGTAAATTTCAGAGTTGTACATGTACTCGAGACTCTTTAACTTAACTTGGGACTTAATTAAGTTATATTGCTGGATAAATATTCGTATTTTGTCAGAACCTGAATCAACACAGTGACAACCAGATATACATAGCTTAATGAGGGCCAATTGATATATTTACTTATTTGGTTATGCTTATAGCTAATTAACAAAATATAAGTAGCTACAGTTCATTTAAAGTATATTGGGATTTTTAAAAGTACATATCGAAGTATTAAAAGAAATATATTGGAAAGGGAAAAAAAACATTTTAAGACCTTTTTAGAGCTAATTTTAAGGTGTCTGCAATTGAGCTAAGTTCTAAGTCTATAAGTAATTTTATCAATCCATCCCAAGTTGGTGGATAATCAGAAGATCCATCTTTTATCCAGTCTGTTAGTACATCTCGACAACACTGCCTGACATCTCCCCGACGACGGCAATCAATACCATGTAAGCGAGCTGGCGTTAGTCCCAGTAAATCTCCAACTTCCTCCCACTTAACACTCATCTCATCTCTCACCCTGAGAATCTGTGGCTGGCCATCTGTGTCTGTCCACACCAGCACTGTTAAATTTCTTAAAGAAAATTCAAGACCTGAAAAGTATAACAAAATGAAGAGCACTTAAACCACTAACTTCTAGCCAGTTACCTGGTGTAGCAGCAGCTGCAGAATATCTTGGACACTGAGCTGCCTCAACGGGACTGTTATTGCTGGATGCATGCTGGCATGGAAATCCATCCTCTGAAGTGACAATTTCTCTGGATGCTCTACCTATGATAATTGCAATATACAATAACAACAATATATTGTATTTATTCAAAACTTACTTGATGTATGAGCAGAATCAACTTTTGTTGGAAATGATAATGAAGTTAAAGGATTGCCTACATACAAATACACCAAGTTAACATAAGCCCATGTGAACTAATATGGTATTTACCTTCAATAAACCATGGACATCCAGACTCTGGAATATTCAGCTTGCCATGACTGCAACGCATGTAGAGAGAATTTTTTCCCTTCTTTACTTCATGCAGTGAGCCACATTTCTCAGGGCATGTCAAACTAAATGCAGTGCCCACTTTGTCACAGCTGTAGTGAAGCGTCTTTAGTGACAATTGAATACAATTATCTAACATTACTCGAATGTTGTTACAGACTTCATTAGGAGTAGTTGCCCTATCGGAATACTTTGCAGAGTTATTTGCAGGAGGATAGTTTTCTAAGGCCGCACTAACTTCCAGGTGAGAAATGCAACTTCTGAGGCAGATTTGGTCAACATCTTCAGAGGAACTCACAAGTAAAGATACCTGGTCTTGATATATGCGGTCTTCTAACAAGTCAAAAGTGAGCTTCTGGTTTCCTTCTGGACATAGGAGGTACGAAATGAGCACACCAAACAGACCTTTAGGACAGTGACCAAGCTGGAAAGTGATAGCAAGACAGGCAATACCAGTGTTGGTTCTTTCCGATGGAGACTTCGGGACATGGTTCAAAATCAAAGGAATAAAATATTTCTGCAATCCACTCCTGTCTGTGAAAGGAACTGCTACACGAAGGTGATGAAGAAACAAAAGGAACTGTTGCGTTGTAATCTGATCTTCCTTGCTCAAAAGGTTCTCAAAAGCACACACTTCTAAAATACCGTTCTTGCAAAAGCTTTCTTGTTCACTCATTGAAATAGATCCTGAAGACAAGAATGTTTTCAGAATGAGTTCTGTAACTTTGTTAAAGAGAACGTGAGGCTCTTTAATAATTACATCTGAGATTCCCTTGACATTGTAGTGTTGAATTATTCCTACTCTGAAATGTAGGAAGTGGAGAAGAGAGTCAATCTCCCTATCTTCGATATTGAACTTTGCTGCTAACCTCTTGCATTGATCCATGGATAGAACAGTCTCGTTGATGTTCTGTAATTCAAGGCAAAAAAGGAGGAAGCTCACTCGGAACTCTACTGAAAACTCGTCTCTATCTTTGATATATTGACTGATGTCAGAGCGAAGACGTTTAAAACCTGGATCATCTTCACAAGTATTGTCTACCTCATACATTACTTTCTTACCGGAACGGTTTGCTAAGCGAATCGAATGGTCGAATTTTCTTTCATGAATCATTTCATACAAGGCACCGTTAATGTTACCAAGAATAGACTGAGCCTCTGAGCCAAGTTTATCAATGTGTGTACCTACTATAAAGACCATAGGCTTGTGACACACAGAAGTACCATTTACCTGAAATACACCTTCTTCAGTGATGTGTATGGCAGAAACACTGGTTAAGAATTGAATGAGAGCATCCATTGTAGAAATTGTAGATTTATATTGATTGATTACTTCTTTATTGGGCAATCTGTACTGGATTGTGTTTTTTGCATAGATATCTACATTCGTTTTCAAGACAAAGATAAAAATGGATGGACCGAAGATTAGAAGGGAAAGGCTCTCTTGAAATTCTATCTGTCCACCAGTATCTCTGATATAAATTGAACTTTTCCTCTGCAAATCTGCAATATTTTTCACGTTATGTTTGCTAAGCACTTCTCTCACATGGCCCTCGATGTCAGATGCTAACTCATTAGTATCTAACTGTGGATGTTTCAGAGCCATGCTTGGATGCCGTGAAGATTCTTCACCAGCAGAATTAGGAATAAACCCTTTGCAGCTATCCAGTTGAGAAATAATGGACTTGTCAAAGTTGGTGACACTCCACGTATTGTCCTCGCAGGCGTGAACAGCAATATGTGTGGAGGAGGGGCCTATTTGAACTATTACTGTTTTCTCACACATCCCAGTAGAGGAATAGTACACACGAAATGGCTTATTCAGCAGACGATCCAACAATGACGTCTTTCCAGTTCCAGGAAGTCCTTGCAGTAGAATATTGGCTATCTTTCTTTCGATGCTTTGTTCATTAAAAACTGCTGAAGTAACATCTTTGAAAAACTTGTTTTTGTCAGAATCCTTTGGACCTGCTATAAAGTCATAAAGTAGCACAAATTAGTAGATAATTTATTTGAAATTATTAAAATATCAGGATAAATAATTCAAACTGTTTTTAAAACTTGAAATAAGCTAGAAAAGTGCATCTATATTGTATTTAGAACTCATTTATACCTGTAAGAATTCCTTCTTTTATATTTTGTGAAGAAGCTTGCGAGTTCGATTGCGAAGAAGCAGTTGGTGGAGTAGTAATCTGTGAGGTCATAGATTCAGAAGAAGTAATCAGTGGAGAAATTGATTCTGCTCCTTGATTAGAACTGACATGATCAGGCTGGCCATCATCTACTACAGCAGGCACATTAACCTCATCTTCATCTTCAACTGTAGAGCTAGAACTACTGGTAATCATTCTTTTCCTCAATTCTTCATAAACTTGCCACAGACATTTGTCTGTTTAAAAAAAGAAAGAAAGTGTGATAAAACACAGCTAAAAGCCTATGAAGTGTATCATACTAATGTTTAATGCACTATCATGTGATATTTGTCTTGGATTCTATGGCCTCATAAAGTTCCTGTAGGGCTAACCCTCAGACTCGGACCATTTTGGGCCATATCCCTTTAGTCTCTGAGGATATTATGGCCCAAAATGGACCAAGTCTGAGGGCTAGCCGTAGGACAGAAGTTTTTTGAGGCCATAGTATTCAAGGCAACAGTCTTCAACTATTTTATCAACCACCTAACAACAAGGTTATAGCCTAATAGTACAACGCTTAAATTGCCCATTAAATATGTATGGGGATAATTGAAATCGCATAGGGAAAGTGAAATAGCACTTAACTAAGTGAAATAGCATGGAAACTAAGTAAATTATTATGGTAGCTAAGTGAAATCGTACGGGTAAGTGTGCATGCATGCAGATTTAGCCTTGGAAACATACAGTTTGAGTAGTCTCTAGTTGGAGACCATATACATGTCATTTTTTACCTTCCTCTAGTGAATCCTACCTAACCAGGTTAGAGCAGCTGCTATAATATCAGTTAATTTAAAGCTGTGTCTTTAGTTTAACTTCATGTTGTCTCATAGCCATTCTGACTCTCTTGTTATTGTTGTATTGATATTTGTTTACTCTTGATATAAGCGGGCTCTTTTTAGAACCTATACAAACCAATTGAAATAAAAGGCTCGCATACTTTACTTAATACCCTGAGTAGTAACAAGTCTGTAGTGTCATATTTAAGCCATTCTGACTACTCCTACTACCAGTAACTCTTGCACAAGCTTTCAGCTTCAAAGAAAAAGGCCAGATATATTTTTGTAACTTTAAGTTAACAAATATGGAATTACTACTTATCTCAGCGTCCCCAGTAGTGGTAGCTTCTTTAGAAGTTATTCTGACTACCAGTTATTGCAGCTGCCTTAGAGATTGTTTAGATATATCAGTAGCAACTGTTTTGTATAAACTTAATAAAATTTGTGGATAGTTATTATTTGTGGTTCTATGTCATCTTGTTATTATTTAATGTATTATACTAATTGATATTTAACTAAATTATCTGTTGAAGAATTATAGACAATCAATTCAGTCAATTAATCAGTTCAGACAATCAATTCAGTATTATTAGATTTACTTTTAAAGAAGGATTGGACTAAAACCATCACATTTGGTGGCAGCATCGGGATAGATACCTCACTTTATTCAATTTGGACAGTAAACTTAATCTTCATACTATTACATTGTTGTTGTTGTTTCTTTTTTTTCTAATTATTCAGGCATACAGCTTCCCAAAGCCACTGACCACCTTGGATGTCTTGAAGCAGTCAAAGAAAGAAGCAGGCAGATAATTCTATGTCTGATAATTTAGTTGGTGAAATGTCTGGAGCAGAACAGTTGAACGCTCCTGTACTACTTTTAATGGTTGAAAAAATGATGGAAAAAATGATGCAGGGACAATTGCAGGTTGAGGAGGCAAAAAGGAAGGCTGAAATGCAAGCATGGGCAATGGAATTGGAAGCAGAAGTTCTTGGGATGAGAAAAAAGAATCAAAAGTCAGAAGAAAGTAGCAAGTGCTGTCAAGTATAGCTTTGTATAAGGAAGGGGATGATTTGGAAGGATATTTGCGAGTGGTTGAAGATTCTTACATAAAGGCAGGTCTGGCAAAGTGTGAGTGGATGTTTAATCTTAGAGCTAAGTTGGTAGGTAAAGCTCTTGAATTTTTTAGTGAGATTAGTGGCACTACAAAAGATTACTTACATGTATGGGGTACACAGCCAAGAAAGCTGGTATTGAATATTATGATGTGTGTAAGGAGACACTAAGAAAATAAAATCCTGACAGCTTAATTGCTAAGGGCAAGGCACTCTTAAGAGAACATGTGGAGAACTTATTCCAGACTCAGTTACAATATTATGTCACAGGCATTGATTGGTTATAAAATTAGCATTCATCTTTCCACAGATTCTTATCTGCAAAATACAATAAACTCATAAATTAGTCTCAATCATAATAGCTCAGAACTTTCAGTACACTGATAAGCAAAAAAAAAAGAAAAAAGAAATAAATAAGTTTCAATATCCGTTAGCCAATAATTTAGAGCCTTGTGATACAAAGCAGAATTAAACAGTAAGTCCCTTTACTTTACGTACAGTACAAATATTGTAATACCTTCAAGAAATTTGATGGCCTCCTTGTTTCCTTTTGGTTTCTTCTTTAAAATAGCCACAAAAGTGTTTAAATTGTCTGAATCTAATTCAATCTTATCAAACAGATCAGATATCATCATCTCCACTTTACCATTAGGTCCAATATTAACTCGACTATCAGAAATTGCTTCGTAGTTATCGTCAGAAAGCAATCCTTCCGTGTTCATTTCTGTAGCTAGCCAAGTTGTATCGTGTTTCATAGCTATCTTCAACTTGGGTCTAAGGGCTTTCAGCTTGTCGATGTCAACTATTTTATTTGCTACATAAATAGAAATTAATATTGGTCTAATGTATTCGCAAGTACAAAAAATAAACATGCAAAATATTAGCTACATCAGTATATGCATTAGAAATTACCTGCCAAAATCAATATAAGATATACAATTATTAGTACAATTTCACTATCTAGATTAACCAACCTACAGTTATAAAACAAGCAGCTGAAAATAACCCATATTTCCCATTCCATCTTAATCATCATCCTTCTGTTGTTTTACTCTACTATTCCAATAAAAATATTTATAGCTAATTGTGGATTGTGAATTTATCACTCCTTCTCCCTCTCTCTCTCACTGAACTATCTTTCTATTGAAGTGGTTGCAATAAATTAAAGATCTACAAGTCAAAGAAATAAACTGTTGTTGTTGTTTTTTTTCAATTTAAAGAATATACTTTTAGACTATAGAAAAGTATAGCTACTTTTAAAGTTTTAAGAACTCACTGTCTAAAGCTGCTGCAGCTACTTCACGTGAACGACTACCCTCAGGCAGTGAGGGTGGAGCTTCTTCCGCCAAAACTTTGTTGAACTCTGATATCAGGTCACCTGCTAGTCGTCCATGCCCCACGATACCGCCAGCAAGAGCCTTCACTAACTGACCCAGCGACACTGGCTGCAAACCTTGACCTTCCACCCACTCCGAGAGAATCCTTTCCAGAGACAGAATGTTCCTATTGCTTCTGCACTGTTCTCTTACATTTAGTAGCAAATCCAATGCTACTCCAAGCTCCTCCCATTTGTGACTCATTGACGTTAGACATTTCACCAGATGTGGGACATCAGTATGCTTCAGAATGTAGCCACTCCCCACAGAAGACATTCTTGTAGACTACGTGTCTAAAGCTTTGACTTATTCAAGTAGTATTGGGTATAAGCAGTTGGTTGGTACTTCTATCTGCTGTATATTAATATGATAACAAAAAAAATGTATCATCAATAATAACAAAAAAAAACAAAAAAACAATCAAAAAAGCATTGCAGGAAGAGCAAGGCATCACTATAGTAGTGAATGAATGCTATGACATTATCCATACATAGAAAAAAGTTACAGAGTAGAGAAGTAAGTGTGACTCATTCTGACTAGCCAGTTAGCACACTTATGGCTACAAAAAAATAACGATTATAAGAAGTCAAAGCTAAACTAATGAATTGGAGCATTCAGGAAAATAATAACAAAAGTCACGAGTAAAACTGGAACCACAAATACTACAATGCCAGAGATAGCAGGCTTAAAATGAAAGTGAAACAATCTGATTCAAATTGTGGGAGATTAAATACTATAAATATCAATATTAGAAATCTCAATTCGTTAGCTTTGCTCTCAGGCTTAGATTCCAGCCTTATCCACTACAACAATGTGGATGAAATATTTCATGAACTGCCTCTTGCATGCCACACACTGTATTACTCAAGCCTTCCCCAACCTGCCTGAAATGGGTCACTTCTCCAAATAAGTCCAGACACTATATACGAGGCACTATACCCAGTTATATGCTTTGAAATGTGTACACATGGAGCAGTCATATGGATAATAAACTGAAAGAGTAAAATATCTCATTGTCCTATTTAGTGCATTATATGAGTAATTAGAGTTTCTAGATCAAGACCCCTTTACCGACTACCCGTATGAATATTTGGATGTTATTGGACAGTAAAACCAGAGCACACAATGGTAAATGTAGGAAATTTCTTTCATTTTAAGTACAGTAGGATGTCAGTTGTCTAAACTTCAATATTTTGTCCAGCTATTTGAACATTTCAGTTATCCGGACACCTTTCAGTCCCAACATGTTTGAATACTATAGTACACAAAATTACAGCTTGTGTAAAATAAGTAGTCGAGTAGGAGAATTATATAGCAGGGGCAGGCAGGAGGCTTCAGCAGGTTACTGGTAACCCCTCCTTTCAAATTAATTATATTCATAGCCTACATTCAACTGAAGTAGGTCTTCAATACTTCATGCTAGTGCTTCATTGGTTTGGGCATAACCCCCCCTCCACTTTTAAATCCTGCCTTACCACTGTATAGATTAAAGAAGCTCCATTTCTGGTGGGTAAAGAGGGTTGAGGGAGGGGGAGGGGGAGGTAAAGCCCCAGTGTTTCACCCCCTCTGTATCAAACAGGCCCAACCTATGTAGCTAGCTCACTAGGAAAGCTTATAAGCTTGTCTTTCTGAAAGGGTACGAATTTGCAAGACAACCACGCAGAATAGAGATGCCATCCAACATTTGACCACTACTGCTCACCTTTTCTTCAAGTCGAGGGCTGACGCTAGTGGGTCTATCGAGTGTTGATTCAAATCAGGAGTTTGGGATGCTGCGAGTGCGCGCCGCCTCTCCCTAAGAGAGAGACCTTTTACCAAGACTGCAATGTATGTTTACTTCCTGTCTGTGCATTGCGCGCGCACGACCGCAGTAAAGTAATTAACGTGGTTTGGCTAAAAAAATGGCTGTAGCTGTACTAAGTAACTGAATGTAGCTATACCAATTGCTTTGGTTGTTGAATAGTAGAAAAAAGATGTTTATTATCTAGCCCTAACTTGAGTGCACTTTTGCAAAACATCATCTTATCTGGCAATGACTGCACTGGTGGACTATGTGACATGGCTCATGTTTGTAGCTAGACTGACTGCCAGCTTCAGACTGAGTATGCTAACTTGTTACTGTTGGTAAATCTGGAAGAGCACCAACAAAACTATTGCTTCTGCTTTTTTTCTATCTTCTACTGATGTAGCCAGAATGTAGCTTGCAAAGGTCTGCTCAATGATCTGGTCAGTCGAACTGAAGTAAGTGCACACCTGCAGTCCATGGAGATCATTAATAAATCAGACCTGTAGGCAAGAAGGAAGCAAGGGTGTGGATGTGCACTGGAACTCTTCATTTTCCAGGACACTTTTCACTAGCTAAAAATAATTGTACATACACACACTTTGTGGACACCCACACTCGATTAGATGTTACGCAAAAAATGTACATTTATGCATTCTTCTGGAATCCTGGGGAAAGATACCATAACAGGTGGTACAGTAACCAGTCCCTTCTGATTAGGTAAGGAGTTTGGCTGGCAAAGCTGTATAGCTATATTACAATAAAGATCATCTTTATTGTAGAGCGTCGTAGTTGAAAATGGGGTTGTAAATCCCAAGCTCCACTTTCTGAAGGACCACCTAGGCTGTTCACCTAAGATGCAGTTATGCACAACAGCTAAGCTCAATTGATTCTAAGACAAACTAACAATTCTGAGAAAGGAGGTCTCAGGCCTGTACAACTAGAGCACTACACAGACTGACTTACTGAAAACATGTGTTCACAAAAACCAGAATGAGCATGCTCAAAACAGACAAGAAATGATAATGAATAAAGTTAACGATAAATGATATACGTTCATGGTGTTTGTTTGGCTATGCAAGACCCAAACAGTAGTAATGAGTTAGAATGTCCGCCTTGATTCTATCTGCTCCTGCAGAGGGTTTACTTCTGAAAGAAGAAGTGATGTTTGTTTTAATTTAAATGAAGGTAGTTCACGCATAGATAGTCACTCCAGATCCTTTGCCTATGCCAGACTACGACACAGATGAAAGTTCTACTTCAAATGAGTACATTTTTCTGCAAATTTGCCTCTTAAAGTGATGATATTGTTACTCTACTATAGATCCTACAGAGTCAGTGGCTTATATTTGTGAATGAGTGAGTAACCTAAAGGATGAAAAGCGTGCTCTCCTTTATCATCACATGGAGGCACCCAATGTCTTTCCTAGCTACATCTTCTTTACTTGGTAGGAATCCTTATTTTCTGCTGTACCTAAATATTTATATGGATCAGTTCTGATTCTGTTTGGTGAACCTGGTTTGCTAGCTATTCTCAATTAGTACAATGACTTGAATCTTTTAACTATACTTTTTCTGTGGTTATCCTTTCTCAGTCACTGTTCTATTGTAAAGGAAGTGTAATAACTTGGCTTAGCATGCGAAGCAGCGGAAGAACCAGGTTGTTAAGTGGTGTGAAGCAGTACATGAATGGAAGTGACGTGAAGTGTTATAGTCAAATATGTCTTTGAAGTTCCTTAGCCATTACCACAGGAAGTAAAACCTCATTTCTGGTGTGTATGTCATGGAAGGTTGCAGCGAACAGAAAATACATACAAGAATGCACATGATGGAGTATATGTTTATTGCTTATGGTAAAAAGTTCCATAATTGGCGAGCGAGCGTAGCGAGCGAGACACTTACAGGGGTAACACAATTGAAAATCGGGGATGTTTGTTTATTTATTTATTTATATATATGTTTGGACGTATGTATGTCATTTTGGGACGGGGTCGAACGCGGAGCGAACACAAAAATACGGAGGGTCAGTGTTCGCTCCGCGTTCGACCCCGTCCCAAACTTCACCAAACAGAATCCTCCAGTTTAGCGACCATTACCCGTATCACCTTAGTTGAATTGTATACCGCTTTGAATTCTTTTGCGGGTGCAGTTAAAACGCAAAAACTTATGGGAGCTCCATTTTTATTCGAGTTAGTCGCTATTTGTCACAGTTATAAGCCCTACTCAACAGCATTAACTTGTAAATTCATTGTCCACTAGACGAACCGCGAAGGTAAGTCATGCGTAGGTATGTTCAGTTGTGTGAAAGTATTGTGCGTTACAATTACTATTAAGAATGTCACAAAGAAAAACTTTAAATAACGTGACTTGACTTTGTTGCTTCTTTTTCAATTCAAACAGTTGCGGTGGTTACTATGGCATTGAAGCCACTTTACCGCATACTTAATTTAAAAACTCGACTTTATTTTAGTAGCTTGAGTGTTAGTTGTTAAAATCAATCATTTAACAATAGTGTAGTTTAAGGCTCGCTCGCCATTTGTGCTCAAGCACACTACTAGTAATAATAATAGTAATCATTTTAGTTCTAAATTTATTTGCATTTATTTACTGTCAGGTATGTACCTTGTGGTAGTGATTGCAGGCTACTATTAGAAGGTTTGTGAGGTATGGAGACATTATAATTTTGCAATGCATTAGAGTTGTACATGCACTCAGGACTGTCTAACTTAACTTAGGACTAAGTTATATTGTTGGATAAATATTCGCATTTTGTCAGAACCTGAATCACACGGCGACAACCAGATATCATACATTGCTTAATGAGGGCCAATATGATATATTTATTGACGTATCCCAAGTAATTGATTATGCTGATAGCTAGCTAATTAACAAACTTAAGCATAGCTCATTTAGGTATAGTTATTGGGATTTTTAAAAATACATATCAAAGTATTAAAAAAAATATTGGAAAGTGAAAAAAAAACATTTTAAGACTTTTTTAGAGCTAGTTTTAAGGTGTCTGCAATTGAGCTACGTTCTAAGTCTATAAGTAATTTTATCAATCCATCCCAAGTTGGTGGATAATAAGGAGATCCATCTTTTATCCAGTCTATTAGTACATCTCGACAACACCGCCTGACATCTCCATGACGCTGGCTATCAATACTGTGTAAGCGATCTGGAGTTAGTCCCAGTAAATCTCCAACCTCATACCAATTGGCATTCATCTTATCTCTCACTCTGAGAATCTGTGGCTGGCCATCTTTGTCTGTCCACTCTAGCAATGTTAAATTTCTTAAACAAAATTCAAGACCTGAAAATTATAACAAATAATGAAGAGCACTTAAACCACTAACTTCTAGCCAGTTACCTGGTGTAGTAGCAGCTGCAGAATATCTTGGACACTGAGCCGCCTCAACAGGACTGTTGTTGCTGGATGCTTGCTGGCATGGAAATTCATCCTCTGAAGTGACAATTCCTCTGGATGCTTTACCTATGGTAATTGTAATCAACAATAATAAGAATTTGTAGCTATATATTCAAAACTTACTTGATATATGAGCAGAATCCACTTTTGCTGATGATGATAGTGAAGTTGAAGAATTGCCTACAAACAAATTTACCAAGTTTACATAAGTTGATGAAAATTTATACAGGTATTATTATTTACCTTCAATAAACCATGGACACCCAGACTCTGAAATTTTCAGCTTTCCATGTGTACTGCAACGCATGTAGAAAGAGTGTTTTCCCTTCTTTACTTCGTGCAGTGAGCCACATTTCAGAGGGCATGTCAAACTAAATGCAGCGCCAACTTTGTCACAGCTGTAGTGAAGCTTCTTTAGCGACAGTTCAATACAATTATCTAACATTACTCGAATGTTGTTACAGACTTCATTAGGAGTAGTTACCCTAGAAGCATACTTTGCGGAGTTACTGGCAGGAGGATAGTTTTCTAAGACTACACTAACTTCCAGGTGAGAAATACAACTTCTGAGGCAGATTTGGTCAACATCTTCAGAGGAACTCAAAAGTAAAGATACCTGGTCTTGATATATGCGGTCTTCTAACAATTCAAAAGTGAGCTTCTGATTTCCTTCTGGACATAGGAGGTACGAAATGAGCACACCAAACAGACGTTTAGGACAGTGACCAAGCTGGAAAGTGATAGTTAGACAGGCAATACCAGTGTCGGTTCTTTCTGATGGAGACTTTGGGACATGCTTCAAAATCAAAGGAATGAAATATTTCTGCAATCCACTCCTGTCTGTGAAAGGAACTGCTACACGAAGGTGACGAAGCAACAAAAGGAACTGTTGAGGTGTAATCTGATCTTCCTTGCTCAAAAGGTTCTCAAAAGCACACACTTCTAAAATACCTTTCTTGCAAAAGCCTTCTTGTTCACTCATTGAAATAGACCCAGAAGACAAGAATGTTTTCAGAATGAGTTCTGTAACTTTGTTAAAGAGAATGTGAGGCTCTTTAATAATTACATCTGAGATTCCCTCGACATTGTAGTGTTGAATTATTCCTACTCTGAAATGTAGGAAGTGGAGAAGAGAGTCAATCTCCCTATCTTCGATATTGAACTTTGCTGCTAACCTCTTGCATTGATCCATGGAAATAACAGTCTCATTGATGTTCTGTAATTCAAGGCAAAAAAGGAGGAAGCTCACTCGGAACTCTACTGAAAACTCGTCTCTATCTTTGATATGTTGATTGATGTCAGAGTGAAGACGTTTAAAACCTGGATCATCCTCACAAGTATTGTCTACCTCATACATCACACGGGAACGGTTTGCAAAGCGAATCAAAGGGTCGAATTTTCTTTCATGAATCATTTTGTACAAGGCACCGTTAATGTTACCAAGAATAGACTGAGCCTCCTCTGAGCGAAGTTTATCAATGTGTGTACCCACTATAAAGACCTTAGGCTTGTGACACACAGAAGTACCATCTACCTGAAATACACCTTTTTCAGTGATGTGTACGGCAGATACACTGGTTAGGAATTGAATGAGAGCATCCATTGTAGAAATTGTGGATTTATATTGATTGATTACTTCTCCATTGGGCAATCTGTACTGGATTGTGTTTTTTGCATAGATATCTACATTCGTTTTCAAGACAAAGATAAAAATGGATGGACCGAAGATCGGAAGGGAAAGGCTCTCTTGAAATTCTATCTGTCCACGAGTATCTCTGATATAAATTGAACTTTTCCTCTCCAAATCAGCAATATTTTTCACATTGTGTTTGCTAAGCACTTCTCTCACGTGGCACTCAATGTCAGATGCTAATTCATTAGTATCTAACCGTGGATGTTTTTGAGTCATTCCTGGATGCAGTGAAGATTCTTCACCAGCAGAATTAGGAATAAACCCTTTGCAAATATTAAGTTGAGAAACCATGGACTCGTCAAAGTCAGTGACTTTCCACGTATTGTCTTCACAAGCGTAAACTGTAGTATGTGTGGAGGAGGGACCTATTTCAACTAATACTACTTTTTCACTAATGCCAGCAGAGGAATAATATGCACGAAATGGTTTATTCAGCAGACGATCCAGCAATGACGTCTTTCCAGTTCCAGGAAGTCCCTGCAGGAGAATGTTGGCTATTTTTCGTTTTAAGCTCTCTTTCTCCATTATTGCTGCTGTCACATCACTTGAAAAGACACTTATCTCTGGAGCTATGGCACCTGAATGGTGTAAAATGATCAAAATCTTTCATAATGGTTTACTAATTTGTAACTAGAAGACAATCCATTGAAAAAACAATGGAATAAACAGCATACGAAAATTATTAACTTGAAACAATAACACTTGAGATATTTTCTATATTACAAACACCTTAACAATGTTCCTCCACATAACATCTTCACTTATTTAAATTTCACCCACAAACCCCCTTTCAACATTTATGTTTCCCTCTATGGAATGAATAAGTCAATTAATCAAAATAAACTACAGATAAATTAAAATTGAAATGTCAGGTTTAAGTTCCAATTTATTATTGGCTATAAAAACAGAAAAACTGTTATTATAATTAGTAAACTTAATAAATTGTCAGTTAAATCCCTCTATCCAAGAATCCCAGTTATTTACAAAGTTTATAACCCTTTGACCGATACTGTTCTAACAATCTTCCACTTGCTATCAGAAGTGTCCCCAAAGTGAACCAGTAAAATATTGGCCAAATACTATGGGGGGACTCTGTGTTTAATTAATAACATTCTTTATTTGGACAGGATAAAAATGAATATAACAACAATAGGCTATAGCTAACACTTTCTAACAACTGTGACAGGCCAAGGTCATAAGAAAAGCAGTTTTAACCAACACTCTGTGAAGTTTCTTGATCGAGTTATTGATGAAATCAAGAACCAATTTGAAGAAGACTACTATAAGAAAAGATGGTATCACCCCAAATAATTACTGACCTTCGCACATAGCTAATTTGCTCAGCCACTTGAAGCTTTCTCAGCACTAAAAATGCATGGAATTGGAGCCTAGTCAAAACAAAGCATCCTTAGATGATAACCTTGTGCTTGCTCTACGCCTAGTATGGCTTTATATGACCCATAGCTGATAAAAATTGGTGGCAGATGCATCATCCTTTAATCTTCACACAGTACTGTTCCAAGAGCACAATTGAGGATGGAGATCAGTAGCCTATGCCTTTCAAGCTAAGACTAACACTGAATTACACTAAGCTCAGATTGAGGAAGAAACCCTGGTTATTACATGAGCATGTCAGTATAACTACATGTAGATCATAACATTTCTCATTGAAACTGACCACAAGCTCCATCTTGTCCCATTTGCTGGCTACAACTTAGTCATTTCTCATTTACAATTATGTATGTACCAAGAGTCTACACAGCAGATGTTATATTTCAAACTCTACAAAGTGCTTCATCTGACTTTGTCAAAAACAACATTGTGGGCACACCCACGTGAAGAAAGAAGAGGAAGGAACATGTGTGTGTGTGTGTGTGTGTCCCCAGTCGAGTAGTACCTCCGCGCGGTTGGGGACGGGCAACGTACATGTACGGCTAAAACTACTCACGCAAGTTTGGAACTTCGTGTATTGAGCTCAGGGCATCGTGCGATGATGTCACTCAATTTGCGCCAAACTTGTTCCCCTGCAGAGAATTTGTAAATCTCTCAGGGCAGAAATTTTGCACATAGAGCAAGGAAAGCTAGGAAGAGAGCTGGGAAGAGAGCTAGGAGTAGAAGGAGTGTGTGGAGATTGGGTACTTGGAATGCGAGATCGATGGTGGATACTGAGGGTCCTGTTGAGGTCGCCAGTCAGGGCACTGAGAGAGGAGAGGAAAGAAAGGTAAATTTGGTTGTGAGGGAGCTGTCACGGTATGATGTGGCGGTTGGTGCTCTGCAGGAGACCAGATGGTTTAGCTGTGGGACATATGAGGTTGGTGACAGCATGGTACTGACATCAGGCAGAAGCACACCAAGAGAGGGACAGACAGTACAGCGGGGCGAAGGAGTGGCACTAGTACTTAGGGGGCCGGCGCTGGCAGCTTGGAAGCTTGGAGGGCAGCAATGGAAGGCCTGAAGTTCAAGGTGTGTGACGGCAGTTGTACAGATGAATAAGAGACCATCCAGTAAAGTACACCTAGTGTCTTGCTATGCCCCTACTAGAGCAGCGAGCAGGGAAGTCAAGGAAGCTTTTTTCCAGGAGCTTGAGAACATTATTTCCTCAATACCACCAGAGGAAATGTACATAATTCTTGGGGACTTCAATGCGCGTGTAGGATCAAGGGTGAGTGCTGAGGAAGAGTGGAGCAGCGTGAGAGGTCCACATGGCTTTAGAGATACCAATGACTCCGGGAAAAAGCTCCTGTCCTTCCTCTCTTTACATCAGGCCACAGTATGCAACACCTGGTTCAAGAAAAGAGACATCCACAAGCATACATGGCAGCACCCCAAGTCCAAGCAGTGGAGCTGCATAGATTATGTGGTAATGCGGCAGAGAGAAGCTTGTGTCTGGATGTGGCAACCAGAGGGGGTGCTGAGTGCAACACTGACCACCACCTTGTAGTCATGAAGTTGCAATTGGAGAGGTCCTCAGGTGGCACTGGGAGAAAGGGAGTGAAGACCAGAAAGTTTGATGTAACCAGACTGAAGGAAGGATGTGGAGATGAGGAAGAGAGCATGAAAGAAAGGTATCTCCAGGAAGTGCTGCAGAGGGCTGGGGATAGCTGGTGTGAGAGTGCAGGAGTGGAGGACAAATGGTCAGCGGTGAAGACAGCTCTGACTAACGCTGCTGAGGAAGTGTTGGGGAAAGCCGATCGTCTCCAACCTGACTGGTTCCAGGAGTCAATAGCCCAATTGCAGCCTCTTCTCGCTGCTAGAAATGCAGCTTACGCTAAATGGCTAGGGACAAAGAGTGTGATGGACCTCAGCAGGTTTAGGCAGGCAAGGAATGACGCAAGAAGAGCCATCAGGAAGGCAAAGAACGACTGGTTCCAGGACAAGGCCAGTGAAGTTGAGACGGAGAGCTTTGGAGGGAAGGTGTGGATGGCGATAAGAGATATGCAGCGAGGACGCAAAGGGCTGCTCCCCCGCAGGAATGCTGTCATCCAGGATGAGATGGGTGAACCATGTAATGACAAGAACACCCAACAACAGAGGTGGAGGAGACACTTCACCAAAGTGTTCAACATCAGGAGTCAGTTCAAGGAAGAGGTGTTAGAGTCTATGCAACAGAGAGAGGCAGATGAGAGCTTAGCAGATAAGCCTACCGTACGCGAAGTGAGGAAAGCTTTGACAAAGTTGAAGAACGGAAAGGCAGCAGGTCATTCTGATATCTTGCCGGAAATGCTCAAGGCTGGGGCTGAGAACGAGGATTGTGTGTCTATGCTACAGACTTGCTGGGTGCAGTGTGGGAGGAAAGATGTGTGCCGCAAGAGTGGGTCAATGCTATCCTAACTCCTATCCCCGAGAAAGAAAATTTGCACTGTTGCGATAACTGGAGGGGGATTGCACTACTGGACGTGGTGGGCAAGCTGGCAGCGAGGCTGGTCCAGAACAGACTGCAGATCATAGCAGAACGAGAACTTCCTGAGTCGCAGTGTGGCTTCAGACGTGGCAGAGGGTGCACTGATATGATATTTATGGTTAGGCAGTTAGCAGAGAAGGCCTTTGAGCACCAAACAAAGATATACCTGATCTTTGTGGACCTCCGCAAAGCATACGACTCTGTCCCACGTGAAGCAATGTGGGCTGTACAGAGGAAGCTTGGTGTGCCGGATTTGTTACTGGACATCATCAAATCCTTTCACACTAATATGGAAGCCAGAATCAGAGTGGATGGTGAGCTGTTGGAGGAGATAGCTGTGAACAACGGGCTTAGGCAAGGATGCACGATGGCCCCCACTCTATTCAACTTGTATGCTGGTGTGGTGGCTGAAAAGTGGGCAGAGACAGTGCAGAACATAAAGGATGTGGGAGTGAAGTTGCTGTATAAGCTAGACTAACAGCTGTTCCGGAGGTCCACCAGAGGTGCCAGTGAGCTGAGGCTGGACAAGGGAGAGTTTTCTGATGATGTGGTGCTGGTAGCCTCCACCAGAGAAGCAGCGGAAGCCGCAGGAAGAGCCTACATGAGTGTGACGAGGGAGCTAGGCCTTACAGTCAGTTTACCCAAGACAAAAATTATGGTGGTAGGGTTGGGCGTGACTGATGAGGACAGGTTGCCTCTGCCCTTGGATGTCAGTGGCACTATAGAATGGGTGAAAGAGTTCCCCTATCTAGGCTCCTTAATGTCAGAGAGTGGACGGTCCCATGATGAAGTGGATAGGAGGATCACAAGTGCTTCCAAAGCATTTGGGGCATTAAGGAGAGCAGTCTTCAAGGATCATACTCTCTCTGTGAAGACAAAAAGAAGCATATATGATGCATGCGTGCTGCCAGTGTTGCTGTATGGTAGTGAGTGTTGGACACCATTAAGGCGAGATTTGAAGAGACTCAACAGCTTTCACCACCGGTGTGTACGTGTTGTTCTTGGTATCTCTAATTGCAGACAGTGGGAAGAACGCATTACCTCAAGCGCTGTGAGAGAACAGTGGGGGATGTAGAAATGATTGAGACCAAGCTGATGCGACGCCGCTTAGTGTGGCTAGGACACCTCTCCAGAATGAGAGCTCACTGGCTGCCCATACTATGCCTCTTTGGATGGTTGCCACAGAAAAGGCCTTGTGGAGGTCCACGAAGAAGGTGGAGGGACATGATTAAGAAGGACATACAGGCCGTGCAGGTTGGTGATGATTGGTACAATGTGGCCCAGGACAGGGGGAAATGAAGGAGTGCCTGGAGACTGAACCTGATCAAACACCAAGAGGCACAACAGAGAGGGAGGCTAAGAGGAGAAAGGAATGTGCTGTGTGACGTGTGCGGACGACAATTTGGGCGGAAAGGCGACAAGGCCCGATACAAGTGTGCTGCTGAGAGGAGCAGACCAGTGAGTGAGCAGGAGGGTGCAGCACAGTGTGAAGTGTGCTGGAGGTGGTTCAGCAGCAAGGGGGTTTGGCGGTCCATAGGTGCGACAGAGAGAGGGCTACGGAGTGTGGTGCAGCAGGAAGCGCTGGTGTCTCCCAGGGGGGTGTTGAATGTAGGATGTGCGGCAGAACTTTCAACAGGCGGAATGACCTCAAGAGACACAAGTGCCGTGATGAACGCAGCAAACCAGTGCAGGAACAGCGGGGCTCTCTCCAATGTCCGATTTGCGAGAAATGGTTTAAGAGTGCAGGTGGTCTGGGTATTCATAAGAAGCTCCACAGCAGGAGTAGTAGCAACGCTGACCTTGCTCCCTCCAGGAGGGCCACGTGATACCAGATCCAGGTCCAGGTGTGTGTGAACATTAATTGTCTATGCTGTAGCGTGGGAACAGCAGTTGATTGTGTAGTCATATGTGGTCACGATTTATTTGTGTCAGTTGTTTTAATAGATGTAGGAATGTTGTATACATGTGTGCATGTCTGTAGCAGAGCAGAAACTTTGTATCTTTTCGTGCGAGTATTGGGTGGAGTTTGGAGTTCTATAAAAACTCCTGGCTCCACTTGTCATACAAGTCTTGGTTCATGTCACTCAGGATTGGCGCCGTGGGTAGCTAGAGAGGACCTTGCTTCTGGTGGCAGCAACTATTTTGCTGTCATCAGGTGCGAGCAGACAAACAGAGTGACAACTCTTCTGAGCAAGCCCACAAACATGGAAAAGTTTGCTACTTTATCTGCTATTGCAAGTCTCCCATGGCCAGTCCAAAGAAACTAGAAACATATATTGAAGCTCAAAAAATGGATAAAACCTGCAAACAATTGGACAATTTTGCTACACTATATAATTGGCTAGACAAAGACACATATTCCTCTAAGTTAAGTCAATATTGGAAAGAGAAACAATCATTTTCTATTTGCGATGAACTAATAGCAGAACGGTTTTTCCAAAAGCTTTGTGAAAGAAAACACTTTAAAAATTTTATCAAGGACCTCAAGGAAAAGTAGTGTTTACTCAGCTCACAATACTTGATCTGAAACTGTACAACATGTTGCCAAACAGCAGACCCAGAAGAACCTCTCCTGACTTCGCCTCACCTCAATTATCCATTATTGATACCAAATGAACCCTTTAGTATCATGGTTAGAATTCTGATCACATTGTGTACTGTTTCCCATTACCTCAAAATCAATCAAAGTGGTGGATGCCTGATACAGATAATCCACCCAGGACCGCTTGCTTAACGCACTAGCGCTCTGCCACTGAGTTACGACAACCAGCCGGCAAACAAACACTCCAATTCTGTATTTATACTGATAAGGGGTACTGCTATGCTACAGTCTCACTCTCAACAGACCAACGGAAATTTTCATACTCTGCTAATTTAACACTTCACAACTTTTTCTCACCCTTCTTTTACTCATTAGATGTATTCTTTCTCTTTCACAGGCTTCTTTTTTTAACAATATAGAATTTAAAAAAAATTGTGGTCCTGGGTTCAACTAGTTCTTATTAAGCATGTAGCTAAGTTGCTCACACATTAAAAAAAAAAGCTAAAACTTCTATTGTAAATATTGGGCAAGTGTCTGTTAGAAATGTAGTGAAATAATTTGGAAGAAATCTTCAGCTATAAATAAACCATTGATTGAGATGAGGTCTGTGAGTGTAAGCTGCTTAGCAAATGTTCATGGCTATATAAAAACTGGTTAGGTTTATTAAAGTAACATTGTATTTCATGAATTTAAACATGGTGGCATTGACTTACGACTTGAATCCTGCTTTGATGAAGTTACAGGGAATGCAGGTATTCTGTCAATAAATTTAGGTGGATCACTCTGAGCTGTGACTTCATTCGAATAACTATATTCAGGCAATGAGGGCAGGGTTTTTTCAAACAAAATTTGGAAATCTGATATCAAGTTGCTTGCTAGTTGTCCATGCCCTATGATTGGACCGGCCAGAGCCTCAACCAAACGACCCAGTGAAGTTGGCTGCAAACCGTGACCTTCCACCCACTTCATGAGGATTCCATGCAAAGAAATAATGACCCGATTACCTCTGCATTCTTCTCTTAAATTGTAAGGAAAATGCAATGCTAGTCCAAGTTCCTCCCACTTGTGCGCCATTGGTCTTAGACACTTCAATAGATACGGGACATCAGTTTCTTTCAGAATGTAGTTACTTCCCACGGAAGACATGCTTATTGACTATAATATGTCAATGGAGCAATGACTACCTCAGACTTATGCTGTTACTTCTATTTGCTATAGGGTAATAAAACAAAAACGCATCATCATCATCAGCACAAAAAAAAAACATTTCAAAGGCATCTTTAATCAAAATGTACATAGCCTTTTTCTTGTTGAAACTCTATTTAGTGTAGCAAGCAAAATCAATTTCTATCAGTGGGCAGCCCTAGCCAGACTGTGCACTGTCACGTATAGTGCACAACGGCTGCCCCAATGAGTGCATTGGTCAGGTGAACTGTTACTGATCAGAACATGAATACACTCTTATTACAAACATTCCCTGTTATTACAGCAAATTATATATTAACTTAAGGGTGCTCAAACACTCTTTGAGCGGGAAACACCCACCAAATAGGCCACAGTTGCTAGGGCCTGTTAAACTTACTTCTGCTTTCCCCCCGAATTATATTATTTATGCTGGCCAGCAAGCACTGCTAGGAGAAAGCACCTACCAAGAATGAAGACTGGAAGTCGATCGCATCTCAAGAAATACCCCGTCACCATTTTGGACTTCTTGGCAGTACTGCACGGCTACCGCAGTAGTTTAGAAGCTGATTTTTTGTATATCATTTTCTTACCCATGCGTGCATGCCATAACGTTGAGTTTTTTGTTAATTTTATTTTACTATTCTATTTACTCACCTTACCAGTGAACTATTGTCGATTATTTCCGTGAAATTCCGTCAATTAAAAATATCTCAACGTTATAGGGTCGACCCCTCGTGGCCCTAAACCCTGGCAAAATTTGAACCATAGCAGTTAGTCCATTCCTGAGCAGTACGCAAGAGAAGATTCTGGATCCATTACTTTAGAGCGCGAGAATTTTTTATTGTAAGTTGACTCCGCCCCGCCCTATCAGTATGCGCGTACTGGTGAGTGAGGCACAGCTGCATTTCACGGGCACTAATTTGTTACAGAACGGGGCGTGACTTTGTGGTAGATAACGCACTACTATTCAGCTGGAGTGCGCTACTAAAGGCGCCCAGGCGTTGCTATGTTTGAGCACCCTTAAGCTTAACATGTCTCAACTGCTAGTTGAAGTTTTACTCATGCATTATTTGATAGAGAGAAGGGGAGTGGGGGGGGGGGGGGGGGGGGAGGAACAAAGAGGAACAACATACTATGACTTTCCCCCCCCCCCCTCCCCCAAAGAATATGTTCTCCCTTTTCCCTACCTATAAATGCAGCTACTAACATAAGGTATAATTTGATGTATTTGAATGGAGTGGTTGACAAAAATGTTTTCTACAGTTACTAGTGAGTGCTCTGGTCTTGCTGTTTAATGACATCCAAATATTCATATGGGCAATGGGTAAAGGGGTCTGGATAGAAATTAGATTTTCCCATAATTTTCACTGTTAAAAAGCACTAAATATAGTCTCGTGAGATAATTTGCTTTTCAGTTAATCCATTTGTAAACTGCTGCATGTGTATACATTTCCAAGTTATAACCCAAATGTTTCCTCGCCTTAGCAAAAATTCCTGTATCAAACCCTGTCATGGATCATAAAGTAAACAACACAGGACTATAGTTTAAATTTATTTACTGTGAATAACAGAATCATTGAAATATATTCTGATGAATCAATTATCATGCACATGCATTTCGTTCATTCACAGGAAAAACAAGGTATCACTGGCCCAAATTCTATAGGAAAGGCCAAATTGCAGCTACTAAATGATCTATGCTAGCCCTACCTATAAGCCTAATCTATCACAGCAATGTGATGTAAAAACAGGGATTCAGAGTTCCCAAGAAAGAATGGAACAAGGAAAATCACAAATTGCTCGGAAACATGAAAGCCATTTCTTTTTCTTTATGAAAACCCTAAATATCCATTTCTAATAGGAAATTTTCTACTTAATGCACATCATAACAAAGCTTCAACATGTTGCAAGTATGTGTCAAAACAATTCACTTCTATCCACCTACCTAGCACTCTGCTTAGTATTCTTCATTGCATACTGACCGCTAAGAGAAGACACATAGCAAAATTATCATTCACTATTAGGCAACGCCCTATTCAGCATGATGGTGTGGTACCATTGTGCAACGCATGAGTTGCATTAAAAATGTCATTATTAGTGGAAAATCCACTAAGAATTGCAGGGGAAAATACAACCTGAAGTGTCATGGACCTGTCAGTATTTAGTTGTTTTATTCGGTGTTGCCAAATTTATTTGGTTTGATATCACCAGTTTGAGATAAAACGGTATACTGCTAGCAGTGGAAATCACTGCATAAAACCCCAAAGAATTTTTTTTTCATACCGGTAGGCTTGAACTTGCTACCCTCAATCTACAGCCCAGGGCACTCACGACTAATCCACCTGGAACAAATCCGTGCCAAGGCTGTTGGAAGACCATTTTAACTTAGTCTTAGCTTTTTTTTTCTTCTCTCTCTCCTTTTTTTTTTTTTTTTTGTTGTTCTTACTTTTATTTCTTCTTTCATTTCCCTTCATCCTTTTATTCCATTTTTTTTGTTTGTTCTTTCTCTTTTTGATACCTAATCTTAGCCCTTTCCCTGCTGCCATTCCTTGCTTTATGCTTCTGCTGAAGAAAAGGTTAAAGCTGAAATTGTTAGAATTGTTAGCACATGATATTTTTACTCTACTATAATTGTTGTAATTAAACCTCAAAATTTAGTCAATAATTAGTCATATCTTACATAGTTAGTCAATTATTTTAAGTCTGATATTGTCCACTCCTACATGGACCTAATATGGGGAATAGCTCTTAATTATAAGTCAGTTTTCTCTATTCTTGTTCAACCTGAAACTGAAGATGTTTAGAAATTCAATTTTAAAATTTTTTTTTATATTGTATGGCTTACAAACAGTATACACAGATTTATTAGAGACACTAGTTGATAATTAATGAAATTTTTGTGTCACGATTGTATAAACCAGGCATCTCAACTTGATTTGACCAAATATCTTGAGACTTACCAATAATTTATTTTATAGTCTTTGTTAGTATACTAGGAGTGTTTTTGTGCTGTTCAGATGGAGGCTAGCACAGGGGACCTCCTCATTGGGCGAGCGAAGCAAGACTCTCACTAACGGGTCTCAATTCGAGATTTTGGTATATATATATATATATATATATATATATGGCAAAGTTCAAAGAGGTCAATGCGTGTTCACACCCGGAGGCTACTTAAAAATGTAAACATTAGCACGGGCGCAGGAAAGTTGGGGGAGAAAAGACTTTAAAATAATGCTAGGAGAAGGGGAAAAAAGGCAAAGAGCTACGGAGACAGAATCGGAGAGACATTCACAGTTAAGTCTTCCAAAGTTAGCCAAGTTCATTTATTAGTTTAGCGGTGGTGGCAAGTTTACTTGTCAACATGCTGTTCGTCGTAGCTATTTGCATTACGTAACAGATTTGTTCTTACATGAAAATCCAGTCCAATAGTAAAGTCACTAAAGAATACAACGTAATGTTATATATACTAGAGCTTTGGTACAATAGAGCATTTTGAACGAAACGTACTTTGGAAAGGCGACTAGCTTAAACGAAAACCGTTAGTTATCGATTGTTAGTTTATCGATCTTTACCCTATCATCCTTGGAAATTTGGTTGCTTACCCCCTGAAAATTTTTTTATCCAATAGTCAGGTCACGAAGAGAATACAACGCAGGTCTTATATAGTCTGGCGTAGCAAGACCCTTTATCGAACCGCTACATTGGAGACTAGGTCTTGTGCTGGTATATCCAGTGAACAAGTATGAAGTATGTATAAAAGTGTTATGTGTCGTTAAAGAATAGCAACAAAATTAACCAAAAAAATTAACAAAAGTTATTAACAGCTAGCATTCAAATTTAAATTTCAGTCAGACCAGGTCGCTCGCCATCTGTGCTGAAGCACATCACTAGTTAAATGTAATTTATGATTTGTATTTCTCTAAAATTATGCTTTAAATGAACCTATCACCTATCATGCTTACTTATACCCTATACCTCACAGGCGCTTTCAATCATTGCATCTCACGGCACCCCCGAAAATTTTTCCTGAGGTAAAATTTCTTAGCAACCACTCTTGGTAACCTCTGACCTTAGAAAGAAAATGGAATTTTAGGGCTCAATTAACACTCAATTTCCCCTGTGCAGCAGGGGAAACCCACATCCTTATTAGTCATCCATTTAAAAAATAATAAAAATATAAAAAATTCAGCTCACAGCGCATGAGCCACACTCCAAGTGTCGCCAGTCTAGTAAGCACACAAGACTACCAGAAGTTTTGCTTGCAAAGGAGAAAGGTTGAAAAAGAAGAGTGAAGTTCAGAGAGTCTGCTGCATTAAGTTTTGTGTGGATACAAGTTTTTTTGCAGAAGTTATGCCGCCTTCTGTAAGGCACTGTTATCAACAAGGACAAAGGTAACACAAAGACAAAGTAAAGCAGACAAGGTACAGAACATATAGAGTTATACAAAAGGGTAAATAAAATATGATTTCTGCTATGGTGTAGACAGTTCTTCTGTGGCTTCAGTAGCTTTCTTCCTCTTTTTAAGTGGAGGTCTCAAATACATGTGGTTGTTCAAGATCAAACAGGTATGTCAATGTATTAATTTTAGTCACCTTCTAAGAACCCTCAACATTGTCCAGGGAATCGCAAGATCAGCTTTCATAGCGAGAGCGTGATCAGCAGGCATTACCAATGGAAGCTGTACTTGTTGAAGAGCTCTTCTCGCTGGGCTTTAGTCAGGTACCTGATCTCTGCAGCTAACTGAGAAGTACTATCTCCTCCACTTGTAACTTCTCGTACAGTTTCCAAGACCTCTGCCCTTCTCTTAACTGTCCTGCTGCTAGCTTCACCACTTGCTATCCGACACCCAGGGACTTTCATTACGGTGATTGGCTGGTTTAGTAAGTAATTATTAAGTAGTGTAAATTAAGTACTGTGGAGAAAAAAAATTATTTTGTTCTTACTTGACCACTGGTAGGTACTTTTATAACTCCAGATACTTTGGAGTCTGAGCCGCTGTTGCTATGGTGAATCAGGCGCCTGATTAAATGCTGAGCTGCCTTCGTCTCAGTTGGAGTTGTTGGCTGTGGTTGGCTTGCTGAAAACATCTTTCAGCGTCACCTTAGATGGTGAGTCTGTATTAATTGTGTAAGATTTACATCTGCTGTCTAGATGTCTTTGGTAATCCTGTAGCTTAACGGTTTTGCCACACCCTTTTATACAGAACACCAAAGACTCAGCAAGCAGGGACATGAACAGCGACGAAGGAGCACAGATTGTTTTGCTGTTCAATGTGTGACTGAAGCAGCATGGGCACTTTAATGTGTATGTGATCTGAATACTCTTACAACAACAGGCACAACATATGGTCTCACCACAGGATAGAGAAACTGGATTGACAGCTATTTCAAGGCAGATCGCACAAAGGAGCTTGTTAGCCACTGGAGAAGGCACATAGTTGGGGTGTGGATCCTCTCTCGGAAAAGGTGAGAGAGCAAGGGATTTAATAAAACATAGCACAGCCTTTGGTGTCTCTCCACAGGGTCTGCCCCCCACTTCTCTAGCAGGTTTCCTTCCTCCTTTAGCAGACTGTTGGAAGTGTAAGCAAATCTAAACAGGATTGCAAAATAACACAACAGCAGTAATCTGCTTTTTTTTTTTAATTAAAAATTAATTAGAAAACTCAGGCTGAATGAAAATATTGGTTATAGATTACTAAAAAAAAAAAAGATTTTTTTTCTTTTTCTTTTTCTTTTTTTGTTTCTTTTCAATAGTATTAGGCTGGGAAAGTGGATTGGGGTTTCCTTTCTGTTATCAGGGTTTAGCCTTGCCATTGAACTGTGGGTTGACCTGTCTTGGTATTTTAGCCAGCCAATTCTAGTTTGCTTTTTTTTTCTTCCACTTTATTATTATTATTTATTATTATTATTATTATTATTATTATTATTATTATTATTATTATTATTATTATTATTATTATTATTATTATTATTAATTACCTTGCAGTCTTCTTCACTATGTGAGGGCCAATCCATGGCAACCATTGGCTGAAAGGGGAGACCTTCCTGGCTGGCTGTCTTGTCTCTCTTCAGCTTCAGAAAGCAGGAATGGCAAAACATGCTTGGTGTTGTGTTGACACCCGATAGACTGCTGCTCTGTGATCCCCTGGAACTCCAGCAAAAGACTGCAAATCAACCAAGTGCTCATTGCAGGGATGAACTGACGGTGTTTTTCTCCCTTTTGCTTTGTTTAACCTCCCTCCACAAATTCTGCAGTGCTTCTTCAGCTGTTCTTCATGGAATGTTGTTGAACTTCGAAGAAAAAAGTTGTGTGTTTTGTAGGTGCCATATTTTGCATGAAAAAGTTGTATCCAGTTTATTTGCTGATTTTCTAGTACAGATATTCTTATTCTATTGACTGACCTCATTGCAATGACCCAGATTTGTTCCAGTAACAAGATATTCCACCACAGAAAAAGTAACCAAAATAGAATTCACACCTGTTGGTTGTGGTATGCCAGGTAAAGGGTTATGTAAGGGAATACCCTAGTGGTTAGCAGTTGCATGCAGGCAGTAGTTAAAAGGTGACTCTTGCCATGTGCATGAGGAAAACAGTCCCCCTAAAATTCTGAGGGAATTTTGGGGGAGAAATATTAGCTCAAAGATTGTGGTTTGCCAAGAGGTCACAGCAGCTAAGTCATGAATTTATTCATGAGCATACAAGTGAACCTCTGGTGACCTTTGCATGCCAAAATTAACAGGAATAATGTTGGCTATTCTACATTGGGTAGAATTGAAAATTTCAAATCATACCATAACCCAAAAAAATTTCATCTGTGAGATCTTGAAACAACACCCGTTTCTTGAGTCTCACAGAAATTTACTGACAGTTAGAGAACTGCAAAACCCAGATTTATTAGAGAATTAAATTTATATTGCCTTTATGGGCAATGGGTGAATCCTAAATAGAGTACTAGTTAATTTCTAATCAAGAACTACCTCTTGCATGCCACACACACTGCACATCTCAACCCTATAAGATACATACATATCCGACTTACTGAAGTCTGACATTTTATACATACGCTAGCCAACTGGCTATAAGCCTTGTCATTATGAATTAACAAGACAATAAAAGTCTCACCTTTTCTTCAAGTAAGTCGAGCGGCCGATGTAGTTCACAGCGGGGCGGATTCAGAGGTGGGGTAAAATGCCAGGCTTTTATACTCACGGCTGTTTCACCTATAGAAACACGGCTGTTCCACGTAAATGACCACCGCGGAAACTTAATCACACACCCCAGAAATATTTTTCCTGGATCAAATTTCCCTGGCAACCAGTAGCAACCAATGAACCAGAAAATGCTATCCCATTTTTAACAGGTTAGGTAAGGCAGGAAGCGTTGGGCATTAAACAGTCGAACCGCACGGGCAAATTCGCGGGAAATTTTTATTGCAAAAAAGTAGGCGTAGCCCTTACAAAATGGCGTGTGTTTTAGCTATTTGAAAACTAGTGCTTAGACGATAGAATGGACGCTTATTGGCTCTAGTTTTAGAAGAATGATCTCAAAATGTTTAAAGCAAACTTGTGGCTATTATTTTGAACTTTCATAACCCTCCCTTCATGAGGCATTATAGTGGTGAGGTCTATAAGTATAACTAAAGAAGTGGTTTTATTTTGTCAAGGAGGATGGGACACAAGTTTGAATGGGTAAGTATGATGGATAACATAATTTTATTTGATATTATTAATATTTCAATGAAGTGCAACTGGCAAAACGGAAATGTCTCTTGTAAATGTATAGATTGCAATAAATAGTAATGAAACTACACTAAGCTAGCTACAGAAATGTGACAGTTGTAAGTCACTGGGTTCATTGCAGAAATCAGAATCAGAAATTATTTGTTTCTATTTTTTCAGAGTCTGAGTCTAATTCATCATCACTTTCATCTGATGTGGATTCCTGATCAGATCCTACAGATATACCCTCGGGCAGAACATTGTGGCAATTATGGCACTGACAACTTGGCCCACACTTTCGACTGTTTTTCACACATCCACATCTCTGATTACCACATCCTTTCCTGCAAGAACATCCTCTTGTAAGAAATCTATGGTATCCTGGACTCTCTGTTTCACTTTGCTACATAATTTATTTCTGGTCAACATGCTGATGGTTCCTTGTCTAATATTTCTATAGAGAATCGAGACAAAGGATTTTTGGCGTTCTTAAGGCTAATTGGAACGATTTATTTCAAAAACATATCTCAGCTATGTCATCTATAAAAAACGTTGAAACACCACAACAGTTGTTTAACTCGGTACAGGTACTGAACATCAAGGATAAACATATCCAATGGTACAATACAATAAGAAGCATAGTCAGTGAAAGGATATCTGACGAGAGAGACAGAATGCCGTCACATACATCAATGTGGCGCCACTGGCTTCGCTGTTGCTGGGTTGGACTTATGTGGGACAACTCAACACAACAAAACATAGAACAATCCTTACCTTCTCCAGAGACATGCGGATGGATCAGGGATACTGACAACAATTTTAGTTTTGACTGGGAGTGCATGTTGGAAAAAAATATTGAAAAAAACTGCTTTTCCATGTCCATGAAAGTAGGAGATGTAGTCACAACCCGAGCAAATGAATAACATTTGGAATATTTTATTCACTGTAGGACGAGGAAGACTTTCCAGATCTGGATCACGTTCAAGTGCACACACTAAGTTATTCAGATGTAAATATGAGCAAGTTGGTGAATGTGGTAAATTAAGTTGAAAACTTGAACGCTGAACACAGCAGCAAACTGAAGGCCAGATACGACGGCAAAGTGAGGGCCAGACACTACGACAAGCTGAGGGTCAGACACAATGGTAAAGCTGGAGTGCTGGACACAGTGGCAAATCTCAGGGCCAGACAGAGGGAAGCAAATCTGATTACCTACACAGTGAAGAAGCTAAAAAGTTAGAATTCAAAATAAGTGTCACTTTATGAAGAAAAAAAATGTTTTTTTTAATTTTTTTCTATTTCGGAATTCTTGTAATACCTGTCATGTTTTATATAATTGTGTACCTAATATTTAACTGAATTTTACAAACAAACAAAAAATGGGACACAAAATTTTTATGATTTATTCTATTTATTAATCACTATAGATAAACTTTTTGTAATATTATGGCTTAATTACCTGCAAAATGAATTTGTCTCCTGATTTTGTCACTCTCTCTCCAGAAGTAAGTGTTTACTGTTCAATCACTTCCAAGTCGATTTAGCGGTCACAAATTGGCATGTGGCAAGATCAACTGATAAGAAAACTGGAAAGGGTTTTCCCAGAACTGTGCAGTGTCCAGAAAAGGGAGAAAAAAAGTGTACGATAAAAGGGGTGTAAACAGTGCGACAGGAAAGAATCGTCGCTGAATGCAAATATATCTCGAGTTTTAAGTGCGGTACGCGGAGGGTGCGGTCCGACTGATTTGGATGAGTGAAAAAGGTAAGTATTTCCAATATTTGTGACTAAATCCCTAGGTGCAACTTTTTTTTTTAACAGAACTACAAGCGATGAAAAAGAGTATGGTTAATCTGGTTCCCCCTTAAAAAAAATAAAGAAATCAACTCAAGCATCAAGCATCACTGTCACTATCACTATCACTGCTACTGCTGGTGTTCTCTCCAGATTTAGACTTTTTCTTCCTCTTCTGTGGAGGTGGTCTGAGGCAGGTGAGGGAAGGATCAGATTCAAGAATATGTTCTTTAACTATATATTTCAATCTCTCCACCTCATCAGGAATACTCTGGTACACTCTGTCTAGCTTCATCATGTGGGCATCATGGATTGCTTCTGCACCACCACACCACTTCGCACATTTCACTAAAAGATCGTGGACCAAGGACATGAAGAGTGATGATGGGGGGGGGGGGGGGGGGGGGGGCGGGGGCGAACTGTCTGACTATTGAGTGGATGATCACTACAGCAAGGGCAGTTGACAGAACCTGAGGCTTGGATTGCCTTGCAACAACATGCTGAACACACCATGCTGTTGCATGAAAGCTCAATTGGCTGAAATGCCACCTTCTGGCAAAGAGAACAGAGCAGCTTTGTTATAGTAGGTGAGTGGAGGAACTGTGGGTCATTATTGTCTGGAAAAGGACTCGGTGGGGCAACAGACCGAATGTGGTGTATAACTGCTTTAGGTGTCTCTCCTTCAGGTCTTCCTCTTCCTTTATTCTTCTTCTTATTCTGTCCACCACCCTTTGACACTTGTTGAAAGTGTAAGCAGACCTGGTATTAATAAATTTCAATTGAACACATCAAGGTTGAATTATTTACAGCAGGTTATGTTTTGTTTAATCTCCACTAATACCAGGGAATTTTATTAAACATATACTTTTTTTTCCCTTCAATTTCATAATATGAGTGACAGAGAAGAGAGGGAGAGGGTATCAATAATAATAATCAGTAGATAGTCTGTGTAAGAGAAGGGAAAGGCCAGTTTTTGTTTTGTTTTTGTTTTTTAATCTATTGTGATTGGGTAGATAGTCAGTCAGTTAGAGATTGGATGGCAATATGTCAGTCAGAGATGGGATGGCAATATATCCTTATTACTCCTTTCCTTCTATCCCATTCCCAAGGGAGAAAGAGAGATTGAGGAGGAAATTTTTTAAAAATAATTTTAAAAGAGCCTCATATTTTAGTATCTTCTAATGTTTTTTTTTTTTTTTTTTTTTTTTTTTTTTTTTTTTTTTTTTTTTTTTATTATTTTGTTATGATTAACAAATAAACTGTGCCAGAAAGGGAATTTTTATTTTTTATAATTCATTGTGAATGGATAGATAGTCAGAGAGAGATGGATTGGCAATATATTCCTGTCGCTCATTTAATTCCATCCCATTTTATTCCTCTCTCAAGGGAGAAAGAAAATGATTGAAAATGAAGGGAAAGAGTGTCACATATAATTTAATTTTTTACGTTTAATTTAAATACAATCGTTGGAATGAATTTTTTTATTTAACAGTCTTCCTGATGTGGTGACCATTCCCGTGCAATGATGGAATGGAAGGGTAGTCCCTCCTTCGCTGCAAGCATAGTTCGATGGAACAGGGAGTGGCACAGGTTGCAGTACCACTGGGGAAACACGGCACAGTCTTCAGTAGAGACAATCGTGACTCCAGCATAAGCTGCAATGTCGTCAGCATGCTCTCTGCAAGAATAGACAGGTTGCTGTCTCCCCTTAGCCTTGTTAAGTCTGTTTCCACAGATCCTGCAATGCTTTTGCAGCTGTTGTTGGTGGAATTCCATGGAACTTGCCAATTTTATTTTTTCATTTTTGTGAACACAAAAATAAGTTGCATTTCCTAATGTTATTGATGGTTTATTTTGATGCATACACTACTATCTTACCTTAGTCTAAATGTCTGAAGGCTTCCTGACAGTGAGTAAACAACCCACAAACAAGGCCTATCTAACCAGCTGAACTTCAAGTGGTTGACCTATCTGGAAAAGGTGAAGCCACTGGCTTGTGGTACCAATCCCAGTTGCATGGTAGAATTGGAATGAACCTTTAAGGTCATTACTAATGGTATACACTTGGCAGGAAATATCTAACTTGGTTCCAGTATGAAATATGAAGCAGGGGAAACCAGGAATTTGTGCAACCAAATCCCGAGAGATCATGAATATATTTATGAGCATACCGGAAGTTTCCTATGTGGTAACAATTCACCATTAAGTTTCTATGAGTCTAGCAGAGATACTCATCACTGTATCACTGTCCATGCACAAAATTGCAGCTCGCAGAAAGAGTGGTTACAGTTGTGATACTGCTAATGTTATTCATAGAGCCAAAGCCTAATTACGTCCACCAACTTCCGGGTGGAGCTAGAACCACTGAGTCAATGGCAGTGTTCCAGACCCTTTCCTCCCCCGTGTAGCAGGTAAAGGGTCTGGCTACGCGAGACTAGGCATCACTATAGTTAGTCCAAATTCTAAAAATCTAACTTTAGTCAACTAATGAATGCTATGACATTATCCATACATAGATTAAAGTTACAGAGTAGAGAATTCTGACTAGCCAGTTGGCACACTGCCACGATGTGCTTGAGCACAAATGGCGAGCGAGCCTAAAACTACACTATTGTTAAACGATTAATTTTAACTTCAACACTCAAGTACTAAGAAAAAGTCAGTTTAAATTACGTGTATAAGGTAAAGGGGATTCAATGCCATAGTAACCACTCATGCAACAGTTAGAATTGAAAAAAAAGCAACAAAAACAAGTAGCATTATTTACACGTTTTCTTTGTGATATTCTTTAGCTAAGTAAACGGCACAATACTTTCACACAACTGAACATACCTACACAAGGCTTACCTTCGTAGTTATTCTAATGGACAAAGAATTTTCAAGCAAATACTGACAGATTACGGGTAATGATCGCTAAACCGGAGGATTCCGTAGTGAAGTTTGGGACATGGTCAAACGAGATAACACAAAAATATGAGAAGGTCAAAGTACAAAATGACATACGTACGTCCAAACATCCCCGATTTTCAATTGTGTTACCCCTGTAAGTGTCTCGCTTGCCAATAACAAAAGTCACAGGTAAATCCTTTTTTTTTTTTATTGAGATCAAAGTTAATGTTTCTGAGGGGTTTTTTTTGAGTTCCAGGGTTTTTTGTTCTTCTAAGTGAATATTGCTCTTTGCGAACTTGTTGGAAGCTCTTGAGAATTCCTATATAATTAAATTGTTTAAATTCAGTTCGCAGTTAACTGGAACCACAAATACTACAATGCCAGAGATAGCAGGCTTAAAATGAAAGTGAAACAATCTGATTCAAATTGTGGGAGATGAAATAGTACAAATATCAATACTAGAAATTCGTTAGCTTTGCTCTCAGGCTTAGATTCCAGCCTTATCCACTACAACAATGTGTATGAAATATGTGACCCTCTACGGGAAAATCGGGCACAACGCAGCAAGTACCGTTTTTAGCTACGATCAAAATTGTCATTTTAGTCATTTTTTATCAATTATTTTTTATTGCATATATGAAATAATAAATCCTTAATACACCTACCTGCGAAGTTTGAAGATCAGGCCCTCTTTAGAATGATAGTAATAAGCCCGAGAATTCATGAACTTCACTTACTCCTGAACTCGTATCCGGGCCGTTACTAAGTCTGAGTTGAAGCGCGGGCCCAATCCGCGGTAAATGCCGCCGTCAACGGCGGGAAAATACAGCTCTCAGTTTAGTAGTAAGTACAGTGGCTATCATGAGTGAAGCCAGGAATCTTGCTAGAGCATTAAACCTCAGCCACCGTGATGGTCTGGACATAATGGGTGGAGCTGACGCTGAAGCCATAGAGGAGCTCATAAATGAATTCCTGGCTCCAGGAAGTGAGGACCCGCTTTCTGACTGTAAGTCACTTATTCCATTCTTAATAACCCTCATCAGTTCATCATCTTTTTTTTAGGTGATGAAGAATTTGATGGCCATTTTACCAACTATTATGAAGGTAATAAATTATAATTTTTTCGATAAAAAAACAAAACAAAAACAACTTATTATAAAGCTTCTAGGGATGTCTCATCAGCAGAGTCAGGCTCTGCTACTCCACTGTTTGAAGACGAAGATGACCTCTATGATCCTCTGGATTCTTTGGACTGCTCTGTACCAGATATCGAGCCTTCATCATTGCATCCTGACCACTCATCTGTTTTCTTGTCACCACCCCATTCTGACCCCACTTTTCTTTCCCCTTCCGATACTGTGTCCGTTGCCTGCCGACGGAACAGCATCATCTGTGTAAAGGAAAGGAAGAGGTCAAGAAAGCCATCACCAGCAAGGACGAAACGACTTACCTCAACTGAGCAGTTAGACCAGTTTTTAGCCCAGGGCTGTGGTTGTGCCACCAAGTGCTCTGCTCAGTTTGACAGAGACTTCTATTTGTCTAAGCGGGATGAGGCCAGTGCACTGACGAGGGAGCAGCTGGACCTGGTAGTCCTTGGCCAAATTCAAGCGTTTCTGTCTGTGGATGAAGTAATCGGTCCCAGCCACAAACACACACCTACACAGCGTAGAACAACTAGAGTCAACACATTCTATCATCTGGGGAAGAAAATCTGCAGGGGGACTTTTCAGTTTCGTCACGCCCTTCTAAAAGAATTAGAAGTACAGACATCAATTATTAATTATTATTTTTTATTTTTAGTCATCTCTTTTAAATTATGTATCATCTATACAAGTAATAAACATCTTTACTTTGTTCTTATGTCCAGTACATGCGGGCACTAATAAGAATGACTCTAGTACATGCGGGCACTAAAAAGAATGACTCCAGTACGTGTACACACTAATAAAAACCCACAAGCCCACCTCAGAACCACTCAGATGTTATCAAAATCTATCTATTTACATTGAATATGCAATATAATTATCCCAATTCAGCTAAAACCACTAAAAAAATACTCTAGTAGACAATAGTAAAAACCGACATTACCAAGATAAATAAACTATTACGTGCTGACACGAATAAGAATGACTCTAGTACATGTGGGCACTAATAAGAATGACTCTAGTAGCCTCGAAGGACAATTTTTTGCGACAGGAAGTTAAACAGGAAGTGACATCATGTGACACGCCCACCAGTGAAGAAATAATTTGGCCTCAAGGACTTCGCCCATACCTCCAAAGATCACATGATTAGTAAATTATTTCATCGGGTATCGTAATTTCCTTACAACAACAGCTACTACAATCAAACTGACACTTGCAAACACTAACTTAATCAAACATACTACAACTGACAGACACTAGTATGTGCTGACACAAATACGAATAAATCTAGTACTTGATAACACTAATAAGAATGACTCTAGTACTTGATAACACTAATAAGAATGACTCTAGTACGGTGTAATCACTATGTGCATGCATGGTGTTAGCACTATGTGCGTGCACAGTAATAGTACTAGTGCGTGCACGTGTTTGGTATTAGCACTGTGCGTGCACAGTAATAGTACTAGTGCGTGCACAGTGTTTAGTGTTAGCACTATGTGCGTGCACAGATAGTACTATGTATGTGCACAGTGCTAGCACTATGTGTGTGCACAGTGCTAGCACTATGTGCGTGCAGTGTTAGCACTATGTGTGAGCAGTGTTAGTACTATGTGTGTGCAGTGTTAGTACTATGTGTGTGCACAGTGCTAGCACTATGTGCGTGCAGTGTTAGTACTATGTGTGTTTGGTGCTAGCACTACGTGTGTGCACAGTGCTAGCACTATGTGTGTGCACAGTGCTAGCACTATGTGTGTGCACAGTGTTTGGTGTTAGCACTATGTGTGTGCACAGTAATAGTACTAGTGCGTGCACAGTGTTTGGTGTTAGCACTATGTGTGTGCACAGTAATAGTACTAGTGCGTGCACAGTGTTTGGTGTTAGCACTATGTGCGTGCACAGTGCACAGATAGTACTATGTGTGTGCACAGTGCTAGCACTATGTGCGTGCACAGTGCACAGATAGTACTATGTGTGTGCACAGTGCTAGCACTATGTGCGTACAGTAATAGCACTATGTGCGTGCAGTGTTAGCACTACGTGCGTGCACAGTAATAGTACTATGTGTGTGCACAGTGCTAGCACTATGTGCGTGCACAGTGTTAGTACTATGTGTGTGCACAGTGCTAGCACTATGTGTGTGCACGGTGTTAGCACTATGTGCGTGCACAGTAATAGTACTAAGTGCATGCACAGTGCTAGCACTGTGTGTGTGCACAGTGTTAGCACTACGTGCGTGCACAGTGTTAGTACTATGTGTGTGCACAGTGCTAGCACTATGTGCGTGCACAGTGTTAGTACTATGTGTGTGCACAGTGCTAGCACTATGTGCGTGCACAGTAATAGTACTACGTGCATGCACAGTGCTAGCACTATGTGTGTGCACGGTGTTAGCACTATGTGCGTGCACAGTAATAGTACTAAGTGCATGCACAGTGCTAGCACTGTGTGTGTGCACAGTGTTAGTACTATGTGTGTGCATAGTATTACGTGTGTGCACAGTGTTAGCACTTCGTGTGCAGTACTACTTCGTGAATGCAGTGTTAGTATTAGTACGTGTATGTACAATGATAACAGTAGTGCATGCCTAGAGACTTACCATTATTCTCTTCTTCAATCAAGAACACCAGAACCTCAGTACAGATAGCAGCAGCCCAAGCACCATGAAATCTAGGAAATGGAAAGAAGAAAAAAAAGGTTACTAGGTTTTTTTACTTAAAAAGTCTAACTAGTTAACAATTACCTTTCTTCTTTTTTACATTTCAGGAACACCAGATCCCCAGTTGTCATAGCATATTGCAGCACTAGCATCATCAAAGCTAAAAAGAAAGAGAGGAAGAAAAAAAGAACAAGTATTATAAGGGCTACCTACAACTACAACGAGAATAGGAAACTAGCTAGCTAAAAAATCACCACTCAGTCTTCAGCATAGCAAGATACTAACTAACTATCCTCTTAGAAAAACAAGCTCACTAACCTCTTTTCCACCGGCAGTGTTGCTGAGAGAATAACTCCTCGTTGATGTTTCTACGCAATGCGCGCGGTAAAAACCTATATTATGCGGAGTGCGGTAGAATACGGAATCATTGCTGCCACGCCTTAGCAACGACTAAGAGGCTAAAAATCTTGATTTTATTGAAAAGTTTATAGCTTGCGTAATGGAGATGTATAGTGTATTATCTCGGGAACGGTTAGAGCATGGACTTTCAAACTTGGAGGATTATATTTTCAGACGTAGGCAAGCCCATTTCTTTAAAAAAAATTGATGCTCCCGCGTTGTGCCCGATTTTCCCATAGACGGTCACATATTTATTTCATTCATGAACTGCCTCTTGCATGACACACTGTATTACTTGATCCTTCCCCAACCTGCCTAAAATGGGTCACTTCTCCAAATAAGTCCAGACACTATGTACCAGGCACTATACCAGTTACATGCTTTGAAATGTGTACACATGCAGCAATCATATGGATAAACCGAAAGAGTAAAATATCTCATTGTCCTATTTAGTGCATTGAGTAATTAGAGTTTCTAGATCAATACCCCTTTACCGACTACCTGTATGAATAATTGGATGCAATTGGACAGTAAAGCCAGAGCACACAATGGTAAATGTAGGAAATTTCTTTCATTTCAGTTATCTAAACTTCAATATTTTGTCCAGCTATTTGAACATTTCAATTATCCGGACACCTTTCAGTCCCAACATGTTTGAATACTATAGTACACAAAATTACAGCTTATGTAAAATAAGTAGTAGAGTAGGAGAATTATATAACAGGGGCGTAGGCAGGGGGCTTCAGCAGGTTACTGGTAACCCCTCCTTTCAAATTAATTATACTCATAGCCTACATTCAACTGAAGTAGATTTTCAATACTTCATGCTAGTGCTTCATTGGTTTGGGCATGGTTTGGGGGTGGCAGAAAAGTAACCCCCCCCCCCCCCCTTTTTTTAAATCCAGCCTTACCACTGTATAGATTAAAGAAGCTCCATTTCTGGTGGGTAAAGAGGGTTGAGGGAGGGGGAGGGGGAGGTAAAGCCCCAGTGTTTCACCCTTTCTGTATCAAACAGGCCCAACCTATGTAGCTAGCTCACTAGGAAAGCTTATAAGCTTGTCTTTCTGAAAGGGTACGAATTTGCAAGACAACCACGAAGAATAGAGATGCCATCCAACATTTGACCACTACTGCTCACCTTTTCTTCAAGTCGAGGGCTGACGCTAGCGAGCGGGTCTATTGATTCAAATCAGGAGTTTGGGATGAGTGCGAACTTTAACCTCATTATCGCGGCCTCTCCCTAAAGAGAGAGAGACCTTTTACCAAGACTGCAATGTATGTTTACTTCCTGTCTGTGCATTGCGCGCGCACGACCGCGGTAAACTAATTAACGTGGTTTGGCTAAAAAAATGGCTGTAGCTGTAGTAACTGAATGTAGCTACACCAATTGCTTTGGTTGTTGAATAGTAGAAAAAAGATGTTTATTATCTAGCCCTAACTTGAGTGCACTTTTGCAAACATCATCTTATCTGCCAATGACTGCACTGGTGGACTATGTGACATGGCTCATGTTTGTAGCTAGACTGACTGCCAGCTTGAGACTGTTGGTAAATCTGGAAGAGCACCAACGAAACTATTGCTTCTACTGTTTTTCTATCTTCTACTGATGTAGCCAGAATGTAGCTTGCAAAAGTCTGCTCAATGTTCTGGTCAGTCGAACTGAAGTAAGTGCACACCTACCTGCAGTCCATGGAGATCATTAATAAATCAGACTCGTAGGCAGGAAGGAAGCAAGGGTGTGTATGTGCACTGGAACTCTTCATTTTCCAGGACACTTAGCTAAAAATAATTGTACATACACACACTATCATAGTTGCCAAGTTTTCTAATCATAGTTCCGGGACAAACAATAGAAAGAGTACAATTCCTTCTCGGGGGACAGTGACTAAGTGATAAATCCGGGACTGTCCCTGAGCTTTCGGGAAAGTTGGCAACTATGCACTTTGTGGACACCCACACTCGATTAGATGTTACGCAAAAAATGTACATTTATGCATTCTTCTGGAATCCTGGGGAAAAATACCATAACAGGTGGTAGAGTAACCAGTCCCTTCTGATTAGGTAAGGAGTTTACACTACCAACTTTACAAGCTTGGTTTGCAGTGAAGATATATACATATCTAGTATAGAGTATACACAGGTGTAGCAAAATATTTCATTCTCGGGCTTTATTTTCGCTCATCTTTGGCTCATGAAAATAAGTCAGCCTGCTCATGAAATGTCTCACCACACCACACTTGACTCATGTAACAATTATTATATGTGTGTGATTGTATGTGTGTAAGTTTGTGGACAACTTTTTTTGCAAAACTTGAATTTTATGAATTAAATTCTTAAAATTTTGCCCTAATAAGTATTCTTGAAAATAACCACTGTGATTTTCCAAATCACTGTTTACTCGCAACACTATTGCAGTTTGGATTTTGTGTCTGTTGTTGCTGCCTGAGCCAAATAGCTGAGAGTTAGGCAGCAGTAATTTTGGAATCAACATGCAGAGAGTCTCTCACTCTGCCGATTATATGACACGTACACAATCATTGGCAACTCTTCACCACAGCTATTCCACCTCATGCAGAGATCCTTTTAAACACATTGCATGGGCACATATGTGTGTGTTTTCTGTGAAATATTATTTCTATTGTGTTTCAACTAAAGTACACAGTTGTAGTCATGAAATGAGTGTATACAATTACACCTTAACTGGCATATTATTTTGTAGGTTAATGTGGCAATCTTTACTAATTTTTTTGTAACCGTTCCTATCAGTCCACTGTTAATTGCATCTGCTGAGTTATTGTGTATCAACTGTAGCATACTTAAAAAAAAAAAAAAGCTGTAGCACTCACATCCGGTGCTTGCCTGTTAAATAACCAAAACCTCGCTTGGTTTCAATCGAACTATCAATCTCATGTCAAGGTAGGTGGTCTCAATGATCAAAGGTCGCCTTTATTTTATATTAATAGATGGATATTTTTAGTTTATCAAGTGCTCTAGTGCATATCTGAGTATTCATAATTGTGATGTCAACATTTATGATCCACCAAAAATGGTATATATACATTCTTTTTATTCTGTGTGTGTTTGTTGTGTATGTGTGGACAAAAAGTGAATCTCCAAAGGTTGCTGGTGCAAAAGCAAGCTCATGGTCCAAGATGATGGAGGGACAGGACGCGATTTGAATAGAGAGAGTAGACATGGTATGTGACCGCACAGGACAGGAGTAGCTGGAGGGGAAAGTGAATAGCAGGGCTAGAGAACAAGGCAAAGAGAGGGCTGGAGAAGGAAGAGCAGAGGAGAAAGGCTACCGCTATGTACATGTGCCCATAAAAAGCAACTCTTGCTAACAGATCTTCCAGACCAAGGATGAATTGCCCCCCCCTCTCACGATCACTGGAAAATACGCTATGAACATTCCAGCTTGATTTGTTAATTTACACCTGTTGTCATGCATGCTATCAAATCCCACTTTATTTGTATACTTCTTCTTGAACTCACAATCATCAATTTGGTTTCATGTCATTAATTTGATTTCTACTATACTGAGACTTTGATACACTATGGCGGTTGCTATAACTTCATCAGATGTAAAGAAGAGCACTGAAGTGCAACCCCAGCAAAATTCTAGTAATAATAACATACCCTATGCTGCGACCAGTAAGGGGACCATATAGTTTTCGAATAGTTCAACTCCTAGATTCCTCCACTTCATTGGAAACACTAACTCAACTCATTTAAAATTCAGTAACATACATGCAGGCGAGAAATTTATTAAGTTATAATACTGATCTCTTGGAATGAGATGTGAATAATATACTGTCGTTATACCGCCTTATAATGGTTAAGAATTTCATAACTGGGCATGTGATTCAAGAAAAGTGACCTGACTCTGAACAACAGCTAATACACATGAATGTATCCATTATTAATATACTTATAGTATACAAAGACCAACCTACTTTCTTTTGGAGTCGTGTTCAGGCATGTAGCCTTTAGTGTGGTGTAACTGGATACAACACAATTTGCATCATAGCATAGTTTAGTTTGGAGAAGTGTGACATGGTGTTCAGGTGACTTTCATATTTTTACTATCATTTTTTGAAAGTAGCTAACATCTTAGGCAATGCATTAAAAGTTCTGCTTGTCATGTGAGTAGCAGATGTTTTAGTTGAACTCACGATCACTTCAAGCATGCAGTAGAGCTATAAAACTTTCACTAAAAACTGTATTGAACGAACTCTTAACTTTATTTAAGAAGCTAACATTAGTAACAATTATATAATTAATAAATGATAATAATAATAATAATAATATAATAATAATAATAATAATAATAATAATAATAATAATAATAATAATAATAATATAATAATAATAATAACCATTTTAATTTTTTTTAAATCCAAGGATGGATAGGCACAACCCAAAACGGCTGTGGCATTCCCAGCTGAATTGCCACTGAGAGTTTCTGGAGGAGGTAGCTAGTACCACATAGTTCACTAGTTGCCAGAGACACATCTGCCTAGTGTTTCCCCAGACTTTCTTGTCTTATGCAAAAGCAGCCACACAACATGCTTATCTGGTGACATGACTCCTGTAAGGGTGTCCGGACAGGTGGCATCATCCTATACAAAAGGTTTTCCAGCATTGCAATCCGGTCATTTACAATCGGATCTGGAAAAGCCAGGAGGTTTCAATCTGGAGGGACTTTAGCTGCTGACAGAGTGGAGTGGATGATCTCATTTAACAGTTTATTTAGAATGTCTTCCTACACTGAACTTGCAGCTCACATGAGTCCCAAGAGGAGACGTTTGCATGAATATTTATAAGAGATAATCAACTGAATGTTGACTGGTTTATCAGAACACTTTAAAGAGGCTTTATCTTGACAGAGGGCAATATACATACATATATGTCTGCAGTCTCACAATCTTCCCCCCCCCCCCCCCCCCCCCCCCCCCAAAAAAAAAAGAAGCTAAAACTAACTGGATAACAACAGTCCACGCCTTCTAAGATTGGCCATGCAAACGCGTGCGCTCTAAATGGAGTTTGCTAGTGTGGCGAATATGAAAGAGACTGCGATAGCAACGCTAGAAGAAGGTTAGAGGGGTTTTTTTTCGTGGGGAGTTTGAAACTGCGTACGCGCTAGACTAGTGACTATACGAGCATTAGTGTTACTTTGGCTCTTGCTAATAATAGCAAAATTTGGTACCCCGAGCTTTCTTTATTAATTGGATAGGTGATATAGTAGTGTTTAGTTTTCTAGTTGCACTTACTTTAAATATTTTAATGTGTATCATGTGTATGGTCTCATTTTATAGGACCACACACAACATAGGTTTCATAAAATAGTAATTTAGATTGGCACTAAGCAAAACTTATCTAGTCAATCCCACTCAAGAGATATTGAAGTGTAGTAGAGCTTAAGGGTGCTAAAATAAACTTTAATAGTGTGTTTTGCATTATTTCTATCAGAGCCAGGTTTAAATGATCAGATAGAAATTAGCTAACTGTAATAGAAGCTTTGAAAAAATTAAGATCACAAAATATCTGATGATTTACTCCATATAGCGACTGAATTATTGACTAGCCAGTTAAACATTAGTAATAAGAAAAACTATTTTTATTTGTTATTATTAGTTTTGCCAAATACCAAGATGGTCTTATTCTACCGTGTATCTGCTATAAGTATTAAGAAAAGAAGAAAAATGAAGGAAAAAACCACTTGCAAGCTGCTGTAGGTATGGAAGCCTGTATTGTAGTGTAGACTTCCGATTTTTTTTATTTATTTGTGATTGCGTATTACACCACTTGAAATATTTACTTCATTACTTTTATAATGTGGCAAACCCTGGTAAAATTTTCAATATTAAAAATGTTGTAGCTATTTAGTTTATTGACATCAGAGGTGAAACTGTAAAAACTGTAGTAGTTTGAACTGGTGCACATGCATTGATTATACATAGGCATGCAAATTTAACTTTTGGAATAGTGTTTACAATTTTTGATATAGATCACTTTTATTCTTCACAAGTTGTAGCCACTCACCTTCCTTTAGATGAATCCAAAGCCTCTTAAATGCACCTTTACCATGTCTTCATTTGTGCAATGTATAGCTGGCCTGTTGGTGTACTAAATTAGTAAATTGAAACCACATTTTCTTGTTTCTCATCAACTATATTGGAAATTGGGATATGTAGTTGGAAATTGGGATATGTAGTTGACCTATAGGAAAAATATTGAAATTAACAAGTACAGTATGTATGTAGGAGTGTGATTAAAGCAGTGGGCGTGACCTTCATAATAAATTTTGAAATGGTGGCCATTTAACTGCAAGTTAGGTGGGGTTAATGCCAGGTGGGAACTCCTACGACTTAGATATGGGGACACCTGGGTAGGTGGGAAAGGGGGCGCGCTACAAGGCGTCACTTGAGGTTGAGCGGGAGAAAAAGCAGGTTGACCTGCCTCGTGGTCAGTCTACCCTACCTGGAGCAAGCAACACAAGTGGTGTAAATTGTAGAGTTTGCTAAATCACACAAATGGCGTCAAAAGAGGCCGCTTCAGGTCCAGTGGCCCCTGAGGAGGCTAGCCCTAGGGAATCTGCCAAGCAGGCTGTCTCTCTGGTAGGTTCAACTCTGGGAGTGTTTGATGCCAGTAAAGTGAAGGACTTGGGCCTTCCTACAATTGGGACAGAGCCTGGCCCAGTGGGACCAGGAGGCCGGGAGTCATCAAGTGCTGGTTCGTCTCGTGAGGTGGCTGGGCCTAGTAGTAGCCCACAGAAGTTTCAGTTGGGTGAGACCCTTCCTGTGGTTCCTTCCAGGCTGGTACGTTGAGTGTTGCGTGGCGACTACATCGACATGGCCGAGCTATCCGAAGAACATTTAGAGTTAGAGTTGAGACGCTCCTTGGAAGGGGAGGAGAGCAAGCCGACTCCCTCTCATAAGGTGCGTCCTGTCCCTGACCTCTTGACCTGGGTCCGGTCGTTCTGTCACTTTGCTGGCATAGTTGCAAAGGCCCACCCAGACAAGGCTGTGGACCTGTGGGCCTACCTGGCCATAATGTTGTCCGGGAAGGACCACGGGGACTGGTGGCGGACCTATGACAGCCGCTTTCGCCAGCAGTGGCCTTCACTGGAAAAAGCTGAATTTGGTCGGATGGACCAGGCTTTATATACAGTAAAACGTCCCTTATCTGGGCGGCTTGGGACAGAGGGGTGCCCGTAACTAGGAATTGCCCATATCTCAGAAGCAATACATTTTTAATTGGAGTAACTTGAAAACTACAAATTATTTGCATTCGCCCACTGTTTTAATTGCAATTTTCTATGATTTACCTGCCCGGATAATAGAGTTGCCCGTATCTTAGACGTCCGGATAAGAGACATTTTACTGTACTAAGGCCATCCTGTCGGCTGGATGCCTGAAATCCTCGCAACTTCCTCCCTCAGAGGGTACAAGTCTTCCTAAAGGGAAGAAGAGGAAATTAATGGTGTGTTTTGCTTGGAATGATGGGAGGGTGTGTGCTTCCACGCCATGCCGCTACCAACACGTGTGCTCCCGTTGCGGAGGAGATCATAGGAAGTTAGCATGTACTTCAGCTGGTGAGGGGCAGCCTTCACCGGCAGCTAGTCAGTGACTTCCATTGCTGAACCAAATTATCCTTCAGTGGCTATGCCGAACTGTTATATTTGCAATGTATGTCTTATTTACTCTGCTCTGTATTGTACATACATGATTTGCTGGTGTCTATTCCTCGGGAAATTGGGTAAGGGTAATCATATTGG
>WLWD01006045.1_pt1 | contig 64026 bp, 34 predicted proteins | sample 6712731 | NCBI WGS metagenome assembly WLWD01 (sample SAMN12718690, study PRJNA576275) | sponge metagenome | isolation source: marine sponge | host: Mycale hentscheli | place: New Zealand: South Island, Marlborough, Capsize Point | collected 2014-11-01
CTCGCCAATAATATGTGTACCTAAAAGCAAACACTCGGCAATTCTTGTGTCGTTATTACAATTGGTTACAACAAGTGGTTACAACAAGTGGTTACAACAAGTGGTTACAGCAAGTGGTTACAACAAATGGTTACAACAAGTGGTCATACTGTCCTATTGACACACTGCAAGTGTGGTTTTCTGTACCAGTGGGTATTCTGCACAAATGCTTCCCTGCTACTAATGTTGCATTTTCCAATCTCTCTAAAGTGTAAAAATTCTGATTGGTTTACATATTATCAGCAAAATTTTGCTCTAGACATATTCTTTCATTTTGAAATAGTTGGTTTTCCCATTCAAACTTAGAATTTTATCTCACTCTCTCTCTCTCTCTCTTCTCTCTCTCTCTCTCTGCTGCAGTCTACTAGTGGTGCGGCTGCAGAGGCTTCACGTCCGAGTGCACCAACCTCTACTTCACACACGGAGTAAGGGCAAATCTAAATGTTATCACTACATGTATAATAGGCTGCAAGTGATACTCATTTTGAAACTATTGGGTCAGCCCTTCTTTAAACATGGAGTTACTTATTCTGGAGAAGAAGGGAGAAAGAGTTGAATGAGCTAGTTAGAAGTATTTAGTAACACTTTTTATTGTACTAAGAGAGATAAGGAAAAAGTGAAGTTATTTTGATCCGTGATTTGATGATTTTCAGTGGCAGCACCCAGGAAAGTAACCCTCAGCAGCCCAGTGTTTCTGTAACGACCACGTCTTCCACAACCACGTCCACTCCTGCTTCTACTACTCCAGCTACCACAGTGACCACACCTTCCAGCGGGCCAGAGGTTCAGTCTAGCGTGGCTTCGTCTGCCCCTTCAGCCACACGTCCAGCCACAGAGAGTGGAGGAGAAGCATCAGGTGGAGATGTTATCAGTCAAGCCAACACTACCTTAGGTGAGTTCTGTAACACATGAGGAGAATATGATATGTGATCACCCTTTACCGAAGCAGCCTGGTCTATGTATGTATTCAATTTGATCATTTTTCTCTCTCTCTATCTCTCCCCCTCCTTCTAATGAGTCATTTATGGTACTATTATGTTCAGGGTTTCATACAGAGGTAGGGACGCCCTGGGATTCCCCCCCCCCCCCCCCCACAATTTCATGAAATAAATTAATTGGCGAGCGAGCGAAGCGAGCGAGACACTCTCAGGGGTAACGATTTCGCTATATTTATTTATTTATCTGTTTATGGGGTACGTGAGACCTCTGTTTTCGCTCGCGCTTCTAATTACGTAAGTTAGGTAAAGCGTTCACAGTTCAAGTATTTTTCAATTAACGAGTGAGAATCCTTAGTGGCGGTGGTAAGTCAATGCGCTCTTTGTCATGGTTATAAGCCGTGCGCAACAGTATTTACTTGAAAATACATTGTCCACTAGACTACTGCGAAGGTAAGTCTATGTAGGTGCATGTCCAGTTGTATCAAAGCATTGTGTGTTACAACCACTACTTAGCTAAAGAATATCACAAAGAAAACTTTTAAATAACGTGTATTGTTTTGTTGTTGTTGTTTTCCTTCCAAGCAGTTGCAGAGAGTTGTTACTATGGCACTGAAATCCCTTTACCCTGTAAGCTAAATTAAAAAACTGGACCTTATTTTCAGTAGCTTCAGTGTTAGAAGTCAAAATCATTCATATAAAAATAGTATAGTCTTTAGGCTCGCTCGCCATTTGTGCTCAAGCACACACCACTAGTAATATTTACTACTTAATGGTATTCTGTGGTTATGATTTGTAATGGTATTCTGTGATTTTTGTTTGTTTGTATATATCTAATATTTGGTGAAAGTTCAGTTAATTGAGGTCCTTCAATTGCAATACACATTAGTCTTCCAAGATTGATGTCACTGATTCTAGGCCCGAGACGGTTTTTAATCGAATGGGTGTGGTTTCAGCAAAAGTGGGTGTGGTCAAACAAATATGTGGGCCCCCCCCAAAAAAATCCTGTATGGAACCCTGATGTTCACTATTGCCTTCGCAATATAAAGTAAACTTTTTAAAAAAAAAATTTTTTTGTTAGCCTCGATAGTTTGTTTCTCGAGAAATGGAATTTGGACAGCAATTGTGTATAGGTGTAAACATGCATGTTAAGAGTTTATTAGTACATTATGGTTCATGTTCTGTGCATTTAACAAACTGATAAGTGATAAGTCCATGTGACATTGCACATTGTAAATGGCATTGTCTTGTTGGTCCTCTTGTGTGTGCGTGCGCATGCGTGTGTGGACAAGCTAGAAGAATGGGTCCATCGCGTGGTCCACTGTGTAAGTGATCAAATAGGCAGGATATACTCGCCCTAGTTCGTAAATGACGTATATCTCTGAGCCGTTCGATTTTCCGCACACGCTGTCGAACCTTTCTCCTTCAAACTTTGTTGTAGTGGGTCCCTGTCTGTTAGACCAGTAATGCCTGTCAGACTTCTTGGGTGGTGCCTTCAGCGTTCTCTCACCTGCTGAACACTTGCATGCGATTCCGGTGATGACGTTCACTAGGAATAGCTGGTGGGTGTGGTCAGTGGTATGGTAGGCGCGGCCGGTCAATTTGCGGGTGTGGCTGGACAGTTTGTAGGCATATTTGTGCGAGTAGCTGGATTCTACTGCAAAGTAAGTTCCTTCTCCAAAAAGCCCTTGGGAGGCTAACCTGTGATCAAATCCCTGCTCTGAATCGTAAATGTCTTTGGGCTTGTTTTCTTTTGGTCCATGGAAAAGCTTCTTTTCGTTAATAACGCCATCATTTTTATCAGACATTCTCTTTTTTGACATCTGGTACGTTTCCCACAACCAAGTGTTTTGGATACGCTCAATTTTGGTGATTTCAACTTTAAAGCTTATTTTCTGCATCATGTCGGAAATCTCATTCCATTCTGAACTTCTTTTGGTTACAGGTTTCAATTCGCACTTCTCAACCTGTGGGTCCCAGTGGGCAGGAACTGACATCCTTGCCATCTTTTCCATTGCTCTCTCCTTCTTCAAAATTTCTGCAAGCAGTTCCACCTCGGTGCTTTTGACGACGATATTCTTTCCTTTCAAGACCATAACTGTTAGTCCATCTTTGTCCACGGTGGCTTGGATGTAGTTTTGTCTTGCCAAGTCTAGCAGAGAAGCAGTGAAAGACTTGACGGAGGCTGCCGTGGTAGGTAATTGGACGGTGGATTCTTGGATGGATTTTGATACAATATCTTTTATTTCCCTTTCCAGCTCTGAAGTGTGGTCTTGATGTGCCGTGATCTGCAGATGGATATTATCTGTTTTATGTACGCCTGAAGATGTCGTGCTCTCTCTTTTCATTTTTCTTTCTTTAAGAGTCAGTTTGTTAGTTTGGACCATACCGAAAGTGTCTATTGTGTAGTTATACTTGCCAATGCCAACTCTCAGAAACCTGTCCCTGTCCACAAACTTCTTCTCTATCTGATCACTGACTTGCTCAGTGTAAGGTTGAAGTGTGTCGTCATCGTCACGCCAATACCACTGGTATTTGTCACCTCTCTCCGTAGCTGAAGGAGTCAAATACTGGTTGAGAGTGGCTAATTCTGATGACCCCTTACTCCTGTTCTCATAATGAGCCGCCAGCTCCCACAGTTCCACTTTCTGAGCTCCCCGACTGATTCTGACCTGAGATGGGAGTTTGATGCTATGAATAGCTCTCTGGATGTCTAAGTCAGCCAGCACTGGGAGGTAATAGAACTCCAGGGAAACATCTTTGGTCTCTATTTTAGACTCGTGAAAACATATCACACTTTCGATTTGTTTCTTTACCAAACTTGCAATAATTCCCTTGACATGCACAGCAAATTTATCCCCCCTGACGTCTACTTTCACCATCTCCTGATTGGCAAACTCTCCCAATATTTCTCTTTTAGCCGCGGCAAAAGCCAATGGCTTGCAAGATAACTCATGGGTCAGCCAACCTTCTGTTGGGTTCACTGGGATGGTAGTCCCCACTACCTTGTAAGGCACTGCTACCACCTGTACCCCTTGGATGATATGTGGAGAGTTGGATCGTGCTTGGTAAGCAGAAGTTGGGTCTCTGTAATTCACATACGCAAATTTCGGCCTGCCTATCCGGATCTTTGTTGCTGTTAACAACTCACCATATTGCTGGAAGTGGAGGTCTAAGGCTGCATCAGTCAAAGTGTCATCATATATAAGCAGCTTCACAGCACAAATATCCTTTCCTGTGGAAGCAGTAGGTTTAGCAACAGGCATAGCAGCAGATGCAGCTACAGGACTGGTTGCACTGTAGGGTCTTTTCTGGCCTTTTATCTTAGCTGTGAGTCTGTTTTGGTGAAGCAGCATTCTTTCGTGAACAGCTTCAACAACTTGCTCAGCTGAAGCTTGGTCAGCACAGTTTACCCAGGCATAGTTGACTGGTGCTTCACTGCACTGGATTATCTTGAGTGATGTTATGTTGAAGTTCTTCAGCCTTTCATTGAGGTCTTTCTCCATTGTCATCTTGGCTAGGTTCTCCACTTTGACTGTGCAGGGAGATACATTCTTTGGCCTGCTAGGAGTGTGTAGCATTGAATGTCGACTTGAGGGGAATCTGAAGGGTTTTTTGCCATCTTGACCAAATCTCGAGCCATACATGTTAGTTGATCAATAGTTCTTGGTGGAGTCAACCAGTTGACTACAGCTATGGAAGGTCAACTTCTAGGTTGCTTTATTTGGCACCTAACTGATGAATGCCCTCTGCCAAATAAGGAAGTCACAGCATATGCTTGGCTTTGCAAAGGGGATTCACCTGGGGATATCCCTTACTATAAAAGCGCTATAACAGGAAATTTCCCCTTGTACTGCCTGTAGTTATGTAACTGCCCTTACAGCAGAGGGACAGAGCAAGCTCTCATGAATTGGTCAGGCCAGGAAGTGGGTGTGGTTAAAACAGGTTTATGGTTGTGGCTAACACAATTTATGCATGTGGCTAAAACAGTGTTGCTAAAACAGTTCATGAGCGTTGCTAAAACAATTCATGAGTGTTGCTAATTCAGTTCATGATTGTTGCTAAGGATAATTCATCAGTGTGACAAGTCTATATATACTTTTATTCACCGTTGTTAATAGCTAGCTAAATAAATAGGAAATCCTGTATTAGCTAATGATATTCATAGCTAAAATAGTTACTGACTACATTGTAAACTTACTTATATTGCGACGAATATCTTGGACTATCTAAATATATTTATGAGACTGAGCCCAGGCTGAATGGAAACCTTTAAGTTCTGGTTTAGTATAATTTTTTTAATAATAGCTAAATAAATCTGACAGAGAACTGGTAATGCTGATGAAGCTGTGTGAAGTGTACCTATAGCTAATGGAAATAGTTGCATTTTTTTTTCCTTCCTCATGATAGTGCAGTGTAATTCATATTGTATAAGTAATCAAGTAGGCGGGGTAGGCACGCCCTAGGTCATAGATGACATAGATTTTGCAACCATCTGAGTTTCCACAGACACTGTCAAATCTTTCTCCTTCAAACTTTAAATTCTGTGAGTGGCTGGGGCACTCTGATTTCTCAGGTGGTGCCCTCAACAATTTCTTATTCTCATATTCAGAGCATTCACATGAGATTCCAGTGATGACTTTCACCAGGAATAACTGGTAGGTGTGGCCAGCCGTGTGAGAAATGTGGCCTGTCGTGTGAGAAGTGCGACCAGCCGTGTGAGGGGTGCGGCCAGTCGTGTGAGAGGTGTGGTCTGTTAGATGGTGTTCGTGGTCAGACAATTTGTAGGCATATTTGTGTGAATATCTGAATTCTACTGCAAAATAGCTGCCTTTTCCATAGAGCCCAGGGGCGGCTAGTCTGTAGTCAAATCCCTGCTCGGAATTATAGATTTTTTTGGGTTCAATTTTACTGGATCCATGGAAGAGCATCTTTTCATTGGTAACACTGTCATTCTTATTAGACAGTCTCTTCTCTGACGTCTGGTAAGTTTCCCACAGCCAAGTGTTTTGGATGCGCTCAATTTTAACAATGGAAACTTTAATCTTTGGTTTTAGTATTTTGTCCGAGATCTCGTTCCATTCCGCACTATCTTTCGAGACAATTTTGAGTTCACACTTGTCTGACTGTGGCTCCCAGTAGTCTGGGACTGAAGGTTTTGTACTTTCATCTATTTTTTCTTTCATTTCCTTAATTTCTGCTCTGATTTCTTTCGTGATGTTTTCAGTAAGATGTTTTTGTCCTCGTAGAGTGATAATTTTATGTTGGGTAAAATAAGCTTGAATGTAATTTCTTTGGGCTTTATCTAGCAGAGTAGTAATGAACGTGTGAGCTGAGGCTAGTATAGTGGGTGTAGGAACTTCTTTTTTTTCTATGGATTTGGATAAAATATTTCTCAATTCCTTCACTAATTTTGAAGTGATTGTTTTGTGTGCTGTAATATGAAGCTTGATGAATAGATCTGAAGAATCCACTCTTTTAATTTCCCTTAGTCTTTGAGTCTTTGTGTTAGTTTGAGTCATGTTTAAAGAGTCTATTGTGTAAGGTTGCCTTCTAATCGTAATTTCTAAAGTCCAATTGTGGTATGCCACAAACTTCTTCTCTATCAGATTATTGACTTGCTCACTGTAAGGTTGAAATGTGTCGTCATCATCGCACCAATACCACTGGTATTTGTCACCTCCCTCCATAGCTGAAGGAGTCAAATACTGGTTGAGAGTGGCTAATTCTGATGGCCCCTTACTCCTGTTCTCATAATGAGCCGCCAGCTCCCCCAGCTCCACTTTCTGAGCTCCCCGACTGATTCTGACCTGAGATGGGAGTTTGATGCTATGAATAGCTCTCTGGATGTCTAAGTCAGCCAGCACTGGGAGGTAGTAGAACTCCAGGGAAACATCTGTGGTCTCTATTTTAGACTCGTGAGAAGATATCACACTTTTGATTTGTTCCTTTACCAAGTCTGCAATAGTTTTGTCAACATGCACAACCAATGTGTTCATCCTGATGTCTACTTGTACCATGCGCTGATTTGTGAATTCTTTAAGGATCTCTTTCTGGACATCTTCTAAAGCCAAAGGCTTGCAAGTGAATTCCAAGGTAACCAGATTTTCAGTAGGACTTGGAGTATGACCAGATTCTGTAGCATTGTGTGACAGTACAGTGACATGAACCCCTTGGATGATGCATCTAGATTGCTGACAGGCTCTAAAAGCATGGGAAGGATATTTAAACTGCACATTTGCTGAGTTTGGCTTTCCTTTCTGGATTTTAGTGGCTTTTAACAGCTCTCCAAACTGCTCAAAGTAGGTGTTAACTTCTTCTTCAGTTAGGCTGTCATCATAAATAAGAAGTTTCACAACAAGGCTGTCTTCATCTACAGAAGGAGCTGATGAAGCTGTACTGCTGGTTGTGTGGTGGAGTGTACCTGGGTTTTTTGCTGCTGCTGGGGGTCTAGACTGGTTCATCATCATCAATTTGTCCTGATCCACTCCAACAACTCTGTGAGCAAAAGTGTGATTACTACTGTCTACTTATCTTAACTTGTATCTCTTCCCGTATGTCAATAGGGTGAGCCACTTTGAAACCAAAACAGTCATCATTCAGGGTGTGGCCTGAACAGTCACACCCAAACAAAAACATGTGACACATGACTGTTGTGTGTGTGTATAAGCTCTACTAACTACAACTGCTACATACAGAAAGTGTTTTTGAAAGTATTCTACTGTAGTTTTACAATTGATCATGTAGAAGTATACTAATATATAGAGTGCTACACTAGTTGTACATGTGCTCAGTTAATCGTGGTTGGTACATCTACATACATCAGGTTTTATTTATTGTTCAAAAATCACATACACAGTCCCCCATGTTACTACAGATGCTGTCCAGTGTGTTACCCAGTGCTGGCTTTAAGGGTGCTGGCACATAGCAACGCTCTAGCGCGGCTTAATTGAGCAATAAACCACGAATCCAGTTAGTAGAGGTAGAGGGCGGACCTTAAATACCCGCGCATAGATAAGCGCTTCCTGGCAGACCGTGGTAAGTATAGTTAACTCGGCTTACGGAGGGCGGGGCTAGAAAATTGCTCAGTAGCAAAAAAGTGCGAGACTACTGGAATCTATTTTGCAGTCCAAGTCCAGAAGGACGAAGAGTTAGTCTTTCATTTTTAGTACTGCGGCATAAATTAACAAGGTAATTAACGACTGGAAAAAAAATCACGTGAAAATGTGAATAAATATAAAACAAAATAGAAGTGAGAAAAACAAAATCGACAACTTTGTAACAATTAGCTATAGCAAGCGGTGGACGAAATTCCAGCTTCCGTAGTCTTCCTCTGTTTCCAAATAGTGGCGTTTACTTTTGAGACTTTGAGGCTTCATAACTCTTGCAGTTCCGTTTGTGTGTTAGTCATTCTTGATTAGTTGGCTGTCAGTTGACGGGGCCCAGAGATCCCCCGGGCAGCGTGGACCTGCAAGGTAATAGAATCGGAGTTACCTTCCATAGCAACAGTTAATTGATTTGTGTGGGCGTACCGCGTAACCGGATGTGTGAGCACCCTTAATCTCAGCAGTATGTAGTTGTAACCATGGTTCAGAAACTGCAAAAACTATTTTGTCAGAATGTAATTTTGAGAATTTTATGACACCGCTATTTACTTGCCCGTAAATGCTAGTGTGCACAGGGGTTCATTGAGAAATTAATCTTGGGGTGGGGGGAGGTAAAATTGAGCTAGCACTATCTCAAGGGAGTCACAACTTTCATACATAATTAAGACAGAAAAGGGGATGGTTCAATTACCAAGACAATAATTAAAGCATAAAACTTAGGATTTTAGCGTTTGCTATCACATTTTTACTTAGTTTTTTGTTTTGTTTTTTTTTTCTTACAAAAAATTTTAAGAATATTTCAAGGGGTGACGAAGCAACTTCAAAGGGAGGAGAGGCGAGCCCCGCTCATGCGAGTTCTGGTCAATTTTGTAGTGACACAGTGAGAAGAATTTTGTAAATAATAATAATAATAATAAACTGGATAAGAAACTTTAGCAATGGAATTGACAGTTTAATTTTAATGACATACAGGAGTATGAGCCATCTGCAACCTCTGTGTATATTTGTGGCTACAATGCTAATGAAGCACTGAAGGTGTGAACCATTAGTGCTACTATAGCTATTACAGTAATCATCTCGGACCAGAGAATTTATTGGCTATTCTTATCAGGTACCAATATAGCTTGAGCAATGAAAAAAATTGTAGATGTAAAGAAGAAAAGGGAAAAAAAAAGGGGGGGGGGGGGGGGGGGTGGGGGGAAATGCCAGAGATTCTCACTGGTATACATTTTCAACATGCAACTCCACTTCCAGCACTCTGTTAACTTCCTTGCTTAAACTAAATACTGTGGGCAACAAGAAATTAATTGCTCACATGATTACGGCGTGACGATAGTAAGTTTATAAAATCATGTATGTGACCGAACACTGATCAGTGTTAAGTATATACACTTTACATATAGGCTTGTGCATTAAAGAAGTGTGGGTCTTAAAATGGGTGTGGTTAAGTACAGCAGTGTTTCCCATCTCCAGAACTATATCTCATCCTGCTGATCTATTATTGCAATTGCAAGATATTTTTTTTCCTCCTCTGATGTAAAGGCATTATGTTAGAAAATATTTGGTCAGCCCTTCCTTTCCCAGTATTAATCTCTTCATGCATACAACTTTGTAGACACATTTAAATCTTATAGTACTTATTTAAAACTTGTAAAGCAGTGTAAAGTCTACATGAACGTAAAAATTAAAATTTAGTTGTTTGTTAGTTGTAAAATTTAAAATTTAGTTGTTTTCTTTTACAGTTCACAGTACAAATGTGTTTATTGTGTAGCTCATATTGCATAAGTGATCAAGTAGGCGGGGTAGGCACGCCCTAGCTCATAGATGACGTAGATTTCATAACCATATGAGTTTCCACAAACACTGTCGAATCTTTCTCCTTCAAACTTTGAGGCAGTGGTCTGCTGTGACTGACTGAGCCATTCTGACTTCTTGGGAGGTACTTTCAACATCTTCAGAGGTACGGTGCACTGGCATGAGATGCCAGTGATGACGTTCACCAGGAATAATTGGTAGGTGTGACCCGTTGTGTGAGAGGTGTGGCCAGTCGCTTGAGAGGTGTGGCCAGTTGCTTGAGAGGTGTGGCCAGTTGCTTGAGAGGTGTGGCCAGTCGCTTGAGAGGTGTGGCCAGTTGCTTGAGAGGTGTGGCCAGTTGCTTGAGAGGTGTGGCCAGCTGCTTGAGAGGTGTGACCAGTTGCTTGTGAGGTGTGACCAGTTGCTTGAGAGGTGTGGCCAGTTGCTTGAGAGGTGTGGCCAGTTGGGTAGTGTTCAGACAGTTTGTAGGCGTATTGGTGTGAATATATTGGATCTACTGCAAAGTAAGAACCTTCTCCATAGAGCCCAGGGTGGGCTAGCCTGTGATCAAATCCCTGCTCTGAACCATAGATTTCTTTTGGTTTATTCTCTCTGGATCCATGAAGGAGCATCTTTTCATTGATAACACCACCATTCTTGTCAGATATTCTTTTCTTTGACGTCAGGTAAGTTTCCCACAGCCAAATATTTTGGATGCGCTCAATTTTAATAATGGAAACTTGAAAATCAGGTTTTTGTATTTTGTCTGAGATCTCGTTCCATTCCAAACTACCTTTAGTGACAGTTTTCAGCTCACACTTGTCTGACTGTGTCTCCCAGTAGTCTGGGACTGAAGTTCTCACAATTTTTCCTTCCATCTTCAAAATTTCTGCTTTAATTTCTATCTGCATGTATACGGCAAGTTTTTTCTCTCCTAGTAAAGTCATGAGTTTACGTTGGTTAAAATTAGCTTGGACGTAATTGTTTTGGGCTATTTCCAGTAGAGAAGTAATGAAGGCATGGGAAGAGGCTACTGTAGTGGGTACCTGTACAGTGACTGCTTCAATCGATTTGGATAAAATATCTTTCATTTCTCTAACCAATTTGGCGGCAATGGTTTTGTGTGCTGTAATATGAAGCTTGATGAATAGGTCTGAAGATTTCACTAGCTCTCTTTCAATTTTCCTTATTTTATTAGTCTGTTTGTTGGTTTGTGTCATCTTGAAAGTGTCTATTGTGTAATGTTGCCTTCGAATCGTAGTTTCTAAAACCGAGTCATATGCTAGAAACTTCTTCTCTATCTGATCACTGATTCTTTCAGTGTAAGGTTGGAACGTGACGTCGTCGCACCAATACCACTGGTATTTGTCACCTCCCTCCGTAGCTGAAGGAGTCAAATACTGGTTGAGAGTGGCTAATTCTGATGCCCCCTTGCTCCAGTTCTCATAATGAGCCGCCAGCTCCCCCAGCTCCACTTTCTGAGCTCCCCGACTGATTCTGACCTGAGATGGGAGTTTGATGCTATGAATAGCTCTCTGGATGTCTAAGTCAGCCAGCACTGGGAGGTAGTAGAACTCCAGGGAAACATCTTTGGTCTCTATTTTAGACTCGTGAGAAGATATCACACTTTTGACTTGTTCCTTTACCAAGTCTGCAATAGTTTCGGGAACATGCATGATAAATGTGTTCACCCTGACGTCTACTTGTATCATCTGCCATTTGGCAAACTTTTTAAGGATCTCTTTCTGGACAACAGCTAAAGCCAAAGGCTTGCAAGAGAATTTCAAGATGAGAAGATTTTCAGTAGGGCTTTGAGTATGACCAGATTGTCGAGGATTGTTAGGCACTATAGCAACTTGGTCATGAACCCCTCGGATGGAGAATCGAGATTGCTTACGTGCTAATCGAGCATGGGAAGGATCTTTAAACTGCACAGAAGCCAAGTTTGGCTTTCCTTTCTGGATTTTAGTGGCTTTTAACAGCTCTCCAAACTGCTGGAAGTAGGTGTCAACTTCTTCTTCAGTTAGGCTGTCATCATAAATAAGAAGTTTCACAACACGGCTGTCTTCATCTACAGATGGAGCTGATGAGGCTGTACTGCTGGTTGTGTGGTGGAGTGTACCTGGATGGTTTGCTGCTGCTGGGGGTCTAGACTGGTTCATCATCATCAGTTTGTCCTGAGCCACTCCACTCTGTGAGCAGAAGTGTGATTACTACTGTCTACTTATCTTCACTTATTGTCCTCCATTTTGCTAGTAGTAACCAGTGAGCAGGTCTAGTGTGATGGAGTGAAGAAATGTGCTAATAAGGGTATGGGCGGAGCCTGTTCCACAGTGCGCGGCAACTGTTGGTTGGCTCATTGTGGTTGGTGGTTGATTTTGTGGGGAGATGTTCCTTCACACCCACCCCTGTTGTTCTCCAATTGTTGCTCTGCAATTGTTGTTCCATTTGGAATTGTGTTTAAGGGACCCAATTATCTGTGAAGCCGCTCATATTATAGTTAAAGCTAAGGTTGTGTGGTAGTCATTAATAATTAACATGAAATACTCTTCACCAATGACTTTGATCTAGGAACTACAAGGATATTAATTCCTCATGTTGTACCTTCTCTCTTCTTTGTGATTCACTTGCTGATATTATAATACTATTCTCTTAATATTTCTAGCATCTATTCCTACTTTGTAGCATTCATATGTACCTACTTCTTTATGTACGCAATAATAAAAGGTCTGGTCTGAGTAATTATGAAGCTAGAGACACACTTGCATCACACTATGTAATTACAACACCGATCAATTGCTATAAATTTGTTAATTCTGTGTGAAAATAAGTTCATATGAGGTTACAACTAGACGGTTTATATCATGTATGTAACCAAATAGGCGGGGTAAACCCTGCCCAATTCGTAGATAACGTAGATTTTTGAGTTGTTGCGGCGGCCAGTGACACTGTCGTATCTCTCTCCTTCAAACTTTGATGTTTGTAGGAGCGTGGACAGGCTAGCGTGATCTTCCTTTTTGGGAGGTGCTTTTAAACTACGTTCTGAGGAGCTCATTTGGCAGGAAATCCCTGTCACCACTTGCACTAGAAATATTTGCTTGTAGCCACTTCCAAGAGTATGAGCGTACGCATCTGAGTATTTAGCAGATGCAGCAAAATAAGTTCCTTCACCCCACAGACCTTGAGAAGCAAGCCGGTTGTCAAATCCTTGCTCTGAATCGTAAATATCTCTGGGAGCTGTTTGTTTGGTGCCATGAAAGAGAGACTTTTCATTCACTTCTCCGTCATTTTTCTCTGACATGCGTTTCTTGGAGAGCTGGTATAGTTCCCAGAGCCACGTATTCTGGATTCTCTCAATCTTCTTTATTCTTATCATAAAGTTTGGCTTCAGTATCTTGTCTTGAATATTTTTCCACTCTACGGTGCCTCCTACGACATTCTTCAGCTCACATTTGTTAATCTGTTTCTCCCAAGTATTGGGTATTGTTACATGGAAAGATTTTTCGGCTACTATTTTTAAAATTTTGCTCTGGAGGTCACTTAATGCTGTCTGTACTACGATATTTTTGCCTTCTATTAATAGGGTGGTATTCTGATCTCCTTCAGAACCAATACGTAGAAATCGTTTCTTAATATCCTTCAGGGTGTCTTGAAAGGAATCGGTCTGTATTGCAGAACTCGGCACTTCAAGTTTAGCTTTTGTTATTTGGGTAGTCAGTATTGATACTATCATTGACTTGCATTGTGAAATTAAGCTCTTGTGTGCTTTGATTAGCAGGATAATAACCCAATCTTCAGAATTCTGCTCTTCCTTACGCTTCAGCAGCCTTCTCTTTCCAGTCTTAATATTGGTCTGAGTCATGTTTTCAAAGTTAATGATGTAATCAAATCTTCCAATTTTCTGCAACAAATGAGGCGTGGTTTTGAAGTTTTGTTCAAACCGTTTGTTTATCTCCTCGGTGCAGCATTGGAATTGGAGGTAATCATCTTGCCAATACCACTGGTAATTTATTTTGTCAGCAACTGCTCTGCTTCGGCTCAGGAAAGGTGCAATGAAGCTGCTCTCTGTAGGATTGGTACAGCTGGTGTAAGATGGATACAGTCGGTGCAATGAGGTGTAGGTGGCTCCACGCCTGACCTTTATTTCACATGATGTTTTGATTCCATTTATTTTCTCCTTCGTGTCCGCACTTGCCAGTATTGGCAAATAGCTGTAATGCATCTCAAATTCTGTTTGATCTATTTCAGATTCACATGTTTTGATGGCAAGTGTAGCATAAGATTGTATTGTTGCAGTCATTTCTATGCGGAAGTGTCCAGTGATCAAGTCATCTTTTTTCAAAAATTCTGCTTGGGATTTGTCGGCAAACCTCGTCAAGAGCTTATTATGTACTTCTTTTAACACTAAAGGGTCACATGGAAATGATTCTGATTTGAATTCGCACTTGTTTTCCAGTTGTTGTGGAAGTGGTAGAGCCACGGCTGTGATACTGTCAGTGGTGTGAGATTCAAACCTTGCAACATAGGCAGATAGAGCTCGGCTATACCGCAAGTGGTAGACTGATGGGGAACCTCGTTGCACCATTGTGACTGATTCAACTTCACCGTACTTAGAAAAGTATTTCTCCAGATCTGATGGTAAACACTCTGAGTACAAGAATATTTCTACTAGATTTACATCCACGTTTTCAACGAGCTTGTCTCTATTAGGAGCACGAGGATTGTCTCCTCGGACTATGGCCCTGAGAAGGTTGCCGTGAATCGTCATCTTGAGGTGGATTGCTTCTGCTACTTTATGGGCAGTGTCATTGTCAGGCACATGGATACAAGCATAGTTGACTTTCTTGGCTTGGCAATGGATCAGCTTCACTTCTAAAACATTTAATTGGCTCAGTCGACTCTTCAGGTCTTCTCTGCTAGTGAGTTTGCTCAAATTTCTCACCTTGACTTCCCAGATAGATTTAGGGTTTGAATCAGATCCACCAATGAGTCCATAAAGAGAAGCAAACATGTCCACTTGGCAGGAACACTGAGCAGCTATTCAGTGCTGTGTTAGGGGGTGCTGGATAGCTCCAGTAATACTGGCTACCAAAAATGTTGGGAAATAAAATTAAAAAACACATAACAGATCACACGATAGCAAAGGCTATTTATATTGTTATTCATTACCTTTAGGTATAGACTCTAAAAGTATGTCCACGTTGAGTTGGCGCGACCACAAAAGAGGAATGCACTTGGCGAAACCGGAAACCACATGACAGTAGTAGCTCAAACGCACGAAAACGTCGACGCCCACAGTAAAAACGGGGCAGGTCCAAGGTGCGCATTATTACCGTAAGTTTACTTGTTGAAATGAAAAAGAAGCTACGGTAGTTTCTTCCGCGACTGTATTCAATATATGCCCAGTTATAACTAATCACTCGTAGTTTATAGTTTGTACGTGCTTCTAGTTGTGCGCTAAAACTGGTTGAAGGTTGCGAGGGTTATCTGGAGGAAAGAAGCACAGGACCGCGGCTGAACGCCTCCTCAAGTAAGTCTGATTGTTGTGTGCTTAAGCGTGTATTTAAACTCTATTCTTACTTTCTTGGTGTGACGAATTTCTGAAGTACTCAACAGTAATGTGAAGAGTCCAGCACATCACCTACACTTTAGCTATGGCCACACACATTCCAGTATTACTTTGTCCTTCATTCATATCATTTTATTCATGATTTTACTATATTATTTTCTATCTACTTGTTAAATTTCACTTTTTTTAAATAATACCAAAAAAATTGACAATTAACATAATTTTATAATGACATATACAATATATATATTACATAATTTTATGATGACATGAAATTGTGGTAGATACAAGCAGCAGTTGAATTTGGAGGGTGGTAAATATCATCACCATAACCCTAGAGAACTGTACCTATATAGACATGAGGAGTAATGGACAGCTAAAGCATAAATAGTGGCATATAGAGTCTATGATGAATTGTATATCTTATTATCTTGGTCAGTAAATTGGCTGAGTTTCTAAATAAATAGGCCCTATTTAAACAGGTAAGAAAATCTGAGAGGACAAGCAACCCGTGATACAAACGTACCTCACATTGTTGTAGCTTGCTCTTGTTAAGTAGCCTTGAATAACAAAGTCCTGAGCCTAAAATGAACCAGAATGTCAAGCAGAAGGGTAGAAACGAAGTCACCTACACTTTAGTCACCAACTACGACTGCTTTTTGTTTACAATAATGTCTCTGAAGTACTGCGCACGTGTTTGAGCGCGTGACTAAATCCCGCCGCGTGTAGCGCGGGAAACGTGGGGTTTTATTTATTCCCATAGACTTTTCTATTGAGTTTTGAAACTGCACTTTCCCGCTGGCTCAGAAGTTTTTAAAGGGAATTTTCTGGACCGCTTCAGCACGAGCTTTCGAATGGTACAAACCTCGGAAGCGTAGATACTTCTGTTCAAAAGTTATTAACGATTTTTACCAGGCCAACTCAACTTAGACATACTATAGTAGTATTCATGAGCGTTGTTTAATATCGTTAACATAGCAGTTTAGTTAAAACTGTTAGAACTTTCTAAGTCATATCAGCCACTTTATCCTGCATGGTATTTGCAAATTGACAAATTAGCTAGGTTATAGGAATATTTTTTGTACACAGCTGTCCAGCGGCACTTTCATTGAAAGTTTCCTACCCTTGCCAAACACACACACACACACACACTCACACAGAATAAGGTATTATTTCCTATTTTTTGACAGCCAAATATTCAAGAATGCTAACATTGTTGTGTGACATGTTGAGAGTTTCCCTGCTCTTTCACATGATAACTGATAATATTAATGTACCCCGCCCTCTAACACTAATGCATTTTTCCCCTCCCACTCCAGAATTCCTGATGTCAAATTATTAGATGGTTTTTAATATGTATGACAGTGAGCCATTCATTTCATGTATGTGATTAAATAGGCGGGGTAAACTCTGCCTAGTTCATAAATGACGTAGATTTTTGAGTTAATGCTAAGTCCAGTGACGCTATCGTATCTCTCTCCTTCAAACTTGGGTGCATATAGGAGTGTGAACAGGCTGTCATGGTCTTCCTTTTTAGGAGGGGCCTTCAAACTTTGATCTAAAGTACTCAATTCGCAGGGAATTCCAGTCACAACTTGCACAAGAAACATTTGTTTGTGCCCATCTTCAAGGGCATGTGCATACCCATCTGAGTATTTAGCAGATTCAGCAAAGTAAGTTCCTTCTCCCCACCATCCCTTTGAAGCTAGCCGATTGTCAAAGCCTTGCTCTGAATCATAGATATCCTTGGGCACGGTGAGCCTTGTGCCGTGAAAGAGAGACTTTTCATTCACTTCTCCATTGTTTTTTTCTGACATGCGTTTCTTAGAGAGCTGGTATAACTCCCATAGCCATGTATTCTGGATTCTTTCTATTTTCATGATTTTTATGGAAAAGTTTGGCTTCAGCATTTTGTCTTCGATATTTTTCCATTCTATTGTACCTCTCATGACATTCTTCAGCTCACATTTGCTAGACTGTTTCTCCCAAGTGTTCGGTATGGCCATATGGAATGATTTTTCGGCTACTATTTCTAAAATTTGGCTTTGAAGATCACTTAGTGCCTTTTGTACGAGGATGTCTTTGCCTTGTATGAGTAGTGTGGAATTCTGGTCTCCTTCAAAGGTTATTTTTAGGAATTGCTTTCTCATTCTTTGAATTGATTGATGAAAGGAGTCATTATGTAAGGCTAAATTTGGCACTTCAAGTTTAGCTATATTAGTATTGGATTTTATGATAGAACAAACTCTTATCTTGCACTCTTGAATGGAAGTTTCTGGAGCTTTAATTTTTAGAGTCCAAGCCCAATCTCCTAAAGTCGGCATTTCTTCTCGTTTTATGGTCCTTTTCTTTCCTGTCGTGACGTTAGTTTGTGTCATATTTTCGAAGTTGATGGAGTATACGTGTCTTCCAATCTCCTGTGTCAGGTAAGGTGTTGTTTTGAGGTTTAGTTCAAACCGTGTGTTCACTTCTTCTGTGTAGCCCTGGAAGATAGTTTTGTCATCTTGCCAGTACCACTTGTAGTGTGTTTGGTGTGAGACGTTTTTGCTTAGACTCAAGTAAGGAGAAATATTACCATCTTCTACTGAGTTGGTACAGGAATCATAGGCACAATTTAGGTAAAATAATGGGACGTATGTGGTTCCCTGTTTTACTGATAATTCCCAAGTTTTAGTCTCACTCATCTTATACCTTGCGCTAACCACAATAGGTATGTAGCTGTGGTGAATTTCAATTAATGTTTCAGAGATTTTGGATTCTGCTTCTGTAACAATTTGCTTGACTCTTCTCTGTATTTCAGTGCTCATGGCAGCATAGAAGGTCCCAGTTATTGAGTTGCGATGAATGTAAAAAATGACTTTAGAAGTATCACTAAACCCATTTGTAAGTTTGTCTTTTACAGTGTCAATAACTAAGGGGTCACATTCAAAGGACTCTGTAGTGAATTCACTCTGACTTTCCAATTGTTCAGGAATTGGTAGTGCTACTGCTGTTGTAAAATCAATGTGATATGGAGACTCATACCTCGCAACATGAGCGGATAGAGCCGTGCTGAAGCGTACGTGACAGAGGGATGGTGAGCCTTGTTGCACTATTGTGACGGACTCAACTTCACCGTACTTAGCAAAGTGTTTCTTCACCACTGCCGACTCAACTTTGGATTTGCAATATATAATTTCCACCAAGTTGTTGGCCACGTTCCCAATGAGCTTTTCTCTAATAGCCGCAGATGGGTTGTTATCTTCTCGAAGTATGGCCCTAAGTAGATTGCCGTGGATTACCATTTTGTTGTGGATTGCTTCCGCCACTTTTTTGGCGGTGCTGTGATCGGGCAGGTTTACGTAAGCGTAATTGACCCGGTCGCCTTGAATCTGAATCAGGTTAATATCTACAATGTTGAAACCACTCAAGTGGTCCCTCAGGTCATCTCTGCTGGTTGCTTTGTTCAAGTTTCTCACTTTGACCGTTACAACGGACTTCTGGTCAGAGTCGGGAGTAGGAGTGGTGAGACCGTAAAGAGAAGCAAACATGGTTGACTGGGAGAATACTGGAGACTAGCAACTGTAGTTCAACTGGTAGAGAGAGAGGTTCAATCTACTGTAGTTAAATGAGGTTAATGGAGTAAAATGAGTCAGTGTATTTATTATATGGCACTGTGTTGGATTTCCCCAGGGTTTTTTTTTTTTGTTTTGTTGTTGTTTTTTGTTTTTGCTGTTGTTTTTTTTTGTTTGTTTTTTTTGTTTTGTTTTTCCTATAACTATTTATGACCTTTCTTGATTGCTTTGTCATGCTCAGTATTCATGAGCTGTATTAAATATCATTAACATAGCAGCTCACTTAAGCTTTCTCTCATAGTTGAGTGAGTGTTTGCAAAGAAGCCAAGTCCTGTTTTGTGGCAATGGTTGGCTATCTTCTCTGTCTCAGCAGCCATGCTTACTTCCTTTACATCCTGCATCAGTATTCCTAAACTGAATAAATCAAATAGTTTAATCGGAGTTATTACGGCTTTAGATGTGCACATTCTTTGTTTAGGGTTTACAAACCTATAGTATGCACTCAATTATTAGAATACACTCAATTGTTATTATTGTTGTTGTTGTAATTGTTATTATTATTATTATTACTATTACTTTCACTTTATCCTTCACCCCTTGTGAATTTCAATCCATGCTGTTTAAATAATAATTTAAATGTGAACGAATAAAAGTTAACCATGACATAATTGTACCCTTTACCATATGTACTACTAGCTTTACTTGAGATCAAATAATATGTATTTTTGTTATATTTATTAGCGTACAGCAAATATTGACCACATTACATAGTGCATTTTATAAATTTAATTGGTGTGAATGTTCTAAAGTCAGACATACTGGGAGGGATGCCTTCTTCATAGCATTGTACACTCTTGTAGTGCTGGCAGGCACAGTAGGAGGGGATTGGACTACTCACCTGGAGTCATCTTGGACAGAAGGTCTAATATTTCCCTTTTCAGTTCCGGGGTGTGGTCTTTATGAGCTGTAATCTGCAATTGAAAACTCGGCACCTCTTTTGGAGACTCCGCTAATTTCCGCTCAATTTGTCGAATTGTTCCAGTGGATTTGTTGGTGTCTGTCATTTGAGTGAAGTCAATGATGTGGGTTTGCTGGTCAATATCAATTTCAAAGTTATTCTCGAGCTCGTGCTTCTCTTGTATGTGATCACTGACCGTGTTTGGATACGGTTGGAGACTAATGCCATTATGCCAATGCCAGTGGTATTGATTGGTAGTGCTGTCAGAAGAACTAAGATATGGGTGTATTGCAGCTTGATGCTCTGACGATCCCAGTTCTGCTGACGAGTAATCACTCCCAAGTACTGCCACACCTACTAAACCTTCCTCTTTGCTCACTCTAAGCTCAAAGGGTACATTGATTTTCTGGATTGTCTTTTGAACGTCCTCGTCAGCTAACACAGAGAGATACTTGTGGTCGAGCTTAACCTTAATATTCTCCAAGTAAGACTTCTGTGTCGTGATGATCTCTTGAATCAACTCTTTGATGCCATTCAATAGAATTTCCTGCACGTGGACGTAAACAATCAATGCGTTAGATTGACACCGAACACTGAACCGGTCCAGTCTTTGCAGTGTGCTTGTGACTTTCTTTTTTGTGGAGTCGAGTACCAGAGGATCACAGGGCAGGGTCAGTGTGGTTAGGTCTGCAGTGGGATCGATGGGTGGGCCACGTTTGTGAGTTCTGAACTCCACTGCAACTACCGATTTTCCTTTTACAACGTGTGAGCAAACCTGTCTTGCTCGCTGGGCATCGTAAGGGTCTTCGAAATTCACAAATGCGAAATGAGTTAGGCTGCGGTTGTTTCTGATCACAGTGTTGCTTCTCAATGCTCCATACTGTCTGAAGTGTTGATCCAAGTCTTCTCCTTTCAGATGCAAATCTTGAAGTAAGACTTTGACAGCACAGATGTCTTTGGGCTTTTTTGGTTTGAATGTGCGTGGTTGGAAACGACTGGTTTGAGCTTGACTCTGAAGCTTAGCTTGTAGCAAATTACAATGAAGCAGCATTTTACCGTTGATTTTGTCTACCACTCGTTGTGCAGTGCTGGAGTCAATGCAGTTGAGGTAGGCATAGTTAACTGGAGCACTGGGACAGTCCTTTATGAACATGCTAGAGAAAGAAAACTCCTTTAGCCTGTCACGGATGTCTGTTAGTTTAGTGTCTTTGGACAAGTTCACCACTTTCACTGAAGTGTCACTGTGTTGCTGGCTTGGAAAATAAGAAGGTTGGAACATTGGTGCACTTGGAGACAGCTGGTGATTATGATATCCAGGAGCGTATGGCCACCTGCCACCTCTGTATCCTGCCATTACTGAATTGATTAGCCAGACTAACTATTGTACCACCATCCTACTAAATAAACTATGACTAGTAGAGCTTACTGTACCATTCTTTGAAGCTTTGCTTTTCTCTTCAGCTTTCAAGAGTTAGTTGCTCTCTTTCTTTACTGTTTAGTTTCTATCTTTTCCCCGACAGTCCCAGCTTTTTAAACTTGGTTGTTGCCTGAACTGTTTGCTGAGCTGTAGTACAGATACACATACATGATGTTGTGTCACGGAATTGGCTATCAGATGACAGTTATGACAAATTGGGGGGGTTCCCTGGTTGTTTCCCCTATCAAAGTGTGCCATATGTATTATAATTAGTGTATGTGAAGGCGCGCGTGTGTGTGTGTGTGTGTACATGCCTGCGGTTGAATTTAATGAGTATTTCAGTTCCACTTAGTATACAATTGTTCATGATGCAAGGGTTTAATTAATTATCAGCTTTAAAATAGATGCTCTTGCAATCCAGGTGATACAATATAAGTGTTTAAGTCATTGGAATGGTAACAGACCGTATTGCATCAGCTGCAGAGATAATACATACATACAGTATATACGGTGCTTGCTTTAAGTACCAATATGCATATACTATATTTAATGCTTAAATAGAACTGACAATAATAACAATGTATTTAAAAAATTGTTTTTTTGTTTCTTTTCATTTTTTGTTGTTGTTTTTTGTTTGTTTGTTTTTGTTGTTTGTTTTCCACATATTCAGACAGAGCTGTATGTTATTAAATAAGAAGGGTATACTCTTCCAAGTTCGTAAATTACATAAATTTTTGAACCGTTAGCTGTGGCAGTTACACTGTCGTATCTCTCGCCTTCGAATTTAGACTTCTGGGAGTAAAATATTGATGCGAAAAAGCTCACATGATCTTCTTTCTTCGGAGGAGCCTTCAAATTGCCGTCCTTCGAGGAATGCTTGAATGCCACACCAGTTATCACCTGAGCCAGAAACATCTGTTTGTGACCCGACTTGATCGTGTGTGCGTACGAATCTGAATATTTCGCCTTGGCTGCGAAATATATTCCTTCTCCCCACAGTCCCTTTGAGGCAAGCCGGTTGTCAAAGCCTTGCTCCGAGTCGTAAATATCCTTGGGCGCGGTATTCCTGGTGCCGTGAAAGAGAACCTCTTCGTTCACTTCTCCGTCATTTTTCTGTGACATGCGTTTCTTGGAGAGCTGATAGAGCTCCCATAGCCATGTATTTTGGATACGCTCTATGTTGTGAATGCGCGGAGTGAAGGAATCATTTGACTGAGTCATCTTGTCCTGGATGGTCTTCCATTCTGGTGTTCCTCTTGTGACAGCCTTCAGCTCGCACTTGTTGGTTTGGGGCTCCCAGGTCTTGGGGATGGTCATGTGGAAAGATCTGTCGGCCACTAGTTTGAGTATTGTCTTGTGCAGTTGTAATTCCACTGCATTCACAAGGCTCAGTTTTCCTTGTATGGTTAGAGATGCATTTTGGTCTTCGTCCAGTGTAATTTGTATAAATTTTTCCTTTTTGATTTTTTTAATTTCATCTTGGAAAACACCGGACTGTGAAGCTGTTTCAGGCACTTCTATTCTGGTTTTATGACTGGAATTATCCATCAGCCTTGTAAAAGCACTTTTCACACTTTCAAGTTGGTTTCGGATTGTTGTGATGCGTATGTTTAGTACCAATACTTCCTCAGATATTTGCTCCCTCTTCATGTGCCTGGACTTCCCCGTGCTGGTGTTAGTCTGCGTCATGGTAACGCAGTTGATGATGTACGTGAATCGGCCGATCCCCACGAGCCCTTTTAGCTTCTTGGCGTAATAATTCTCCATGCGCTGGTTCATTTCTTCTGAATACGGCTGGTATAGCTTGTCGTCATCCTGCCAGTACCACTTGTATTGGGCCTTGTCCTTCTCTGAAGTGCTAGGACTCATGTACTGCTGGAAATCAGATCTCTCCAGCAAGTCACCATTCTCATCAGAATACTTCTGGCTGAGACACTCTAATGAGACTACCGTTTTCCCCTTTAGGATTTTTACTTCAAAGGAAAATGCACTAGCCGAGATTTTCTTACGAACTTCAGGATCAGCAAGTATGGGGAGAAAGTGATCGTGTAGCTCCAGACAGGTGCTGTCTAGCATATTCATGTAGCTGCTGGTAATGCTTGTGATTTTCTCTTTGCTGAAGTCTTTTGAACTCCCATGAAAGTGAGCCACAAACTTATTTCTTTTGCTGATAATTACGTATCTGGGGTCCTCACGAAATTCCCTCTGCAGATCTTTTTCAGCATATTTAAAAACCACTGGGTCACAGTCGAATTCCAGTGTTGTTACTTCACTGCCGGGTGGTGTTTCTCCATCCAATGGAACTGCTATCACAGTAGTGTTTAGTATACTGTGAGGTGAGTGATACCTAGCGGTGTGGGCGGAGACTACCTTAGAGTAGTGTACGGTTGCTGAATGGAGATAGCTCTCAAATTTAGTAGATATGGAATCTACCTTGCCATATCTCTCGAAAAGGATTTTCAAATCTGCCTCAGTTACTGGGGATTCTTTGTCATAGACTAGTAGATTCACTAAGAGAGGGTCAATGTAGGAAGGCTTTTGTTCATAGTTGTCATCCTCTCTTTCTTCTTCTGTTTCGTAGTTGTCCTCTGCCTGTGAGTGGTAAGTGTCGTGCTCCTTTTGTCTTGTGGCTCTAGTGAATCCATCCTTCACTACTGCTCTGAGCAGGTTCGAGTCAATGGTCATTTTATTGTGAATAGCATCTGCCACTTCTTGAGCTGTTCTGTAGTCCTTGAAGTGAATGTAGGCGTAATTGGTTTGCCTGTTCAGACATGCTATCAACTTCACATCCAAGAAGGTGAATTGGTTAAGTCTTCTCTTGAGATATCCTAGTTTGGTTTTCTTGTTCAAATTCTTGACCTGTACTTGGGCCACTACTCTTGACTCATGCCTGTATCCATATCGTGAGGCACACATTGGGAAACTCCCTTGTAGACCTTCCAGAGGCTATCCAATTCAAACTATTTGCTCACTCACTGCAACCAGTAAAAGAGTTATGTTTTAAGCATGCTCCATTCCTTATATGGTCATACAATGGTGGGGGAATCCCCAGGTGGTGTCCCACTGGAAGTGGGGGAAGTTTATTCATGAGTTTGATTAATGGAAGCTGTACAATGAGACATTGTTGTAGCAGGAGTGCTCTACTGGAACTACTATTACCACAAGATAACTAGTTTTATACACATTGTACTTGTATTACTACATGCATGCCGTTGCAAGGTCTACTGGTGTTTGATGTAGAAAGAAGGATGAAATGGTGTGATGAGCTATATACCATCATTCAATATAATATTGAGGTAGAATTCTAAATAATAGTTCTTGCGTAATGACCCTTTACCTATTGTCTTTACACACAAGTAGAGAGATACCATGACACATTTGTAGTTAAGCATGATTGCACATAACAATGCTTGAACACTTTACATGGTAAGGAACTTCATAGCACTGGCTAGAAGTGAAACGTATATAAAGGCCTTGATAGTCTAAACTTATTATTATTATCTAATAATACCCGTGACCGACGACAACATACGTATTCATGAATAATTCATGAGCTAGAACGCGGAGACGCACAATACTCGTGAACTCGTGCTGAATTACCAGGTACACCTAGAGCACAACGCAGAACTGGTTAGCAACCAAACCCAGCACAATAGAATGGACAGTAGGCGGAAGTGGCAGAAAAACAGGAACGCAGTATTCGTGAACTAGCGCTGAATTACCGAGTAAACCAAGAATGCAGTTATAGATAAGTGAAGGGGTTGGCTACGCTGGACTACCGGTAGGCAAATTTGTTCACTGCCTAACCGGGTACAACGATAAATGGAAGAAGACGAGAGTGGCAGACAAACTGGATAGTGGGTAAAGTGTCGTCGCGATCAGTAGAAAGTGATTACTATAGTTGCAACAAAAAGCGGGTGAAACTGACGAGGATAGGCGGTGTAAGCTTCAAAAAGGAAGGTTAAAATCCGAAAAAGAAGGCAAAAAAAAAAAGGTTAATATCCAGTGGAATCGACGAGGAAAGGCGGTGTGGTAAAAAGGAGAACGTATGAAAGAGAAGGCAAAAAAGGGAAAGATTAATATAGTACTAAAAAGCAGGTGGAATCAAATAGTCGAGTAATGGCGGCGTAAGTTTCAAAAAGAAAGGTGAAAGTAGAAAAGCAGAAGTTAAAAGTTTCACTTAGCCTTAAGTCCACAATCAGGATAGAAGGACAGAAAGATTCTCAAGCAGGAGAGGTAGATAAAGGAGGAGAAAAGACTCTTTGACTCAAAAAGGAAACAGCTGAAAAAGAAAAAAAAGGTGGGGATACAAAAATTAGATACAATAGTTCAAGAATAAATAGAGCAGGAGAGGGAAACTGATGTGACCTAAACCAACTGTAGAGAATGATAGCCATGGATAAGAGTCACTTATGCTACTGCATTCTTACTTTGCAATATGTCAAGCGCCACTGTGTGGCGGGGTACTTGCTAGTTATTATTATTATTATTATTATTTTGTGATGGTCAAAAATTTTAATATTCGAAGGTACTATAATTATTATTTTGTAATCTTGAAGCTTAGCCACTTTATTTCTATACAATACCAAATTTGTGATATCACTGGAATCAAATGTTGTAAATATGCATACACATACACACATTCTGCTGCTGTCCATTGCAGTCACTGGAGCCGAGTATGAATCTGCTGTGGCTAGAATTGTGGACATGGGCTTTGACAGATCAGAAGTAGAAGCAGCACTCAGCAAGAGCTTCAATAACCCGGACAGAGCGGTGGAGTATCTGTTCAGTGTACGTAAGCTGTTGGTCCGATGGAGTGAAATTTAGACATAGGATGAACAGGATTATTAGTGGTTGGATGAAATTTAATAATGAGGTGGGACTAATATATGTCATGCATGTTAGACATTGTTCCTTTCTCTTCCAGATAATTGCAGTTCAGTTTCAAATCTCTCCACCCCCCCCCCCCCCCCCTTTTTTATTTAATTGTTTTTTCCCTCCCTCCCATCTACCTCTTTTACTCCTTTCTGGCTCTGAACTTGTTTCTTCTTCATCCTCTAGGGAGGTCCCCTGGAAGAAGACAATGTTGTGGAAGCTCCAGCACCCCCGCAAGGGGAGGGAGGAGAGTCACCCATAGACGTGCAACAACCACAACAGCAGCAGCAACAGCAGCCTCCTGCTCCACCACAAGGGTCTGGTTTGAGAGGTCTGTACAGGGCACTGAGCTGGCACAGATTATGGGGATATGGGGATTCCTTTTTATTCCCTGGGAGCAATTGTTGTTATTTTTTGTTTTTGTTTTTGTGTGTTTGATTGTTGTTTTTGTTTTGTTTTTGTTTTTTTGTTGTTGTTTTCTCTTTCCTGGTTTGTTGTTGTAGCTTCTTCTTTTTTTTGTGTGTGTGTGTGTGTTGGTTTTTTTTTGTTGTTGTTGTTTGTTTTTGTTTTTTTCTGTCTTCCCTCCTCATTGTCTTTTCTTTCCCTTGCAGATTGGTTGCAGCATCCAGCACTGGGCCAGCTCATCCAGCTCATCCGTAGAGACCCCACTCAACTGCAGACTGTCATCCAACAGTTTAGCCAGACCAACCCAGACTTAGTCAGAGTGAGTGGCGGTGGGTGTGGTTCTGAGACTTGGTCAAAGGGAGTGGTGGTGGGTGTGGTTCTAAGACTTGGTCAGCGGGAGTGGTGGTGGGTGTGGTTCTAAGACTGCATTAGGTATATTTATAGTGAGCTATGTTCACACCGTATCAGTTGTGGTTGGTAATGTTAGTATTAGATGTGTGGAACATTATGAAACATTTATCTTTCTCTCTAAATCAGGTTAGTACGCTTACTGTTAATTAACCCTATCAATGCCGTAACCGCATATATGTGGGCGAGAACAGGCCAACGTTTTCCCTTTTTTTTTCTTTTTTTTTTTTTAGGCTAAGCTGTCTTCTTTTTTTTTATACGTAAGTAGGCGTTGCACTTCCTTTTTTTTTAATGTTGAACCCGTACGAGCAGGTTACGTATTTTTTTTAAATTGTCTGAAAACAGAGATCGATAAAAAACATTTGACCATGAATTTTCAGGACGCCGAGCGCCCAACTTTTTTGTTGCCTACGGACTTCAAACACTCAGAATAGAAAGTATGGGGCCTATATAGAGCCCCTCAGCATTTTGGAAGAATGTGGATAAAGTTTTTCCTACCGGACATCAAAAGCAATTGATTGGGCTCGTTCCTCGGGGTCTTCTCGAAACCTGCTGTAAGATGGACTGGTTCCGGTTCATTTTCAGACTTTTAGAAGTTTATTTTGCTAGTTATAAGGCTATAGCTACCTACTTTATATCCCTGGTTGTTTGTTTGTGGATTTTTGCGGTTGCTTTGTAGTAGAAATTCAAAAAATGAAATCCAAATTCTAAATGACGCCCAAAGTGTTGAAGAAAATCAGCACCGAAAGGGTTAAATCAACTGTGACTGGTCCAAGTGTTGTGTTCCATTGAATAAACCTGTTTTTAAGAGAATAAAAAATCAACTACATTTGACAAAAGCATTGTTTCGTTTTTGTTTTGTTTTGTTTTTGTTTCGGTTTTGTTGTTGTTTTTGTTTTGTTTTTTGTTGTTGTTTTTTGCTTATCAGGTCGGGGAGGAAGGGGGGTGTTTGGGGTGGGCACTCCCATAGTTTTGGACTCTGTCCAATTACAATCATTTTATCTTATAATTGAGGAAAACAACTACAACTCATTTATAACATTATTGTCTCAATTCTATATCTAGGCCATCAGTCAGAATCCAGAGGAGTTTCTCCATGCAATCCAGACAGCTGGTTTAGTTCCGGGTGCCGGTGGTCCGGGACCCCAGGGAGGTCCTGGTCTCATCCCGGGTGGTCCTCCTGGTGGTGCCAGAGGTGCTACAATCCAGGTCACTCCTGAAGAGAAGGAAGCCATTGACAGAGTATGTTTGGTGGTTTCTGTGTTAGTGAGATTGAGTGAATTATTGTAACTCTTGAAATTTGGTCACACTAGTGCAACGGTCCTTGAGTATTTATCCAAAACTATCCAATAATTCCATCTGATGAATGTTTTGCCATGCCTTTTAAAGTTGTTGTCAAAATTATTGGAGAGTGCTGCTAATGAGTGTGGGCGGGCACAAGAAATTTAGGAGAAAATACTTCAAAATAATGCCAGGGAAACAAACAACGGGAAAGATTTAAGAGAATGATGATGAGAGATGTTCGCAGTTAATCTTGCAAACTTAGCGGAGTTCATTGTCTAAGTTATCTTGTTAATGCGCTGTCATAGCCATACGCCTTATGTAACTGAATTGTACTTATTAGAAAATTCATTGTCCAATAGTCAAGTCACTTACAGAAAATGTTATTTCCTAGATCTCTGGCATAATAGAGCATTTTCAACAGAGTCAACTTTTGAAAGGCGGCTAAAAATAGAATCCTTTGGTTTAGCGATCCTTACCCGAATTATTTGATGAAATTTAATTGCGTACCCTTTGAAAATCCATAGTCCAATTGTCAAGTCACGAAGATTATACAATGTAAGTCTTGTGTATGTGTCAGTGAACAAGTGTGTATGCAAGATGTGTGTTGCTTAAGAAGAGCACAAATACATCTTAAAAATTAACTAATCAACAAATATTATTAGTGGTTGCCATTCAATGCTCGCTCGCCACTTGTGCTGAAGCACTAATTGATATACATTGTAGTTGTGAGAGACTTAGAGATTGGTGTGGAGGTCAATTTCTCTGAGCTAGTATTATATTGACACTTGATGCTTAAATCTTATGCTCTTTGCCTCTCTCTTTTCTTCTTTCTTTCTTTTTTTTTTTTTTTTTTTTTTTTCCTTCTCCCTTCCTCTCTCCTTCTCTGTAGCTGAAGAGCATGGGATTTCCAGAGGCCATGGCCATCCAGGCATACTTTGCTTGTGACAAGAATGAAGAACTGGCTGCTAACTTCCTTCTTAGTGACAACGACTTTAACAACTCGTAATAACATCATGTTTGTTTATTCAATAAGCACAGTGAGGAGCAAATTGTTTTCATGTATTGCATGCGCACGTGGTGCATCAAACGTATTTTCAGTATGGTATACAAATTCTATGTATTAAATTGTGACATCTTTTCTTGTCAGATAAATTCTGTTATCGACACAGATTCCCAAGATAAACTCGGTGACATTGGGATTAATACTTTCAAACTGGTTCACACAGGGGTCAATACTTTCAAACTGGTTCACACAGGGGTCAATACTTTCAAACTGGTTCACACAGGGGTCAATACTTTCAAACTGGTTCACACAGGGGTCAATACTTCCAAACTGGTTCACACAGGGGTCAATACTTTATAACTGGTTCACACAGGGGTCAATACTTTCAAACTGGTTCACACAGGGGTCAATACTTTATAACTGGTTCATACAGGGGTCAATACTTTCAAACTGGTTCACACAGGGGTCAATACTTTCGAACTGGTTCACACAGGGGTCAATACTTTATAACTGGTTCACACAGGGGTCAATACTTTCTAACTGGTTCACACAGGGGTCAATACTTTCGAACTGGTTCATACAGGGGTCAATACTTTCAAACTGGTTCACACAGGGGTCAATACTTTCTAACTGGTTCACACAGGGGTCAATACTTTCAAACTGGTTCACACAGGGGTCAATACTTCCAAACTGGTTCACACAGGGGTCAATACTTTCAAACTGGTTCACACAGGGGTCAATACTTTATAACTGGTTCACACAAGAGTCAATACTTTCAAACTGGTTCACACAGGGGTCAATACTTCCAAACTGGTTCACACAGGGGTCAATACTTTATAACTGGTTCACACAGGGGTCAATACTTCCAAACTGGTTCACACAGGGGTCAATACTTTCAAACTGGTTCACACAGGAGTCAATACTTCCAAACTGGTTCACACAGGGGTCAATACTTCCAAACTGGTTCACACAGGGGTCAATATAGTCTGGTGGCTTAGTGAAATTATTGTTACCGGGCGGATAAAAGCACCAAATTTTGCACAATAATCCATTTTCCCCTTTTAATTAATATTAGCCGAGGAGCCCTCTGAAATTTTTTTGCATACTCGCACAATGACAAAATGGCCGCCATTATTGGGTTTTTGCAATGCCCATCAACCTGTGAAGCAGGAAGAGGGTATGAAACTTGCATAGACCATGTTATGTAAGTGGTTACTATGTTTGGAACAAGATTTGAATGCCAAGATGCACAACTTTCCCCTTTTATGGTAATAATGAGTACATTTTAAGCAACACTTTAAGATTACGCTTTATGTAAGAAGTTGGATTGATAACAGTAATATACATACAATATGGGTTGATGAGTTAATGATAGCCATGAAAGATATTATTCCATTGAGTCTGTAGTAGTGTTGCACTTGCAAGTACAGAGTGGTGAACAGTTAAGACTGGCCTTGGCACATTTACATCAGTTACCCTTGCAGGAGCATTTAATGAGCTCACTGCATGCTTTTGAAACCTCTGGAAGTGTAATCCACACTGGCATCCAATGGCCCCCCGACTCCATAGTCCAACCAAATTCGCTTGGTGAAGGTATTGTTGGCTGTGCCTGCATGCAGGTTGTCCAGAGTCCAGCTTGATACAGTGCCCGCCGGATGTGTTGAAGCAGTGCATCCTTTGTGGGTGGTATTCTGTCAATGGAGTGACTTTTTTGACAGAAAATTTCCTTCCTTGCTTCATTGACACAGCTGAGGTGGCTAGTTCTATCGTAAATGATGACAATAAGTCGCTCAATTTTCCGAAAGTGGTCGCTGTCTATTTCCAGGTGCTCAAAAGGGTGACTAGAAAGATATGCAAAAGTCTCAGTAATTTCTTCATTTGCTAGCCAGGCTTGCCAAGTAGACTTCTTGCTCTTTCCCTTGAAGGCTGATACTGTGTCACAACCAGTCACAGCATGAAATACTGGTAGAGCTCTCGATTTAGCCTCTCCAAGGTAAGAACAGATGGCAGTGATACTATAAAAGCGGAAATTCCTTCCCATACCAAAGGCAACCCAAATATCGACCTGAGCTTCGGTCAAGGTCAGATTGAAATATGCACCAACAAGTATAGCTATGACATCTGTGTCTACAGTACGCACCTTGATAGTTTTCATCCCTTGCTCTAAAGCATGTGAAATGTGCACAACGATCCTTGTGTCGGCTTCTTCATGATTGCATGTGGACATTTGACAACTTCTGTCACCTTTAGACACCACTGAAGTACCGGAAGTCATGTATATGCTCTTGCTTGGAGGGAAAGAAAATTCAGTAACTCTTGAAGTGAGAAATGCGAACAATTCCTCTTTGTTCCTTGGATCACGCAGGAAGTCCATCCAATTGCTAGGGAGCTTAGTAGGACCCGACACTTTTCTGCGCACACCCTTCCCCCTCTTGTCACGGGTAGACTCTTTCAAACTCTCAGGAATGTAGGTATCCCACACAACATCCAACCTTGTGGCAGCATATAGTTGCTTAGACAAGTATGGAATGAAGACTTCGTCTGCATACTCTGTGAAATTTTTAGAACCAGCAGTTGATAAACTATGGACAATGGCTGCACCATCCAGTATTATGCAGTCGTATGTTGAAGGAGATTCGTCCTGCTGATCATAAGATTCCTCAATACATTTCAGAAGAGCAGACTTTGTATTTGGTATGTAAAGCTTTCCGAAGTCTGACAGAGATGGTGGGAAAGATTGTACCTCATGGGCAAAAAACTCATTCAAATCACCATCACGGCTCTGCATAGAAATGTACAGCTGACCGAAGAGTGCTACATTGTTTTGCAGGATTTTCATTTTCTTGCCTTGCTTTGATGTGGTCTTTGGTTGTGGCCTCTTGAAAAGAGCTAGTGAATTTTTCTTGATTGGGGAATGAATCGAAGCTGTGCAGTCTTGCAGTACATTCTTAACATACTCCTTGTACTGCTTGATTCCTGTTTCCTCCAGAGTGAGCAGTGATGCTACCACTGAATCATTCACACAGTTACGACTGTCGAGCGTCACTAGTTCAGGAAAATCATCCAGGAAGGGATTTCCCATCTTCTTGAAGGTTTTGTAGATGCTGTGAACCTGCTGTTGAAATGTCTTCTGTGCTGCGAAACCCTGTTCATGATGCTGAAAATTTGTGGGATTATCAGGGTCATTGTCAACAAGGTATTCATCTTCAAACTGTTGTTGCAACCTTACAAGCTCTGGCCCTGATAGCATCCATCGCCTGAAAGCAACAGGGTTCTCTGTTAGTCCAATACACCCCCCAGAACCTTTCACATAAGCATTCTCTTGCTCATGGGCCTGGTCAATTGGGATTGATGAGAATGCATTCTTTGTCTTGGAAACAACCCAGTGGCCTTGGTTTCCAAACTCCTCTTGGATAGATTCAGGTAATGCCTTCATATCATGAATGTGAACAGGCATCCACCTTGAATAATTGATATGATCCAGGGCAAAGAAGAGTGGTGTTAGTTTCTCCAAGACTTCAACATACAAAGCAAAAATTTTTTCTCTGTGAGCACGGACGAACATAAGAATCAGGGTTTCTTGTCTCAGGATGAAGTCCCAATACATGAAAGTAGGGCTCTCTGTGCACATGGCTTTCACCCATGCTTCTTCAGAATCATGGCAGCCTGATTGCACAAACGCCTCATGCTGAAGCATTTTGAGAGCTAAAAGGGTAATTTGGTGGGCATGCCTGGTTCTAGTAAGGTGTGCTACCTTAACAAATGAGGCTGCTATGCCAGTGGAAGCCACTTCTGCCTCTGCTAAGGCTGTAGTCCAGCCAGAATCCTCCAAAACATCACCCAATGTGTTCCAAAGGGCCATTTCAGTGTGTAAACCACCTAGCATAACAACATATTTCTTCTCACCATATATGTTCGGCCATTTCCACTGCACTAATTTTGCAAGTGCAAACAGGGGTTGATCGAAGGTAGTGACAGGAATCTGTCCTGGATTGAGATACTCAACTGCTTGCTTCTGGACATCCATGCCGTGTTTTACCATTGCCGGAGTGGCAGATTTCTCATAAAACAGTGGCAGCAAAGCACGTAATGCTGGAGGATCTCTCATAGAAGGCTGGTGTGAGGCATGGTAAGCAGCCCATGCAATGGCATCATTAGCAGTGAGTACTTCCTTCTCCATTAGTGGCAGTGCGTGATAGAACCAATCTGCTTCCTCAACTAAGGCTACATCCAGATATGTTTGAGGTGTTTCTGTTTCTGTGTTAGCAGAACTGGGGACAGCAATAGCAGAGGATGTCAAAGCTACTGGTGGAACACATGTATAATAATCTGGAAGAGAGTGCTTATGTCCAGAAGGTGGTACGACTACAGGTGGTCTGATCTCACCTGTGTTAATCCTTGTTGGAAATTGAAAAAGACTAATTCCAGTACCGTGGAAAGAATTCATTGAAGTCGTTGAACTAGGGTTATGGTCCAGGTTGTCCAAAGCACCCACTGTAAATAACCCCTTCCGCAGACAAGCTGGAGCTATAACCCTATCTTCTTCAAATCGCTCACAAATAGCAGTGGAAATCCATTCCTCCAGTTCCAAGACCCTATCATATGAAATGCTGATTCCCAATTGATAAAATTGTTGGATGAGTTTCTTGCTTCTAGTCACCTGATGTACATTGGGGCCAATATACACTGGGATGGGTGGGTGGTTCTCGCTGCAGAGAGTGCCTAGGTTTTACATCCACTTTGGAGGGTCGTTTCTTCACATTGTAAAGAAGAAGTTGGCTAGCAGTGAGGCAAGCTTGTGAGTCACGTCTGTCCTGATTTTTCAAATTGGGACCATTGAATATAAGCGAGACCAAAAACTTGAGACTTGAAGGCAGTGAGTCTTCCTGGCACTTTGGCGGGAAACTACCAGAGAATTTGAAGTGATCATGGGTGAAGATGTCCTTTCGGACTATGGTAGCTGCTTTAGCGAGTATTGCAACATCTTCTGTGAAATCCCGCTTCTTGAGGGCTTCTCTCAGCATGTTTTTCATCCCTTCTTCAAACACAATGATAGTGTTTTTACCATCATGCTGTTCCTGAGCCTCAGGAAACTTCTCCAGCAGGTTAACCTTAAGTCTGGTTTTATTTATTTGCTTGGTGATACCAAAGTCTTCAAGACGATTCACATACATGGAGTGAATGTCGGATAACGGGAATAAGAGGGTTCCTGAGTTCACAGCTTTCTCAATGTAACTTGTGAGCTCCAACAATGCTCGTGACTCATTTAATTTCTCATTTATGCCTTGTAATTGATGGCTAGACTTTCTAAGATGACTTCTGTAACGGTTTCTCAGATTCACTAAACATTTTCAAGTGGTACTTAGCTTCCCGTGTATAAGATCACCAACATCTACAATCTTGCGCAAGAAGGAGTTATCCTGTAACTCAGTTACCATGGCACGAATATTGGTGTCTGCCTCAAAAGTCAACACTTGATGAAGGCCTGCTTCTCCTTCCTCGCCCTCCCTTTTCCACAAAACAGGCAAGTATTGATACAATCACTCTGCGCTTACTACGACTTCTATGAAAGTCATAATCACTCTCACAGACACTCCTCTTCCACCTTAGCAAGCTTGGAGCTGTACTTCAAATAGCAAGACTTCTGCCAAGATGCATTGTGCAGGGGCAAAGCTAGCTGCACTTCATTAGCTTCAAAATGGATGGGGGTCGGAAGTGCATTCAGTTCCCGAAAAATGATTACTTTAGATCCAGGAAAGATTCATAGGGTGCATTAGGATCCCTGCTAGTAATTGGATTGTCCGGGGCATTTCAAAGGCTCATTTGTCTTCTCTGGCAAATACTGCACAGGTTTCCAGTCCAAATCCATGCTACCAAAGTCTAAAATAAAAGTTTTACTTAACTGGACAGGAACTATTTAAGTAAGAAAACTACAAGATCAACCTTGATATAGCCAATTAACCACAGAATCTGCCCTCACCAGATGACCACATGGCCTTAGTTTCCATTTAATACTCACCAATGATGCATCCATATGCATGTAAATGTCTCTATACATACATGCACTGCTCTATAGAGCTTTGCATGTAATCGGGGCCTGATTATTAGATCACACATCTTGCATTTAAAAACAGCGAAAAATTAGGCCAAGTGCGAATATTGCGAGGGCTCCTCAGCCAAAATTTCTTGTTTTTCACCTCATCAAAACATAAAAAATTTGAGCTTTTAATCCACCCTGTTAAGCAATAGTTCCAATAATAAATTAGATCCACCGACTAACCTTTTTAGAACTGGTTCCACAGGGTCAATACTTCCCAACTGTTCACCCAGGATCAATACTTCCAACTGGTTCACACAGGAGTCCAATCTTCCAAACTGGTTTCACACCAGGGGTCTCCTTTCAAACTGGTCACACCGGGTCAATACTTTCAAACTGGTTTCACACGGGGTCAATACTTTCAAACTGGTCACACAGTTGGGTCAAATGCTTTCAACTGGTTTCCACAGGGTCAATACTTTATAACTGGTTCCGACATGGGTTGGTTCATACTTCCAAACTGGTTCATCCCCTGGGGTCAATACTTTCAAACTTGTTCCACGGGGTCGATACTTCAAACTGGTCAACTGTTCCACAGGGGTCATATTTCAAACTGTTTTTCACACAGGGTCAATACTTTCGAACTGTTTCCCACATGGGTCAATATTTCAACTGGTTCAACACGGGTTCAACATTCAAACTGGTTCCCAGGGGTCATACTTCCACTGGTTTCTACACACAGGGGCCAATACTTTATAACTGTGGGGTCATATAACTGTTTCACACAGGGGTCAATACTTCCAAACTGGTTCACACGGGGTCATCTTAAATAAACTGGTTCACACAGGGGTCCATACTTTCAACTGGTTCACACAGGGTTCCATACTTTATAACTGGTTCCACACAGGTGCACTACTTTTCAAACTGGTTTCATCACATGGGTCAATACTTTATAACTGGTTCACACAGTGGTCAATCTTTCATCAATTTCAGTTCAAACTGGTTCACACAGGGGTCAATACTTTATAACTGTTCACACAGGGGTCAATACTTTCAAACTGGTTCACACAGGGTCAATACTTTCAAACTGGTTCACACAGGGGTCATCTTTCAAACTGGTTTCACACAGGGGTCCAATACTTCCCAACTGGTTCACACAGGGGTCATACTTTAAACTGGTCACACAGGGTTCAGACTGGTGCAACAGGGGGTCAATATTTTATCACTGTTCATAGGGGTCAATACTTTCAAACTGGTTCACACAGGGTCAATACTTTCGAACTGGTTCACACACGGGGTCAATACTTTCAAAACTGGTTCATACTTTATAACTGGTTTCACCACTGGTTGAAACTAATTTCCACACTGGGTCAATATTTAAAACTGGTTCACACAGGGGTCAATACTTTCGACACTGGTTCACAGGGGTCAATACTTTCAAACTGGTTCACACAGGGGTTCAATACTTTCTAACTGGTTCACACACAGGGGTCAATACTTTCAAAACTGGTTCACACAGGGGTCAATACTTTAACTGGTTCACACAGGGGTTCCAATACTTTATAACTTGGGATTCCAATACTTTCAAACTGGTCACACAGGGTCAATACTTTAACTGGTTCACACAGGGGTCAATACTTTCAAATGGTTCCACGGGGTCAATACTTCAAACTGGGTTCACACATAGCACTACTTTTCAACCTGGTTCCAAGGGGTCAATACTTCAAACTGGTCACACAGGGGTCAATACTTTATAGCTGGTTCATACGGGGTCAATACTTTCAAACTGGTTCACACAGGGGTCAATACTTTCAGGGGTCATACCTTATCAAATGGTTCACCCAGGGGTGTTCACACACACAGGGGTCTACTTAAACGGTTTCACGGGGTCAATACTTTCCAAACTGGTTCACACAGGGGTGCAATAATTTCAAACTGGTTCACCACAGGGTCACACTTCCAAATGGTTCACACAGGGGGTCAATACTTTTGTTCACACAGGGGTCAAATACTTTCAAACTGGTTCGAAACAGGGGTTCATACTTTAGAACTGTTCATAACAGGGTCATACTTTCAAAAAACCACAGGTTCAATACTTTCGAACTGGTTACAGGGGTCAATACATAACTGGGTTCGAAAACACGGGGTACAATACTTTCAACTGGTTCAAACAGGGGTCAATCTTTTCCCCCCCCCCACAACACACAAAGTCCAAAACTGGTTTAACACAGGGGTCAAGTACTTCAAACTGGTTCACACAATACAAAACTGGTTCAACAACAGGGGTCAATACTTTATAAACTGGTTCACTGGTTCAAATGGTTCACACAGGGGGGTCTTTCAAACGGTTCACACAGGGGTCAATTACCGGGGGTCAAGACTTTCGAAACTGGTCACAAGGGGTCAAACTCCACAGGGGTTCGAACTGGTTCACACAATACTTTTCAGTGGTCAGGGTCAATACTTTCAAACTGGTTCACAAAACTGGTTCACACAGGGGTCAATACTTTCAAACTGGTTCATACAGGGGTCAATACTTTCAAACTGGTTCACACAGGGGTCAATACTTTCAAACTGGTTCACACAGGAGTCAATACTTTCAAACTGGTTCACACAGGGGTCAATACTTTCAAACTGGTTCACACGGGTTAATACTTTCTAATTCATTTCACACATGGGTTATTATTTTTGGTCTCATTGTATGATACCAATATTGTTATAATTATACTATTATGAGCTTCTCTATTTGCTTTTAACGAGAATGTTAATCAGCTATCAGGATGTAGTCATGTAATAGGAGATAACAAAACTGCAGTTGCAGGCAAGAAAAGAAAGAAGCACAAGCAACCAATGTCTAACACAGTTGGTTCAAATCACACAGTGATTACTATAAGTTTATAACTTATTTCTCTGGACTGTTGTGATTACAATGATGTCTCCAAACCGATTCAGTATTATTTTGTGTATAACGCATGTCAAAATTTGGTGTGACATTTCAATATTCAGACAGCTAATAGCCTCCACCCTTTCTTCACAGAAAAAAAAAATCACTTCAGCTAGCCAGCACATGGTGTACTTGTTCAAAGAGCTCCTCTCCTGGGAAAATGTCATGTAGTGCTTACTTTGACACTAAAGTTAACAGCTAGCAGTGTTATGATCACCTAGGCAATAGTAAGTCTTAAGATGCTAGACAGGTGCGAAATTATTCATTTTGCAAGTACTGTTTTGGAGGAGTGAGACCATCGCAGCAGCAAACTAAGAATAGAGACCATGAAGCAGTTTATCAGAAATGGCTGAGCATCAAAGAAGCCAAGCTGGATCTGCCAGTGTGCAGCAGGTAACCAGACTGTGGTTTATTAGACTAGAAATAAATTTATTGCATCTTGTGGGATAAAAATTTGGCCAGATTCAAGGACTATTAGACGAAACTAGAGAGACAGCAAGAGGCAGGATTGATGATGCTTTACCAATACAGGAACCTGACTATGAGCAGCATTCAGATTATTCTTCTGGCAGTGATTCATTTTCCTCTCCCAGCTACATGCTCCCCAACGTGATCGTTCGTAGATCATTCCCGTTCACGCAATTTGACACCACTGAAGCAGAAAGGATCATCAAGAAAGTTTTGGAAGATTCTCTAGTGGGGGTGACTTATAACTTCGACACATTTTCAGAGCTGACGGTTCAACTCAGCACCAAGATCAAGGATACGATTAAGTCTGAAATGTATCTTCCAAGATACAAAATCATAGCTTCTGTGACGTTGGCTCAACTGAGCCCTCTTCAGCAGACCGGTGGAATAGGAACGTGCAGCAAGCCTCTGTGGAATGAAAATACGGATAATTGTGCTCAGGCTTCGTATGTATCTCCCCATCTGTATGCAACTGGTGTGGTTTATGCAGCATATTATTATTAGCTCATTATTTAGATATTATCACAAAGAGTGATGTCATGCACATGATGACGTATTATAGTAAATTCAATAATAACTAAAACTACCAGTAGAGTGGAGGACAAAAACTAAAACTAGGCAATTTTATTGTAAACAATTCACCTTGAATTATGTCATTATTAAATGAAAATATAAATTCCCATCAAGTAATTATTCTCTAAACTACATAACAAATACCATACTTTATTAATAATACCCAAGTTTTCACAGAAATATGCCATTTTTGAAGTTCTTTGGAAAAACTACATGAACAACTTTCTTTAAGGAGTCTCATTATTGCAGAATTTGAGAGGCAACATAAATTAACTAAGACAATTGATAGTATAACTAACTAAATCTTATACATGGTATTGAAGAAAACCTAATAACTAAATCTTCAGGCAGAATTTGGGGGGAAAACTAAAACTAAGCATTCAAGATATTTTTTTAGTAACTAAAACTAAGAAAGTCTGGAATCGCTAAACCAAAACAACACTGGTTTATAAAGCATCAATGGATGGGATAATGCAGATAAAAAACAACAACAACAACTGCAGTGTTCCCTTATTATGCTGCCACAGCTAGTTAGCGCCTCACCTGTTGGTTGATAGAGAGCCTCATCTAACCAATAGTATTCTAATAGCTTTGTTGCTAAAGCAGAAGCAAAGGGGAATGTCACACATGAGTGTGTTTTTTTTTTAAGACTGTTGTATGGATAGCATAAACTGTGCATAGCTGAACAACCAAAAATTAATACTTCTTCTGTCTAAAAAAAATAAAATTGCATGAATTAGTGAGTGTATGAATAGACTAGTGTTGTTTTGATTAATCAAAACTAAAAATAATTTTAGTTACACCTAAAACATTTTAGTAAACTAACCAGAACTAAATTTCACATAATAACTAATGAAAGTCATAGATAGCTGATGAATAAAGAAAAACATTTTTTTTAAATACAGTAAAACTTCAATTAACGACCTCTCCGAGAAGCGACTGACCTCTCTGGAGAGACCAAATCATGCGCCCCCGATTGCATCTACAACATAGTGCATTTAGAACCTCCCTGAAAACCACCTCTTATTTCCGACCAGCGACCAATTTCTCGGTTCCATAGTTATTATCTTGCTCAAAATAAACACATTCGCCCCCCTATACGACGAGCGACTAAAGACCACACCAACTGAAAATTTGAGAGATTGCGGTCACACGTAAGCTAATAAAAAATAGCATACTATGCTACTACAGCATCCAATATCTGGGACAAAAGGTCTTCGCTAGTACTGCACAGCTAGGAACCACTGGCATCATCGTTGGAACTTGGACTGGATTTTACGTTGGAGGAAAAATAATGCCCCCAGTACACACCAAATAAAGACCTGATGACAAGATGCAAAGAAATGTTTGACAGTTTTGCAAAAGAGTTAAAAGAAGCAGAGAAACAACTAAAGGATTACATAACTTTGCTTTGGAAGAACACTACAGAGACGTCCTTCAAAAGTGCAAACTAGCTGTCAAAACACTATAAATTCCTCCGAAACTGCCCACCAGACTTCACCAGTAGACTCCCAGCATTAGCATTTTCGGATCCGGGTCGATACTCAGTTTTTATGTCCAAGCCTTGTAAGGATAGTGCGAAACCTCTCAGTTTTCTGTTCAACCTGGATGAGGATAACAAGAAACACAGAGCCTTGTGGTCAGTAACCACAGTAAAACATCTCCCATATAACCAATGAAGCCAGTGCTTAACAGCTGACACCACACCTAACGCTTCCAGTTCTGTTGCTGAATATCTTTCTTCTGCCCCGTGGAGCTGTCTGGAGTAGAACCCCACTGGCAATGTCTCTCCACCTCTGATTACATTGAGCAACGGCTCCAATCCTAACGTCCTGGCATCAGTCTGGAGCTCAAATATATCACCATTACTTGGAACTGTTAATATTACATGATCACAAAGTGCATTGCATAGCTTACCAAAAGCCACCTTCATCTCAGGAGACCACTCAATCATCTTTGGAGCCCGGTTCAACGTAGCAGGAGTCAGAACTGAGCTTAACTTGGCAAATCCTTTCACAAATTTCCTATATACCCTACGGAACCAAGAAAAGCCCTCAAATCTTTAACTTACAATACCTAAATTTACCATAAGGAGTACAATATGTAGTAAGATTGCGACACCCTTCCTCTAAAACTAGCTGGTGAAACCCCCTTTCGCCAGATTAATTTTACTCAAAACCTGAGCAGACCCCACTTGTTCTAAAATATCCTCCAACTCTGGCAATTGCTGTTGTACTTGGGGAGTGACTGCATTAATCTTTCTGAAATCCACACAAAGTCTGATCTTACTATTAGGTTTTACTACAGGCATTAAAGGTGAACACCAACAACTATCACCATCACACAACAAACTGTCTAATTCCTTTCACACCTTCATGAAGCTTCACTGGGATTTTGTATGGTGCTGAGAAATAGGCTCAACCCCCTCTTGAATGTTGATACTTATAGCACTCAAAGTACAATTCCCCGGCTTCTGACATCACATCTTCAAACTCACTCAGACATTCAGCCAGCTCACACTCATCCACCCCACTACACTTTACATCTGACATAATCTGTAAGTCCTCTACAAAATCCTTTTCTTCTGCCACCAATGTTACAGCTCCCACAAACTGCTCACGATTTCTAAATTGTGTCACATTGTTCACGTGCACAACACACTTTCTATTATTTCCATCTACCTCTTCCACTTTTGTAATTCACCTTATTGAATTTCTCAATCACAGTATATGGCCCTTCCCAACTATCCGCCAATTTACTAGCCAAACCTGGTCTTCTGCACAATACCAAATCACCCACTGATAATTCCCTGTCAACTTTGCCTTTGTTATAACTTTCAGCTCTTTTTTCTGACTCACATAGCCCTGTCTCCAATACGCTCTCTCTTAAACTTCTATTATTTCCCTCAACTCCATAACCCACTCAGAAACATTCAAGCCATCACCAACCTTCTCCGCCCAGCCTGCATATACAATAGGTCAAGGGGTGTTCTAACATTCTGCCCATAAACTAATTGATATGGGGAGAACCCTGTATCTTGATTAGGCCCCTGCCAAAGCGCTAAAACGGCAAGAGGCATATCCTTCCCAATCTTTACCCTCGTGGCTGGCTTTAGCAAGTATTGCTTCCAAGGTCCCATGCATCCTTCCACAACCCCATTAGACTGGTGGTGGTAGGGAGTAGTTCTAATCATATTAGTCTGCTGTTAAACTGCCCCCCTTGGTCACTCGATATTTGCAATGGAAGCCCTGTACGACTAAATATATCTATTAATCCAGCAGCCACTGACTTGACAGTTATATTCTTGAGTGGTATGGCATCAGGCCATCTGCATGTCATGCAAATAGCAGTCAGCAAATAGCGAGCATCTCCCTTTCCCATCGGGAGTAGACCCACAAGATTTACTGCTAAAGATTCAAAAGGCTCTGATATCACTGGCCTCTCAACCATGCATGCTTTCCTCTGTCCACTCTTATTAACTTTTTGACAGGTATCACAATTCTTACTATATTCTTCAGTTTCCTTAGCAATAAACGGCCAAGTAAAATGTGCATTTAACAAGGCTCTAACCTTCCTAGCTGAAAGGTGGCCAGATCCATCATGGGCTAACTCCCAAACAGCCCTACACCTACTAACTGGTAACACTAACCTCACAAAACACCCACATTCATAATCAGAAACTCTGTGGAAGAGCAAACCGTCTTCCCAAAAATAACCTGCTTCTCTTCTATTCCCCAACTTTCTACATCCTGGCAAAATCGCCGATTCCCTCACAATCTCCAAGTTCCCAATTTGAAAAGGAATCAAAGCCAACTTGGCTGGAATCTTTTTCTTAGCTGTACCCTCAAGAACCACAAAATCATCTGTAATCTGATCTTCCTTCACAATTGCCTCAGGTACTACTGATATTTGAGCACTACTGTTTATGACAAGTCTTACATGATTTCCATTTACTACTGCTTCCACAACATTAGGATGAGTCCCTATGTCTACCACTCTGATCATTTTCTCTCCTTTATTCTCTCCCTTACTATTCTTAAAAACTGATGGTACCTCTTCTTTCCCACTAGATCTTTTGGGGCACTCAGGTGCCTTATGGCCTGGCTGACCACGAGTGAAACAAGTCACAGGTCTCTAGTTATTATTGAACCTACTGTGAACTCCCCGAGTATTCCTACACTCGAATGCCCTATGCCCAAGTTTTCCACAATTAAAACAAGTTCCAAAACTACTATTTCTATCATACTGTCTCCCTGAAATCCATCTCCAGCTTGCCCTTCTAGTTTTAATTAGAACATCAACAGCATCAATAGCATCAAATAGGTCCTGCCTACTATTCACAGTGTGAGTGTCAAAGGCAACTTGATCCTTAGTACTAATGGCAAGTCTGTACACTGCATGTACTATGAACGTAATTGCCTGTTCAAGGTTAGTGCATTCAGAGAAGTACCTTTCCAATAGAGATATCAATACTTTAACATGTTCCCTACCAGATATCCCATGGACTTCACATCCAACAACCACAAATTTTTACACCAGCTTGCACTCAACTGATTCCAATTCTATTAAACTACCTCTGCTTCATGTTATCATAAGTGGTATCTGGTAATCTCAAGCAAATCTAGGACGGTTCCTTTCGCCTTCAAACTTAATTTAGAGATTAGAATGTGTTTCCACTCCTCCTTAGGTACCCTGCAGCTGTAAGCTCGGCTTCAAAAGAGTTAAGAAAATTTTCAATTTCCCTACCATCCTTACAACTGTTCAACCTATCAATGCATCTTTCAATGCGCCGGGCTGCCCTAGCTTCCCTTTCACTGTCTTGTCTATGTTTTTCCAGCTTTTCTAAAGTAGATGTCTGTATTTTAGTCTTTTCTCTCTCAAGCCTCGTTATAGTATCTGTTTGACCCTTAACTAAAGCAACCTTTTCCTGCTCCAACTTATCTATCCGATCATTTCGTTTCTCCAACAAAGAAGCCATCTGTTGCATGATCATAGCTAAGGATCAGTAGACCCACTAGCAACCTCCCCTTGTGACAAACTGCCTGACGTAGACAAACTTTACTATTGGACTACTACACCCTACAGAACTCTCACTAGTTGCAGACAAAGTACTATCAGACTCCCTATCACTATCCAGACCAGCAGAAAATAGCTCCTTTTCCTTCTCTATTCCTAATTCCACAACTTTACTCCTACCTCTCTTCGCACCTCTCTTGTTCTGACTCTGTTTCAACGCCTGAGACATCCGCAGACAATCCAGCAGACTCCCTTGACAGAGATGACCTGTAAGCAAACACAAACAGTAATGTTAACAATGTTCTCTCCAAAAACTTTGATAGTTTCAACTCAAGCTGTTCTTCGATTCTTTTACTTCTAATCCTTTCAATTATTCTATGTGTTGGCATGGTGAACGGATTTTTTGAAGATTCCAGTTAGATGGAGCCTCTTCTGTAGCCACTGCTTCTGCCAGATGTGGGCATTATGGCCGATATTTGCAGTTGTAACCTCCTCAGCCACAACACCTGTTGTTCAGTCGCTGCCACCTGCCAATGCTCTCAGCAAGTTGACAGTTTATATATTATATTAAAAAGATATTAACCATGCAATGTATGGAGCGTTGTTACAGCACATTTACCAGAACCAGTGAAATGACACACAAACTCAACTTAAATACCAAGTGATACACTTACACATGAAATGACCAACTATTCATAAACCACGAACTCCAAATGACACACACACACACACACACACACACACAAGGGAGAAACCAAACGATTAACAAAACCACATTAACAACTCAACACATGTTCACAATAAGAAAAATATACATTATCAGGGGCGTAGGCAGGATTTTTCAGAGGGGGGCTCAGAATTAACCTAAAGTCTAACCACACCCATTTTACCACAACCACACCCATTTCTTAAAAGCCACACCCCTATTTGGCAAAATATAGATTTTTAGTGAAACAAACCAGCTCGACTATTTAGTTAGTGTCTACCATAACGGAATGATAAAACTGAATGAATAAATGAAAAGACAAATGAATTGAATTTGGGAGAAAAAATTAAAACAATAAGCTTGCACATTCTATTTTACGTGGATGTTTGTTTAGGTATAGTTTACAAACACTATCAATGTCTATTTCCATTTCATATTTGATGTTGATTAGAGCTACCGCAGACAGTCTTTCTTCAGTTTGTGTAGCACATAAATAGTTGTGAAGCCTACAGATGTGCTAAAGAGTTTTTCTTGTCGTCAGCATTCCACCCATCATTGTAACTTTCAAACTCACTATTGCCATATATAATTACTTCACACATCTCAATGAGAAAAGGATGATATTGTGAAAAACGCTCCCATCCATCAACATTTTCAACCCATCTTGTAACACAAACATTCAGCAAAGATTGCTGCTTGGTTCCAATTTGGGACCTCTTTTCTATAATTTTCTTGAGCAGACCCTCTCGTTTAGCTGAATGCTTAACCCACAGAGTAAACGCTTTGATTATATCAGCACAATTTCTGATTGGTGGGACAGTGCAAGAATCTAATATTGCTAAATTAAATGAATGACCAGCACAATACATATACAAGGCTTTTGGCTGCTTTTCATTAATTCGTGCCTGTACACCAGTTTTCTGTCCACTCATTGTACTAGCTCCATTATACCCCTGGCCACGTTTAGCTGAATGCTTAACCCACAGAGTAAACGCTTTGATTATATCAGCACAATTTCTGATTGGTGGGACAGTGCAAGAATCTAATATTGCTAAATTAAATGAATGACCAGCACAATGCATATACAAGGCTTTTGGCTGCTTTTCTTTAATTCGTGCCTGTACACCAGTTTTCTGTCCACTCATTGTACTAGCTCCATTATACCCCTGGCCACGCAAACCATCGAGTGACAAGCCAAACTCTTCCAAAGTTTGAATGATAGCACTTGCAATATCGACAGCTCGAACTCGATCCAACTTTATAAATGACAAGAAATCTTCTCTGATATCACCAAGACTATCGACAAAGCGAATACATATGGGTAAGTATTCCGTATTGTGACACGAAAGTTCATCCGCAAAAACAGAGAAATAATTAGCTTGCTTCGCTTCTGAGATAATATTTGCAAGAATTATATGTCATAACCTATAATATTAATAATTTCATTTTGCGTAGTAGGAGACAAGTGTGTAGCATTTTTAGCCTTTGTATGATAGAGATGGTTGAATAAAATGGTATCCGTCTCAGCATAAGATTTAAGTAATGCTAAAAAATTTCCTGGGTTTTTGGTAGAGGTGATATTCTAAATCTTACCCACGAAAGAAATGCTATTCCTTGCTTTCCTAAATACACAACATCTCGAACTATTTGCCGTGCCTGTTCACATCAATCTTTTTCTGGAGTTTACTCGCATGTCTGACTTTTCAGTGGTGGATTTCATTGCATCTGCTATTTGGAGACAATCACGATGGTACTTTAATGGTTTGTTCACGAAATAACCTTTATCTTTTCGCTGGCAATCAATGAGAAACAGAGAACAAGGACCACAAAAGACACCATTTAACTTTGGGCTGTACAATAGCCATGGATATTTTTTCAACCAAGTATCATTGAATTTTCTGTTAACACCATCTGACAATGTAGATGGACATACACTTGGAGGTTTGACATGGTTGTATAGCAATGAATACTTCGTATCGTTTGAAAGCTTTTCGATTGAAGTGATGATATCATCCATTGACTTACTTGGATCAAATAAACTGCCAATATCGTATGGTCCATGATCTTCATTGGTTCCAGTCAAGGACACCTCAGGCTGCTCTACAGTTGATAATGAACTTGCTAAATCATTCTCACAATCTGAACTTTGAATTTCTGCTGATTGCGGACCTATAATAATACAGGACTGGATTGGATGAGCAGCATGTGACGAAAATTGACTTACCTTCTTCTTGAATGGCACGTTTCTTGAAAAATGATCTTAGATCTCCTGACTGACTCTGTCTCTTCATGATTTCAGCTGCAACTGAACTAAGCTATTGCTCTTGCTTAGTGTATGTAATATATACAGCAACTATGGTGCTGAGTCCTTCTTAAATGTAATTTTATTTACACTTTATTCAACTATTCATGAGTAGCTACGAGCATTCATTCCCAATTCAGACATTAATTAGTACTTTATTTATTACTTTCATGAATATCATTAATTTGAAAGGGGGGTTAACGTGAACCCCCTGAACCCCCCCCCTGCCTAGCCCCAAGGTTATATCTTATCCCGCCCCACGTGGTTGAATGGGGAAGGAAGAGGAAAGTAGTCAGAGATAGTCATGGTCATCAAGATGACAACCCTGACTGTCTGCCTAGCAGAGATGATAAAAGCCAAGCCAAGCAGTAGGGCCTGCCGGATTTTGCACCAGATGCAAAGTACAGGTTGGAGGCACAGAAGGCTGCCCACAAGACAGGGTCACCGTCACTGTGATTGTCACTTTGAATTAGTTACTCTGCATGAGTGACGCAGCATTCTAGTGTACTAGATGATAATGTTTCATCTTTAGTTAAGGGCCGAGTGGTTGCTGTCTGTGGAATGATCTGGGATTAGATAGGTGGTGATGTGTTGCAAACTGATGATGTTGGTATACAAAGATCAATCAAGACTTTGCTACAATTTTGTCAGTATTGACATCAACTGCTTCACATCAGTGTAAAACTGAGGTAGAGGAGCTATCTTAAGTAAATTTTGGCAGCTTCACACTACTGCTTATCACTTCTATCAGTGCCTGGAATATTAGAATCTGGTAGTTGAGTTAGAACACACCCAGTGCTTGCGAGGCATCTTAAGCATCACGGTTCAAGGGGTTAATATCAATGTTATCTGCACTACGTATTGTTAACAACCCCTTTCTCAGCATTGGACCACAGGGTACCCCTTCTGCTTCAAATATCTTGACAATAGAATTAGCCATGACTTTTGAGATATTCCTCACATGGTCATACAATATACATACTCCAAGTTCATACAGACAGCCTATGATTCCCCTGCAGTGTTCCCCATCACAATATACTTTCAGTGCAATGAAAATTGCAAGTGGTGTTTCCCTCTTAATTTGTCGCAACAAAACACTTTTTAGCTTGTGGATTCTTCACAGCATTGTAAATAAGAAGCTGAGGAATGGATAAGGCTGCAGACTTTCTGTCCTCAGCCTCAGAGATCCATTCTAATGAAGGGCCACACAATATCATCTCAATGAATGACAATAAAAATTGATGGAACTGATTTCTCTTGTGCATGAGTCGCAAATTTGACATCAAACCTCCGCTGCCAAACAAAGATGTGTTACCTAAGGTAAATTGCAGTTCGTGCCATATTGATGTATCTTGATCAGGGTTTTGATGCAACTCGGGAGCACCTGTTAACTGCAGCTTCACATGCAATACAAATCTTATTGCCAGTCTTTAAAACTTTCATCCATGGTATTTGGGACAGAATGCGCTTCTGGAACCGAGGCGTATGTACTCTGTGGTGAAATACCCTTCCCCATGCTCACAGAGAACAATGACTATACCTTCAGGAACATATTAGATTATTGGCGAGCGAGCGTAGCGAGCGAGACACTTACAGGGGTAAAAACGAAAAAATCGGGGATGTTTATTGGCGAGCGAGCGTAGCGAGCGAGACAGTATTAGGGGTGGATAATGCAAAATCGGGTATATGTTATAGGTATATATGTATGTGGGATGGTACGTATGCCCCTTAAACGCGCGCGCGGGGAACGTTTTTCTCCAAAAAACACGGCTTTTTAGGCTTGACCCCAATTTATTCTGAAACTAGAGGATTAAGCAAGCCTTACTTTATACTTAACCTCCAAAGTGTGAGAAAATTCCTGCGAAAATGCTTGCTTTTCAAGAAACGAAAAGTTGATTCGACCGGTTACTATGGCATTGAAGACCCTTTTCCAGACTTAATTTCAAAACTTCGCCGTTTTATGGGGGGGATACGGAGTGCCGGTTGTTGGTTGTCAAGAGCTGTTGGTAGTCAGAATGCCTTAGTATTAATGCTAAGGAAGCTACTACTTCTCGAGGGAAGCTGAGGTAAGTATGTAATTCCATATTGTTAGCTATATATGCAAAATTAACTCTGGCCTTTCTGTTTTGTAGCTAAGAGCTTGTCAACAGTGACTGGTAAATTCAAATAGTCAGATTGGCTCAAATTTGGTACTACAAAAGTTACCACTGCTCAAGAAAATGAGGTAAGAAAATAATTTTGTATTTGTGTGCTAAAATTGATTGTTTTTGTTTTTGTAGGTGAGAGCTTGTTGTCAAGAATTCAAGGTAATTCAGATGGTCAAAGTAACTTCAATCAGAAGTTATCAATACTCAAGAATGATGCAAGTAGTAATTCCATATTATTGTTGGCTAAAATTACAAATAATAACACCGGTTTATTTTTTTATCGTAGCTGAGAGCTTGTTCAAGAGTTGCTGGTGATTGAGATTATCAGAATGGTGATGTTTAATACTACAAAAGTTACCATTGATCAGGTAAGAGAGTGATTTTGTATTTGATTGCTGAAATAAAAGGTCATAACTGCTATTATAGTGTTTGCATGAACTAAGCTAAAACATAGTAACAATACTTAGTTTTATGTTACCTAACATCAGGCTCGCTCGCCATTTGTGCTCAAGCACACCACTAGTTTGTATATATGTTTGGACGTACGTATGTCATTTTGTACTTTGACCCTTGCGTTTTTGTGTTAGTTATGCGTTCGACCCCATCCCAAATTGCACTAAACAGAATCCTCTGGTTTATCGATCAGTACCCGTATCACCCTAGAAATTGAATTGTTTACTGTTTTGTATTCTTTTGCGGGTGCAGTTAAAACTTGAAAACTTAAAGGACTTCCATTTCCATTCGAGTTAGTGGCGGTGGTAAGTCAATGCCTCTTTGTCATGGTTATAAGCCGTGCGCAACAGTATTCACTTGAAAATACATTGTCCACTTGACTACTGCGAAGGTAAGTCTGTGTAGGTGCATCTCCAGTTGTGTCAAGGCATTGTGTTACAACCACTACTTAGCTAAAGAATATCACAAAGAAAACTTTTAAATAAAGTGTATTGTTTTGTTGTTGTTTTTTTCCTTCAATTCAAGCAGTTGCAGAGAGTTGCTACTATGGCACTGAAATACCTTTACCCTGTATGCTAAATTAAAAAACTGGACCTTATTTTCAGTAGCTTCAGTGTTAGAAGTCAAAATCATTCATATAAAAAGAGTATAGTCTTTAGGCTCGCTCGCCATTTGTGCTCAAGCACATCACTAGTTTAAGTATATGCAGTAAAGGGGTTTCAATGCCATAGTAACCGCTCCCCGCAACTGTTTGAATTGAAAAAGAAGCAACAAAATCGAGTCACGTTATTTAAAATGTTCTTTGTGATATTCTTAATAGTAGTTGTAACGCACAATATTTTCACACAACTGAACATACCTACGCAAGACTTACCTTCGTGGTTCGTCTAGTGGACAATGAATTTTCAAGTAAATGCTGTTGAGTAGGGCTTATAACTGTGACAAATAGCGTACTAACTTACCACCGTCACTAACTCGAATAGAAATGGAGCTCCCATAAGTTTTTGCGTTTTAACTGCACCCGCAAAAGAATTCAAAGCTGTAAACAATTCAATTTCTAAGGTGATGCGGGTAATGGTCGCTAAACCAGAGGATTCTGTTTAGTGAAGTTTGGGACGGGGTCGAACGCCGAGCGAACACAAAAATACGGAGGGTCAAAGTACAAAATGACATACATACGTCCAAACATATATATAAACTAGTGATTTGCTTGAGCACAAATGCGAGCGAGCCTAAAGACTATAATATTTTTATATGAATATGATTTTTGACTTCTGAACTCTAAAGCTACGGAAAATAAGGTCCCAGTTTGGTTATTTAGCATACAGGGTAAAGGGATTTCATGCATAGTAACAACTAACTCCTCTGCAACTCTTGAATGAAGGGCAAAACAACAACAAAACCAATACCCGTTATTTTAAATTTGTCTTTGTGATATTCTTTAGCTAAGTAGTGGTTGTAACACCAATGCTTTGACACAACTGGGACATGCACCTCCACAGACTTTACCTTCGGCAGTAGTCTAGTGGACCATGTATTTTCAAGTAAATACTCCTGTTGCGCACGGCTTATACCAGCAAAGATCGCATTGAACTTACCACCGGCCACTAACTCGAATCGAAATGGAAGTCCCTTAGTTTTAGTTGGAAACTGCCCCCGCAAAAGAATTCAAACGGTAAACAATTCAATTTCTAGGGTGATACGGGTACTGATCGATAAACCAGAGGATTCTGTTTAGTGCAATTTGGGACGGGGTCGAACGCCGAGAGAACACAAAAGTACGGAGGTTCAAAGTACAAAATGACATACGTACGTCCATATATATAAATAAATAAACAAACATCCCCGATTTTAGATTGTGTTACCCCTGTAAGTGTCTCGCTCTTTACGCTCGCTCGCCAATTAGATTGTGTTACCCCTGTAAGTGTCTCGCTCGCTACGCTCGCTCGCCAATTACTCGTAGAAAAGAATAGCTTACCCTACCTGGGAATTGTAAGTCTCGCGCGGCCGACCCCTTTCCCTTTTGTTATCCGCTCGTGCGGGGGAGGGAAAGAGGGAGGGTCTGGGTAGAAGCTTGTACATCGTTTCGTGTCATTCCCCTATATTCCTGGGAACCATACTTTCCGTGTATTGCTTATGTAGAGGTGTAGCTTTCCGTAACGTAGAATTAAATACGCGTATAAAAACTGCGCCATAGTCTCTTCAATACTTTTTGGTATGGTGGAGATGGATTATAAAGCTTTAGTGCGTGCGGTTGCGTTGGAACATAGATACATACTTCGTAGCAAACAGGAAGAAGCAATTCTTGCATTTTTATAGAGTCAGGATGTCTTTATTTCTTTTACCTACAGGCTATAGCAAGTCACTGTGTTACTCATTGCTTCCTCCCTATGATAAGTTGAAGAATGTGGAAAATAAAAGCATAGTAACAGATTTTCAACAGCAAAAGCAGTACCTCAAAGCCATCTTGAGGCCTAGGAATCCCTGCAATACTTTCGCGAGTGTGATATTTGACTACCGCAACGCCCAGTTACGTTATAATTGCATTCCTTTAGTGTACAAGCTTCTACCAGACCCTCTTTCCCTCCCCCGCGCGAGCGGATTATAAAAGGACAGCAAATTGTTATCCTATCTCTATTCTGGAACCTCCTAGCTACAGTATTTGGAGTTGGATAGAATAGGAATCAACTGGCTATAAATAGCTAAATTTTCCTTTGAAAGTATTATACAGTTAGGCTGCTTTTTATGCCATATATTTTCAGATTTCTGAGATGGAGCAAAAAGATATATTAAGCCAAGAATTCAAAGCAGAGTCTGCTGGTCAAGTAAGGCAATGAAATACTGTAATAATTATTGGCATGTTCCCTGAGTAAATAGTACAAGTGGGACAAATTTAGGCCATATTTTAATCATATCAATAAGATATGTGCTATCATAGGAATAGTCAAACAAGCTCATATAATAGCTCTGCGTAGCTGCTGATGAAAGAGTATTATATTTTTGCAGCCTAATCTGATGTGCTTGATGCATATTGGGGATACCAGTAGTGACGTTTATACATCCTTTGACTCATCCATCTCTTATGCAATGAATTTTACTGCTATGGATCATCCCAGACAAACTACCTCTGGTAAGCCACATGCACACATGCATATGATCATGGTGAATCTGTATAGCTATTTATTTAAAAAAAAAAGTTTTTCCTGAAGTTTGTTAGTTTTTACAGCTATTGATTTCTAATTTATAGATATTGATCCCTACTATAACAAATTTAATGAATGCAAATTTCTGTTAGGAAAAAATACTTATATCTCTTTTATTTGTAGCTCAATGGTTCTATACCAAATCCAGTGAGAAATATTTGACATTTATGCCAGTATCAATGTCACCTTCCTTTATGGAGTACTCCCAAATGCCAGGAAGTAAAACTGAATGGAATATATACTACAAAGTATGTAATAATTATTTAATTGTGCTGTGAATGGAAAACATAATTTTATTATTCACATTATTGTAGAAAGGAACCTCTGAAAATACTAAAGTTTATGTGGATGGAAGTTCTCCAGTGAACCGTTTGAATGGATTGTATATCAAAGTTGAAGATGATATTCATGCTTATTTGATACAAGACAAAGCCAAGGGGGTAATTTGCGCATCTTCAAATGCTGCACCAGAGGAAAAATATATTTGGTCCCTATATGGAATATAAACTGAACTATCTAATGAATAGCTAATACACAACTGGGATATTATGTACTGAATCTTAGTGTTAGCCATAGGTACGCTGTAGTAGCTATATCCTAATGAATGTCTTATTGTTTCAAATTCATAATAATGAAAAAAAAAACAACAACAACAATAATAATACACTGTAAAAATAATAAAAACAGTAGCTCTCATCTCTGGTGTATTGATGGCTGGATTGTTACTATTATTTATTTCTTGTTTGCTTGAATATAAACACATTTAGGATTAGTTTCTTAGCTACATGCCTCGTGGAAGCCTTCTCATGATGAAAAAACGAACTAAGAATTCTATAATTATTTGATTCGATTATTGAGTAGTATTTGGCGAGCAGGCGAGACGGTGTTAGGGGTTGACAATTGAAGATCAGGTATATGCTCTATGTGAACTCTATTCTGGACTAAATATGTAGCTAACATTTGAATCAAAATGAAAGATGAAATTGTCACCATGACCCAATGTTTATTACTTTGGCTACCAGATTCATCTATCTTGACATTCAACATCAAACATCATAAATACCTTCAGCCAAATTTAAACCACAATCCCCAGTCTCTCAGTCTAGTCAGTCTAGCCGTAATGTTCACGGGCCACATGAACTCATTGATTGTTTTGAAGCGTAGCTGCCTGAATTGCTTCTTTTTTTTTTATCACCAGCTGTTTCACCTTGTCTACATGTACAAGCATAGCTATGCAGCGTGCAATCATGTTGGATGGTTATGGACAAAATGGATGGAATGGCTTTCTATAGTTATGGAAATATTTATTGACACACATGATGGACAAGAGAATATACTGGATATTAACTGTTCCCATCTGCTTCTCCACTTCAACATGGAGACCGTCTTTGTACTTTAGCTACTTGCTCATGATATCCTAATAAGTGGATGTCTTTTATCATGTTAGCTATTAAGGTAGCTACACCTCAGTCAATCACTTCATTAATTTTTAATGACATCAGCACCTCAGGCAAGAAACAAGATGCATCAAATTTGTCAATACCACAAATATTAACTTTAATTTAAAATTCAGTTAACAAAAGCAAAAACAACAACAACAATATTAACAACATCATCGTAGTTTCACTTTATTTAGTGCATTGCGGGCACAACTTCCCAGTAGATCATGAGCCTTTGAAACTTTCAGGCATGAATTAATTAATGTGGTATCAATTGAGATACTTAAGTACAATTTCCCCATTTTTCATGCGGAAATTCCTATGGCTTTCAATGGTGCAGCAAAAGATGCCTATGTGCTAATTATAGTGTATACAAATTCTCTCTACCAATACCTAAAAAGTTGAGGACAATCAAAATGCTTGGAGCTGAGCTTTTTGTGGCAAAACTGTGAGCCACAATCAAGTGATTAAAAAACAACAACCTACAACAACAACAATAGAATACTCAGATGAAGGCTAGCTAAGTCAGGGCTACTTGTGTGGGCCACAGCAGCTAGCTGTATCTATATAATCTAGCTATGGTTGAAGTTGAATGATGTGTGTGGTGGAGCTATGGGATCTGTAATTGTGTTACGAGAGATATTTCCATTCAATAAGTGATGAATTATTGAAGACAGAACTGTAGTCACAGCTGCCGCATGTAGATGTCTATCATAGTGATAATAGTATTATTATTATTATTATTATTATTATTATTATTATAACTGTATGGTACTTAAAAATGTCCAAATTCACAATATTATTTTGTCATAACCTCAAGACTGTGATCATTTTGTGTGCTTAACTTCCATTGTGGTTTTGTGTGTGTCTACTTCCTGTTTGTATCATTAATAAAAGTCACTTGTTGTTTTTGTAGTCAGCTCCGTTGTATACTAAATATGGCTATTGAGCTAGTTGTTGTAGTAACTATTTGATCTTTGAATTAATGTAGAGTTAATTACAAATGAGAAATAAGTATTTATTAGACAAGTTATTACAATTCGATTTGTCTATTCATGACTCTTAAAGTTAAAATAACTTTAGTTGAGGAAAGAGTCAAGGTTGTACAGGTAAGTTTATTATATCTTAATGATGGAGATCATGATATGAGTGATGTTTGAATTAATATATGTATCAATCATTTTGGTGAATTTATAACCATTTGCTAGAAAAATAATAAGTTGTGAATGGGACGCAGTATAACTTTATAGCACCAAGAGCCAAGAGCATATTATCATTTTTTTGGTTCTGTAAAAGTTTGTACAGTTGAACATTATAAGTTACAATAGAGCAAGCGGTTATGGGTTGCCAACATCAAAATGAAGCCTAGTTTTTGGTTTAGCTGATCTTCTTATTAAGTGAACCTAATAATGAGCACGTGAAAGAGAGAGAGAAACATCTATTGGATATAAAATGGTTGAGAAGAATATTAACATTATGTATTTTATGCAAAAACAACAACAATATTTGAACATGAGTTTGTTTCAAGTAGCTATGGATTTCATATCAAAATAGACATGCTGCCTTTTCCTTTCAGTTTATTTACTTAGTTGTGACTCTTATGACAAAAGTCCATCTTTTTATGCCGCTTCCCCAGTCCCGTTGTGTCATATTTAAAGATTAATAATTGTATGAAAATATACAAGTTCTGTATTGGGAAGTTATTAATGCTGTATTTAAATGATATGGAGCAGTTTTTATTTTGTTTGATCAATTGGTACATAATAAATAGCACTAAATATTGGACTAGCTATACCTACTCAAAACATAGTCTTATTTAACCTAGCTATGGTTTCATGTACACACGGATAACAATGATGAATTGAGCATGCAAAATTTGTATGAACATTATAATTATATTTTAATAACAATCATTGCTATTAGCTATATGTGTTTAAATTAGCAAATTTATAGTTAAGTGTGTGTGGGAATACCCACAGTACAGAAGGGGAAGACAGCAACAGGCGTGACTGAAGATTCCATTAGCACTTACTCACACCCCTTATCCACTTAGGACTTCTAGAATATTCTTTAGTCGAACATGTGTTTGTGACTGAGCATGGGCAGTTATGTATTTTCTTTTTATGTTTCACTGGTGGGTGGCAGACCTATAAATTTTGAGGGTCGGCCTCCCCCAAGTCAGTCAGTCTTTGGTGCTCGTATTATTCTTACCTGTAAGATATTTTAATTGCTTTATTTATTACCTCACATAACTTCGCGACTTCAGGGCTAGTTAAGGGTGAAGAAGTGAGCTTGAATTGGAACAGGATAGTTTAGATTACAGCTACCAGAATAGACTCACTCTGGTGGCAGCGTTACCTGGATCTGGGACGACACCTGGCATCCAACCCTTTACCTGGCGGGAGTTACGGACAATTCCTAAGAAATTCCCCCACATGCGGTTTGTTTAATTTTGCTTACCAGGGCCCAGTGTTTATATCATTCCTTCTTGTATTGTTTTACTCGTTTTATAGGATTCGGATTATTTTTATTCAGAGAAATATGTTGCAGTAAGTGAACCTAAAGATGGTTATTGATCTATCTCTGTTGAATCATCACAAATTTACTTGGTTCAAGGACAACAGAGCCAATTTTTAAAAAAATGTCATTGTAGGGGTTAAAGAAGCACCTAATTGCTATGTGTGGCTAATAGAGAACCATTCCTTCTAAGTTAAATTCTGCAGTAAACTTTATTATTATTGCATGATATGGTCAAATTTTCTGGAATAAAGCATCTAATTTTCATTTTAGCATAGTGTCTATCTGTATTTGTACTGAAGTTGTACTTTATTTTGCATATTTATATTATAAAATTATAATAGTGTGCATTTAATATTTATATAATTATGTATATATTATTATTATTGAGGAATTCCGGGTAGTTGGGTAATAAATATTGAGGTATGGCTCCAGAAATCCATAGGAGGTGCTTACCTCTGAAGTGCTTAACTAGATCATCACTAAGAGTTACTTTGTTTGATGAAATTACAAGTATTGCTAAAACAATGTTAAAATGGATCTGTGATATAATATATCAAAATATTAAGTAGCTATATCCCAAATTAATTTTTTAAGACCCAAACAAATACAAATCATGTTGCTAATCTGTCTGTCTGTCCATTGTCTGTCTGTCTGTTCATCTGTCTAGGATAGGAATCAGAGTCGTAAAAGCCATGTCCGCTACACTTATTTTATGAACAATTTAAATATGTTAACCAAACTTGCACATAATATTGACATACCTTTAATGTAAGTAATGCTAATTCTGCTTTCATAGGCTTTTCCAACTGCAAAGATGGTAGCTAACAATCAAATTTAACATCCATGACTCCAGTGAGTGCCTCAAACAAGTTTGAAGATGAAAATTTTATCTTCTACTACATACATTGAACTATAGAAAAATGTCTGTTTCAACAGGTTAAGAATGATATATTGGATAAAAGGCAATGGTTAAACTTATGATAAGATATGATTAATAGTACTCATTTAGCTATATTATTAGCTGATGTATCATGTTTTCTGTCCCTTTGCTTATATCCATCTTGATAATTACATTTTTAATCATTCAAAACACCTAAATATTGTAGGCATGGCAAATTGCTTATCTAGGCTTAATTTAACTAACACGTCAACATAGTCTGGTGGCTTAGTGAAATTACCGTTTTTTGGCGGACAAAAGGATCAAATTTTGCATGAAATTTTCTTTCAACTTCATAAATATTATTAGCCTAGGAGCCCCACCCAAAATTTTAAATTAAGCCCACTAATTAAAAATGGCCGTCAGAGCATTTATTGCTATTTATGCTTTAAATATTCTGTTTTTAGAAGCAATTATTATTATGCAAGAATTATTGTATAGCTAGTTAACATGTTAAATTTCAAGTTTAAAACATAGATTGATAATAATTGAATATTTATGGCTGCATTAGCAACTACACAGTGGTGAGCAGCATACATTAACTCTGGCACAATTATATCTACTGTAATCTTCTTTGCAGGCACGCTTAAAAAAACTTCTGGTATGCTAAGCCAGACCAGTTCTCAACACCGTGCAGCAGAAATTTTTGACCAAATTCACTTGGATGTGAAATTACTTGGTGGTATTTACTTACTATGTTAATGTTTAGGCTTTTACAGCTAAACAATTCCTCTCTGGCCCCATCACTGAACTCAAACTGATCTCATTCTATAGCACAACTTTTAATCTTTCTATCTTTTGAAAGTGATTGGAGCTGCAAGGTAATGCTGCTTGCTTCCAGAAAGTGATATTTATAACTGAGGTCTAATTTCACCAGGGTTTGCACTATAAGAAACTGAAAAAGGCTGATTCCAGTTCCATAAAATGACTTTACTGCAGGGTTATGGTCAAAATTATCCAGAGCACCAACAGTGAATAATCTATCCGTAAGACAGGCCGGGAGCATTCTCGTGTTCTTGGGAACGCCCACTTTTGCGAGTCACAGGCGGTGCGTGGGTGTGCCTTGGAGGGCGGGGGCTTACATGCTAACACAAAATCTGCTCCAGCGCGATGGTCCGCAGAGATCGATTTGGTCTATTGCTTGTATATTCCATGATTTTGGTGTGGAATACTTACTGTGTCGATGAAGAAACCTGCAGCATGGGCCGCCAGACGTTCCCGAGGGGATCAACTAGAAAGTGCATCGTATATCCAAGCTTGCTGTGGGGATCCACCGCCACATATTGCGATCTATACAAAGCAAAAGAGTGCTTTGTGTATGTCGGAATGAGTTTGATTGTTGAATGTGAAGTGAAAGACGTACACCATTTTAAACTTTTGAAAGACAACCAAACCATAAGCCCCCAGGGTATATTGACTGTGAAAGTAAATTCCTCTACTTCAGGAGAGTATGAATGCAGAGGAACCAATAATGGAACACTAATATCAAAACGCTTCAATGTTTCTGTCTCCACAGGTTGGTTTTAGAATATGAGGTTTAATGTCAGTCTTAGGATATATTTTTATATTTTGTTTTAGGACTTGTAATTTTAGCCTTAATTTTAGTTAAACCAGGTTTGATTATTGGGCAAGCGGAGCATATTGTTTGCAATATGCAATTAGTTAGTTTTCTTGATATCTTGGGTTCCAATATTTTCTGTTCATAAGGATTCATATCTTAGCTACGGTAAGGTTAGCTTTCTTATTTTAAAGCCAAGTATGAGGCTTAGCTCATCTGCCATGTATTCTCCAACACAAGTAATTGTTTGGTTAACTTATATAGATTGAGGCCATACAAAGACGATTGAAGTGCACTTCTATAACTGTGTTGTTGTTGTTTTAGTTCACCAAAACATTACAAATTGTTGGTATGTACCCACACCATTTTTAATTACTATCTAGTTAAAAATAATAAGGCTATAATAACATGCTCTATGGTTTTTGTTTGGGAAAAAAATTGCTTGTGTTGAACATAAGAATGTAACTTTCTATGATATTTTATTTTATTTTTTATTTTTCCGTATTGCTTAAAGGATAATTAGTTCACCTTTGCCTTTATGTTTCTTCTTTTCAAGATGTCATGTTTGGGCTGCCAGATTTCTTCTGTAATATTGACACTGCATTTAATTATGCCCACAACTGTTGCTCGTTTCTTCGGGACTGGAGAATTGATGATGCTCTCCATAATCGTCTGATGGTGTACAACTTCAAAAATTTAACACTTGACCACCAGGAATGGATAACACCCAAAGAGGAACACTCTCACACAGACCTGGGGCTGATGATAAGAAATGTGGACTATTCTACTGGAAATTTTGACGTAAGAAACATCATTCAATCATATCAAAACTTCTGTCAAATATGCTGTACAAAAAATTACAAGCCTTTTGTAGCTGCACCAACCACAGAAATGTACTGTTGTCAATTGCAAGTCAGACCAAATATAGATAATTTATATGGTTTTTTTCAATTCTTTCTTATTAGGTCTCAAAACATCAATCAATACGGTTAGATTCTTGTTTTTTACCTTCTATTCTTGCCTATGATACCCAGCACATTTGGAGCAAATCCACTACATCGCCGCATTTTATCGTTTTAGTCGAGTTCTCCGAATTTAGCCTAATAGAATTTGTATTACAAGTTGCCGACTCAGCAAACAACTTGCAAAAAATCTTTTACTGCAATGGGAAAATCCCTTCATTACGGGAAGCATTAAATAGAGGTGGTTTTTAGCTGCACATTGATATAATAGTTATCAGTTGAATTGGACCGCTAACCACCGCACTTTGGCAAAATCGCTAGCTATATAAGGGAAAGCTGTAAACCTGTGTGGAATGACTCTGACATACAATATCAACAAGTAAGTTAAAGCTAAGTGGCATGATTGTTAAAGTTAAGCCTAAAAAAAGGCAATATAATAGGCTAGGTGAGTACCAATGTAAACTAGAACAACAGCAGTCTCTATACTGTCTACACTCAATTACAAATGTTTGAGAAAAGCTTAGTATTATAATTATTAGTAAGATGATTAAATTATTGTTGTAGCTATTTTCTTTGGAGTATCTCTCATCCTGGCAAGACTGGAGTAGCTACCGTCTTTTGATTTATCCCAAGACAAGGATGCTATTGTTGTCAAGTCTAACAAATTAACTCAAATCCAGTTGAACTATGAACGTGTTATTATGAAACTATTTAATCATTATTCAATACTTATTGAAGTGACTGGCGACATTCGGGCAACAGTAAAAACTAAGTTATGGAGGATGGGAAAGTTGTATTCAAGCTATGGGGGAGCCAAGCGTAAGCAACAGCTGTTGAAATGGCCGAGCACTTCATGGAAATTTGAAGTCAGTGAGGTGAAAGTAAATCATCAGCTCATAAACAGAAAAAGAAAACTGGAAAGCCAGTTGGAAGAAGAAAATAGCAAGAGAAGGAGACTTGAGAGAGAATTGAAGAATCTGAAAAAAAGTACAAAGGAACAGGCAACAGTTATTGCTCGACTGAAAACTGGACGATTGGAGAAAAGCAAAGGATCTTCATTACGACCATGGAATGAATGTAGTAGGCAGCAGCAGTATAACAGAAAGAATAATATAGCCAATGGAGTTAAGGCTGCTTTAAGTTTTTGTAGTGACAAGGGATTCGAGCCGTGTTCAATCGAAATTCTAAATGTTGACACAGGGAATCATGAAACGCTACAAATTAAGAATGCAATGTTTTCACACAACAAAGACAATTCTGTAAAATCAGTTGGTGGTGAACTTCATTCCAGTCTTTATGTAAAGGATACATTTTGTATATTAGATGAAGCATTTCACGAAACATGTATGCTTCCCAGCCTTCCCAAGTCAGGTCAAGTGAAAAGGCTAGCACATAAAATGAATTCAAAATATGAAATACTTAACACACCGAATGGGACCATTGGAGTTCAGCAGTCACTGAAAAGTCGCATAGAAATTCGAATGCCTTACCTTGCAGACAAATATCAAAGAGAAAAACGGGCATTGACTTGTAGTAAATGTAAAGAGTTGGTCACAATCGTCGCACTTGTAACTAAAGTAGTTTGCATCAAATCATTATTACACACATTATTGGTCACTAAAGTTTGTATTCATGTTTTACAAAATAAAATCAATTTACACATAAAATAACTAATCAAAATATTTGCTTCACTCCATGATTTGATTCTGCTTTCTTTAAAGGTGGTAGATATATATCCTTCTCTGTGTATTCCAGGTAACTATGTCTGACTTTCTTTCTTAATCTTGAGGACATTCTGCAACTTCAAAAACATTTATAAAGAGCACACCTACTTAATGATATTCATCAGCTGTATTTACTGGGAGCACCTCAGCCAAACTATACAAGCTAGTTGCAAAAGCAGCTGCTGCATGACTATTGTACCTATTTGACATTTTTGCCTAGAATAGTTTTGATATGTGAAATAGACAAAATAGAATTAGCTAGTATTGCATATTGTACTTTGTTGTTTTGTTTTTATGTTGCTTTTATTTTTTGTTGTTGTTGTTGTTGTTGTTTAGGTGTATGTGACAGAGAAACCTGAGCCCTTAACTTCACCCTCGAGTCTATTGGTAGCTGCCATAGTCACAGCTATTGGTCTGAACAATGATTCATTCTCCATTTATGTAACTTTAGAAATTTGTGAGTCCATCGCTAGAGTGTATTTGTGCATGGATAGTGTAGAGTTATGTCATGTTAAATGCAGAACTAATGTTCGGGTGAAATAGATATTGTGGCAGATCCAGAAGCGAGTTATAGAAGTGGCTAGATTTCAATACTGATAAACATAATAAATCTGGCAGAAAAAGCCAAAACTGTGTGGAATTTAGAGAGAAAACAATTTTACAAATTACAATGGTTTGCCGTTTATTGTATATAATTACAGTTACATTCAATTGATTACAATGACATGCTAAAATAGAATATTAGTGTTGCTATGAAAGCCAGTTGAGAATATAGAGTTCAGCTGTTTTCAGAGGTTATTTTGGTAAACAATTATGTTCCGTCAAATTTACTAATATTTGGGAGTTAGGATTCCATTCTAAAAAATGCCATTGCATTGTTATTTTCGTGTTAAATGTTGCTAAACTTCAAATTTTTGTATTTACAATTAAAATGCTTTATATTGGTTAAGTCTAACATGCCTAATTCCACTTGAGATATCACACTTTGAAGTTCAATGGCCATCAATAATCTACCATCCATAATATTGAGAGTGTCTTATTTCATTGTAATTTCAGATGACAGTAGTAACAAAAAGCAAGTTAGAGTAAACACAAGCCTCCCCATGGACGTACAGGCTTCTGAAGGGGAAACAGCCATGTTTGTGTGCTCCTATCACTCTCAATATAGTCTTGATAACTGTATTGGAACACACATCATAAATTACACAACTGCAGATGGCAGAAACCAACCATTCAATCCAAGTTGTTTCAGGGAAAATGATTACAGTTACATGCGATCGGACGCAACAGATTTGTACAGTTTGAATGTTACGATTGAAAATGATGTGGAAAACACTGGTTCCAGGTCCTTCTTGTACAGGTTTTATATCTACAATGTGAATGAAACCCGCCATAACAACTCCATACTATCATGTGCACTGGAGACCAAGGGACAGATCCAGTGGGAGAGAAGTGCCAGACTCTTTGTGTACCCTGCAGTTCTTACTACTGAACATTCTGTTAAAATAGAGGAAACGACCTCGTTTCAAGTCTCTGTATCTGTTGTTGGTGGAATAATAGTAATTGGCATTGTCATTTCTGCTATGATTCCTGTATATGTAATCCTGCGAAGAAGTAAGGCGGAATCATCAAGAACAAAAGATCCTGGAAGAGGTAAGTTCAATGTGGAAAGTGGAAAAAAGTGTTTTTA
>WLWD01001161.1_pt1 | contig 64021 bp, 33 predicted proteins | sample 6712731 | NCBI WGS metagenome assembly WLWD01 (sample SAMN12718690, study PRJNA576275) | sponge metagenome | isolation source: marine sponge | host: Mycale hentscheli | place: New Zealand: South Island, Marlborough, Capsize Point | collected 2014-11-01
TTCCCGATCATGTCCACTGTATGGCACTAACAGCTACTGCCACTAAGACAACCAGGAAAGCTATTTGCAATGTTTTGGGGATGCATAAGCCTCTCATCGTATCTGAATCTCCAAATAAACCTAACATAAAGTACATCGTCCATAAACGACCTGGAACAATGGAAGACACCTTCTCAGTTATCGCTGAACAACTGTTACAGCAGTGAACTGCAATGGATAGAGTACTGGTTTTTTGTCGGACTTTTGATGGTGTTTCCCACCTGTATTTATTCATGAAGGACAGAATGGCTGAACAATCAACTGAACCACGTGGTGCTCCAGATCATCCAAAGTACCGTTTATTTGATATGTTTTCCTCTTGTACCCACCCTGATGTTATACCTTTGATAATAAATGAATTTACTAAGGAAAAAAGTACTCTTCGACTTGTTATAGCCACAATTGCTTTTGGTATGGGTCTGAACTGTTATAATGTCCAAAGAATAATTCACTGGGGTCCACCCAGTGACATTGAGGCATACATTCAGGAAACTGGAAGAGGTGGAAGGAATGGATTACACACCGAAGCTATTCTATACAATAAAACAAGTATAGGGTTGCATGTGTCAGAACAAATGAAGGATTATTGTCGGAACACAACCAAATGCAGACGAGAGGTACTATTTGAAGACTTTGATGACACGAGTTTATATTCTTCTCATCAAGCTCTAATGTGTACTTGCTGTGATTTGTGTGAACTGAAATGCACTTGTAAAGAATGTAATATGAAATAAATTAACATAATTAATATCTCACCAAGAATATAATATAGAATAAATTGACATAATTAATGAATCTTGATCGTGTAATATTGTCATTAAATTTTTGTGGTTGCTTGTGTGAATTGAAATGCACTTGTAAAGAATGTAATATAGAATAAATTAACATAATAAATGATTCTCAATCATGGATTACAGTAATTACATTTTGTGTGAACTGAAATTCAGTTATAAAGAATATAGTATAGAATAAGTTAACATAATGAATGTAATTAAATTTTTGTGGTTGCTTATGTGAACTGAAATGCACTTGTACAGACTGTAATTAACATAATGAATCTCAAATGATCAATGTGTTTGTGGTTGTACGTGTAATATAATAAAATATGAAATAATTAAAGTGTAATTTAATGATAGGTCAGTAAACTTCTTGCACGTTCTTCTATCCAAAGTTTAATTTCAGTATATTTAAGTTTAAGCATTATGTTGGAGTTCTCTGTGGTGAATTGCTTATGTGAGCGGTGAGGAATTATTGTAAAAACTTTAGTTGTGTTGAACAATTGCTCTAAAAGTTTTTTTAGGTCAGTTGTGTTCGATTTTACTGTATGGGCAGCTGATTCCTGAGACACTCCATTATGCAGGTCCAAACTAGACAATATTGTGGTCAGTGGCTTCAGCGCATGTGATACACGCAAAATCGACTCCTCTGTAATATTTGAACCCATTCCTGCTAAGATCATCTTGCATTCTCTATTCAAATGTTCCATGTAGAGATCTGCTGGAATATTTTTAGCCTCTCGACCATGTACATTAACTGTACGATTCCATTTCAACTGGGAAGCCATTCATGGTGAGAAAAAATATCTCAACTGCAGGAGAGTATTTAATGCTTCCGTGGCATAATTTGTGCGACCAGTTGCTTTATAAATCAGCAGCATGTAGCGCCAGCATCGTATAATGCGATTACCATCACCTTCCCGTATTGCGTCTTTAAACTCTAGTAATAAAAGTCCACTTGATAGCATACCACATGCATGTGCATGTACTCCATCCTGAGGTGGCTCTATAGGTGAGGAACTTGCACTTGGAATGTTAGTATCAACAAATGTATCCACAAGTTGTGCAATAGCAAGAAGAACTAATCTAGTTTGTTGATCTGCAGTAAGGTCTGCAGATTTATTGGGGAAAAACATCATACTTGGACGATCATCAAGGCTATTCATATTAAATATTTTCATTGCAGCTGACAAAACATGAGCTTCTGTTACAAGAACAATAAAATCCTCACATGCATCAAGGTTATCCATTGGTTTCTTAATAACATTACGCCTGTTGATTAAGTTCCTCAATTGATACAAAGTACCACCATCTCTTCCTGATGAAGTATTGTAATATTGTTTCCACATAGCCTACATGATTAGTCAATATATCAGTAAGGCAGTATTGGCATATAAAACTCCACCACTTTCCCTGTCCCACCATAACAATGACTTAGGTGAGGGAGGCTGTAAATAGGACTCAGACAAACCCTCAATATTATCTTAATGTTATTCTCAAAATTCCCCTTCAAAGTATCTTATTATGTGTGAGATTAAACACACTATGTGGAATGATTAATGCTTTTCAAATTACTACAAAAAGTGTCACACATGTGGTATCTACCATAAACATAGTAAACTACATGTAGTAACAAGTATATTCAACACTAGCACTACAGAAAAACCACAGTGAACATTATCTAAATGTTTACACCACTTAAATAAAATCATTGAAGGGTATGGTCAAGAAGCATCTGTCTCATGTAGATGGTGGGACATTTACATAAAGTTATTACTCAAACAACAATTGTTAAAGATAAAATTAGCTTACTATCCTCTAGATACTGTTTGCAAATATCACAATATTTAACTCACACTTATAAGACATCCCTTAGCATGCCAGTCTTCACACTCCGGAACAAGACCTTCAAGTCTATCCAAAGGGCGTAGAGAGTTGCTTCGAATTCTCTTTGAACTTCTAGCTCGAGCCACTGTTAGCTGGTCTCCACCCATTAGGATGTAATGAAAGTCATCCTTGGTGAAAACGGTGGGTTCATCAGAATTCTGACATTCCACTTCAATAAGTTCTGAATGAACTGGAACGTAATTATGCAGTGCTTCCATTATTGCAACTATGCCCGCATTGCTTGTTTCACTCTGGAAGATCACACCTAATGGAGTCTACATGTAGGATCAGAACATGAGATGTAACACATAGCAATCATAGGATATTGAAAGTTAACTTACAATTTCAGACTTCTTCCCCATTTCACAAGAATACTCATGTCGGATTCTTTTCACTGCTCCCTTGCCAAACTGCTTGAAGAAGGGCATATGTTTTTTAAGAATTCTGGCTATTAATACACAAAAATTTGAGCGTATACATGTTGTGTCTAATGTACTCGGCAATATTTCATGGATGTTAATTTCCTTCAGACTTGGCAATGATGGAGAATCTTCAAATTGAGATAGATCAATTCTGTCGCGAACTCCGTAAGCATGAAAATAATGCAATGACCTAGTCTGATGATCACTTCTCATATCCCGTGCACTTGGTTTTATATTTTTATCAATATTATCACCAACCAGTTTGTATGTAGCTAGAACATTACTTCCTGAAGTAGCTGAACTATCTAAAGTAAATACATCCAAAGAAGACACACCAGACAAACTTGATTCCATATGTGATTCAGTTGACGTAACTGAATCTGAATCAGAAGTAATGGGCGATATTATAGGAGAGAATGAGCAGCTGTCTGATGAATTGGAAGAACAGTTCTCACTAGCAGTAACACATTCTGTATCCAATGCTGTGTCAGCATTCTTTGCCTTGATTGTCTGAGCAGTAATCAGGTCGAGGCTCAATCTAAATATAAAATTATTTGTCTGAAGTCAATCTTTACTGTTTAAAAGTACAACAATTAAATTGGTTATGCATGGACCTTAAATATTGTGTATAAAGGAAGTGCTGCAAACTACCATCACTCATATCAAATGTGACACCATATCTAGGGTTTGAATGGGTTTAAATTACAAATGAGGATGTATGACACTTAGCTGGACAAACTGGTGCTTATTGGTAAACAAGTCAATTTATTCCAGACCCATCCTGGAGTAGGCTCATTACTGGAGCTGTAAATTGCAGCTTAAATAGAAGTGTGAACTGGGTTAAACGAGGATGTATTACATAATACTAGCTGGCTGAACTAGTGAAATCTAATACACATGCTAAGTGTGGAGCCTTCTCATGAGACCTGAATACTACAGAGTATGAGATGATAATTTTGGTCAATATAGTACATGCATTCAACTTAACCCTCTCGTTCCTGAATTGTTTGGATGCGCGCGGAAAAATCTAATCGTCGACCGCGGAATAGAGTATTACCGTTTTATTTTTTTAACTCGATGCTGGCTGGGAAAACCCCATAGCAACCATATATCACTAAATAGACTAAGAGTTTGGGATTCCCCTCATTTTTTGATTGAGATTGAATAATATTTAGGCCATCTACTAATACTTAAAAAAAAAAATTTTTTTTCCCCAAAAAATTCCACTTTTCCCATCAATAAAAAAATAAAATAAAATTGAAATAATATTGTTTGATGCATTTTATACCAATATTATATTAGTTCAACAATAAAATATGTTGTTTGTTGTGTGTGGTGCTGATTGTGATCATGTAGGAGACATCTATGAGTGTCCACAAGGAACATATGCCATCGGACGTCGAGTTCCACTACAAAACAAATTCATATACATAAAAACACAGACAACAAAGATATTTGTAATACAAACAACAAATTATTCATGCTCCTATATAATTGCAACTTTATGATGTATTGTATGCGGTTTCATACAGGATTTTTGTTTGGGGGGGGAGGGGGGGTGGCTCCGAGTGTACTTCGCCACACTCATTTTTTGAAACCTACACTACTTTGATGCACATCTTTGCATAAGAGTCTATACTTCACACTGATCAGTGTTCGATCCTATGCACTAAACGGCTCAGTAATGATAGGAACATAATGGGATACAATATCAGACCAAAAATAAATGCTTCCAAAATGTTTATTTCTATTCAACTCCCAAAATTCTAGGTGGGGATCCCAGGGCTAGCCTCCCACTGTATGAACCCCTGGTATGTATACTCCACACTGTCCATGAGAGAAACAATCGTTGTATTGAGAAAGTGTAATTTGAAAATGAAAAGCAGTACAAGCACACACGTGGAATTCAACTCGGCATGGATGGTGTCACAGACTGAACGATCCCTCCCAGGTTAGGATCCGGAACCTCCATACAATACCAAAAAAACACAGACAACAATGATATTTGTAACATAACAGCTGGCCTCGCTGAATTGCCCCCCCCCTCCCCCGTCATTACTTTTCACTGACATTCTTGTACCATAACCCCCCCCCCTCCCCCGTCATTACTTTTCACTGACATTCTTGTACCATAACCCCAGCCCTAGCTGGACACCCAAATATCAGTAAGTTGAAATGAAATTCAACTTACCCGGCATGGATGATGTCACAGACCGAAAAAGACCACCGAGTTCGTTCTCTCTCAGGTTGGATCCGGAAGCACCACATACTGTTTGTCCACGGTTGCTCTCTCTCATTCCACAAATGCACACACACACACTAGAAAAAAGAAGATACAGGTGAATACAGATCATAAAAATAAATGTATAATATAAATTGACTGGTGTACACACACACACATACATGAAATTCAACTTACATGGGCATAGTAGCCCCGATTAGAAAAGACCCCACCCCCGAGTTCGTTCCCTCCCCGGTTAGATCTGGAAGCGCCAGAATAACATTTCAACTCCACGCACACACATATACATCGAGTGTGAAGCTCCACTACAACACCACAAAAACACAGACAACGACAACGACAATAACAATACATATTACAACTTTTGGGATGTTCAGGGGGGGGGAGGAGCAGCCACAAATATCAAAGTCTGTGGTCCTTCACACAAAAGATTATGGAATATCAATGGGTGTGTTGTCATCTTTCTTCCACTCTCCCCCTACCTCATCCACCAGACTCTTGTTCTTCGATTCCCGCCTTCTCCGACCGCGAGGACGTCCAGAACTCGGAGCAGGAGGAGCCACTTCCTCTTCTTCATCACTGGAACCTGCTGCCTATTCGTGTTTCATCATTGGAAGACTCAGGTCCGGTATCCTCTCCTTCAAGACTGGAAGACTCTGCTCCTGTCGCCTCATCTGCGTAATCGCGGTCGGTGACTGCATTCACATCTGGTCCTAGTAGTATATGTGGTAAAAACTTTTTTTAATTTTTTTGAAAATTTGAATTTGTTCAAAAAACCACAAGCCACTTTCAAATCTCAAAACTCAATGAAATATATAATATATATATATATTATAGCTAAACAGCTTACTCTATCTCAATATAGCTATAAATAAGTCCTTTCCACAACAGAAGCTTGCTATTTTTCAAGAGAAAGACAAGAGAAAGACAAGCTTACCTCGATCATCTTCTTGACTCCCATTTTCAGTATCAGAGTTGACGGGGTCTGGTCCATCAACCCAGATACAGGGCCTCCTATAGCCCTAGATGTCGTCTCCCTTCTCTCCGCTTGATCCTGAGTCGCTAGAGTCAGCATCAAGCAAGTCTAAAACTTGCACCGCATTGTAACTTGTAGACGCCATCTTCCAAAAAATGACTTTGAAAAAAATTTTTTTTTGCATAGTTACCGGGGTCACACGACACGCTCACTTTTTTCCTATGATGTAATAAGCATTACCTAAGACGGTACGTAATAGGGAGGTCCCCAGTTGAACTGGCGATTTTATAAAAAATGGAGAAGACAGTAAGTCAAACCGCAAAGTCTTGGTCGGCAAAGAAGCGGTTGTTTCAATGTGTTATGGAAGGCTACTGAGCTCAAGCATTTTTTTTGCTGCTTCTACAAAGCTCTGGAGATGACTGGATCCATAAATGAAGCTGCTGTGAAGAAGGTAACTTTTTTTAAAATTCGACGGAGAACCGATGTTTTTTTTTTTGCCGAGGAAGAAATAAACGCAACTGCTGTGAGGTACTGTCGAAGCAGTCCTGGCTGAAAGCTATTTTAGATGCTTCTCCAATGCATTGGGCACCTGTGTATGCAATCTGAAGGTTACACCTATAAAGTAACTATTTTAAAAAATTCGGAGAAGTCAATCGGTCTTCACCCGCTTCAAAGCGGGATCCGGAACGAAAGGGTTAACCACCACTAATGGTACCCAAAATTTTAGTCACAGTCTGAACCAAACTACACCCTATTCACATGAACTAGCTACAGTGGAGCCTCTGATTAAAAATAAATAAATAAATAAATAAATATAACCAATACCACTGATTAGCAGCAAGAAGAAACCTCGATACACCTATCTGTAAATTTCAATTTTTGAAAATCTTGTATTTTGGATAATTGAGGTTCTTCTGTAGCTATTGAACTACCACAAGCAACACACCACATACACACGTGCACACACACACACACACATGCATGTAAATTAGCACACACACGCATACACACAATTAAGATTTGAGCTTTCATTTAAACTAGGAGTGTTTCACTTGGTAATGGCAGGCAGTTCCAATTGATTGATTTTATTCATTTATTACTCATTTAATTGATTGATTTCATGGAATTAGGAAAATGATATTCAGTGGTAGTAGTAACAAATAAGCATTTATTTTTCTTCCTAAGAGTATTTCCTGAAATGTCATAGCCCAATGCTAAAAATAATATTATATGTATTTTCATACCAATGAATCTTGCCGGAAACTAAGGATTTCATTTTTCCAGCGATGAACTTCAGCATCATAGTTGTCTCCCATAGATTTGGTTGATGAAATTGTTGTCTTGTGTGACACACAAAGAAGCCATTTCTGCAACCTGGTATAAACCTAATAAATAAGTTATCAAAGAAAACTGAATTCAAAATTGCCTTTAAATGGTGGGTCATAAAGTCTCAGACTAACATCTTCCACTTCATTCATTTCATTTGTTGATTTTACTAGACTATAATTATGTTCATATTTACACTAACAAGTAGGGCACAATTAAACTTGGTATTACTACTCAAAGCCTGATTAAGTCATTCTCAGCTGAACAAGTAAACATTCAATTGTTGTAGCCGGATCTGCTGATCATATAGCCATTAAAACAAGGTGGAGAACTATTAAATAAACCACTGCTGCCCTTCTACTTCAGAACTGCCACTATCTTGTAAAGATAAATTGAGCACCATCTTGCTACTTATGCATTGAAGAATCACCTGAGCCACACCCATTCATGATGCATTATTAATCTTGGAGTACTTGGAATTGATCAATTTTTTTTTCAAACTTGACCCTTTTCCTTAGTGTTTAGCAACAACAACATGACTAAATTTGACACAAATAACAGCACCCTGTCCCTGTTATCCTGGTAGCAAATCTTATTTGGTTAAGCTCTCTGCAGGTCTAAATATCTATTATACACTAAAGCTAATTAGCTAACGCCCTACACTACCCACTTCATCCTCAGATTCACTCTTCCCTCCTACATGAGGAACTTCAGCTACATAATATTTTGCCAACTTACTCGCTTGGATGCATGCCCACAAAAGAGAATCATTGAAACAATGTGTTGCAGGAGGTTCATCCGCTGACTTCTCCCTCTGAGTAGAATAGCACAGCATATTGCAACCACTCTGTCTGGCTCAATGACATGAGACTTGGTCCGTCCTTTTCTACTCAGGTTGGTAGCTCTAGAATTTCGACAACCAGCCAAGCAACTGCGCAGAAGCGAGAGTGTGTTTGGAGCATGCTCTTTCATTTCCAAAATCACAGATGACAGTTGGAACTGTTGAAAATTTCTGCTCCTCAAAATGGAATTGGATGACTTAGCACACATTTTTTAAATTTCTTTTGTGACTTTTTGTCCCCAAAAACTTTACAACTTGCATGCAGATTCGTTTATCCTGTACAGCTTGCAGTGCTATAGACTTTCTATTGCATCGACCAACACTTCGACCCAACCGCTTCAAAGACCGAGACAGACGGAAAACACGAGATGCTCGTTGTTTCTTCACTAAAACCTGAAATGATGCAAAATAGGATAGACTAATTTAATCATAAGCGTATTAGTACGGCTTATCCAACTACATACTTAAAAAAAAAACACTAACCGAAACTACTAGAGTTTTTGGGTTAACAATTTTTGCCAAAGCCTCCTTCTCTGGAGTGTCATAGTTAAGCCTCCTCTTCTTACAGGAACGTTTTTGATGATCTTCGGAGACTCTCTTTACAGGAGTAGAAATTCTGCTTGTAGAAGCTACTATTCCAAAATGCTGTCCAACTTTTTTAATTCCTCCTTGAATAAAACTCTTTATTTGTTCTTGTTCCTTGGCAATATTTGTAAGTCTTTCTAGTTGCCTGAAGCACTTTTTACATACTAGAATACCAGTAGTACTGGAGCAGTATTGCAAAAAACGTTGTATATCCACAGGGTCAGTAAAGCTAAGTTCTACTAATTTATTGAAGAGAGGTAATAGATGAGCACCAGTAACACCACTCAAATATCTTGTATCTTTTCTACTGGGACAAGCACCACAAGCCAAACATAATTTCTCCATAACGCTATTATCGCAAAGTGAGCAAAACCTCTCCTCATACTGCGTTAATAATGTGCGTATATTGAACAACTTAATAATTATCCAATTAATGTGAATGGAACGATCTGATTGGACACGCCAACATTCCGGCGCTTGTCACGGAAAGGTGTCCAGAGTCACCAGACTCTCTTTTCTTTTCTGCGCCGCTTGCGCGCGCGCCTCCAGAGAGTCTGGCCCGCGAGACTAATCACTTGCATGGTTGCTTGCCAACTAAGCATATGCAAGTAGCTATGCTACTGCACAAAACTTAGCTATGTCTGTCATTTGTAAAAAAACAACAACAATGGCTAAAGATTAGTTCCCCTCTACCCCCTCCCCTTCCCCCCCACACACACACACACACTAAATGGCGGTGACTTAGATTAGTTAGTTTCCACACACCACATAAGTACTCACATCTAAGTGTATTGCAGCAAGATAAGAAGTTGGTAGCAAAAAGAAGGCAAACCGTTTTCTGAAAAGGGTTAGGAAGGGCGGGGCACAGTGCGGGGTTGTACTTGTTGATTCTCGGCTAGGGAGCTCACGCGGTAGGTGGAGCTTGGGGTAGGGTCTCATTTATTACTGACTGGACCGGTGTCACGGAAATATGGGTATCCCGTAAAATTGGGTATCCTGGCGTACCCATATTTCCGGAAATATTGGTATCCCGCCGTAAATTTGGGTACCCTCGCAGCCGATTGAAATGGATGTACGTTCTCCTTCTCGTGTGCTCACGCTTACCCGGAACTTACAGGGGTTGGAAAAGAGTAGAAAGAGTGTCCTGAGGTGGTGGGCAAAGTTTTTTTTTTTAAGTTGATCGAGGCGATTTATACTACTAGCTAGCTATATATCGGAGAGGAGTAGCTATCGTTGCCTAAAAAATTATTTTGTAATAACAGATTATGTATTTAACATGAGCAATGAAGCTAACTGCTTTCTTTCATGATAAGGTTTATGAAGTTGAGTAGCTAAATCAAGTTTCATTTCATTTAACATTAAATGAAGGCTTAATCATCTAGATGACACAGCTATATTAAGATTGTATCTAGTTGTGTACTTGACAGCAAGTTAACCTTGGATTTTGTCACAATTTATTGAAGACAAAAGCTTGAAATATTACTTCCATAGCCATAGCAATCTCCACATGATTCTAGTTCAAATTACTCAGAGCATTATTCATTTCTTAATATTTTATTGATTGGCTAATGGATCAAAGTCCAAATCCAATAAGTCCAACATTAATTGTAGAAGATATGGAAAAGCAAAGGAGAATTGTATGAAACACTCATGATCAGAGTCACTTTGGAGTAGCTACACAGATGGCATTGTATCAAGTAAATACTATAACAGGCCTGGAATTTTTTTAGAAATTTGATAATGTGAAATAACGTGAAAATATAAGCGAAGAATTTACCTCCAGTGAATACCTACAATAATTTCTGCATTCTCACACACTCATAGGAGTCACTTTCTGTGGTTTATTATTTAAAAAAAAAAAAAATTAAGTTTATTATTTAAGTAAATAGAAACAGACTGTAATGATCTACATGAAAATATAGGAAGTATTGTTTTAGAAACAATCAAACTTGGTAATTCTTAAGGATTAAAAAATGTAAAATGTGTACATGTAGTTATTATATATTATATTACTGTCCAGTGAAGGTGATTTATTAATTGATTTTTCAAACTCACCACAGGATTTCTAGTGTGACTTTAAGGGTGCAGTACCACTTGAAACCGCAGCGCTAAACCGCAGATGGAGGAGTTATGCTATGTATTTATTTCTCGTTGTCTGTTCAATGTACGCTTACTTTGTTGTTGCAGTTGAAACAGACACCAACAGACAGCTCTTATAAACAAAGTTTCAAGAAAAAAGACCGACCAGGAACTGAGAAACAACGGTACAAACCTTAAGGCTATTCAGCGATATTCAGGGGCGACCGTTGCAGTTACGAAGTCGATTTTTTTTTCCAGCGGTAGCCTAGGGGCTTCCCCACAACTTAACACAACGCCGATTTTTGATATTAGTATTTGTTTTCCATTTTTTTAAATATTTTTATATATTTTTTTTTTTGTATCCTATTTAAAAGAAAAAACTCGTTGTTATGTTTTTTTAGATGTGGAGTGTACCCCGTGTACAAAATATGAGTTCATTCTGGTCATCCAGTACTTCTGAATATCGATTTTTAGGTACGAAGCTAACTTATTGATTCGTATTCATTTGATTCTTCAACTCCGCCCCCCAACTCTGAGCGCGCAATTTATTGTGGGCAAAATTCCGGGTGGTGGCGGCTCTAATTAGAACCGGTAAGCAAAAACAAAAGAAGAGTTACTGTGCGAGTGAGCCCTGCGGGGAAGAGTACAAGACTTCTGGAATGTACTGGAGGGTCCTAGACAAAGAAGAAGCGGCGGCGTATTAATGGGGCCTGGAGTCACTCGTTTAGAATAGATATATCACGGCTAGCAGCTGGGACTTGAAGGAAGCATCTGCTTTGGTGTCTTTGGAGAGCTTGATAGAAGGTTGGTGTAGCGGGTAGAAATTAGAAGCAGTTTCAGTGTGTTAACTTCAACTTCTCAGGAATTTTTGGTGCTATTTGTTAAAGAAAATGTGAATTATTACTTTTATTGACTAATTATTTTCTTTCTACAATAATATATATTTATCAATTAGGCTGTTTATTATCAATTATTATTTTATTGATTTATTTAAAATAAGACCAGAATCAAATTTTAGATCATAGTACTTTGTCTGATCTACCTCAACAGGAGGAAGGTGCTGGCATGCTCTTCATAGAAATAGATGAGCTCCGATTATGAGAAGGCACAACTCCTTGGTTCTAGGGTACAACTGGCAGGTTCACAACAAAAGTGTAGAGCAGAAGACATGGCTTCCTTGTTCTCCAGAGGAAAGAATAGTAGACCTTCGGCTCTCCTAAGAAGTCATGCCTCCTGAAGGGAAGAATACTACATACATCCTGGTTATTTAGAAGAGAGGACATGGCAATCCAGTAGAGAGGTCAATGAGAAGGCACAGCTCCTTGGATCCCCTTGCATACTTCAGAACCTTTAATTTTGCTCATTTCATATTGTATTTGATTATGGCCCTGCTACTATGGAGTTATGATTTATAATATTGTTTAGTAATATTTTTTAGGAAGTGAACAAATATTAATTATCTGCACTGCTGCTTCTGCCCTACAGTACTGGTAGTCCTTTGAGGTGAAAGCTCTTTGTGGTAAATTGTCCGGTACAGTTAATTGGTACGTGTTCAAATTGTGCGCCAGTCGCGTACAATTTGGTACGTGTTCAAATTGTGCGCCAGTCGCGTACAATAGTCAGTTCGCGGAGAGTAAATTGGATCGAGTTACGGGCGGGTTTTGTGGTATTCTACTGAATCGCTTAATTACCGCAGGTTCCGGTGGTACTGCACCCTTAAAGGGTTGGGCACTAGTAGCATAGGCAGCACTGCAGGAAGTTGTGGTAATTTACTAATACCCCCATTGATGTCTTGATTCAATATTATCACTGTAACTGACACGAATAGAGGTGTTTTACTGGAATGACAGGATCAACAGTGATCATGCAGTAGTGAGTTGAATATAACTAAAGCACAGGAAAACTTAAAATATACCTATTATCAAAGCATGAATTATGTGAAGATACTGCTCAGAAGAACGAAAAGGGTGGCAAGGTTTAGCCTGTAAGGCTAGGACCATACATTATCAGCAGATGTGTGGTTAGGGCTTATATAAGTTTTCAAGAAATGACAAGATCATCAAGACCAAAGCTAATATTGCATGTCTGAAATTTTATTTTTAAAAAAACCTTGAAAAATACATTTGAATTTGAAACAAGAAATAAAATTTAAGAAAGTAGCTAATGTCTGATGAAGAGTAGAATAAAATACTCATGTGCTACTAAATGAAATAAGTATATATGCAATGAAAGAAAAAACATGTGTATATAACTGTCGCATGTTCTTACATTCTATTTCATTCATTTTTCCTTCGAAGTATATTACTTGTTCTTTACACTACAAGAATTTTTCCCCTCATTGTTAGCTAGAATGTTGAGTAATGAACATCCATGTTGAAATATTAGTGTATATCTCTCAATTTAATAATATAAAATGGTACTATGAAAAAAAATAATTTGTATCAAAACTGTTTTACCAGCCTCATCTCAGTTAAAGAAATTTGAATGTGCCAGCAATGCTTAGAAGTTTCAAAATTATGTGAGGAAATTTCAGGCACTTAGCAAAGATAAATTTCTGTTCTAAAAATTAAAATGGTAAAATAAATTTAGACTATTTTTCAATACTCCCATTTTTAGTGTATATTCATTGAGCATGTTAACCCTCAGTGTGCATAAGTGCAAGCAAATTTGTCAGCCTCTACACATATTGTTGCTTGACACAAAGTATGTTTGCCCTAATTTTGAATATTTTAAAGGCAATAGCTGCATTTAACCTTATTACATGGTTGTTCACATTACTCTGTGTCTAGTTAGTTGCTCTAAGCAATATATTTTTATTTCTTCACCCATGATTATAATAACTATATTATAATAAGAACATGCTCCAATCAGTTAGTAGCTGTAATTTACTTGTATCAACCATTGATGTCTTGATTCAATAGTGAAGTATCACTGTTGGCAAAGTTTTCGGAAGAGAAATTGTGTATTTAGCGTGTGATAGATGCTTCACGATAGAGGACACAGTAGGCAAGGTAGAGTGGACTGGGAAGTGTATGCATACACAATACTCGTATACATACATAATCTAGTTGCAGGAATAAGAGTGCTCTAGTTATGATGACTGTATTAAAAATCAATACACAAATATTTAAGTTATTAAAGCTCGGTATGTTACATATGCAACTTTTGAAAACAGCCCATTGGGTGTCTCTGCACTACCAAGTTTGTTTGGCTCTACATATAATAAACAGTAAGCGTGCCCTCCAGAAATCTTGCTGTTTACTTTGTGCTATTATATCATATATTGGCTGTTAAAAAGAGAAAAAAATTCCTATTATTATAATTATTTCAGCCGAGAATGACTGAATCATTATCTTATGATAGATTGGAGTATTGGAAAAAGATGCTGGGGCTGCCAAAGTTGATCAAGGGATACTAGAAAGAGGAGAATGGCTGCCAAGTAAGCATATTACTGCTACAGACAGCTGATGAAGGAAAGGTTTCTAAAGAAACAGGATGTATAGGACACCCTTTTCCTACAAAATTGTAATAATTCATGTCATTGGATATGATTGGTTCTGTGTGTTCAACAAGTTTTGGCCTCCAGGACCTGTGATGTACAGGACTGCTCATTATTTTGAAGTTGATATCAAACAAATTGAAAAAATAAAAAATAATGTATACTGGTGAGCTTGTGCCACTTAATTTTATTAATCTAAATTAGCTATATTTGGGGGTCTTGCATTACTTTGTTGCAAATCAAGGCAATGCAAAAGGAAGAGTTAGTGAGTAAAAAAATATGTTACTGATTGAATTAGAGAAATTACTAAATAATGCCACATGTAGCTATATAGATGCTTTTATCGACATAAGTTGATAGTGCGTGTATTTTTTAAAAAGAAATTATGGTAGTTACTCTTATTTTACTAAGTGTGCTAGGCTCAAACTACATCCATTATGAAATTGCTACAATAGTAGAGACCTAAGTAAACTTGGCTTGGCTTGGCTTGGCTTTTTTTTTTGCTCAACAAAAACTGATGCAATGTGTATTACAGAGCATACCTAAGAATATTGTATAATAGCTGAAGCAGAAATGTATTTTTGTACTCTTTTTGTTACGTCTAAGGCATTTACAGTAGTCATGGAAATATTGTTATCCCGTAAAATTGGGTATCCCCGCTTACCTATATTTCAGGAAATGCTGGTATCCAACCGTAAATTTGGGTACCCACATGGCAGACCAGAAAGGAAGCCGGTGGCGACACTGGTAGTAGGTTCTCCTTCACGGAGATACATGCCTACCTGCAGAGTAAGAACTATCTGCTGGGGTTGGATAAGAGTGGGAAGAGTGTTCTTAGACGGCGAGCGAAATTTTTTGTAGTAGTGGATCAGGGTGACTTATATTACATTGAACGAGGCAAAGATACAGTTCACTTTAAGCTATTGAAATAATTTAGCTTAACAGTATGTAACATTGTTATATTCCTATGTATGTAGTTATCTGTATTACTTTTAAAACTTACAGCTTCCTTGTGAAGATTACCTCCTTGTACTTTATTCATTGCATAAGACTCAAACTTTCTAGTTTGGAGTATAAGAGATTTATTGTGCATGTATTTCTAAGTTTCGGCAACCTTTATAATCAAATATTTATTAATTTACCTCAAATAAAAAATGAACAATAATATGGTCACTTAGGTGGTGTCATGTGATCGTTGTCAGCTCCAAAACAAGCTGAAGAAGTTAGTAGGTACACTCCACCCTATTCCAGTCAAATCCAAGTTATTCTACCAAATGGGAATGGATTTAATTGGCCCACTTCCTGAAACCACAAGGGGTAATAAATATATAGTTACAGTAACAGACTATTTTTCGAAGTGGGCAGAAGCAGCCCCTCTTCCATCGAAGCATGCAGTTGGAATCTCCAAACTCATTTATTCAGTAATTTTTTTTTGCTATTCTTTAAATATGTTAATTAGCTACAGTTGTTGTTGTTTTTTCATAGGTAATGTGTCGATTTGGTTGCCCTCATATTTTGATTACTGACCAGGGAAGGGAATTTATTAATAGATTGTCCAGTGAACTCTACTCTATCACCAAAACTCACCACCGAATTACAAGTGCTTGCCACCATCAGGTAAATCTAAATGCCGTAAGTTGTAATTTAATAGCTACATTTGTCATAATAAACACAGATTTCAAAATAATTTGCATTATCGGACTCCAAAACATTACCAAACCAAAAAATTGAGTATACTTTAATTTCAGATACATTTTAACAATCATTTTAGTTTCCATATTAAAAATCAATTTTCTTTTTATAGACCAACGGGCTAACTGAGCGCTTAAACCAAACTCTTTGTCAGTGTTTAATGAAGTACACACACACTCAACTGTCATTAACTGACACACAAACAATGTAGTAATTATTACTGTAGAGTAGGAAGTGTGTGTGTGTGTGGGGGGGGGGGGGTGGTGGGGGGCAGAAGGGCTAATGCTCCCTACCAATAATTCTCAAAGGGGAGGCTGGTCTACCCAATTCCCCATGCTTATTTTGCATTACACGCTCACGTGGGTAAAACATTGTCACATTTAGGAGAAGGTGATTAAGGAAACGAAGGTGATTAAAAGGACAGAGATAACTATAGAAGGAGAGAGAGAGAGTGGCAAAGAAGAAGAAGGGAATCCATGACTCAAGAGGAATAAGAAAGGCTGAGATGGCTGTTATGTCCTTTGTATAATACATTTGTGCAACCCATCTTCTCACCTCTGACCCCACAGTTCTAATAATCACTTACCTCAAACTGGAGCAGCCCCACCCTTCAACCACAGGTAGGTGCTAATATACTGAAACAATTATATTCTAACTTCACTTTTCTCATGCCTGCCCTTATCTTTAATAATCCCCTTTCCAATCTCATATATACTTTGTAACTCTCATTCTATTCAGTTCTTCCTATTCCTTTACTACTTTGTGCTTTCATTTTTCATATTTGTCATACTAAGCTTGCACGTCCATACTGTTTTATAGTTCTTGCTTGCTTTTGTGCATCATTTATTTTGTTTTGTTTTATGCTCTGTAATTGTACTTGTTCTTTAAGTTCTATATCATTTTGGTTGAATTTGAGACTGAGTACTGATAGGGATCTTGAGCATACTGGAAATAAGTGGATAAGTCAGTATGTTTAAGTCTGGAGATATTTTTTGTATTTTTTCTCTTGATTTTGTTAGTTTTTTTTTGCATGATAGTTTGGCTGAGTTATTATAGCTTTACTCCAATTGTCTGTTGTGTTCTACTACATAAACCACACTAATGATGCTATCATGTGGAGGGAGAGAGGGTACTGGCTAGTTAATAATATATAATCCAGTTGTAATTACCATACTTTGACCAAATACGCTGGAACAGAATGTGATGGTGACAAGTTCAGTTTGTCAGTCATCACGTACCACTCCTTGTGGTTACTTTTATATCCTGAGATGGACAGTGTTGTGGTTCAACCTTACACACTAAATCATGCACTTCTACAATTGAAGTTGTTTTAACTTGATATGCCTTAGAGGTAGCTATGTGTTATTTGAAGTATGATCCATCATGGTAGAATGATCTAGGATACATTCTGATGAGAGCTACATATTGGCTCACTGATTTCTATCCCAGAAAACAATTTAAATCTTTTCTTTTGAAGAACAACTACTTGCGTTTACTATATTTGTAAAAAAGTGGAGGGGCTGAAGAGCTCGCACTTTTAAAAGGAGGTATTGCTTCCGTTACCTTGCGGAAATTCTTATAATTTCTTCTCCAACTCAAATTGCATCAGTAGGAATCATATTAGGTAAAGTGTGGCACAATACAGTGACGTACAATACACAGTGACAAACAACACAGTGACGTGACGTACAATACAGTGTCGTAAGATATTATTACGTCACAAAACAACAAATAGGAGTCAGTCATCTGGCGTGATCTATCCTTACAGTTACCTGTACATAAGAGTTCTGGTGTTGGCGGACTGTGCATCTTAAAGAGGTAATGGGTGGGGTAAAGGATCTAAAGCAGAGCTTAATAAGGGGCGTCGGAACCAATATTTTAACAAAAAGGGGCGGGTCTATTACTCCTTACCTGAACTGCTCGTTAACGAACTTGGGAGGTCGAATCAAGCGGTCAAAATGACTTCAGAACCTTTTTTATTTATTTTTTTTATTATAAAACTCCAGACCAGCCTGGTCCTTCGTTTACTATTCCAAAGCGATCTTTTTTAAAACTAAAGTAGTTCAGAAACCCTTCCATCAATGTTGGTCTGCAAAATGGTCATTTTTGCACTACTAGGCGTCTTCCCATTCGGTTATTTGCCACATGTATTGAAAAAACAAACAAAACTAAGACTGCCACAAATGGCAGGCATTTGTAAGTTCTAATTATGAAGGATTAAGTTTTTTTTCAAGTTTTTTTTTTGTGTTGTTTGCTATATATGTCCAAGTAGCTATATATTAGCTATATGATATATACACTCTACATATTAGAACTATAATTTAACATTATTTATTTGAATGTACTTACTGATTGTTATAAAAATCGTTTGCTTTGTAATATAATAAAATATGGCTTGTACTGAATTGTTTGGTGTGATTGCAGTGGCATTTGAATTTATTAGATACACAGAGCATAGACTTCTCTTTAGTTCATTTGATAAAAATTACTGTTCTGTCTTCTATATTACTTGAATAAAATAATGGGTGTGGTTAGTGGGTGTGGTTATAATGACCGCACCCATAAGATCTTGCTTCCTACTCCCCTCAAGAAGTATTAGACTTGTCTGGGATAAGCGCTATATGTGAATGTCCATGCAAACCTTTCTGGTCTCCATGAAGACATGTAGTTATTTTTATTGGAAAGTACTGAACAAAATTTTCTGAAAGCACTTACTGTTATAGCAATTTAGAATCTGTTGTTCAACTTTGACATGCTAAAGAACTCTAAAAGATACCTTTTATTGCAGTTAAAAAAGCAATAAAAACAACAACTCAGTTACTAAGAACCACACCTAAAATTTTTAAGCAAACACTAGGAATATTGCTTGAAGTTCACAATGTGACTCAATTATAGGATGACAGTGATCTTGAGGCTAATCAAATTGAAAGGCACCATTTTTAAAATTTAAAAATAGTTCCCCTTGACAAAGGTTTTGACCCTCCCCTGAAAATTATTATGACCTTCATGGTGACATTTGCCACATCAATTGAGAAATCCCCCTACCCCTGAAATTTAGTAATGTAGTGACTTGACCCCTCTCAAGTTTGGTTCTAATAATTATCCGGAGAGTGATTGTGATACATTGAGTTGCTTAGCAATTTAAATCACACCAAAATGTTCAAGGCAGTATGTACCACACAAGTGCTCATACTATTTCTGGTGACAAAATGTAAAGCTGCTAAGCAATTCCTTAATAATTTTTGCCATATGTTTAAAATTGAAGATGATCAGTGGCTAAATACTAAATAGCTTAATGCTGATAATATTTAGTGTGTTCATATTAAGAAGTGAAGCCTACATTTTATAAGTAGCTATGTATACTTTATACCACCATAATAAATAAATCACCATAATAGCAATTTTTTTTACAGCCAATAGATGTATAATTGTGACTGCACCAGTTATCTTGCTGTGTATATTGTGTTTATTATATCACCATGAAGAGTTTGACTTCAGTGATCCCTGAAATTGACTTCGGTAAGAAGTTGAAACGCTGGCTTAAGTATTAGTTAAGTGTATATTGGCTGTTAGAACTGAGAACAATTTGCTATTATTATAATTATGTCAGCCGAGAATGACTGAATCATTGAAATAGAATCATGTAATATCAAATTTTATTTCCTATTCGTACATTTTTTGAGGGGTGTGAGGTGGGGGGGACAGGTCTAGATTAATGGGCATACTATAGTTTGTATATCATTGATCCCTCTTAACAAACTGTGTGGATATTGTACAAGTTCATTGCATAGGCTAAGAGCACCATGAAAACAACAACAACAACAACAACAACTGCTTGAACATAGCTTCTAGATTGTTTGACAACTTACCAGTAAGTTATGCTCCTCTTTTTTTCGCAGGCACTTGAATCTTCAAGTGCTTTTTCATTTTCTGAGTTTGATCATTGCAGTCTTATAGATTCGCGGTTGATAGGAAGGCAGATAGATAGAACAAACTATGGATATTTGTGCATGCTACATGAGTCAGAGTGTGATATGGCAAAATTTTCATAAGCAGGCTAATTTATTTTCAAGGGCCAGAGGCAAGAGTGAAAAAAGCCTAAGAGTGAAATATCTTGCCATATCACTCTGATAAGTGTAATAAGTGGTTTATTCCACACTAGATATCTTTACTGCTGTAGTTAGTACTAGGACTGATAACTCACAGGGTAAAGTTGGTGGAAGGGGCTACCTACACCCCCAGCTGATATTTTAGCAGCTGCTATAACCCTGTTGAGTAGGGTACACCAGAGGAAGGTAGCTTGTAAAAACCAAGAAAATTGAAAAGTTTGGGGGTTGCTATAACTACAGGGGTAATGAGCTTGCTCAGTACAGGTGAAATAACAACTGTGAAATATCGTTGGGTTGTTTCACAGGTCATGTACCTAAAGATACCATTGTGAAGATATCTAAGATGGAATAAATATTGTTATTGAGTGGTGATTTATAAATGATATGCATATGAAATTATGTACGTTTACAGTGTTATCTGTCACATTGTATTTTGTTTTCTGCAGATTGAATCGGAGCAATGTCAATTGATAGAGCTGCTGCTGGATTTATTTTGCTTGAAGACAGCATTGGATATGAGTATGAAAATCCTTTGAAACAAACATTAAAAAAATTAATGGGAAGCCCAGTTACTACAACTCGCGTCTTGCGTGGTGAACTGGTGAAGGAATGTCAATTTGACCCCAAGTATAACTATGTTCTTCATCGAAATTCTTCAATTGTTTTTGCTTGTAAAGATGAAAATGTTGCTCCATTGATAAAAAGGAAAGAGTTCCTAATGATGGAAGGAATTGAAAAACCACATGATAGATTTACTGCCTTTAATAAAGGCCAACTGGAATTTGGTTTGAATCTGAAACAGGGTAGTAAAGTATATGTTGCGGCATTTTCTTCAGGATATACTCGGGACTTAAGAGCTACACTTCATTTCATTGGGGAAGTCAAGAGACTACAAGGGATCCAGTTTGGTGTTGAGATAAAGGTAGGCAATGTAGAGCTCATATTATTATATTTGTGTATATGTGTATATGGGACAAACCTAAATAAATAAAAAAAAACATAACAGAGACCTGCTATACATACATTGTATATATATATATATATTATATATATAATATTTATTCCACCCTAGATATCTTCACAATGATTATCTTTAGGTACGTGACCCTTGCAGCATATTTCACTTCATGCTGTACTGCAAGCTGTACTGTACCCTGGTAGTTATAGCAACCAGCCAAACTTGTCACTATCCTGTTTTTACACAGGGGTGGCGGAAGCAATTTTTCATTGGTCAGGCAAAACTTTTTGTCATAAAATTCGTTACTTATAAGTAATTGTAACTTGTTAATATTAATAAGTGAAATAATTGATACACACACATAGATACAATGGACATAGTGAATCATTCAAAAATGTCCAAATACACGCAGTCGATTTTCATTAGAGCCAACAAACTCTTTAGCCACTTCGGATAAATCCATTGTTTTAACAATATCCTTATAGATGTCAATTATCATCAAATGGTTTAGTCTGGTTTGTTGCATTGTGCTCCGTAGATGGCCTTTAACTCTCTTCATTGTGGAGAAAGACTGTTCACTAGCTGCATTTGTACCTGGTAGAACTAAAATTAGGCGAGCAAGCCAACATACTTGCTTGTAGAATACTCTTTGACTTGACGAAAGATTACGTAGGAATGTGATGCCTTCTTTTAAGGTTATACTCTGATTGGATACACTGGAGAAACTTGAACCAAATATTTGAAGTTGAGTTGAAAGTTCACTTTCATTGAAATCATCTCCATACATGGTAATAACTTCTTGAAATTCCACCGAGTAATCACATTTGTTAGCAGCTTTTACAAACAATTGTTCAAGGTTTTTATACATTACATAACCGGGCTGATCAAACCTGTCTTGGATGCTTGTAACCGCAAGATCCAGGGCTTCAAAATATATTTGCCGATAGTGATCTTCAACAGTTGCTGAAAAATAGCACTCTCCATCTCCTATTTCAAGTCGCTTTGGTGCTTTCCTTTTTTGTGGCAGCAATGGCTCATTTATCTGTTCGTTTTTGAATGCACTCCACATTCTTCCAAAACAACTCAAACATACTATCACTTTCATATCCTTTAGGGTCTGAATAGTTTTTTCAGCAATATCCTGACCATCAGCAGCAGACATAGACTCAGCTTGAAGGGATACACTCACATTATCAGTAATTTTTAATATTCTTTCACAAAGGTGAAGCCCAAATAGTAAGTGAAATTTAGACATTTGAACTTTCATGCCAATTATCATTCCCTTGATATCTGCAAGTAAGCTCCCGGTGGCTGCCCCTGTTACAGCTACCTTCCTCTTGTGTAGCTACTCAACTGGGCTAGAGCAGCTGCTAAAATATCAGGGTGTGGGTAGCCCCAACAACCAACTCTACCTATGAGTTACCTGTCCTCTAGGACTAACTACACAGTGAAGATATCTGATGTGGAATAAGCCACTGATTACACTCTGTCAGAGTGATTTGGCTAGATATTTCACTCTCAGGCTTTATTTTCACTCACTTCTGGCTCTTGAAAATAAAGTAGCCTGCTCATGAAATATTTCGCCATATCACACTCTGGCTCATGTAGTAAGTATTATATATATATATATAAATATATATATTTATTGCAGCTTTGATATTTTTACTTGAATATTTCCGCATCACGCGAGCGTTCTGTATTCTCCCATATTGTACGGTTTATATTGTACGCTCCTTGTAGCGCGCGCGTAGCGAGTAAAATCAATGAAAATTGTATTGTAACCGGTTGAGAAAAATTTCAAAGAAGCAATAAATCACTTATCACACTCGTTGTACAATATGGGAATGATATTTTACTCTCACGCCACATTTTCACTCGCCTTTGGCTCGTGAAAATATTTTGCGTGCTCGTAAAATATTTTCCCATATTGTACTCTGACTCGTGCTATAAGTATTATATATATATAAATATATATATATATGTATATATATATATGTATATATATATATATATATACATATATATATATGCAGGAAAAAGGAAAGAAAAACCTACATTTCATGTATATATATGCATGTATTTTTTCACGAGTTCTTGTGAATATGAATCTAGGGGTAATAACTAGCTACTACAAATGTTTCTTTATTTCTGCTGAATTATTTTTTGTAAAGTATTTTAACATGTGGCGCAACCACTCTGGGAAGAGTATGTTGTCTTTGTGTATTGTTTGAAACTCAATATTATGAGTTTTTCATTTTAATGCATAAATTAATCGAAAAAAATGTGTCCAGTATTTTGAATTAAAAAACAAAAAGATTCTGCCAAGTGTTGTATGTGATGAATTAAATTTTATTACATAGTAATTACACTCATATTGCAGTTTCTCTTTATTCAAAATCATTAGGACCAGAACCTATGTGAATTGTGTATTTTCCCCTGTGGGAGTTCTTCATTAATTTTATTGGTGGGCGAGTGAGACACTGTCAGGGGTAGCACATTTTAAAATTCTGGATATTTGTGTATATATGTGTGTAGAAGCATGTAAGTAATTTTTTTTGCCTTGAACCCAGTTTTTTGTTGTGCTTGTGGTCGACTATGTCCTAGTCTTCCTACAGCTGCATATCTGAGTTTTCCAGTTACCTGGCACTGCATCTCAGGTTTGTACTATGGTATAGCTATCTGTACAGCATATTTACAAGTGTGGTTACCATAAAAAAATTATCAGATAAACCTTGCTACAAAAAAACTTAAAATTAAAAAAAATATTTTCATATAAAATTATAGTACAACAACAAAAATTCATGATTATTTGTTACTTTGAATTAAGTAAAAATGATGCTTAAGTTTCTCAGAAAGTTCATTTACTCTGGATTCAGGACTTAAAAAATGCAGAAAACACAAGAGCATCTCTGACTTTTAAATTGATACATGACCTTGGAATACTAATAGTATTGCATAGTGTTCTGTGTTTATACCGGAAAGTATAAACAGAACACAAGAATGTCACACAGTGATTTATTTAATGAATTTAAGTCAATGTCATTGGCTAGATTTATATGTTTCCATCATTGTTACTAATATTAGTCTGAAAATGATGTGTGTTTTGTCTTCTAACAAATCACCTTTTAAGTTGCTGTTTAGTGTCTTTTTTTGCTTGATTCATATCCATTATTCAAATCTCTGAACTAGTTTTCTATTATAAAGTCATAACTAGCATGGTGAAGCAAAGCGAAGCGGCACCCCAAGGACGTAACGAGATACCAAACTATTTTGAAGCCTTAGGAGTCTTCCCATCAACTGTCAAAACTGGAGTGTGTAGGACTCTCAATCCACTGAGCAATAGCAAGAGCAAGCGTTTTACCTGCGACTGATCAATAGAAATTTTTGGTCCAGGCCCGATTAGAAAGTTGCTCTATAGTAAGGGTTACTTCCAGAGGTATATAATGTGGCGGCACCACGGTAAATTAATGATTCGGCCAATAATCAGTTAAGTGATACTTACCCATATCATTTAGCATTTTTCAGGCAAAATCCCCATTGTTTTTGTTCATATATTTCTTGTTGATGCTATTGATAAAAGTAGCCATAAATTTTTTCATATATAAGGGAGGATTTATCTAACAACTAATACAAGAATAAATTTTTTACGCTGGAATACAAAATTATGAATATCATTGATACTTGTTCTTTGTTTTTAGGAGAAACAATTTGGAACTACTGATGGCACTTACAATGGCCAACGTTACTTTGAATGTAAAGATGGTTATGGATTATTTGTATCTCTAGATAGATTGAAAGTGTATCCAGATCAATCATATCAAGAACATCCTCAGGAACATAACAAGAAAGAACCACGTGATTATCAGAGTCAACCTTCACGGTGTCATAAAGGAGATCATGTTTTCTTCTTTAATAAGAAGGGTGATCGAATAGAGGGAGTAGTGCAGTGGGCTGGTGTTTCAACTATAACTAGGGATTTTGGTTTCCGGGTTATTGGTATTGAAACGGTAAGTAATAGAAAGGGGAAAGTGCAGAATAAGCAAACCATTTTATTTGTCTAGTACCACTCGGTATGTGTAAAGCTCCTAAAAACCTCTCAATTTTCTGATTGATGCACTTCTGTGTCTCTGAATAAGCAATTGTCAATTATTGACCAGAACAACATGGTATTGTTTTTTGTAGATTTAAACATTTTTTAAATATATTTTAATTTTTTATGTGCAATTGTCATATAAATAGGACCAGCAAGTCTTCTATACAGATATTGAAAATAGTTTACCAGGACTTGCTCATCTTATTTCTGCCCCTAAAGGGAGATCTATGTTTCTTCCTGAAAATTTTGTTGAAAAAATGAATGGTAACAATGAAGTAGATAAAGTTGTAACTCCAACACTGGTGAAAGTTCTTGATTGTCCCACAGACAAGATGATTATGGAGCAGCAAAAATGTGTAGATGAAGTACAGGAGAGAATGTGTGAAGATGAACGAGAACTGACAGGAGTACTTAGTGGGGAAGAATTTAATCAACAAAATGAAGAGAAAATTACAGAAGGTTCTCTAATTCAGATTCCCAATGGAAATGGTGATGGTAACATATATGGAGTTGTTCAATGGATTGGCTCAATACGTAGTGCTGCAGGACTGGTAGCAGGCATTGAACTAGTAAGTGGTTTTAAGAAATGAGATAGGGATTGTGGGGTAACAATTAACAGAAAATACTAACTTAAGTTTTGTCAGTGAATACCAAATTATACTAAAAGTTGTTTGTTCTGTTATGATATATTTATAGTACTTTACATGTGTCAGAGTGTGATATGGCGAAATATTTTACTGAGTAGGCTAATGTATTTTCACGAGCCAGAGGCAAGTAAAAATAATGCCTGAGAGTGAAATATCCTGCCATATCACTCTGATGAGTGTAATAAGTGGTTTATTCTACACTAGATATCTTCACTACAGTAGTTTGTACTTACTAGGTGTAAAGTTTGCTATAGGGGCTCCCCAAATCCCCAGCTGTTATTTTAGCAGCTAGTCTAGCCCAGTTGGGAAAGCTACACCAGGGGAAGGTAGCTGTAAAAACCTGGAAAAGTGGTGAGCTTGGCTGGTTGCTATAACTACTAGGGTAATGGACTTCCAGTGTACCTGTGGCAACGTTATTTCAAGTCATGTTCCTAAATATAACATTGTGAAGATATCTAGGGTGGTATATATATTTATTCCACCCTAGATATCTTCACAATGATATTTTTAGGTACTATACTGTTAAGTTCAACACTTCCCCTTTCCCTGTTTTTACAGCTACCAGCTTCCTCTGGAGTAGCCTACCCAAAAGGGGGGAGGGTTAGAGTAGCTGCTAAAATAACAGCTGGGGGTTTGGGGAATCCCTACATCAAACTATATGTGTGAGTTAAGGTCAAACTGCACAACACACCTAAAACAGTGTGCTATCCACACATATTTTAGTGTATTGAGCACACCAGATTTGGTGTGCTGTGCACTCCAAAAATGGTGTGCGTATTGAGACTTCATCAGCACACCTTATTTGGTGTGCTATGCACACTTCCTTTTTTACAGTGTATAGCTCAGAGTGATATGACAGGATATTTCACTCTCACTCTATTAGCCTGCTCATGAAATATTTCACCATATCACACTCTGACTCATGTAATAAGTACTATATATATATATATATATATATCCAGGCTAGATATCTTCACAATGTTTTCTTTAGGTATGTGACCCGTGAGATAACTCAAGCTATCACTAAAATATCAGCTGGGGGTGTGGGGAGCCCCTATAGAGAGTACACAGCCAACTTTACTCCAAGAGTTACCGACAAACTACTTCAGTGAAGATATCTAGCATGGAATAAACCACTTATTACACTTATCAGATTGATATGGCTAGATATTTCACTCTCGGACTTTATTTTTACTTGCCTCTGGCTCATATGAAAATGAAAATAAATTAGCCTGCTCGTGAAATATTTAGCCATATCACACTCTGACTCATGTAATAAGTACTATATTATATATACATATATATAATATATATATATATATGCACATGTTCTGGACACTGGTAGAAGTGATCATCAGGGAAGGTCTACAGAGAGGCCAGAGGGCACAGCTACCCTCCTTCCCCAACAACCCTGCGCAATGGTCGACATTTGCTTGCTGTGCAAAGTGGACCTATGTCCTTTATCTGCATAAAAAAAAAATGCTATGGCAGACATATATATATGTCTGCCATAGCATAGTTTTTTTATACTTTTCATAGTGAGCTTACTGGTGATTTTGACTTAAATGAACTACATTATAACTTTGTTTATCATGAAAGTATAGTTTAAAAAGTATTTTATTCAACTTAACCAAAAAAACCCACTTCTTGATTATTTTACTTATATCCTGTATATAGTTTTATAATTGCAAAAGTTAGAAGAAACTGCTATAAGGGATCTTTTAACAATTCTAATATTCATGTCCTTGGTGGTGATTATAGTGCTATATGATTTATGTTTACAACTTAAAAATTTCCCCTTCAGGAGGGACTGACCCATTTCGATATAACCACATGAATTTTTAACTTTTTTTTGTTCTACTGTACTATACTGGGTTTATAATGAAGTTCATGATGAAAGAAATATTTAAAACCTACAGACTGATGCCTCCAAAAGGAGATTTCCTTTATTTCCTTCTTTTGTACTTATTTATGCTCTAGATTGGGAATACCATTGTCTTGAACTTCTTAACCTCCAAGGACATGAATATTAGCATTGTTAAAATATCCCTTATAGCAGTTTCTTCAAACTTTTGCAATTATAAAACTATATACAGGATATAAGTAAAATAATCAAGAAGTGGGTTTCTTTCAGGGGAACAGGGGGAGCATTTGCCCCCTCCTCCCTTGACCAAAATCCCACCCCCCCCCCCCAGAAATTATTGTTACATTATTTAAAACACATCATTAAAGGCGTATAGTAAACACTGTCACTTCAATGTATAATATTACACTGATTCTTCTGGCTATTTTGTCCATATGGCTAAGGCTTATTCTATATCATCATCATCATATATGTTTTTGGGTGATTCAATGACTTCTTCATTAAGTGAGAAAGTTCCTGTTCTCCTAAAAATGTGAGTCAAGTATATTTATCTTCATCGGTGAGAAACTATATTTGACAGCAGTTTCCACTGGAATTTACCCACAGATGTTGGCCAAATACTCAAGTTTGGAAACATAGCTTCAACACGTCAGTTTCCAGGTCTTTCGTACCTGCAACTGCTATATAACCCCTCTTCTAATTTGTAAACTGTAACTAGCCACTGCCAGCCTGACACCCAGCCCGGTGGAATTGGTAGAGGGTAGAACTAAGTGACCTTTAAAGTTTATTTCAAATTGTAACTTTCCTTTTTTTAGGTGAAAAGCTGAAAGAAACCCTGATAACCCAAATTACTTTTAGGTGTTTGATTATAGAATTTCTACAATCACACATAATCTCACCACAATCAATGATTACTTCAACATTCAGAGATGTTACATCTTTCAAGTTTAACATTGCAAAAACATCACTCGTAAGTCTGAGGGATTTTAAAACAAAAAACAACAACAACAGAAGGTCAGGAGAAATCTTTGTCACTTAAAGAACTAAAAGAAACATTTTTTAGGCTGATCTGTATGTTTTTTTCTTCATCACTCAGATTGGACTTTTTCAAGTATTTTAACAGTCTCATCCTGTTCTTTTTGGTACCTTGCTGTCACATCAATGTAAATTAATAACTTGTTCAGCTTTTTGTCAATGATCTGTCAATTTTATCTTGTTGATTTATTACACTACTTTCATTTGTGTAATTCAAGAATAAAAGTGAAGCTTTTTTGCCTTTCAGTAAGTTTTCTCTCCGCTTTATCCTCTCTTTCTTTTTTTGGTGCTGGCACACAGCAACACTCGTGCGTGGCTTAATTATCTATTAACCTCAATACTACAAAGTTGTAAGGTAAGTGGGTGGGCCCTTAATACCCATCTATAGAGTTGAAGTTATTTCGCGTGGTTTGTTACAGTAATAAATTCATGGTTAGTTAGTGTGATTTAGGGATCCAGTCACAAGGGGTAAGACACTGGACAGCTTGCTAAATTGCACTTCACTAAAATTTTGTGAGCCTCGCAGTTTTATTCTGGAACCTATTGAGTGTGACACCTCAATAAAGAAGTATCAGAACAGTTCCAAACTTGGCACAGATAAGGAGTGCACCATGACAAACAAAAACAAATTACTCAGTAATTTCGATGCTTTTTACTATACCAAAACAAAATGCAATAAAAAAGGGAAGAGAACTTTTATGAGCAATAAGCTTTTGAGTGCGACTACGAACTCAGTTCCCCTGACTGGATGCTCTGTATGGCAGTTTATATCCAAAATAGGTAGGTCAGTAGCTTGGAAGCTGTTTTTGCTTTCTACTTCTTGACAAGTTGTCTCCAAGGCTTGCATACCCTACAAAAAACAGGCCATTTTCCCCCCGGCAAATGTGGGCGTAACCGTGACGCGGAGAAATTTACGGACTTTAGGCGTCTATGCTGTAAAGTGATTTTTCTCGTAAAAACGAACGGTTAATTGGTGAAAACGCGTGTAGTGTTTTTGTTTGTATCTTTGCGGAGAAGCGTCGGAAAAAAACGTTTAAGGGCTCATCGTACTTCCTGATAAATTTTGGGCTTACTGAAGCTAAAAAATGAATTTTCATTTTTTTTTGCAAATGGTCGATTTTCTGGGAGCCGGTCACATATATATATATTTATTCCACCCTAGATCTCTTCACAATGATATCTTTAGGTACGTGACCCTTGCAGCATATTTCACTTCATGCTATACTGCAAGCTGTACTGTACCTGGTAGTTATAGCAACCAGCCAAACTTGTCACTATCCTGTTTTTACAGCTACCTTCCTCTTGTGTAGCTACTCAACTGGGCTAGAGCAGCTGCTAAAATATCAGGGTGTGGGTAGCCCCAACAACCAACTCTACCTATGAGTTACCTGTCCTCTAGGACTAACTACACAGTGAAGATATCTGATGTGGAATAAGCCACTGATTACACTCTGTCAGAGTGATTTGGCTAGATATTTCAATCTCCGGCTTTATTTTCACTCACTTCTGGCTCTTGAAAATATAGTAGCCTGCTCATGAAATATTTCGCCATATCACACTCTGGCTCATGTAATAAGTATTATATATATATATATATATGCAGGAAAGAGGAAAGAAAAACCTGCATTTCATGTATATATACATATGCATGTATTTTTTCACGAGTTCTTGTGAATATGAATCTAGGGGTAATAATTAGCTACTACAAATGTTTCTTTATTTCTGCTGAATTATTTTTTGTAAAGTATTTTAACATGTGGCGCAACCAATGGGAAGAGTATGTTGAATAAGTAGATCATTGTGTCTTCGTGTATTGTTTAAAACTAAATATTATGAGTTTTTCATTTTAATGCATAAATTAATTAAAAAAATGTGTCCAGTATTTTGAATTAAAAAACAAAAAGATTCTGCCAAGTGTTGTATGTGATGAATTAAATTTTATTACATAGTAATTACACTCATATTGCAGTTTCTCTTTATTCAAAATCATTAGGACCAGAACCTATGTGAATTGTGTATTTTCCCCTGTGGGAGTTCTTCATTAATTTTATTGGTGGGCGAGTGAGACACTGTCAGGGGTAGCACATTTTAAAATTCTGGATATTTGTGTATATATGTGTGTAGAAGCATGTAAGTAATTTTTTTTGCCTTGAACCCTGCTTTTTGTTGTGCTTGTGGTCGACTATGTCCTATACTTCACTATTATACACAATTCTTTGGTTAACTTCCATATTTTGTCCCCAAAAGCCAAATAGCCGATTCTGCTACAAGAAAGGGGGCAATAACTGTCTTCCTACAGCTGCATATCTGAGTTTTCCAGTTACCTGGCACTGCATCTCAGGCTTGTACTGTGGTATAGCTATCTGTACAGCATATCCACAAGTGTGGTTACCATAAAAAAATTATCAGATAAACCTTACTACAAAAAAACTTGAAATTTAAAAAATATTTTCATATAAAATTATAGTACAACAACAAAAATTCATGATTATTTGTTACTTTGAATTAAGTAACAATGATGCTTAAGTTTCTCAGAAAGTTCATTTACTCTACTGTGGATTCAGGACTTAAAAAATGCAGAAAACACAAGAGCATCTCTGACTTTTAAATTGATACATGACCTTGGAATACTAACAGTATTGCATAGTGTTCTGTGTTATACTGGAAAGTATAAACAGAACACAAGAATGTCACACAGTGATTTATTTAATGAATTCAAGTCAATGTCATTGGCTAGATTTATATGTTTCCATTGTTACTAATATTAGTCTGAAAATGATGTGTATTTTGTCTTTAACAATTCACCTTTGAAGTTGCTGTTTAGTGTCTTCTTATGCTTGATTCATAACCTTTATTCATATCTCTGAACTAGTCTTCTATTATAAGGTCATATCTAGCATGGTGAAACTAAACAAAATGAAGTGGCACCCCCAAGGACTCAATGAGATACCAAACTATTTTGAAGCCTTGGGAGTCCTCCCATTCACTGTCAAAAACTGGAGTGTGCAGGACTCTCAATCCACTGAGTAATAGCAAGAGCAAGCGTTTTACCTGCGACTGATCAATAGAAACTTTATGTCCAGGCCCGATTAGAAAGTTGCTCTAGTAAGGGTTACTTCCAGAGGTATATAATGTGGCGGCACCATGGTAAATTAATGATTCGGCCAATAATCAGTTAAGTGATACTTACCCATATCATCTAGCATTTTTCAGGCAAAATCCCCATTGATTTTGTTCATATATTTCTTGTTGATGCTATTGATAAAAGTAGCCGTACATTTTTTCATATATAAGGGATTTATCTAACAGCTAATACAAGAATATTTTTTTTTAACGCTGGAATACAAAATTATGAATATCATGGATACTTGTTCTTTGTTTTTAGGAGAAACAATTTGGAACTACTGATGGCACTCACAATGGCCAACGTTACTTTGAATGTAAAGATGGTTATGGATTATTTGTATCTCTAGATAGATTGAAAGCGTATCCAAATGAATCCTATCAAGAACATCCTCAGGAACATAACAAAATTGAACCACATGATTATCAGAGGGATAACTCAGCAAGCAACACTCGTTCAAAAACTAAAGGAGAAGGTCAACCTTCACGATGTTATAAAGGAGATCGTGTTTTCTTCTTTAACAAGAAGGGTGATCGAATAGATGGAGTAGTGCAGTGGGCTGGTGTTTCAACTATAACTAGGGATTTTGGTTTCCGGGTTATTGGTATTGAAACGGTAAGAAATAAAAAGGGGAAAGTGCCGAATAAGCAAACCATTTTATTTGTCTAGTACCACTCAGTATGTGTAAAGCCCATAAAAAACCTCTGAATTTTCTGATTGATGCACTTCTGCATCTCTGAATAAGCAATTGTCAATTATTGACCAGAACAACATGGTATTTTTTTTTGTAGATTTAAACATTTTTTACAAATATTTTTTAATTTTTTTATATGCAATTGTCATATAAATAGGACCAGCAAGTCTTCAATGTGGATATTGAGAATAGTTTACCAGGACTTGCTCATCTCATTTCTGCCCCTAAAGGGAGATCTTTGTTTCTTCCTGAAAATTTCGTTGGAAAAATGAATGGTAACAATGTAGTAGATAAAGTTGTAACTCCAACACTGGTGAAAGATCTTGATGGTCCCACAGACAAGATGATTATGGAGCAGCAAAAATGTGTAGATAAAGTACAGGAGAGAAAGTGTGAAGATGAACGAAAACTGACAGGAGTACTTAGTGGAGAAAAATTTAATCAACAAAAAGAAGAGAAAGTTACAGAAGGTTCTCTAATTCAGATTCTCAATGGAAATGGTGATGGTAACGTATATGGAGTTGTTCAATGGATTGGCTCAATGCCTAATGTTGAAGGACTGGTAGCAGGCATTGAACTAGTAAGTGGTTTTAAGAAATGAGATTGGGATTGTGGGGCAACAATTAACAGAAAATACTAACTTAAGTTTTGTCAGTGAATACCAAATTATACTAAAAGTTGTTTGTTCTGTTATAAAGCTGATGATATATTTATAGTACTTTACATGTGTCAGAGTGTGATATTATGTAATATTTCATGAGCAGGCTAATTTATTTTCAAGAGCCAGAGGTGAGTGAAAATAAAGCCTATGAGAGAAATATTTTGCCATATCACTCTGACAGAGTGTAATAAGTGGTTTATTCTACACTAGATATCTTCACTACAGCAGTTTGTACTTGCAAGGTGTAAAGTTGGCTATAGGGGCTCCCCAAATCCCCAGCTGTTATTTTAGCAGCTGTTCCAGCCCAGTTGGGAAAGCTACACCAGGGGAAGGTAGCTGTAAAAACCTGGAAAAGTGGTGAGCTTGGCTGGTTGCTATAACTACTAGGGTAATGGACTTGCAGTGTACAGTGCTTCCAACTTAAAGAGTGGATTTTTTTAAAGTACTGTATAGACCCTCACTACAGTCATTTAACATACACATACCTTTTCTTCATCATCCCAACAATGTTTACAATAGTAAAACTGCCTGTTTAGAGAATGGAAAACGGAGAACAGCACTTTTCTCATTCACTCTAATACATTTTACGCCATTTTTTTTTGACGTCAAGATTTTGCGGTAGTTCGTCATTAAACGTAACTAGTTAACGAGCTAAGGTCGAACGGTTATTTCCCCGAGCAGGTAAGACGGGACTTTCCCTAACTGCAATCGGCTGTATGGATTCTCATCGTTCTACTAGCAGCAGTAAACGAAGTCGAAATCAGTCAGAATTGTTGGCTGGTATATTACTAACTTGGAGCCAAGCCTATCCAAGTGGTCATCTTTTTCAAGAGCTGAAGAAAAGCTGAAGGAGTTTAATACTCCCAAGGCTCCCAGCATTCGGTATTCTGACAACATCAGGGCGATGCAGTTGGAGTCCTACGGGTTGTGCAGCTCCAGACGGAAGCTAAAACGCTGGCCGCGATAGGCAGTAACGCCGTAAAACTTGATACCTGCTAGGGCCTGAGATACAACCGTAGCTAAATCAGCCATACCCGTGCAACAATTAGCGGTAAACTGGCGCCCTTGCACAAATACGCATGCGCTGTTTTGTGACGTCGCGTTTACGTGTACTATAGGCCCACAATCCGCTGTAAACGTCATCATTTGATGACCCTTACCGTGCATAATTTTTTTTTGGTGAAAAACAGCCACAACTCACTTAATTTTCAAGGTATAGCTACCAAAGTTATACATAATAATTTTAAGGCAATTTTACATCATGTGTCAAATTTTTAGAGATATAACTCAATAAATTCAAAAATCCTGGCTTAAACACTTTTTTCTTAAAATTTAAAATATTTCGAGATTCAAATTTCGTGTGCCCACAAAATCTGGCTCATATGAAACTTCAGGTATTAAAGTATCAGTATACCAAGTTATAGAGATAAGGACAAATAATTTCTCTTTTTTCAGCTTAAACACTTCCAAATTCACTGTCTTGAAGCTCCCAGTTCCATCACCTATAACCACAACAATAACCACAAACCCACAAAATTGTTTTGTCTGTATGTTAATATGACATTAATGTATAATAATACAAATTTTTAGCTTTCTATTACACATACTTGAGAAATTATAGCAGAATTAGCAACCTTAACCAAAAAGCTAAAAAATCCACTCTTTAAGCTGGAAGCACTGTACCGTGGGAAAGTTATTCAAGTCATGTACCTTAAAATAACATTGTGAAGAATATTTATTTCACCCTAGATATCTCACAATGATAATTTTAGGTATGTACTCACTGTCAAGTTCAACACTTCCCCTTCCCCTGTTTTTCAGCTACCAGGCTTCCTCTGGAGTAGCCTACCCAAAAGAGGGAAGGGGGGGGGGGGGGGGGGTTAGAGTAGCTGCTAAAATAACAGCTGGGGGTTTGGGGAATCCCTACATCCAACTTTGTATGTGAGAGTTAAGGTCAAACTATAGCTCAGAGTGGTATGACAGGATATTTCACTCTCAGGCTTATGCTCATGAAATATTTCACCATATCACACTCTGACTCATGTAGTAAGTACTATATATATATATATTATTCATTTGATACAGGAGAATATCAAGAGTCTGTTGGCTTAGTATTTACGTGAGTGCCGCAGGCACGAGCGTAAATACCGTCAATCAGACAAGTGATATTCTCGGGTATCCAATGGTACTGCTCATGCGCGAATACCTTGGTAACAAGAAATTTACCTAGGGGGACGTAATAACCCAACGTAATAACTATGAACACAGGTGATATGGAAAAATATTGCCCTAAGCCACATCCTGTTTACTTTAATGCATTTTCTATGTGGCAACAGTATCAGGCTCTGTTCAGTACCTAATAAATATATATATATCTAGGCTAGATATCTTCACAATGTTTTCCTTAGGTATGTGACTCAAGCTATCACTAAAATATCAGCTGGGGGTGTGGGGAGCCCCTAGAGAGTACACAGCCAAATGTCCTTTATCTGCATAAAAAAACTATGCTATGGCAGACAAATATATATGTCTGCCATAGCATTTTTTTTTTACTATTCATAGTGAGCTTACTGATGATTTTGACTTAAATGAAATCCATTATAACTTTGTTTATCATGAAAGTATAGTTTAAAAAATATTTTATATTCAACTTACTAAAAAACCCACTTCTTGATTATTTTACTTATATCCTGTATATAGTTTTATAATTGCAAATGTTCGAAGGAACTGCTATAGGGGTTCTTTTAACAATTTTAATATTCATGTCCTTGGTGGTGATTATAGTGCTATATGATTTATGTTTACAACTTTAAAATTTCCCCTTCAGGAGGGACTGACCCATTTCGATATAATCACATGAATTTTTAACTTTTTTCTGTTCTACTGTGCTATAGCTACTGGGTTTATGATGAAGTTCATGATGAAAGAAATATTTAAAACCTACAGACTGATGCCTCCAAAAGGAGATTTCCTTTATTTCCTTCTTTTGTACTTATTTATGCTCTAGATTGGGAATACCATTGTCTTGAACTTCTTAACCTCCAAGGACATGAATATTAGAATTGTTAAAAGATCCCTTATAGCAGTTTCTTCAAACTTTTGCAATTATAAAACTATATACAGGATATAAGTAAAATAATCAAGAAGTGGGTTTCTTTCAGGGGAACAGGGGGAGCATTTGCCCCCTTCTCCCTTGACCAAAATCCCACCATGGCTAAGGCTTATTCTATATCATCATCATCATAGTATATGTTTTTGGGTGATTCAATGACTTCTTCATTAAGTGAGAAAGTTCCTGTTCTCCTACAGATGTGAGTCAAGTATATTTCTCTTCATCGGTGAGAAACTTTATTTGACAGCAGTTTCCACTGGAATTTACCCACAGATGTTGGCCAAATACTCAAGTTTGGAAACATAGCTTCAACACGTCAGTTTCGAGGTCTTTCGTACCTGCAACTGCTATATGACCCCTCTTCTAATTTGTAAACTGTAACTAGCCACTGCCAGCCTGACACCCAGCCCGGTGGAATTGGTAGATGGTAAAACTAAGTGACCTTTAAAGTTTATTTCAAATTGTAACTTCCCCTTTTTTTTGGGTGAAAAGCTGAAAGAAACCCTGATAACCCAAACAACTTTTAGGTGTTTGATTATAGAATTTCTACAATCACACATAATCTCACCACAATCAATTATTACTTCAACATACAGAGATGTTACATCTTTCAAGTTTAACATTGCAAAAACATCACTCATAAGTCTGAGGAATATAAAACAAAAAACAACAACAAACAGAAGGTCAGGAGAAATCTTTGTCACTTATTAGAGGAAAGAAACTTTTCTTTTGTTGAACCATTTTATTTTTTTGACTCACTCTTTCATCAAACATATCCACATATTTAAAAGCATGGCTAGTAACGTCAACATTATTGTGATTAGTTTCTGAGAGTGATGGGTACTAATTTGTTGTGGTGACAATCCCTAGTATATACATAGAACCAAGTAAATTACACATACGGTATCAGTACAAAAGAACTAAAAGAAACATTTTTTAGACTGATCTGTATGTTTTTTTCTTCATCACTCAGATTGGACTTTTTCAAGTATTTTAACAGTCTCATCCTGTTCTTTTTGGTACCTTGCTGTCACATCAATATAAATTAATAACTTGTTCAGCTTTTTGTCAATGATCTGTCAATTTTATCTTGTTGATTTATTACACTACTTTCATTTGTGTAATTCAAGAATAAAAGTGAAGCTTTTTTGCCTTTCAGTAAGTTTTCTCTCCGCTTTATCCTCTCTTGCTTTTTTTGGTGCTGGCATACAGCAACACTCGTGTGTGGCTTAATTAGCTATTAACCTCAATACTACAAAGTTGTAAGGTAAGTGGGTGGGCCCTTAATACCCATCTATAGAGTTGAAGTTATTTCGCGTGGTTTGTACAGTAATAAGTTCATGGTTAGTTAGTGTGATTTAGGGATCCAGTCACAATGGGTAAGACGACACTGGACAGCTTGCTGAAGCTTATAGCACTTTAAATTGCACTTCACTCAAATTTTGTAAGCCTCGCAGTTTTATTCTGGAACCTATTGAGTGTGACACCTCAATCAAGAAGTATCAGAACAGTTCCAAACTTGGCACAGATGAGGAGTGTACCATGACAAAAAAAACAAATTACTCAATAATTTCGATGCTTTTTGCTATACCAAAACAAAATGCAATAAAAAAGGGAAGAGAACTTTTATGAGCAATAAGCTTTTAAATGCGACTACGAACTCAGTTCCCCTGACTGGATGCTCTGTATGGCAGTTTATATCCAAAATAGGTAGGTCAGTAGCTTGGCAGCTGTGGTTAATTTCTCATTTATTTTTTGCTTTCTACTTCTTGACAAGTTGTCTCTAAGGCTTGCATACCCTACAAAACACAACCGTAATTGATGTTGTGTGGGTAGATGGATATGCTGATGGCTACATGGGTGGTGTGCCAGACAGATAACACTCTCCAGGCAGTAGGCAAACTCATGAAATCCAGGGATGGAAATGCACAAAGAACTCAAGTAAAGTACCATCTACTGCTGACTTTTTCTTGCCCAATAATCTTGTCCCATATAAGATTATACTATAACCAAAATATCCATATAGTATGTCCATGTAAGAGCTTTTAGTTAGCCAGGAAACCATTCTCAAGATTAGTTCTAATGTAAAATCTACTTGTAAAGTATGATTTATCTATAATCCAGAGTTATCAGTCGAGTTTTATATGGCGAGATATTTCAAGAGCAGACTAATTTATTTTCACTAGGTGAGTTATAATAAAGCCTGAGATAGAAGTATTTTAATTCACCACCTCTGAAAAGTGTAATAATTGGTTTATCCTATGCTAGATATCTTCACTGCAGTAGTTTGTACTAGGGTTTATGACTCAGTTTGTAAAGTAGGCTGTTTAGTTCAAAGGGGCTCTCCCGCACCCCCAGCAGATATTTTAGTTGGCAATTGTGATATCTTGGAATATCTCAAAGGGTCATGTCACTGCTAGGGTCAAGCAGGAACCGCAGTTGTCACTGAGGGAGATCGTGGTAACAGTCATGAACCCAATCATAATATTATGAAGATATCTAACATAGAATTATATATATATATATATATAATATATATATATATATATATATATATATATTTATTGCAGCTTTGATATTTTTACTTGAATATTTCCGCATCACGCGAGCGTTCTGTATTCTCCCATATTGTACGGTTTATATTGTACGCTCCTTGGAGCGCGCGCGTAGCGAGTAAAATCAATGAAAATTGTATTGTAACCGGTTGAGAAAAATTTCAAAGAAGCAATAAATCACTTATCACACTCGTCGTACAATATGGGAATGATATTTTACTCTCACGCCATATTTTCACTCGCCTTCGGCTCGTGAAAATATTTTGCGTGCTCATAAAATATTTTCCCATATTGTACTCAGACTCGTGCTATAAGTATTATATATATATATATACAGGGGGGGGGGGAGGAAGGTACCTGAAGTTGGGGGGGCAAAAAAGTTCTATTTAGCCACACCCTCCATTTGACCGCACTCACTATATATATTATTAATGACTGAAAATTTTGCAAAACACAATAATGGTGAACAATAATTACTAAGTTACTGAGTATGAAAGTTTCCAAAATATTTTAGTCTCTCTTCCTTGGCATGAATAAACTCTTTTGCTATTTCATGTAAATTTAAAGTATCAGTTATACATTATTTTGTGGATGTGCATAATCATGCAATTGTTCAAACGATTTTCCGTCATTGATGATCTCATGTATGGTAATACTCTTCTCAAAGTAGAAAAGGCTCTTTCTGATTCTAGCTATATAGAAGCTGCATGGACCTGATCACATGCTGAGATTGCATTATGAGGTTATCGGGACATCACACATTTTACATATCTAACAATAGTTTTTAATAAATAATCCAATGATGTGTGAGTATGTAATGGTGTACATGACATGATAATGTGAAAGTTGGGGGGGTAATGCCCCCCCTTTTTGGAAGTTCAGGGGGCGATTGCCCCTTCGCTCCCCCCTATGGAGCCCCCCCTGATATATATATATATATATTCCACCCTAGATATCTTCACAATGATATTTTTAGGTATGTGACCTTGAGATATCCCATGATATCTCATGGCAGTTATCTCATGGCTGTACTGATGGCTGTACTGCACAAGCTCATTACCAGAGTAATTATAGCAACGGGCCTGGCCTGGCCTGGTTTACAAGTTTTCTGGGTTTTTGCAGCTACCTTTACTCTAGTGGAGCCCACGACCCAGCCAGGTTAGAGCAGCTGCTATAATACCAGCTGGGGTTGTGGGGAGTCCCTAGTGAGTTACCAAAAAAATAATACTTCAGTGAAGGTATCTAGTGTGGAATAAACCACTTATTACACTCTTCAGAGTGATATGGCTAGATTTTTCACTCTCAGGCTTTATTTTCACTTGCCTCTGGCTCTTGAAAATAAATTAGCCTGCTCATGAAATATTTCACCATATCACACTTTGACTCAGGTAATAAGTACTATATATATTATATGTATATATAATATATATATATATAATATATATAATATATATATATATAATTATGTATCCATTGTATATATATTATGTAATAGTTATGCCATGGCCAACGAGGGGTTATGGAATATAACCGTCCCGATCCCGAGGGCGAAGCCTGAGGGATAAGGGCGGTGATATTCCATAACCCCGATGTTGCCATGGCATAACTGTTTTATACCATAGTTGCTGCTACTACTACTCTCTCATATCCACTTATATGGGACCAGCCCTACCACATATAACTCTCCTGCCGCTCTCATACCACAGGAATTTACCACAGCTAGCTGCTTTACTGCTTACTGCTGAGCAGCCCAGGTAGAGTTAGATCTGGAGATAACAGCTGGCAGCTGTACAATGCTAAAGTAAACTTGCTAAAGTAAACTTGCTAAAGTAAACTTTCTGGCGTGCTTCAATTGAATTTTAATTGAATTTTAATTTTGGGCCGGAAACACGGAAGAATTCGCTTGACACGCACCGGGAAAATATCATAGCCCCAGGAAAAATCACAGGGAAAATATCACTTTTAATCCATGGGTGTTACCGCAGCAACCATGGTATAAATGTATATATATATATATAATATATATATATATATATTATATATATATATTATTATATCCATTATCATTTATAAAAAAACAACGAATAATACATTAGGAGATCTTGGCTGTATCAGTCCATTTTACTCATAACTACTACTCTAATAAATCATAAGTGCTATATAAATAAAGTAGCAATTGAAAAACTGCTGGGGGGGAGGGGGGGAGGGGGACAGGCAGTTGCCCTCTTTGTCCCTCTCCCCACCCCCCACTAATACTGTCTTGTATTGGAATATCTTTGTTCTGATTTAATTTTGCCACCCATGCATCAGCAGGTGATTTTTATGGTCATCAACAAATCGAAAATAGGTGGATTACGGTACCAGGAGCCTTCATCATAGAAAAAAGCTACCACTATTGTTTTCTCACTTTGGCAGTATTTTGTAGCCATTAAAGCAGTGCAAATCAAGTCGCTAACTGATTAATTAAAAAAAACCCTCACATATTGGACTTATGTACTCTCTGGTACTTGTATTATGCCTTTTTATTCTCTTTTATGTATGTATATTTATGCTGAGCAGTACATTTGCTGCGCTACACATTGCTAGAACCATTAGAAATTGAGGACAATGTAATGATAAAAATAAATTAAGGCCAAAAGAATATGTTACAGTTAGTCAATGATAATTACCTTGTACAGGCTCGAATTAAGTCTTATACAGAATGGCCTCTCAGTGAAGGACCAGGTGTCTACTTGCGCTGACGCGTGGTACATGGTATTAACTATTCGCAACCGCTGGCGCAAGCTTGCGGTCTTGAGTAGTCACCTAAAGCGCGTACTCCCTAACGGTGATACTTGCCAGGGTTTGTAGAGGTAGACAACAAGTTTCATATAATAAGACAAGACAATACTATATACAATACATCAGGATGCAGTGAGGATTGGGTTACAGCACATATGAATATCATTAATGGATGGCATGGATGGGAAAGGGTCGACATTAGAAACAAATGGGAGATGCATACATTTGGATAAGATAAACATTAGAAATAAATGGGATGGCAATACACAGGGATAAATTGGATGAAAGAAAAGTTCTCTGTTCAGATCAGAAGCAAGTTCAGTCTTCTTGCTGAGGATCCTGGACATACTCCGGGGGGGGCAACGGTGTCGTCATCCAGGAGGAGTGGGACTAGTCGGCAGGCAGGGCGGCTGTAGGATCGGCCATGGCATCTGAGAGTGACGGCTCTTACAACTCCATCGTCACCAGGTTGTACGTCTTCAATGACAGCAATTGGCCAGTCTCGATTGCGCAGTGCTTCGTCTTTGACCATGACTACGTCACCAGGTTTGATCTGGTAACCAGGACGCTTCCATTTATTCCTCTGACTACAGGCAGACAAGTAGGAGGAGGTCCACTGACGCCAGAGGTTGGACTTCATTCTCTGAACCAAATTCCAACGACGCAATGATGAGGTAGGTCCAGTAGGTGGCAGCTTGGAAGGAGGGGCTAGGATGGGTCTACCGATCAGGAAGTGACCGGCAGTCAGGAATGTTCCTTCAGATGCTTCCTCTGCGTGAAGCGGTGCTAGTGGGCGGCTGTTTAGGATGGCTTCTGCCTCCGTTAAGACAGTGTAAAGTTCGTCCCAACGGAGGGCTTGGGGACCGACATTCTTTCTGAGTAAAGTCTTCATAGACTTCACCGCAGACTCCCACAAACCGCCAAAGTGGGGAGCTCTGGGCGGAATGTGGTGCCACTTGATGGAATGCATGGTGGTGAATTGCTGAATGGCATCTGTGGTCTTCTTAGATTCGGTAAAGCGTTGTAGCTCCCGGATCTCCTCCCGGGCCCCATGGAAGTTGGTTCCATTATCTGAGAACATCTCAGCAGGGCAGCCACGTCGGGAGGTGAACCGGGAGAAGGTGGCAAGGAACTCCTCAGTGGAGAGGGATGAGCAAATGTCGAAGTGGACAGCCTACGTGGTCAAACACACGAATATGACCGCGTAGGCCTTAATGAAGGAAGGCTTGCGGGTGTGACCAAGCTTGAGTGTAAAGGGGCCTGCAAAATCAACACCTGTCCTGTGGAAGGGCGGGGCAGGGGTGGTGCGAGCAGCTGGCAGCATTCCCATCAGGTGATGAAGAGGCCTTGCATATGCTCGCTGGCAGATGGAGCAGGTCCTACTGACAAGTTTCAGAAGGCTGCGTAGATTCGGGATCAGGAAAGACACTGCCAGAACGGATGCCATAGCAGTGACTCCAGCATGACTGTATACTCTATGCAGGGTGGCAACCAATAGTTTTGTCAATGGTGACTTGGCATGGAGTAGGGTCAGCTGCAGCGGAGTGGAAGGAGCTTCAGGATCTCTCACACGGCTCTGTACAACAACATGGCCATGAGCAGAGAGGGCTAGGAGGTATTTGGAGATGTGATGGCTCTTTGGGAGGCAGGAGGACTTCTCGGCGGCTTGCACGACGTCCGGGAAGTGTTCCCTCTGGGAGAGGTAGTATAACTGGAATTTAGACTTCTCTATTTCCTCGAAGGAGAGATGACCAGTGAGGCGATCTGTGTCCTTGTGCCTAGCATTGGATACAAATCTCAGTAGCCAAGCAACAACTCTCACCAACATGAAAAACGATGAGAATCGTGACCATAGAGAGTGTAGAAACAGCTTCTGGGCAGGTGGCAAGTCCAGGCAAGGTTTGATAGTCACACTAAACACAGCGGCAGGAGGCTTGGAAAGTTTGGAGCGTGGCCAGTCCTGCTGGGGCAGGGAAAGCCAGGGTGGACCTGACCACCAGAGTGCTGACATAGCCAGGTCCGGCCCCCGCATTCCCCTGCTTGCTAAATCAGCAGGATTGAACTCTGAGGTGACATGGCGCCAGGACACTCCGGGTAAAAGTTGCTGAATCTTGTAGATGCGGTGTGATACAAAACGATCCAGCTGCGTGGGAGTCTTCGGGATCCAATGCAGCAGTATCTCACTGTCAGTCCATGCATGAACCTGTAGGAAAGACATATCAAGCAGGCGTGAACAGTGACACAACAACTCAGCAAGTAATACAGCTCCGGTCAACTCAGCTCTGGGCACAGTGATAGGACGGACTGGTAGCACCCGAGCTTTGGCCATAACCAGAGTGGTAGTGGTGGTTCCATCTGCATGGATTGTCCGCAGATAGATGGCTGCTCCATAGGCCACAGTGGAAGCATCGCAGAATCCATGCAGCTGCTCTTGGAGTGTTGATGGAGAAGGACAGGGATGGGCGTTGATCGCAGGCAAATCTGTTATCCAGGTGTCCCAACGCAGACGCAAGTCTTCTGGGACGGGTTTGTCCCAGGCCAGCCCTAGCTTCCAGGTGTCCTGGAACAATATGCGTGCCAGAACGACAGCTGGGCAGAACAGACCAAGAACGTCAAAGACGCCGGCTGTCCCGGAAGCGATCACTCGCTTCGTCACTGGGTCTGGTGAGACTGTGAGGGATGGAATAGCAACAAATAAGCTATCGCTCACCGTGTCCCAGTGGACGCCAAGGGCTTTGTGGGCTAGGTTGGGTGGAGTGATAGCAACTGATGTCTCCTCCCTCTCGCACAGGTCAGGCGGGATGGATTGCAGGAGCTCCTTGGAATTAGAGCGCCACTTGCGCAGAACCATGCCTGCGCGAGAGAGGAGGTCACAAAGCTCGGCTCTAAGCTTCATGGCAGTGGGCAAATCATCAGTGCTGTAGAGAAAGTCATCCACATAAAATGCTTCTCGGATGGCCGTGGCAGCGGTGGGATGGGAGGTGGAATGAAGGTCGGCGAGGGTTCTCAGGACTTGAGTGGCCAGGAATGGACTGCATTTGATGCCAAACGTCACTCTCTTCATCCTACAGTCCAAGACCTGGCCTGACTCTCCTCGCATGAGGAAGCGGTGCCAGTCTCTTTCTCCAGGATGTAGCATGATTTCCCTGAATATCTTAGAGATGTCAGAGCTCATGGCAATGAAATGGCGGCGGAACCGAGTCAGGACATCTACCAAAGGAGGATAGAGGTTCGGTCCTGCCAGCAAGGTGTCGTTCAAGGAGACACCGTTCGACGACCTGGCAGAGGCGTCGAATACTGCTCGGACTTTGGTGGTGGTCGACGTCTCCTTGAACACACCGTGTACTGGCAGGTAACAGTGTGGACGGCGACTCACTTCACTCTTGGGGATCACTTCGGCGTGGTCATGTGTTAGATACTCTGTCATGACAGCCGAGAACGCCTCCAGCTTGTCCTTGGCAGTCAAGGAACGCTCATTAGCAAACAGTCGGCTCATGGCTTGCCTTCTGGTGTCTCCGAGCTCTGAAGGGTTCTGGATTCTGGGCAAGGAAACATAGAATCTGTCATTGTCAATCTTATAACTAGCCTCAAACCCCTCAACAACTTGCACGTCATCTTGGGAAAGGGCTGGAGATTCTGGCACTCTGTCTAGCTCCCAGAGACAGCTGAGTTTGTCCTGGAGGTTGTCTGGAGCAAGGGTTAGGACTGGAGGATGGCTTAGAGGTTCTTCTGCAGGACCTGACAGGCACAAGCCTAGGCGTGTGGGAAGAGCTAGGAATCCCTCAATGCGGAAAGGGGGTCCTGTGGTTAGCTCACTGGTTTTGCCTAGAGGCAGGATCAAATCCACCTCACCACCCAGCTCGGGATCGGCTAGTAGGTAAGGTGAGAAGGCAGGGTTGTTCCGGATGGAATCTTTATTGGTTGGATGGTCGAGCTTCTTCAGCGACGGAATGACGGTGAATGCTATTGGTGCTGTGGTGAATGATCCATCTCTGGACTGGATCCGGGTCATCACACCAAACTTGCTGGTGGTAACGCCGCCTAACCCATCCACGGGTAGGCGTTCGTGGACCCTAGTCAAACCTGAGTCCATGGCCAGTCTCTCTGACATCACGGCAATGGATGCCCCTCCATCTAAGAGTGCTCGTGCCTGGACACAACGGTGACCATTCTCCATAATCACCACAGCGGTGTAGAGAGATCTTGGATTTCTTGGGAGCTTGGCTTCTTCGGTTGATGTGGTAGTGGTGGACATAACAGGTGGAGTTTGATTGGCAACAACGGTGGGAGGTGTGGTGTTTTCTCTTTCACGGTGGAGCATCGTGTGGTGACGACCGCCACACGTCTTACACGAGAACTTGTTTGGGCAGGACTTGTAACTGTGTGCATGAGAGAAACAATTAATGCATAATTTCTTCTCCCTCACCAACAGATTTCTTTTGTTGACATCAAATCCCCTGAAACTGTCACAGCGGGTAAGTCCATGGAATTCGCCACAGGCCACGCATCCAGATGGCGGCTTCCGGGGGCTGGACTTAGGAGTAGAGAAGGAAGGCTGTTGCTGGGGAGTGGACTCGAAGGAGTGGACAGAAGAGGCGGTGGACGAGCTGGCAGCAGCGTTATTGAAATTGACCAGCCACTTCTTGGTGAATTCAATAATGTCCTCCATGCATGGCACGGTGCTGGCATCCATGGAGCGCATCCACTCCGCACGGCAGGGTTCTGTCATCATCTGGACGGCCAGGGTAGCCAGGAAGTGTGACAAATCTGTACTTGCAATTGAGATGAACCTACGCCAAGGAAGACAGAAATTGTCATGAAAGTGTGTAAAACTGTTGAAATCAAACCCTATCTTGGATACACTTTGGATTTTCCTCGTCAGGATGGGGCATACGATGTTGGGCACACCGTAAACAGACTTCAGCTCGGCCATCATTTTCTCTAGGTTACAGTCAACGTGTGGCAAGTTATCCAGGAGTCTTCTGGCCTTGTCCGGCTTCACAGCACTTCTGAGCAGTCCGCGAACCTCCATGGGACTGTAGCCTTTGGCTCTAGTCTTGATGGTAGAGACAAACAGGCTCTCAAACTGCTCCCAGTGCTCAGGGTCTCCATCGAAGGATGGCACCTCAATGCGCAGTGCATTGTGTCCCGAAGAGCAGGTAGAAGCAGAAGAGGGTGAGGCTGAAGCAGGAGTAGGAAGCGGGGTGCCCTCGTGCCTGAAGAGAATGTCACGTGCTTCTTCGAAGGCGGTGAATCTGTCACGGAAAGCTGGAACAAGTCGGTGGCATTTGCCGGAATTGAGGAATGGAGTACAGCGTGAGATGAAAGACTGGAACCGGGCCTCGAATCTGGGAGAGGTGGTGTCAGTCGCGGCTAGCAGAAGCTTCATTTCACCCACTATGCTGTTGCTGTCGGACCACAGCTGGTATCTTTCCCTTACTCTGCGTAGAGTCCGGCGAAGTTCGGTGTGTATCTCGTCGTGTCTCTCGGACTCAACTAGCTCCGATTCATATGCTTCCTCGGAGTCCAGCACAAGATCGTTGATCTGAGCTTGTATCTGGTCGTGAGCAGAGACAGTCGAAGACAACTCATCGGACAGGCCATCAATGACGACAAGATCTAAGTCATCAGGGTGGCAGGTGTCCAGGGATTGATTTTCTTGAGTAGCTTGGTCACAAGACCTCGCTTGTGTGCGCGTTGACGTCGCAGGCGGTCAATGGCGGCAGTAGGATCTGGATTCTCTTCCATGACAGATAGGATGATACATAAATGGAATGGATAAGGAAGATGGAACTCCACAAAGTCGCAGGAGACGGTGTGAGGCAAGTCCCAAGGTGTTAATTGGAATGAAAAGGTGTCGATAGGCAAGTGCGAAGTAGAAGCAGGCAGACGGCAGAACTCGTAGCAAACCGATCCTGGATACTCTCGGACGGAGCACGGAACAGCAACGAAGTCCAGTCGGCAGAGCTCGACGTTGGCACGGCACGGGCTCGAAGGACCAAATGTATCAGGCTTGAATTAAGTCTTATACAGAATGGCCTCTCAGTGAAGGACCAGGTGTCTACTTGCTCTGACGCGTGGTACATGGTATTAACTATTCGCAACCGCTGGCGCAAGCTTGCGGTCTTGAGTAGTCACCTAAAGCGCGTACTCCCTAACGGTGATACTTGCCAGGGTTTGTAGAGGTAGACAACAAGTTTCATATAATAAGACAAGACAATATTATATACAATACATCAGGATGCAGTGAGGATTGGGTTACAGCACATATGAATATCATTAATGGATGGCATGGATGGGAAAGGGTCGACATTAGAAACAAATGGGAGATGCATACATTTGGATAAGATAAACATTAGAAATAAATGGGATGGCAATACACAGGGATAAATTGGATGAAAGAAAAGTTCTCTGTTCAGATCAGAAGCAAGTTCAGTCTTCTTGCTGAGGATCCTGGACATACCTGGTAGCTATGCTGAATAGGCTCAAGTATGCAATCCATGGTATCTTGTATAGTTTACTTTGGAATGATCAGTTGCATCATAGTATGAAGGATGCTACCTGTAGCCTCCTCCACCTACCTGAAGAGAGATACTATAAAGATACCAGCAAAGGAGAACCATCAAGGGAAGTGCAATAAAACAGTCTTCATCTTAACTCTCCACATCTAGCTAGCAATGCTGTATTCCCGAAACATTGTGCTTCATCTTCAATTAGAGTCAACAAATCAACGATATAGTACTCACACTATAGTCTTGTATTTACTTCAGCCATAACTAGAAAATTTTATATTGGTAACCTATCAAAAACATATCAAATAATGCTTAATTCAAGCTCCATTTAAAGATACGGTCCAAAGTAAAGCTTAAGCAAGTTATGCGTTGTTATAACCGCACTATCACCAAGTTAATTCAACCCCTATCCACCGCTAAAGGGCTAAGTCAGCTTGTCCTAGACATATGAAGGCGGGGGCTTAGTGGACATGATTCAAATAAACATAACTTCTTGACTAATGGAATGTTCAACACATCAGAAATGGATTACTTGACCCCACATTAGTCTAAGAAGAAATTTTATTTGATTTTTTTGGTACAAGTAGCTACTTTCATTTTTTGCACATGTCAGATAGTAGAGTATTTTATATTTTTGGCTCTACTGGCTTTACCAAACTTTCCCCAAAGTTTTAAAAGCAATGTAAGAGGTTTTAGTTTAAGATACCCTAAAATACCCTAAAGTACAGCATCAATAGCATAATGAGTGGAATCCATAGTTTAGCTCTTCTGTTTATGACTAAGATTCTTCATGCATATCAGTAGATAGTTTGGTCTCGACCTATTTCGATAATTCATGTCTTGCTGAATGTATTTAGATAATATAATATTCATGTACAAGCATTTTCATGTTCACCAAACTGGTCATCATAAACTTATTGGTAAAAGAACAGTTCAAATTGTTCAGATTGCCTTATTATTCTGTTGTTGGAGTTTGTGTTTTTTTCTTCAGTTTTTCATGTTTTAACGATTACATAATTAGCTATGTTTAGAAAAGGAAAACATTTTTGTGATATAATGTTTGATAGGAGGAGCCTGTCTGGGATTCACAAAGAATCTCAGACAAGTTCAAGAATAAACACTACTTCGTACTCTTAGACTTGTATATATTTCATGCCTATCCACTTTCCCTATGACATCCCCTTTCCATCCAAGTGAACTCCGTTCATTTAATCATATTCATACCTTGAATTGTAACCACCACACCCTAGCTTTAGTCCTTTATTATTTCTGTAAACTTTAACTTTAATATAACGTTGCTTTCCTCTGCCTAACTGGATAAGACATCTTCCAGGCGTGCGCACTTTTGATCTGACCTGCGAGACTGCAAGCTACCCGGCCAGCGGTTGAGTCGGTTATAAGATCGCGCCTAGATAAGTTAGCATCCTGGTCCTTCGACATTATCTCTGTTCGGGTCTGTGGGTCTGTCGTCACCCGATTGCAAACCCGTGGTCCCGTTCATATGGTCCTTCGAGCCGGATCTTCCACCTCCAACCTACTGTCGTCCCAACAGAACGTCAACCGACCTTCTACCTATCGCCAGTAGATCCGCCATAAAAACCACAAGGTTGCCAAGACTTCCGTCTTCTCCACAACCTCTCCAATCGACACCTCGTCAACCCAAGTTTGACACTTGCCCAATCTACACCCGTAGACATCCCAACTCGACTTCCGTCACTCTCCCCTACTGATTCATCATGGATGAAGAAAGCAATACACAGTACGACCGCCTTAGACGCAAGAGAGGTCACAGACGCGGACAAATCACCCGCATCCACCATACCATCAACGAGATGTCCGAGAAACGTTACATCGACATCCGTCTCTCAGACTTGATACGTCTGAGGAGGAACCTCGACAAAGAGATCGAAGCCCATGAGTCATTGCAAGACCAGATGGAAGACTTAGCTTCCACCGACGAAGGCATCTTACAAACCGAGCATGCTGAACGGGAGAAGCATGAGGCTGTCCATACTGAAGTACTTGAAACCTTGAGTGCGCTCCATGCCAGGAAAGAACTGTGGAGCACAGGTATGGACCTCCACGCCGATCTCGAGGCCCTGCACGCGATGAAGGAGCCAGGTAAAGCCCATTTCCTGAAGGCCTTCGCGGATTTCAGGACGAGTGTTCGAGAGCTCGGACGCCAATGCCGAGATCACCAAGATGATGAGGACATCTCCGCCCTCGTGAAAGCCCTCCGAGAAGCCGTCACCAACATCAACCTAGAAGTCGAGCATGCCTTGTCCGAGGCCCCTCCGACTACACCGACAACAACGCCGTCGTCTCCACCCGCCGAACCGACCCACTCCCATGCCACGCTCCGGATTGATCTACCGACCTTTGATGGATCACCTGAGAATTGGGAACAATTCGAGACATTGTTCCTATCAACCGCTAGAACCAGAGCTAAGGGGTTCTCCCCAATGGAACTCCGCGGCCTCCTCCGCAACGCAGTTAAGCCCGACCGGGCTAGGAGGATCCTTGACAATCTCCCTTCAACCTCGACCTCCCTGGAAGAAATGTTGGGAGAACTCAAGACCCTCTACGGCTCCCCGGCCGTGGTTGGACCCATCATAGTGCAAAAAATCCTGTCATCGCCCAAACTTGACTTTGACTACCAGTCCCTCTCCTCCTTCCACGACAACTTTTGTCTGCCATGGAAAAGGTTCTGCTCATCGACCGATGGCAGCCTCTCATCCTTCCTGGCTATTCTTGCGGTCAGTCGCATGAACGACAACTGCAGGGACGAGTGGTTGAGAACTACGGACAGCAACAAGGTACCGCAGATGGAAGAAGTCAATGCTTTTGTGAAAAAGTGGATGACTAGATTCCCCAGCTCGTCCAACCGTCACCCGACGCAGAGCCCATCCAACCCTCCAGTTCATCTGTCGTCAAACCCTTCCAACGCTCATCACTCCAAGCCGTCTCACCCGAGATCGGATCATCACCACTCTCCCAGTAAGAAGTTTCTTGTGACTTGCCATGCTTGTGGTCAACAACATGGTCTGGTGCGATGCGAGAGCTTCCGAGGCCTTAGTGTCGCCGCACGTGCAGAGTTAGTAAAAAAGCACAAGCTCTGCATGAATTGCTTCTCCTCCGCACATGGATACCGTGCCTGTCCAGGACGATTTTCATGTAAAACGTGCAACGGAAGACACCACACCCTGCTCCACCGAGATTCCACACCGTCTTCCGCTCCCACCCCACAACCAACAACGACCGACGTTGTTCCAGTCGCCTCCATGACCGCCGCAACCAACGCTCCATCGTCGAGATCCCTCCTGACTGCCCTAGTCAACCTTCGACACGATGGAAACATTTACCATGCCAGAGCCATTCTGGATACAGGTGCTGCCATCTCCTTCATGACCGAAGCTGCCGCGTCTGCCCTGCGCTTGAAGAGGACCTTCCAACCTTTACAAGTCACGGGCACCACAGGCGAAGGGCAGTGTAAGTTTGCTGTTACAACTTCCATTATGTCTAGTGATGGACAGTATGTCTCACAACCTATTAGATTTGCTATTGTTCCTGAGTTACCCAAACTACAGGTTCCTTCCAACTCATCCGAGATCCTGACCATCCCTACCTTCCGGACCTATCGTCTCGCCGACCCAAAGCTAGGCGGTAGTGTGGACATTCTACTTGGTGTCCACGACTGTCTCCAGATGATCACGGGACCTGCGTTCCAAGTGCAAGGTCTGTCGGCACTTCCTACACAACTAGGACTCTGCCTCAGTGGTCACCTCCAATCTTCCGAATCCCCACTCGCCCTGGTCGCCACCATCCCTCCTACAGACCTTCAGGACGATCTGTCCAAACTGTGGGAACTGGACAGGGTACCGGAGTCACCCAAGTTGTCTCCAGACGATCAGCAAGTGATCAACGACTTCGACAAGTCCTACTCCTTATGCAATGGTAGGTTCTCTGTTTCTCTCCCAAGAACTGCAGATCCTCCAAAGCTTGGTGAATCTCGCCGACAAGCGGTATCCAGACTTCTCCAAAACGAGAAGAGCCTCACCAGGAAAGGAAAACTTGAAGCCTTCCAAACAGCTGTACGAGAGTACGTTGACCTCGGACATGCCCACATCATCCCTAACCATCAACTCCGTCCTCCGGACGACCACTTCTACCTGCCGGTACACGGTGTGTTCAAGGATAGCTCAAGTACGACCAAAGTGCGTGCCGTCTTTGACGCATCAGCCAGAACCTCTTCCACCTTCTCCCTCAATGATACCCTGCTGCCCGGACCTAACCTCTACCCTCCCCTCACGGACATTCTCCTTCGATTCAGGAAATTCCCCATTGCCATGTCTGCTGACATTTCAAAAATGTTCAGAGAGATCCTCCTGAATCCCAGCGAGAAAGATTTTCATCGGTTCGTGATGAGAGACGCAGCCAGCAAGATCGTTGACTGCCGCATGGACAGACTTACCTTCGGGGTAAAGAGTTCTCCATTCCTTGCCACTCAGGTCCTGCACACCCTCGCCTCTCTCCATGCTTCCTCCCATCCCTCTGCTGCTCACGCCATCACTCACAATTTTTATGTCGACGACTTCCTAGCCGGAGCTGAATCTGTTATCGCAGCCAGTTCTCTCCAACGCGAGTTGTCGGACCTCCTCTCCAAAGCAGGAATGGTATTGAGGAAGTGGCGCAGCAATTCATCCGAACTTATCTCCACCATTCCTGACTCTCTCCACGACGACTCCTCGTCTCTTCTGATTCCGACACCCTCCATGGCTCCCAAAGCCCTAGGTGTCCATTGGAATGTCGCCCAAGACACCCTCCACGTCTCCATCCCACCGATCCCGCCATCTACCAAAGATGTCACCAAACGACAGATTGCATCAGCCACGGCAGGTGTGTTCGATGTTTTGGGTCTGTTTTCACCAGCTATTTTGCCTGCGAGAATTCTCTTGCAGGAAACATGGAAAAGGTCACTACCCTGGGACTCTCCCATCCCTGATGACTTGTCCGAGTCATGGTCCACCTGGGTTGCTGATCTCCCTTCCCTCAACAGCCACTCCATCCCTCGTCAACTCTCCTGTCCGAACGCCCTTCACGAGGTCGAACTTCATGGATTTTGTGACGCCTCGTCGTGTGCGTATGGAGCATCCATCTACCTGAGGAATCCTACTCAGGATGGAACTGCCTCCGTCACTCTCCTTACTGCCAAGGCCAGAGTGTTACCAGTGAAGCCGGTTACGATTCCAAAGGCCGAGCTTCTCGGGGCGCACTTGTTAGCCAAAATGGTGCGGCACACAGCCACAGTCCTAGACGTCCCTTGCTGTCGTATCCATGCCTGGACGGACAGCGAAATCGTCCTCCATTGGCTTCCCAAAGCTCCACCACAACTCGATCGCTTCGTAGCTAATCGAGTCCACGCCATCCAGGAACTTCTCCCTGACGTCCCGTGGAGACATGTTCCTACTTCCTCCAACCCAGCTGACCTGGCTAGCAGGGGTATCCGTGCTCCGGACCTGGCCATGTCAGCACTCTGGTGGTCAGGTCCTCCATGGCTCTCCTTGCATCCAAGCCAGTGGCCAGTCACCAAACTTTCCAAACCAGTCGTACCAGCTCTGGTCGCAACCATCAAACTACCATCCACCCCATCCCCAACCGTCCTTTCCTTTATCAAGGACCTATGGAAGCGATTCTCCGATTTCTTCCACCTTGTGCGTGTCTGTGCCTTCATCCACAGATTCCTACACAATTGCAAAACCTGCAAGGACTCCCGAATTGTAGGCCCCCTCTCATACGAGGAAATCGTCAAAGCCAAAGCAGTTGTGTACCGTCTGGCGCAGTCGGAAGCATATCAAGACGTATTCCCAGCCGTGCGGAACTCTGTGTCCCTGCCCAAGGCCCACCAGCTCCACAGGTTCCACCTTTCACTCTCAGAACATGGGCACCTTCTTGCGCTCACCAGGATTCGAGATCCAGACTCTCCATCCTCCCCTACTGCTCTAACTATCCTCCCCAAAACCTCTGAACTCACTCAACTCCTTCTCCGTTCCCTCCACACTGCTTATTCACATGCTGGCGTCTCTGCCATGCATTCCATTGTATCTCACTCCTTCCTTATTCCCTCTCTCCGCTCTTGCCTCAAACATATTTCCAGGTCGTGTATCATCTGCCAGAAAGCATATGCCAAGCCTTTGGCACACACCATGGGACTCCTTCCCTCGGTCCGCACCACTCCTGCTCCACCCTTCGCCCACACAGGCGTGGACTTCGCCGGACCATTCATGCTACGCGTTGGTCACACAAGGAAGCCGTCTTACATAAAGACCTATGCCGTCGTGTTCGTATGCATGGTTACCAAAGCCGTGCATCTTGACCTTGCAGCCTCCCTCTCCACGAAAGACTTCTTGGCCACACTAGACAGGTTTGTCTCCCGCAGGGGAGCCCCGTCTGTGATGTTTTCCGACAATGGCTCAAATTTCATCGGTGCCCGGGAGGACATCCGGGAGCTACAAAGGCTCACCGGATCGAGATCAACCAAAGAAGCAATTCAACACTTCACCTGCCAACACGCAATTGAGTGGAAGATGATCCCACCCAGAGCTCCACATTTCGGGGGGCTCTGGGAAGCAGCCGTCAAGTCGATGAAGATCCACCTCAGGAAGACCACCAAGGTCCAACGCCTGAGATGGGACGAGCTTTACACGATCCTTACAGCCGCAGAGGCAATGATGAATTCCCGTCCCTTGGCACCAATCCACAAGGACGAAGCCGAGGAATCAACCTACCTTACAGCCGGACATTTCCTGGTCGGACGCCCACTATTGGCATTACCAGCCAAGACGCCCTCGACTAGCCCCACAACTCATCTCCGTAGGTGGAACCTGGTCAACCGACTAAAAGCGGACCTATGGAGAAACTGGATCTCCTCGTACTTAAGTTCGGTGGCCCACCGAACCAAGTGGCTTCATCCCTCCCGTCAGCTCAAACCAGGAGACCTTGTATTTGTCAAGGACGAAGCCCTGGGAGTCCAGGACTGGCCAATCGCAAGAGTTACCCATGTACATCCAGGTGACGATGGCATTAACCGAGTTGTTGATATCGTATGCCGTGGCCGAACCTACCGCCGTCCAGTTGTTAAACTCATCCTAGCCCTTACCGACGAGGACTTAGATAATCCCCCGAAGCCCACCAATGCTGAACCGACTCAGCAAGAAGAGTAGCCACTCTCCAAACATACAAGCCTACCATACCACATCTTCTGATCACCCGATCTCCACCCAAGTACCTGCTCGCCCCCGGGAGTATGTCTGGGATTCACAAAGAATCTCAGACAAGTTCAAGAATAAACACTACTTCGTACTCTTAGACTTGTATATATTTCATGCCTATCCACTTTCCCTATGACATCCCCTTTCCATCCAAGTGAACTCCGTTCATTTAATCATATTCATACCTTGAATTGTAACCACCACACCCTAGCTTTAGTCCTTTATTATTTCTGTAAACTTTAACTTTAATATAACGTTGCTTTCCTCTGCCTAACTGGATAAGACATCTTCCAGGCGTGCGCACTTTTGATCTGACCTGCGAGACTGCAAGCTACCCGGCCAGCGGTTGAGTCGGTTATAAGATCGCGCCTAGATAAGTTAGCATCCTGGTCCTTCGACATTATCTCTGTTCGGGTCTGTGGGTCTGTCGTCACCCGATTGCAAACCCGTGGTCCCGTTCAGAGCCCATGGATGGATGCTCTGATGGATCTTGGAAGGGACCAGATCAACAATCATGCAGATTATTTACTTGTGATGATGGTAAAGGCCTATTCTATCCTTTAAATTGTCTTCAACATGATCAAAGAGGATCATCAATGAGTACAGCATACAAAAATTGTAAGAACAAGTTATTTATACTTATTTGATGGAAATTATTTACATGTATCGTACATTACATATAGATTAATACAATAAGACCAAATTCATTATATTGACCGTGAATGCGTGAGAGGACAATAGTGCATCTGGCCATGCTCTTTATTATAATTTAAAGTCTGCTTCTGACAGAAAAAATGAGGTGCAGCAGATAGACAACTGATTTGACATGTGTTCTCAAACATAACCCATGTATTAAGTAGAGTTGCATCGATAATCTATCGGTCTATCATTTATTGGTTTATCGGCCTACTTTTTCGATATCGGTATCGGTTGTCAACACCACCCGCCGTACCGATATAATTAACTGATAGAAAAAATTTCGTACGCACCACGTGGACACTGAACAGATGAGTTCTACTTGCTCGTAGATGGCATAAAGACAAAGAACTTAACTACGATGTCTAAAAAGAGGTCACCAAATTGGCACTAATTTGTTCCTGGCACTGAAGACTCTAGACTAGTACCATTATAATATTTCTAATTATGTAAAAATTAAATTTTCAAAATTCAATGAATATATCTATCTGTTATCGGTATCAGCCTCGATTCTAGATACAATATCGGTTATGGGTATATCGGTAAAATCTTCTATCGGTGCAACTCTAGTATTAAGTAAAGTACATCATAGTTATGAGGCTTTTAATATTCTAGTCATAGTTCTTTTCAAAGATAATGTTTAGCAGTTAATTGTAAGTTTTACGACATCCCAGTGTATTTTTTCCTTTTCTCTGTTATCTTTTCTCTCTACCATTTTTGTTTATTGTGGCCGCATATATAAATATATTTAGCAGAAGTGGTTATATTCCAATGCTGCGCGGTTGACTCCAAAACTCCCATCCCGCACAGCTTGAAGGGCGCCAAGCATACTCTGCTCAGTCCACTGCCTGTACTTCGCTAGTCTCTTCTCCTTTTTTCTTTTTTAAGACACTGGACGACATCATGAAGGTTTCTGCAACACGAAATACCGTATTTCTCCGAATTCCCTCCGGATAACCACCTACGTATGCCGCGCACTTCCATAATATTTAAATTTACAAACTATTGGTCGACAATTGATCCCTACCGGTCAACAATGTGTGGTGGTCGACGATTGATGGCTTACGCTATCTACTAAGCTGCCCCTCTCTACTGTTCGCCACTTTCAGACATAAAACAAACACTCTGCATCAAGCTTCAATTATCTGGTAATGACTATGCTAACCTACAACAGGAACAAACTAAATCATTACTTTTGATAGCTCATAGTTCCAAGGAAACAAGTCCTACGATACCTAGATTCTAGTAGGATTATTTGTGCATCCATGGCTACTAAAATGCGTATAAAAAAGGGGGGGGGGGGCAGGCAAAGCAATTTTTCACCATAGTTACATAGGAGGAAGTTACAAGTCTGTATGAGCTATGTATGCTTTCTGCTTTTTGTAAAAAAAAATATAAAAATTGCTAATTATGCTATCTACACTAAGAAAACTAATTTTTTTAACTATGACTAGTAAATTATGCTTGTTTATACATGTGTAATTATTATATAAATTGGTTGGATTTTTTTTCATCCCACAGGTGATGACGATCATAATACTGAGAATTCCATCCATCAAGCTGAAATTGTTGGATTGAAATCAGAAATTGAGTTAAAAACTAAGGAAAATAGTGATCTCTCAGCCAGCCTGCAAGAAAAACTATCTAGAATTCAACAACTTTCCAAGGAACAGGAACAGCACAAACAAGCTTTGAAAAGGAAAGAAAAAGAATTTGAAGAATTGCAAGCCTCACATGACAAGCTTGCTACAGAGCTCAAGAAGTATGAAGATCTTCATGATGAGTCCTGGCTAAATCAATCTGTCCCATCATGGCAAGTTGAACGAGCAGTTGTTAAAAAAATTTCACAGCAACATCTAGGAGTTGGTGCATGGGGTATTGTAAACTCGGGAGAATACAAAGGTCAGAAAGTGGCTATCAAACACACCCACAAAGAACTGCTACAAGGTAAAGGCATTGTTGAAATGATCAAGAGAGAAATCAGTATCTCAGCTCGAATCCAGCATCCTAACTTGGTAAGAATGATTGGAGCAGTGTTTGACAGTGACGTTGAGGCCAAGAGAGATGTTCCCATTATTCTATTTGAGTTGATGGACATGAATCTGCGTACTGGATACGAGGCTGAGAGGTTTACTCGCACTACTATGGTCTCCATCTTCAGTGATGTAGCTTATGCTCTCCACTACTTGCACGAGCAGGTCACTCCCATCATTCATCGAGACGTCAGTGCACCCAATGTACTGCTGCAGCGACTTCCTAATCACATGTTCAGAGCCAAAGTATCAGACTTCGGGTCTGCCAACTTGGCAAGTCAGAGTAGAACCGCTGGTGCAGGAGCCATCATTTACACACCTCCCGAAATGTTTCCTCAAGAGGATATTTTAGTCGCTCCTCCAGAGCAGACAGTGAAAGTGGATGTTTATAGTTATGGCATTGTTTTACTGGAAGTTGTGTGCAGGGAAATGCCAGTCATAGAAAAACGACATACGTTATTACCACAATGCAAATCAGAGTGGAAGGAAGTATATGCTATAATTAGACAATGCACTAAACGAAAACCTGAAGATCGTCCCACAATGAGGGAAACTCTGAAATTGATTGTACAAATAAAAATTTAATTATTTGGTTTTGCAATAGCTAGCTGATATTTACTTTTCTCATAACCTTTTAAAGCCATAATTTAGAAATAATTTTTATATTATTATATAGTCTTTACATAAAAAGTTTTGAATTTAGAATGTGAGTGAAACTATAAATAGCTAATTTGTACAAATAAGCTCATTTGCTAAATATTTTGTTCAAGCACACCATTTTTATGGCTTAAAATTTCAACAATATCTAAAGCTTGTATGGGACTAGCTAAGGCTAGTTACATGATGTTTCTAATTCTTGGGATCCATTGGGTAGCTATCACATCTGAGTATACTTAGTAAAAAACAGAAAGAATTGTGTTCTTGTGAACCGAAAACTCAGCATTTGTGTCAATGAGATGTTCAAGGAGCAATTATTGCTACGACTGTGCTGGTGCTTAGAGTGATAAGTGAGGAGATTAATAACTTGTTCAATGTAGGAAAGGATTTGGCTATTGCTCATTCTGTTCATTCTTACTTGGCATGACATTCATTATTACATTAGCTAATTACTTATTATATTTGCACCTGCATGCGATGTCACTTGTAGCTAATTAGCTAATGTGATTTATTAAAAGTGTGGGTTAATTCAGGAAATTGCTCAACTATTTCAGTACCTGAGTATAACGGCATAAAGAACCAGAAGGTCTGTGGGGCAGTTGCACCCTAAATCCTGTTAGTTTTTGTTCTAGTTAAGTAAAACTAAAACCGAACCCCCTTAGTTTTGGGGTATTTTGCACTTTTGGTAAGAATAACTAAAACTATGCTGTAGAGAACATGAAAAAACTAAAACTATATAAATATTTTAGAAGACAGTAGATTCGATAATAACTAAAACTACGTACCAGTAGAGTGGATGAAAAAACAACAACAACAACAAAAAAAACAAAAAAACAAAAAAACAACAACAACAACTAAGCAATTAAAGAATTCTGTTATGGACCCTTCGATCCTTACCATGAATATTGTGCATGTGATGCATACACTTTACATCACTACTATGTAATTCACACACTTATTTCTTTCTTTCCAATCCCATCCATACACAGAGCTTTAATGTTCCCAGTTGTGTACATCTTGCCTAATTCATTTACATTATATAAACCATTTACCTCATGCAGCATGAATGGATTGTGAACAGGCTATATCATTGTCAACCACTCCCCTCTCAGTTCAGATTTCCCACGTATTCAATGAGTTCAACAAGACTTGAGAGTGTGTAGGATTTCCTTGGTGGCATCGACTTTCAGGATGAAGGTGGCCAGAGCTGAGATGCCTATATTGCTCTACTCCCGTTCTGCTCCTACCTGTGAGTTGAGGGTGCTGTAAATTCACCTTGAAAACTTATGTCATTATAAATTGCCATCAAGTAAATAATTATCTCTAAACTATATAAAAGTTTATCATTTAAAAATTTTTTTATATCTATATCATACTTCATTTATAATACCTAATTAATTCATAGAAATATGCTATTTTTGAATACTTTCTTGAAGGAATCTGATTATTAAAGAATTTGAGAGACAACATAAATTAACCCAAACTAAGTCAATTGTATATAGCATAACTTACTAAATCTTCTACATTATATTGAAGAAAAACTAAATCTTCCGGGAGAAATTGGGGGAAAAACAACAACTAAAACTAAGCATTCAAGATAGTTATTATTTTAGCATGAAAAATTAAAACTAAGAAAGTTTGGAATCTCTAAACCAAAACAACATTGTATCCTGTAGCTAATAAGCCAGGAGGACTCTGCCCCCCCCCCCCCCCCCCCCCCCCCCCTCCTTCCCCATGATTTGGGGGAGTGTTCTGTAGGTAGGGGGTGGAGCTCATAAATTTTGCATGGTAGTCTGCATATAATGCTATCATAGATGTTTAGTCAATTTAATTTATGTGTGTTCACTAGTCATTTAGCTATGGACTCACTTACTTAGATAAAGTGTTGTCTTGTCGATTGTGCACCAATGAACACTAAAGATTTTAGTCCAATTTAGCTATATCCTCCTTATTTATATAGTCCATAATACTTTAATTAATCATGTCTTGGCTGGAATATTCAACTCTTTGAACAGATAATTTAGTTAAATATTAATAAGAATATGCATTAAATAAAAACAAGATAACATAAAATAAAACCACAAATTTATATAAAGCTAACAACAATGAATATATTATGAAGTTCACAGAAAACAGTCTGCTATGAATATAAATCCTAAGGCAGTTGCTATTTATAGCTACCTTGATGCATGCTGTGCCAGGAACAATTCCAGTTGACCAATGAGAGTGAGGACTCAATAAATTATTCTTCAAATTTTCCCTATAATGCTCTAGTTCTCATAAACTCGACTGCATGCAATGTAATTCCCTCACTTCAACAAGTACATTTTCTCAAAATGGATTCTTTTCTGCATCATATAATGTCCAGTAAAAGCTATCAGGGATAGCTAATTGAACAAAAGTGTTGCTAGCAAATACACATGTTAGTCTTAGTTGTCTATTCAGTAGTTATCAATAGCTATGATCCGTTTCTAGATTTTCTTATTCTAATGGTAATTTCAGGTTTATTAATTTTATATGCGAGGTATTTTTAGCTATTAGTCAGAAACTAGAAACTGAATTAGTTAGCTTGACTAAAATAAGCCTAATTGTAGCTATAAGATGTAGTACATTAAGACAAAATTCAGGACACATTACTATAAGCTAGGTATTATTCTAAAGTTTGCAAGTGTTTTAGACCTTTTAGTTGCCAATAGCTAGTTATATTTCTTTTTTGTATTCTCATTCAAATAGGTGCATGTTTCCTTGACATGGTAGCTATTTATTAGGTTATATGATGAATAATAGCTCAGTAGAGCATCCCAACTGAGCACAATTTGAGACCAGGGCTTTCAATTCACTACATAATAAAAGTTGCTTGCTTGGACGTAAGCTAGTTGTGGTCGACTTGAGCACTTCTTATCACGGGGCGAAGCTTAAACTTTAGTCTGGCGTCGCCGACCCTTTTCCTTCTATTATTCAGCGAGCTAGCGAAGCGAGCGAAGCTGACTCTCAGTCGTGTTCAATTGAGATTTCAGAGATATGTATGCGTACGTCAAAAAATTTCGCCCGCGCTTCTAATTACGTTAGTTAGGTAAAGCGTTCACAGTTCCAGTATTTTTCAATTAACGAGCACGGAGAACTGCTGCACTGCCTTACGCAACTTTGTTTCAACCAAAAAGTTTATTGCTACTCTCTTCTTGAAACAATTGTTAAGTCTTTGTCAAGCTGCGCTTCTTTGCCACTGCTTTCAAAGTTTATTCAGGTAATTCTGTTATTGTTAACTCTTCATGCCTAATCATTGCTATTATTTAGCGATTTCCTTCACAAATCATCTTTACTATACTCATTGTATATTTACTCGCTCGCCATGCATTTGCGCTATTCGAGCGCACCACTAGTTATTATGCGTGCACGCATAATTCAGCGAGCGAGCGAAGCGAGCGAAGCTGACTATCAGTCTTGTTCAATTGAGATTTCAGATATAATTGGCGAGCGAGCGAAGCGAGCGAGACTGTATTAGGGGTGGATAATGCAAAATCGGGTATATGTTATATGTATATATGTATATATGTGACCGTCTATAGGAAAACCAGGCACAACGCGGCACCTTCGAATTTTTTTTTTTTGCACTTACGGAGTTGTCGGCGTCCAGATATTGAGCTCTCCAAGTTTTATCGCCGCAGCTTTAGTCGTTCCTGCTATAATAGACCTAACCGTTCCCTTCCGTAGGCTTGAAACAATACATTTTTAAGAAATCGATCGATCTTTTCTCGATATTACGCACGCCGCGTTGTGCCCGGTTTTCCCGTAGACGGTCACATATGTATGTATGTATGGATTGTACGTATGCCCTTTAAACGCGCGCGCAGGGAACTTTTTTCTTAAAAAACACGGCTTTTTAGGCTTGACCCCAGTTTATTCTGACACTACAGCATTAAGCAAGCCTTACTTTATACTTAAGCTCCAAAGAGTGAGAAAATTCCTTCGAAAATGCTTGCTTTTCAAGAAACAAAAAGTTGATTCGAACGGTTACTATGGCATTGAAGACCCTTTACCAGATTTAAATTCAAAACTTCGCCTTTTTTCCGGCTAAGTGCGGCTTGTTAGTTGTCAAGAGCCACCTGTAGTCAGTATTAAGAGAGCTAACACTACTTCTGAAAAGCGTATGTAAGCACATAAGTATTAATGCTAAGGAAACTACTACTACTCGAGGGATGCTGAGGTAAGTACGTAATTCCATATTTTGTTAGCTAAATAAGCAAAAATAACTCTGGCCTTTCTTTTTTATAGCTAAGAGCTTGTTGTCAACAGTGACTGGTAAATTCAAATAGTCAGAATGACTCAAATTTAGTACTACAAAATTACCACTGCTCAAGAAAATGAGGTAAGAAAGTAATTTTGTATTTGTGTGCTAAAATTGATTGTCTTTTGTTTTTGTAGGTGAGAGCTTGTTGTCAAGAATTCAAGGTAATTCAGATGGTCAAAGTAACTTCAATTTGATACTACAGCAGTTATCAATACTCAAGCATGAGGTAAGTAGTAATTCCATATTTGTTGGCTAAAATTACAAATAATAAAACTGGTTTATTTTTTATCGTAGCTGAGAGCTTGTTCAAGAGATACTGGTGACTGAGATTATCAGAATGGTTGATGTTTGATACTACTAAAGTTACCATTAATCAGGTAAGAGAGTGAGTTTGTATTTGTTTGCTGAAATCAAATGTCATAACTGCTATTATAGTGTTTGCATGAAGTAAGCTAAAAATAGTAACATTTTATGTTACCTAACTATCAGGCTCGCTCGCCATTTGTGCTCAAGCACACCACTAGTTGGCGAGCGAGCGTAGCGAGCGAGACACTTACAGGGGTAACACAA
>WLWD01000620.1_pt1 | contig 63987 bp, 62 predicted proteins | sample 6712731 | NCBI WGS metagenome assembly WLWD01 (sample SAMN12718690, study PRJNA576275) | sponge metagenome | isolation source: marine sponge | host: Mycale hentscheli | place: New Zealand: South Island, Marlborough, Capsize Point | collected 2014-11-01
GCCCAGCGACGTCATCTCCGCTGAAGCTGCTGACTGGAAGTTGCCACACCACACCTCTACTGGGAGTTGCCGTTTCCACGTCTCCAACACTGCGGAAGTGCCGGAAGCCGAACTTCTGCCACTCCTCCCAATCTGCCATATCTGCCACTCCTCCGAATCTGCCGCGTCTGCCGTTTGTCTACTTCTCGTCTACTTCTCACCTGAGACTTAACAAATTCTGCATCAAGCGAGTCTTCTAATTACGCCCGGACTTTAGCTGCTACTCCACCCTAAGGTTGCTGACAAGCTTCGATTAACACGTGCGAACTGCATCTCCATATTTGGTCATACACCAATTTACACTCGGATATTTAGTTTTTTCCAGCATCATGACTGACACAGAGAACGTAGTTGCCTCTTTGGAGTCCTTGCGCCACAAGCGTGCGTACCGACGTGGCCAGGTCACTAAGGTAAAAACCAAAACCAACCGCCTTCTGGAACAAGACCCTGAAGACATTGATCTGAGAATTGTGGAGAACCTCCTACTTGATCTGACAACCCACCTGAACATGCATAACGCCATCCAGACTGAGATGGTGGAACTATACAATGCCCATCCTGCTCATGCTGTGGACGAGGAGGAAGAATGCGACAGAATCGCTGACGCCCACCAAGCTGTAAAAAACCTGCTCCTTGACGTCCAACAAGCTGTTCCGCTCTGGGGAGAAGCTGCAATCCTCCTCAAGCAGATTGAGAGAAAGCTTGACACACCTCATGCCGACTCTCCAATGTTCCGCTCCTTAGTGGAAACCTTACACACAAGATTTACGTCTCTGTCTGGAGCTGCACAGAGATATTACCGTTCCCTACCACCTCTCAAGGAGAAGTGCGAATTGATTGAGCGGAGGCTGGACAACCTGATCCTGTTAGTTGAAGTTGGCTATAAGGACACTCCCACACCTGCTGCGCCCATGCCTACTGCTCCTTCCTTCCCCTCCCACCATCACTCTGCCCTACATCTTGAACTCCCTCAATTTGATGGCGACCCATTCAAATGGGCTAATTTCGCCACCATGTTCAAGGCAACCATTGCTTCGAGAGCCAAGGGTCACACAAATCTGGAGATCCGAGGTCATCTCATCAAGGCCGTCAAACATCCCACAGGCCAGAAACTGCTACAGAATCTGCCATCTGAAGACATGGACATGGACTCCATGTTAGCTCTCCTGGAGAGCAAGTTCGGGGCCCCCGATGTCCTGGGTCCTCTTATCATCTTGAAGATAAACGGTGTGAAACATTTCAGGCTAAGTCCATCTGACATTGATTGTGTGCATGACAATTACATATTACCCTTTCAAAGGTTTTGTGCATCTGCAGGTGATTCTCTCAGCACCTACCTGGCCATGGCTCTCACAGGGCTCATGGATGCGGAGTGTAAACGCGAGTGGCTGCGCCACAAGAAGCCAGACTCCAAGCCTGATATGGAAACCATCCTCAAATTCGTCAGGTACTGGCAAAAAGAGTTTGTAGCAGACGATGCCTCCATCTCGCCAGCTCCCACACCTTACCTGTCCAACACTCACAATCAAACTATGCCTCCGAGACCGACATCTTCTACCAACTTCAGAAACAAGACTCAATCTGCCAAGAATCTGTCCAATCACAGACGTGCTCCGCCACAATGCCATGCATGCGAAGACACCCATCAGCTGTCCAAATGCAACACCTTCCTCGCGTATGATGTTGATCGCAGGAACAAGCTCGTGAGAGACAAAAAACTTTGCCTGAACTGCTTCAGCGACTCTCACGGGTGCAAGACCTGTCCTAGCAAGTTTTCGTGCCGCACTTGCAACGGCAGGCATCACACCACCCTACATCGAGAGAGAGATACGACCACTCCTTCAGCCGCACCCACTACGGCAGCGGTGCTCACCACTGCGTCTGACGTCCCTCCATCTCGCCAAGTGAGATTCCTGTACTCAGCGCAAGTTGTGTTGCAGAACGGGGACAGGACTCTCAGAGCTAGAGCTCTGCTCGATAGTGGAGCAGCCATCCCCATGATAACAGAACATCTGGCGACTGAACTCAAACTTCACCGTGTACACGACCCCATCCCAGTGAATGGCATTACGGGAACAACACAGTGTAAGTTCGTGGTGAAATCTGACTTACTTTCTCTTGATTCCAGATACTGCTCCAAATCCATCACCTTCACTGTAATCCCATCTCTGGAGCCACTCCGCTCACCCAAGAACCAGGCCGAGATCCTATCGAGGCCCGAGCTGAGACACTTCTACCTGGCTGATGCTGACCTGGGTGGAAAGGTCGACCTGGTGCTTGGCGTCGAGCAGACGTCAGACCTGACTACGGGTAAACCCTTTCAGATAGGCAACCTTCGCGCTCTGCCCACACTCTTGGGACTTTGCCTGTCGGGGCCTCTGGAGTCATCTGATCTGCCATCTGTCATGACCGTCGCTCCTCCCACCAACCTAGCTGAAGACTTATCCACGCTCTGGCAATTGGATCAAGTCGACGAAACCTCCCCCCTCACTGATGCTGAGACATCCGCCGTGACGCAATTCCACAAGTCATGTAAGCGGGTGGAGGGGCGGTACTCTGTTTCCTTGCCAAGGGTAGCTGTTCAATCATCCTTAGGCAATAGTCGTAAGCAAGCCATGTCTAGACTGTATGCTAATGAAAGATCTCTCTCACAGAAAGAGAAGCTGACTGACTTTCACGATGTTCTAGACGAGTACTTTGTGTTAGATCATGCAGAACACGTTCCAGATGCTGAACTGAACAATCCCAACACCTACTATCTACCAGTCCATGCGGTAATCAAGGATAGCTCCACCACAACAAAGGTGAGAGCTGTGTTCGACGCCTCAGCTCGCTCCACTTCAGGTGTATCTCTCAACGACCAACTGTTACCTGGCCCCAGCTTGTATCCTCCCCTACCTGACGTCCTCACTCGCTTCAGATGCCACAATGTTGCAGTGACGGCAGACATCAGCAAGATGTTCAGGGAGATCTTGCTGAACCCTGAGGAGCGAGACTGGCATCGGTTCTTGGTCAGAACTAAGGATGGACTGATCAAGGATTCGAGAATGAAGAGGTTGACTTTCGGAGTCAAATCCTCCCCCTTCTTGGCTTCACAAGTGCTGCGTGAGCATGCCACTGCTCATCTGTCATCACACCCCATCGCTGCAAATACTGTGTTGAACGACTTCTACGTCGACGACGTCCTGACCGGAGCTCCCAACGTCGAGGACGCTCTACATCTTCAACAGCAACTCTATCAACTCCTTTATAGCGCAGGAATGAACCTCCGGAAGTGGAGAACGAATTCAGACCAACTGAGAAGCCTAATTCCATCTCACCTCTTAGAATCTGACACTTCTCTCAAAGACATCCAACCTTCTCCATCAGCTCAAAAAGCTCTGGGTGTCCACTGGGATACCCAAGCCGATACATTTCACGTCGCCGTGCCTGATGTGCATCCCGCTTCTCAGCCGGCTACTAAGAGAATGATAGCCGCCGGAACTGCCGGTGTGTTTGATGTACTCGGATTATTCTCACCTGTCATAATCTGCGCACGCATCCTCTTCCAAGATACCTGGAGGCTTGGTCTCACTTGGGACGAGGAAGTGCCAGAGGCTGTCAACACCAAGTGGCAGCAGTGGTTGTCTGACCTTCCTGTCATCCACAACCACCCAGTTCCCAGGAAGCTGTTTCCGCACTCATCTGCTCCGGATATCAAACTTCATGGTTTCTGTGATGCGTCCTCCGTTGCGTATGGAGCAGCCATCTACGCAAGGACCATCTCACCTGATCAATCTGTCCACACTGTCTTAGTCATCGCAAAAGCCAGAGTCCTTCCGACCAAGCCGATGACTATTCCCAAGGCAGAGCTCTCTGGAGCTCATCTGCTGGCTAAACTGCTATGCCACACCCTTCATCTGTTCGATCTCAACTCTGAAGATGCTGTTGCCTGGACCGACTCGCAAATCGTGCTCCACTGGCTCCCCAAACATCCTAGTCAACTGAACCGTTTCGTAGCCAATAGAGTATCTGCCATCAATGAATTGCTCCCGGCTACACCTTGGCGTCACGTTCCATCACTCCAGAATCCGGCCGACCTTGCCAGTCGTGGAGTTCGTGCGCATGAACTGTCTACATCCTCTCTCTGGTGGAATGGCCCATCCTGGCTCCGCCTATGTCCTGAACACTGGCCCCCCCCCTTCCAAACCAAACCCTCTATCCCAATCTATTCTGTTTCCCTCAAACCTTGCCTCACTCTCCCACCTGAACGTCTTTCCTTTCTCAAAACTCTCTGGTCTCTCAGCTCAAACTTTTTTTATCTGGTACGAGTTGTGTGTTTTCTCTACAGGTTCTTCAACAACTGCAAGCTGTCACGTGAACGACGAGTATCTAGACCTATCACATTTGATGAAGTGGTCGCCTGTAAACATAAACTGTATCAACTGTCTCAAGAAGAAACTGTACCTGAACTGTTTCCTGTCGCAAGAAAAAAATCTCACCTGCCCAATCATCACCGTATGTGCAAATTCCATCTTTGTTTATCTGCTCATGGTCACCTGCAGGTTCAAAGCCGTGTCAGGAACCCAGACTCTCCGAGAACACCTCTATTACTGACTGTGCTCAGCCTCAAGTCTGACCTCACCAAACTGCTGCTCTCATCCCTACACAAGGTCTATGGTCACGCTGGTGTCTCTGCCATGGCCTCCATACTGTCCTCCTCATTCTACATTTCTGGTCTGCGCAATCATCTCAAGTTTGTCAGCCGCTCCTGCACCGTGTGTCAGCGAGCATATGCCCACCCCATCTCTCACTCGATGGGCATGCTGCCATCATCACGGACTACACCTGCCCCACCCTTTGACAAAACTGGTGTCGATTTCGCCGGTCCCTTTATGTTGAAGAAAGGCCACACCCGCAAACCTGTGCTAGTCAAGACGTATGCTGTCGTATTTGTCTGCCTCACCACAAAGGCAGTACATCTTGACATCTGTTCTTCTCTATCAACCGAAGACTTCTTGGCCGTCCTCCAAAGATTCGTTGCCAGGCGTGGCTGTCCATCCCACATCATGTCTGACAATGGCACGAATTTCATAGGCGCCCGGGAGGAGATCCGGGAACTACAGAAGTTACACGGATCAAAAAAGCACGAACAATCCATCAACAACTTTGCCATCTCTCATTCAATCAACTGGACTCATATTCCTCCCAGAGCCCCGCACTTTGGCGGTCTATGGGAATCGGCGGTGAAAGCCATGAAAACCATCGCAAGGAAACTGACTGCTCCCCATCCAATGACCTGGGAGGAGACTTACACTCTCCTCACTGAGGCGGAAGCTATTTTGAATTCCCGCCCCATCCTGCCACTCACCTCTGATGATGCCGAAGACAACGCTTACCTGTCAGCTGGACACTTCCTCATCGGGAGACCTCTCCTAGCCATGCCTAATCATCTGCCCTCCACCGGAAAGACTTCCTTGCTCCGAAGGTGGAACTTAGTCTCCAGGCTCAAATCAGATCTGTGGAAAACCTGGCTTTCCACCTACTTAGCCACCTGTGCTCAACGAGCGAAATGGAGCAAGCCTGGTCATCGTCTCCAAGTAGGAGACATTGTGTTCGTCAGGGACGAATCCTTCCAGTCCAGAACCTGGCCATTAGCCATCATCACTCAGATCCATCCTGGTGACGATGGTGTCACTCGTGCGGTCACCATCAAGTGTCAAGGCAAATTCTATCGCCGCCCAACCTGTAAGCTGATTCTTGCTGTACCTGAAACTGATGTGAAAGACACTCTTTCACCTGCTTGCCCCCGGAGTATGTCTGGGACTCCATCTGACTCCCAGACAGAAAGTCATTAAGAAGGTGGCCACGCCTACTTCACACCTGAACTGAATCTGTTATTGTCACATTGTCACATTTGTTTATCTGTTGTAACCGCCCTTGTCAGTTTATTTCTGATCGTAGCTGTATTGTTTATCTGTTAAGTTTTATTTCCTGCCACCCTTTACCTGAATCTCCTCTTACGCGTGCGTAATGAGATTCATGGTAATTGCACACCCATCACAAACTGAACTCAGTCATGCCCTATATATATGTGCTTGTGTTTTGTATACTTGTTAACGCTCAAAAAAGCTCTATAACCAAAGTCTGATCTTGTTCGCTCTCCGCACATAACGGCATCAATTGCTGCGCAGGAGCTGTTATATCTACCCCATCAAATAATAATCAGTAGATAGTCTGTGCAAGAGAAGGAAAAGGCCAGTTGTTTTTTTTTTGTTGTTGTTTTCTTTAAATCTATTGTAATTGGGTAGATAGTCAGTCAGTTAGAGATGGGATGGCAATATATGTCAGTCAGAGATGGGATGGCAATATATGTCAGTCAGAGATGGGATGGCAATATATGTCAGTCAGAGATGGGATGGCAATATATCCCTATCACTCATTTCCTTCCATCCCATTCCCAAGGGAGAAAGAGAGATTGAGGAGGAAATTTTTTTTAAATAATTTAAAAAGAGCCTCATATTTTAGTATTTTTTAATGTATTTTATTATATATTTTTTTTGTACCTTTGATTAACAAATAAACTGTTCCAGAGAGGGAACTTTTTTTATAATTCATTGTGAATGGATAGATAGTCAGAGAGAGATGGATTGGCAATATATTCCTGTCACTCATTTAATCCCATCTCAAGGGAGAAAGAAAATAATTGAAAGAAATAATTGAAAATAATTGAAAATGAAGGGAAAGAGTGTCACTATAATTTAATTTTTTATGTTTAATTTAAATGTTTAATTTAAATACAATGGAATGATGTTTAATTTAAATACAATGGAATGATTTTTTTTATATTTAACATTAATTTTATGAACATTAATTTTATGTTTAATTTAAATGTTTAATTTAAATACAATGGAATGATGTTTAATTTAAATACAATGGAATGATTTTTTTTATATTTAACCTACTTTGCAGCCTTCCTGATGTGGTGACCATTCCTGTGCAATGATGGAATGGAAGGGTAGTCCCTCCTTCGCTGCAAGCTTAGCTCTATGGAACAGGGAGTGGCACAGGTTGCAGTACCACTGGGGAAACACGGCACAGTCTTCAGTAGAGACAATCATGACTCCAGCATAAGCTGCAATGTCATCAGCATGCTCTCTGCAAGAATAGACAGGTTGCTGTCTCCCCTTAGCCTTGTTAAGTCTGTTTCCACAGATCCTGCAATGCTTTTGCAGCTGTTGTTGGTGGAATTCCATGGAACTTGCCAATTTTATTTTTTCATTTTTGTGAACACAAAAATAAGTTGCATTTCCTAATGTTATTGATGGTTTATTTTGATGCATACACTACTATCTTAACTTAGTCTCAATGTCTGAAGCGCTTCCTGACAGTGAGTAAACAACCCACAAACAAGGCCTATCTAACCAGCTGAACTTCACGTGGTTTACCTATCTGGAAAAAGGTGAAGCGCACTGGCTTATTGTACCAATCCCAGTTGCGTGGTAGAATTGGAATGAACCTTTAAGGTCATTACTAATGGTACCTAGTGGCAGGAAGTACCTAGTGGCAGGAAGTATCTAACTTGGTTCCAGTATGAAATATGAAGCAAGGAAAACCAGGAATTTGTGCAACCAAATCCCAGGAGATCATGACTATATTAATGAGCATACCGGAAGTTTTCTACGCGGTAACAATTAACAGCCGTGGGGACACTATGGAATAAATCGGTTACAGGCGGATTGAAAGAAGTCTAAAAGGCTTAATGCAGGGCTCCTTAAGAAACTATGATGGCGAGAATTGCGTGAGTACGTGAATTATGTAGAATAGCAAGTGAATTAGTTAGCTACAGTTTTTTCCCGGCTGTTAGTGAAAGGCCCGCCAATAATTTCTTAGCAACTCTCCGTACACGAGTCCAACCGGCTAGTGTTTCTAGCCTCCTAGTGCGAGTTCTAGAGCACGCCAGAGCTTACAACTGCGTCATAAGCTAGAGCTAACTGGTGTCTATCCATTTCTGCCATAAAAATTTTTTGGAAAAAAATCGACCCATAAGGCTTTACCAGGTGATACTGAAAAAAATTGTTTGCCGCGTTTAGGCGGATTTTCCCAAATCCGGTCACAATTGGAACGATCATTTTACAAAACAACTAACGATCTGTGCAAAAAAAGTGTCCGTGATCATTTACCAGCAATGAAGTTTTTCTCCCACCTGCTCCTAATTGCAATATTTCTGCCAACTCCAATGACATAACTGTACAACACTCGTTCGACTATGCACAGCAAGTTCATTTCCCTTCTGATCCGTTGCAACCAGGACCCATTTTCTTTCTCACTCCGCGAAAATGTAGTATTTTTGGCGTACACTGTGAGGCTATACCAAGGCAGATAAATTTTTTCACTGATGAATCTGTAGATTGTGGGAAAGGTGCCAACACAGTAGTGAGTCAACTGCATTACTTCTTTGAGCATCATGGGTTTGGAGAGAAGGAAGTGTACCTTCACTGTGATAACTGTGTTGGCCAAAACAAGAATGCATGCATGCTACAGTATCTGACATGGAGGTGCTTGACAAATAAGCACGAAAAAATTACTCTCTCATTTTTAATAGTTGGCCATACTAAATTTGCTCCTGATTGGTGTTTCGGATTGCTTAAAAGAAAGTTTCAAAAAACGAAAGTGGGATGTTTAAAGGATATTGCACAAACCATCAATAATTTAGCAGTATGCAACATAGCGCAGATAGTGGGGACTGAAAATGGATCCGTTGTTGTTCCAGTTTATGACTGGACTAGCTTTCTGGCTCCTAAAATGAAGAAAATACCATCGATAAAAAAGTTGAGAGGAGGAGGATCGACGGAGGACATCGAAACTTGAAGACGACAGGGTACGTGAGAGACGGGAGTTGTTACAGGAAAAGCTAAAGGGGTTAGGAGTTTATAAGGAGGGAAGTGAGCTTGGAGCGTATTTGGGGAAATTCGAGAGGATAATGCGAGAGGGGAAAGTTAGTGAGAGTGACTGGGGAGAGAGGTTATACCCCAGGTTGCCTGAGACTTTGTGCATGAGAGTGGCACAGGCCAGGGATAGTGATGAAGAGTATGGGGAGATCAAGAGGATCCTATTGAAGGCTACGGGGGAAACGGCAGGTCCAGCGGAGCGTGCCGAGGTTACCGGCGGTAAAAGGGGGGAGTGGTCATACAAGGGGGGGAACCGCGCATGCGGGTAGTTAGAATATAAGGGGGACCTCGTGTAAGGGGCATCATTAGGAAACAGAGTGAGACGAACATGGAAGGCGCTGTACAACCTGGGAGAGAATCTGTTGGCGAGCACAGCGCCAGGGACGAAACTTCAGTGGCTCCTAAGAGAAGGAGAGTGGAGCGTGAGGAGGTTGTAGTGAACAAGGGCGGTGCAGATAATACACTCGATCAGGAGAAGCAGCTGCAGTTGCAACAGCAAGCGATCATGACCCTGTCAGCGAGATTGGCAGAAATTGAAAAGAGGACTGGCAGTGCCGCATCAGAGGAAGCACCTGCTAATGGTACGGTGAAATTTAAGGTTAGGGGTGGAGATAAGTGGGTCAGATCCCCGATAAAGTGGGCGTGGAGATAAAGGGGGGTGAGGGAAAACAGTGTCACAGTTAGTCAGGGACGTGGTAGCATACTGGAAGGCTGGTACAAACGTTCCTGACACTCACCTCCGCACATAGTGCGTGACAAACTGAGCTCAGGGGGCTTTGTAAGGGCGTCCAGTGGGCGAGCAGTGAATGTAAAAAAAAAAAAAAAAAAAAAAAAGGGGCAGGCAGCTATGAGTGGACTGGGGATGAGAATTGGGCAGCTGTGGTGACCTTGGTAGTAAGAACTGTACAGGGTGACTAATTGGGGACTAAATCGGGGGATGGAAAGGGAGGGGAGAAGGGGAATAGCACAAGTCTGTGCAAAGATATAGGAAAAGAGGATGGGTGAAAGTAGCACAAGAAAGATTGTGTAGGGGCGATGGAAGGCAGCATGAACACTAGGGGAGGGAGTAGGAAAAGGCACGGAAAACGTGCAAAGAGAGAGACAAAGGAAGATGGAGAAAGAGGCATGAATAGAGCATGTAGGCTCGATCAGAGGGTTGGGTAGATAGGATATGGGGGGAGGGAGTGGGGGAAGGCACGAAAGGCGTGCAAGGAGTGGATTGAGAAGGAGGCATGTGAATAGCATGTAGCTCAATCCGAGGAAAAAGGCACGAAAAGGCGTGCTAGCTGAGAGACACAAAAAGAATCGAGAAAAGAGGCATGGAAAAGGTCATGCGGGCTCGATTGGGTGTCGAAGAGAAAGGGGGCCGTGGAGGACACGGAAAGAAAAAAAAAAAAAAAAAAAAAGAGTGAGAAAGACACTGGAGGGATCGAGGGGCAGCATGTAAAGTACATGTCTGTACATACCTGTCGATCTGTGTCTGTAGATGAGATCGCCAAGTTGGCGGAAAAGGCCAAAGAAGGCGGGGCCAAGACTATGGAGGAGTGTGAGAGTGAGCAGCCAGGCCCACTTCTCCAAAAGTTCCTCGACAGTGTGAAGGGTTCAGTGGCAGGGAAGAAGGAAGGGAAAAAAGCACCAAAAGTGGTGCATGTAGTGAGTAACCTACCTCCACTGCCAGGCAAGATAGTGGAGTTGATCCAGGAAGGGTCCTTCGTGGATTTTGCCTGGTTCCCTGTCTTGGAAGAGGGACCAAGTGACGGAGAATGGAAGCCATGGCAAAATGACACCATGGAAGGAGGGCAGGCTAACCCGAACCATAAGAAGAAGGGGTGGAAGGAGGTGCCCGACCTATCATGGTGGAGCACATGTTTTTCCCTCTTCCAGGTGGCCTGGGCGAGAGAGAAGCCAGAGATGTGGGAGCCGTTAACGGCCTACCGGGAGATAATTTTTAAATTGGCTAGACGCCATCATTGGGCTCATGTGGTCAAATATGATAGAAGGTTCCGCCAGGAGGCGGCAGGAAAGACGGCAAAATGGGATGAAGAGCGAGTGACCTTGTTGTTTGACATTATATATAACTCACCAAACATAAAAAGTGAAGGAAAGCTGGCGAGTGGCGGAGGAGGGCCATCCCAGAGAAAAGGAGACCAGAAGAGAAAGGCAGCCTGTTTCAGGTTTAATCGAGCCAATGGATCGTGCATGTTTGGCGCACAGTGCAGATTTGCACACATATGTTCCAGCTGTGGAGCTGATCATCCAGTGTCGCAGTGCAGGACGGGAGAAAGGAGTTCGACTTGAGTCAAACTTAATCTGATCGAAATGGCACGGATCATCTGTCATGGTCACTTGGTCACATTGCAAACGAATAAAAAAAAAAAAAGATTATATATATATATATACACAGGTTTACATGGGTGTCATCGGTTAGGAAATAAGGGAGGGGTAGGGGTTAGCATAGGAGACCTGGGACATCTAGTTCTTAGGGCGGTTGGCCAGATGGGTAGGCATTAGCAGGCAGGGGAGAATGAGAGCTGGGGTAGCGGGAGGCGGAAAGTTAATTAGGCGTGGCTGGAATAGGGCGTAAATACTCGGGCCTTAGGGAACTCACACACTAGAACATAGGGGCAAAGGGGGAAGGAGGGTGGACGCACGAGGGCAGACACACAGGTATTGGGGGTGAAACATGAGGCAAAAGCTGAAAAGAAAATATGTGGTGTGCTTTTGTAGAGTACCGTTTCACAAAACAGTTGGTGGAACTGGAAAGAGTGTCCGAAGGACCAAGGAGTAGAGTGGTCCCTGGAGCGGACAAAGTGGTCACGCCTCTGAAGTGGCATGAGTGGGAAATGGAACTGAGAGGCCACCCGGACAAGGAGTGGGTAGAGTTCCTAATTAGAGGAATTCGTGAAGGCTTTCGCCTGGGTCACGACCAAAGTAGTGTGGTACTGAGACAGCGAAAGGGGGCAATGTACGAGGCCTCCCAGCATAGGGAGGTGATCAGCAACTACCTTGAGGCGGAGGAACGAGCTAACAGGGTGTGGAGAGTGAGCAAAAGCTCAAAAGAGGACATCCAGTGTTCACCGTTCGGAGTCATCCCTAAGAAAGGGAAGCCGGGAAAGTGGCGGCTAATAGTGAATCTGTCGTCACCCGATGGGGGTAGTGTAAATGATGGAATAGCCAGAGAACTGGCAAGTGTGGCATACACGTCGGTGGACGATGTGGTGGAAAGGGTGCTGGCATTGGGTGAAGGAGCCGAAATAGCGAAAGCCGATGTGAAAACGGCTTACAGGAACGTGCCAGTGCACCCTAGAGACAGATGGTTGCTAGGGATGGAATGGGAAGGGGAGACACTCATAGACGGAGCACTTCCCTTTGGACTAAGATCGGCACCGCTGATATTCACGGCGCTAGGGGACGCGATTCAGTGGATCGCGACTGAGAAAGGGGCCACATGGTTACGTCACTACGTGGACGACTTTGTGGCGGTAGGAAAGAAGGACACAGGAGAATGTGCAAAGGCTATGAAGGTGTTCAAGGAGACGTGCCAGCAATTGGGCGTGCCATTGGATGAAAGCAAAGAGGAGGGACCTAGTGAGGTAATAACCTTTTTAGGAATAGAGATTGATACGGCAAAGATGGAGGTGAGGCTGCCGCAAAACAAGCTGGATGAATTGCGCAGCATCCTAAAGAAATGGAAGGGCATGAAGAGTTGCAGGAGGAGAGACCTGGAGTCTATTGTAGGGTCCCTCAACCACGCATGCAAGGCCGTGAGAGCCGGTAGGGCTTTTAAAAGGCGATTGCAGAATCTGATGACATCAGTGGATAGAGACGACAGGAGAGTGAGACTAAATGTGGAAGCCAGGGCAGACCTGGATTGGTGGTACCAGTTTGGGATAAACTGGAATGGTACGTCTCTCATGAAATCTATTGCTGCACGGGAAGTGCCCCAAGAAGTGATGTTGTCAGATGCATCTGGGACGTGGGGATGCGGAGCAACATGGAATGAGAAGTGGTTCCAACTGAGATGGAGCGAGTTAGAGACCGTCAGAGAATGGAATATCATGCCCAAGGAAATGCTGCCCATAGTAGTGGCGGCAGTGGTGTGGGGAAGATATTGGAAAGACAGGACAGTCAAAGCCAGGTGTGATAACATGGCTGTAGTAGCGACCATCAGGTCAGGGTCATGCAAAGAGAAAAGAGCCATGCACCTGATGAGATGTTTGGCCTTCGTAGAGGCAACGGTACCGGTGAACGTGGTGGCAGAACACATCAGAGGGGTCGATAATGTTGTGGCGGATGCTTTGTCGAGGGACAACCTTCAGCTGGCTCGCTCCACCATGCAGGTATCGGCAGCAGAGACCGAGAAAGTGCCACACGGCCTGATGGAACTGTTAACAGAGACCACCCTCTCCTGGTCAGAGCAGGAGTGGACGAGACTGCGAGGTTTCTGTTTGACCAAGGACTAGCCGAGACCACAAGGAAGAGGTACGACGCGGTGTGGAAAAGGTACTCCGAGTGGTGCACAGGATTGATGGAGGCGCCCTTGCCAGTGACAGAAGCAAAGGCCACAGGCTATGTGGTGACTCTCGCTTGCGAGGGATTGCAAGCTGGGTCCATCACGCACCACTTGGCTGGGTTGAGGCAAGGGCAAGTGAAGGCAGGTCTGCCGGCCCCGATGTGGAAAGACATGGCGAAGTTAGAGCAGATCAGAAAAGGAATCGCCAGAAATTCTGCAATTAACGGCAAAGAAGCATTGCAGAGAGATCCGGTGAAATGGCACCACATGCAAGCCATGCAAGTGGCCTGGGAGAAGGCAGGTGACAAAGGGGTCATGTTGTGGGCAGCCGCCTGCGTATGCTTCTTCGGATGTTTGAGGGCCGGAGAAGCACTAGCCCCGGAGTAAGGGGAGTTTGACCCGAAGGCCCACCTGGGATGGGACGATGTAGAGTTGGAGGACAGTAAGTCTCCAAGCAAGATTAGAGTGAGGATCAAGGAGTCGAAAACAGATAGACTGAGAAAGGGAGCCTTCGTAACGCTGGGGAGAGGTGAGGGACGGATTTGTCCAGTCAAGGCATTACTGAACTTTATGGTGATCAGGAAGGCAGGCCCTGGTCCATTTTTCGTGGATGCAAGGAACAGGGGCTTGACTAGAAAAGTGTTCGTGGAGGAAGTTAAGAAAGCGCTGGTGTCGGAAGGAATGTCCGATAAAGGCATTTCTGGACACAGCTTTAGAATTGGAGCGGCCACGACAGCGGCCTTGAACGAGGCATCAGACGAGGAAGTCAATGCTCTTGGTAGATGGAGGAGTAGGGAGTACAAAGGGTACATTAGAGCAGAGAGCGAGATGCAGGCGGCCTCTGCTAAGAAACTGACTGGCACTCAGAAGAGGCCCGGAGAAAAAAGGAACAGCCACCAGTCATAATGAGGGGGGCATCATGACATCACAGGGAGGCTTAGTCATCTCTATTTTATGGTTACGTGCATTGAAATGATATTTATGTATATAGTAGTACATACATAACATACAGTAAGTGGGGGGGTGGACACAAGCTACCTAAGTAATGGAGTGGGGATGTGTGGTGTCGGAGCAGTCGGGGCTCTCCGAGTGGCCAAGGTTGGGGCGTTAGTGGGACAAAAGCAGCTGCATGGCTAAGCAAGTGCAGCTGCGAGGCGGCGATCTGATCTATGGCACTTGCGCCTCGATCGCCTTGACCCAACGTGGCCATGATCGGAGGCGTGCCCGTGGGAATAAACGCACGGGCGCAAGTTCGACTGCAAGCCTCCGGCACACACATCGTATGGTATGAGGATAGTATAATGTATATGGATGTTATAGAGCTGATCCCGAACCCCTCAGCAGGTAACGGCAGGTCCAGCGGAGCGTGCCGAGGTTACCGGCGGTAAAAGGGGGGAGTGGTCATACAAGGGGGGGAACCGCGCATGCGGGTAGTTAGAATATAAGGGGGACCTCGTGTGAGGGGCATCATTAGGAAACAGAGTGAGACGAACATGGAAGGCGCTGTACAACCTGGGAGAGAATCTGTTGGTGAGCACAGCGCCAGGGACGAAACTCCCACCCACCCCAGCCCAGAAACGAAGTGAAGGGAGCGACTGGGGAGGTAAAGTTGATTTCTCCGGTAGTCCAGCTGGTGGACTCCATGACGGGCTGCAGTCGGAAGGTGTTACGCTTGGGACAAAAGCAGCTGCATGGCTAAGCAAGTGCAGCTGCGAGGCGGCGATCTGATCTACGGCACTTGCGCCTCGATCGCCTTGACCCAACGTGGCCATGATCGGAGGCGTGCCCGTGGGAATAAACGCACGGGCGTAAGTTCGACTGCAAGCCTCCGGCACACACATCGTATGGTATGAGGATAGTATAATGTATATGGATGTTATAGAGCTGATCCCGAACCCCTCAGCAGGTAACAGCTATTACCTACGGAAACCAGCTGTTGGAAGCCAATGGGGAATTGTTTAAGGGCATGACTGCCGGGGGAATAGCGGATTGGCTATTGAGAGTAACAAAGGGAATGTGTCAGGGTTGTAAGAGTATAGAGGAATGTATGTTGGCCATGGCGTTGGCCGTATTACGGAGAAGCCTGCCACAGGGTGGGAAGGCGTTTTTAGAGATGAGAAAGATTAGCGAGTGGGGGGAATTGAGAGAGGCTCTCGAGGACTGGATGTCCGGGAGACAGAGAGGGAACTTTTATAAACCTCTGGGCAGTGGTCCCAGTGAGGCGAGCAGAGGATACAGGGGAATTGTGGATAAGGAGAGTTGGTATGGGTGAGGAGTTAAGACCCAGAGTGGTATTTCAGGAGATAAAGTGGGGAGTTCATATGGGGGGATAACATGTTGTAGTTGTGGCGAGAAGGGCCATAGATCGAGTGAGTGTAGGAGGGAGAAACAGGGCAGTAGTTACCTTTCGAGGACACCTACCTGCTACAACTGCGGGAAGGTCGGTCACAAAAGCCCAGAGTGTACAGCTAGGAAGGGGACAGTCACCGTTAAGAAGGAGACTAACCCGACTAAAATGTCCATGCTTAGGCAAGTCAAGTCAGGACAGACTGGAAACGTGGCCTATGGGCTGGTGAACGGGGTGAGGACCGAGGTTCTTATAGATTCTGGCGCTGAGTTGGGGTCTGTACCCAAGGCACTAGTTCCAGAGGGGGTCGTGTTGTGTAACGATGTGTATGTCAGGGGATACGGTGGTTTGGAGAAAAGATACAAGAGCTGCATGAGTGAGCTAGTTGTAGGAGGTCACAGGAAGGTGACTAGAACTACTATAGACGAGAGTGAGTCGTCGGGGGCTGCGTGCTTGGTGCCGGTCTCTCTGGTGGATGACCAGGAGGCAGCAGCGTATAGGGAAGCGATAAGAGAGTATATGTCTGAGGACAAAGTGGGAGTGAATGTATTGACCAGGAGTATGGCCAAGAGGGAGAAAGAGTTAGATGAGAACGAAAAGGGGGTTGAAGAGATAGTGGTGTGGGACACTGTGAGTCCTGAAGGTGAGGGTACGCCTGAACCTGTGGAGGGAGCAAGTAGCCAGTCTGATCCCTTAATTATGCCCGAAGTCGAGAGTAGGGTGGGAGAAGACCAAGGGGTGGAAGAAGCGGAGAGTACGCTCGAAGCTGAGCAGCCCCAGGCGAAAGCAATCAGTGAGACTGAGGAAGGGAATGCGGTTCCTTTAAGTGAATTGTCATTGGGGGGAGATTCTGAGAAGGAGTTGAGCAGGATAGCAGGGGAAATAGGACCTGTGAGAGAAGGTCGAGAGAAAGAAGATTTCGTGAAGGAGTTGCAAGAGGATAGTAGTTTGAAGGAGTGGAAGGAGTTAGCAGAGAGAAAGGAGACAGGGTTTAGATGAAAAGAGAGTATGTTAGTGAGGGGAATGTATGTGACGTGGGATGAGTATCGAGACGTGATTGTGTTACCTAAGAGCTATAGGGAGAAGGTTAAAGTTTTGGGACACGATAGGAATGGGCACTTGAGTGCAGATAAGGTAGCCAAGATGGTGAGCAGGTACTTCATTTGGCCGGGAATGGCGAGAGAAATAATAGAGTATTGTAGGAGTTGCACAGTATGTCAAGTGAAAAGCAAGTACAAGCCCAGGAGAGCACCCGCAGTGGAAAGACCAATATTGGCAGAACCCTTTGAGAGTGTGGCTATCGATTTAGTTGGGCCACTGCCTAAGGGGAAGGGGGGAAACAGATATATCCTCACATATGTCTGCCTGGCAACTAGATGGCCAGAAGCCGTGCCACTGCGTAGCATCACAGCTAAGTCCGTGATGGATGGACTGTGGTCCATCTTCTCCAGAACGTCGATACCGGAGAAGATACTAACTGACCAGGGAAGCCAGTTCATGGGGAGAGTGATGGGCCAGTTATGCAAGCAGTTAGGGATTGAGAAGGTCAGGACGTCTCCCTACCACCCGGAGACGAACGGGGCGGTAGAGCGACTACACGGTACTATGAAGGGCATTTTTGGCAAGAGCATAGATGACGGTTTAGATTGGGTTGGCCAGTTATGTTTTGTGTTGTTCGTACTAAGGCAGATGCCTCATGCGGACTCAGGGTATAGCCCCTTTGATATGGTTTATGGGTTCCGGGTTAGGACGCCTTTGGACGCCCTATACCACGGGTTATATGAGGTGGAAGCTGAGAGATTGAATGTATGTGAGTGGGTGACTAAGATGGCAGAGAGGTTGGAGAATATAAGAGACAGTGCAGCCCTGAGAATGGCTAAGGGGAAGGAGAGTAGGTTACAGTACTTGAACAAGGGAACGAAGTTGAGGGAGTTTAAGGAGGGAGATTTAGTCTTATACAGGGTACCAGGGATGACCTGTAAGCTGTCGGATTCCTGGCAGGGTCCATACAAGGTTGTGAAGAGAGTGGGACATGTGAACTATAGGATTGGAAGGGTTGGTAATGAGAAGCACTCTAAGGTAGTGCATGTTAACTGTATTAAGGAGTATAAGGAGAGAGCATTGATAGGGAGGTTGGATATAGTGGTAGAAGAACAGGGGGATGAGAGTAGTAAGTTGAGAGGTGAATGTGAATGGTACAATGAGAGTGAGTTACAGGGTTTACTGGGGACGTATGACGACGTCTTCTCAGACAGCCCTGGAAGTACCGATCGAGTGAAGATGACGATCGAGACTGGTGACAGTGAACCAATTCGGCAGACGCCGTATTCGGTCCCTTTAGGGATCAGGGAGAAGGTGAAGAAGGAACTAGAGAGTTTGGAGGAACAGGGAGTTATTGAGAGGTGCAGGAGCAACTGGGCATCTCCGTTGGTGCCAGTGAGGAAGCCGGACGGGAACATCAGGCTTTGCATTGACTACCGTCGTCTTAACGACGTAACGACGAAAGAGCCGTACTACATTCCATCATTCGACGAGATGGTCGAGAAAGTAGGAGAAGGAAGGGTTATGTCCAAGATCGCCTAGCAAAGGGTTTCCATCAAGTTCTGGTGGATGAGAAAGACAGGGACAAGACGTGCTTCATTTGCCCTTTCGGGAAGTTCAGATTCCGTCGTATGCCGTTCGGGTTGACGAACGCTCCCTCTGTGTTTCAGCGGTTAATGGAGGAGGTTTTGGTAGATTGTAGAGATTGTGCGAATGTATATATAGACGACATTTTGGTTGTGTCAGGAGACTGGAGGAGTCATTTAGGACATCTGGAAAGAGTATTAGAGGCCTTGAGGAAGAATGGCCTGACCTGCAAGAGGTCTAAATGTAGTTTCGGGAGAAGAACACTGGAGTTCTTGGGGCACCAGTTAGGTGGTGGCTCTATAGACCCTTTGCAGTTACGTAATTATTAATTACATAATCTTGCGGGCGGCCATTTTGGTGCACAACCAGCGCGTGGCTAAAACCCGCATCAGCTGTTGAGTGGGCTAAAATGGAACCGCCAGCCAAAAGGAAGTGTTTATTGCCGGGGTATTTCTTCTCTCTGCAGGACAAGGAAGGAAGGAAGCGTTACATGGAGAAGTTAATGGCCATTGGGGGTGTAGATCCTTATGAAATACCAAGGAATGAGTGGCAAGATGATGTAGATTTGTGGCCTGGTATAACTTACATCAACCTGGGGATGTATTTACTCCTGACACCTAGTCCATACACTGGAGAAGATCTTATGAACTATAAGAGTTTAGATTGCTACAAAAATTTTGTGTCTGGATGGGTCAGAGAAGTGTTGGTGAAAGTTTTTTCAGATGTGAGAGCTGTTATTGGTAAGGTAAGAAATTAACATAATTAGTGCTTCACATTCTTTAGCTTGGTTTAAAATTGGATAGGTAAATCACTCAATGAGCTTAAATAAGAAGCCTCTTACTCCCTGGATCATTGCTGAAAATAATGGGAAAGTTATTTCTGCTCACTGTGACTGCATGGCAGGCCTAGGGGAATCCTGCTCTCATGTGGCTTCTCTGCTGTGGGCAATTGAGTCAGGAGTCAGAATCCGAGATTCCATGACAGTAACCCAAAAAAAGGCTTACTGGGTTATTCCCAATGGAGTGAAAGAGGTCCCGTATGCTCGAGTAAGAAATATTGAATTAACTGGAAAGAAGAAGTGTTGGACAGCCGTTGAAAAAGGTGATTTTACAGTAAATTCAGGATCTTCACGTTCTTCTACACCAAAAACATCTAAATCACGTTCTTCAACTCCAAGAGCATCTAAATCACCTTCTTCAACTCCAAGAGCATCTAAATCACCTTCTCCTATGATCAAAAGAGCAGATATTACCAGAACGAAGAATTTCTTGGCATCTTTAGCTAGTTGCTCATCTAAGCCAGCCATTCTCTCATTAGTAGAGCCCCATTCACCCCAATATATTCCTAAAGCTGCTGATGGTAGTCTTCCACTGTGTTTAACTACACTATATAAAGCTTCTTACTTAAGTAAAAAATGTTCAGAATTGCTGACTATTAGTAAAGAAGTAAAAATTGAAGTGACAAAAGATGAAGTTGATAAAGCTGAAATTGTTACTCGCTCCCAAGTTCAATCACGATTGTGGCAAAAAATGCGTGCAGGTAGAATTACTGCTTCACGCTTTAAAGCTGTATGCCACACTGATCCGTCAAATCCCTCCAAAAGTTTGATTATGAGTATTTGCCATCCTGAATTATCTAGGTTTAAAACTGCAGCAACTCAGTACGAGTGTGAGCATGAAGCAACTGCTAAAAAAAAATACATCATTAGTCAAGCCATGTCCCATCATAAATTTGAAGTGAAGCCATCAGGATTTTGCATTAGCACAGATTACTCTTTCATTGGTGCTTCTCCGGATGGCTCAGTTAACTGTTCTTGCTGTGGTGATGGTATCTGTGAAATTAAGGTAATAAATATATAAGCATGCACAGCTAGCCATTTCAATAAACTATGTAACTCACCAATAAATGTATAATACAGTGTCCCTATTGTCATCGGGAAGATCAGATTGTACATGCTGTGAAAGATACTTCATTTTGCTTGAAAGAAGATAGTGGCAAATTTCTGTTGAAGCATGATCATGCCTACTATTACCAGGTCTGTTCTTATAATGCAGAAATGTTATAAAAATTGATTTAACACCCTTATTTTCTGTATTAAGGTTCAGTGCCAGCTATTCTGCACACAGAAGAGGTACTGTGACTTTATAGTGTGGATGGAAAATGACATGAATGTTGAAAGAATTTATCGAGATGAAGACTTTTGGGAAGTTAATGTTGTTAAAGCTAAAGCTTTTTTTGAGCGAGCAATTCTACCAGAATTGATAGGAAAATTTTATTCTCGTATTAACACACAAGAAGAGAATCAGACATGCAGCTCATTGGTAGGCCCACAAAATTTTGTAGTATTAAATATTCATGAAAACTCTGAAGAAGCATTAGATATTTCAGAGTACCCTACTGAAATATTAGATGTCTCTGAAACCCAGGTAATGGAGTGCAAATATGTCATATTGAGTAGATTTTAACGAAATATATTTATTTATACATACTTTAGGAACCGACATACTGCTATTGCCATGGGCCAGAAGAGGGTGAAATGGTGGGATGCGATAATCCAAGCTGCAGCTATCAGTGGTTTCACCTCATTTGTTTGAACATGGATTCTCCACCTAAAACTAAGTTCTGGTACTGTCCAGATTGTCAAAAACTGCCCAAATTTCAAAGAAAACAAAAAATAAAAAAGAAGTGTATGCAGACATAACACACTGTATCTGTTTCTCATGTAGTTTTCTTTACTGTAAAATGTTTTTAATATTAATGCAACTATCAAAAATGAATCAATCAAAAGGAACAACTGAATCACATAAATTTATCAGTCCACATGACACACACACAATTTTGTCAAGAGTTGTTACTGCATCATTTTGAGTGAGAAAATCTATTGGCTGTGTTGCACTCAAAAAGGAATACTTCTTTCTAAGTTGCCAATGACTCTTTCCACATGAATGCGAACATTAGCTATACTCCTCGTTTGCTCCACATCAATCGCACTAAGTTGGTTTTTTCCTTTTGTAAAAGCTGGAATCTTCAACTGCGAACTATATGAGCCAACAGAATCATGTATGTCAAAACCACGATCTGCCAAGATGGTATCACGAGGAATTAAATTTTGTAGAAAATTACTGTGCTCTGTAATATATTTGTCACTGGTCCTCCCACCCCAGCCATAGCTAACAGATCCTTGTGGAGTTATTCCAATTAAATATTTCACAGTATTATGGTGTTTGTAAGCTGAGTATGTTTGTGCTCTGGCAAGTAAATTGGTAGCTTTTCCAATAAAAATCTCAAAGCAGTCTATAATGACCACACAGCTTGGGCAGTACTGCCTAAAATCCATAGGCATAGTTTTTCTCAGAGTATCTCTATCTGGCCACAATATCAATGGCTTTAATTCTGCATACAATATGTCAAGAACAAAGTGAAAATTACGACTAATTGTAGAACAGTGTACCTTGAACCTATACGCAAGATCCTGGCAAGCAAGATTAAGCCGCAATCGCATAAGAACAACAAGTAATTGCTGAAAAGGGTTTAAAGCAGATCGCTTCATCAAGGAAGGCTGTATATGTTTAAATAAAGTACATAGTATCTCCCAGTTAGAAAGACCAGTATAGTATAGGACCTTATCGTCATTCTGCACAAAACTTCTTTCATCCAAAACCATAGTTTCAACTTCTTCTTTTAGTCTTTTCACCTCTTTTTGTGATTCACATAATGTTGCACTCACCATCTCCAGCTCTGTCTGCAAACCTTTAATTTTGTCTTCCAAAAATGGTTCCAGCTCACAGCCGACTGCGACTGGACTCTCAAAATTAAAAATGGTTTGAGTAGCTTTATCACAAACACCATCAGGACTTGCTTTTTCTACTACATCATGAGCATCTGCAGTCAACATCTTCTTGGAACTTCGCTTAACAACTGTGGTAGCTGACCTCTTTTTAGAATTTCTTCCAGCAATCCTGGCAGAACGCTCCTGGCTAAAACTGCACAAAGATTTCTCCAACTGATGAGAAGTGTACCCTAGCTTTAATGATGGTGCCCAGTCTACACTGTCTTGTTCATAGAGCTGGGCAGGTTCTCCAGATACAAAGTGTTCTGAGCAAACGCGGACATTCGTATACCTACTAGGTTCAAGGTCTTGCCTTTTGATCCGTGCCAACCAGAGATTCTGTCTTTGCTTGCTGATGGATGAAGTAACTTCACCCTGGGTAGTAATAACAGTAGGAAGTCTGAAGAACCGCTTCTTGTCCCTGTCACTCCTGTTTCCACAACCCACAATAGCGCATATAACCATTGTTTTTCTTTTGCCTGTGCACCAAAATGGCCGACGGAAGCTACGTGACGTAATTGCCACACCTACTGCAAACGGTCTATAAGTGTGCCGGCGGCAAGGGTTGAAGCAATTCGGAATCACCCTCTGCCTAAGACAAGGAGACAGCTGAGAGCTTTCCTTGGGTTGGTGGGTTTTTATCGGAGGTTCATCGCGGGATTTCATCGATGGTCCTCTGTCCTCACGCCTCACACGTCCAAGACAAAGTCCGGGGTGGTGAGTTGGTCGAGTCCAATGTTGGACGCCTTTCATTCTTTATGTAATCAGTTGTCTGTGTCTGTACGTTTATGTGTTCCGTGTGTGAATGATACATTTGTGTTAGAAAGCGACGCGAGCTCGACAGGAGTCGGAGCCGTCCTCTCGGTGATTCGGAGTGGCAAGAGATTGCCAGTAGCCTTCTTCTCGAAACAGTTACGTGGAGCGCAGGAGAATTACAGTGCTCAGGAGCTAGAGGGCTTGGGGATTTATGAGGCTATTCGACATTTTGCTTATTATCTGTATGGACGCAGATTTACTGTGGTAACGGACCACAAGGGTCTTGTAAACATGAGCAAGAAAACAGAAGGATTTACGGGTGGAGTTTGAAACTTTCTATGTATGATTTCGATGTTATTTACCAGGCAGGTGAGGAGAATATAGTTGCGGACGACTTAAGCAGGTGTCACGGGGAGGTCGAGAGCAGTGACCGTGTCACCCAGCTATCGAGGGAGGGGGGAGATGTGGGCATACAAGAGCTGCCCACATTCAACAGGATGCAAGGAGAAGACAGGATGCAAGGAGAAGACAGGATGCAAGGAGAAGACAGAATGTAGGAGAAGGCAGAGTGCAAGGAGAACAGACTTACGTTTAGTATATTTTATGTTTCATGTCATTTACGTTTGGGAGTGTATCATTTAGAACATTAATGTTTAGTGCGCAGGTCACTTGTAGATTTAGTCACACGATTGCTGTATCATTCTTATTGGTCAGTGGCTAGTGGACCCATGTTCATAAGTCCCTACGCCACGTGTTGTAATTTAGTCCAGCATTTGTAACAATTTCGTTTGAGCAAAAGAGATAACTCTCGCGCTGAACTCTGGTGGCAGCGATATCTTGCTGCCCACCAGACTGTGGCACTCGCGCTATACGTAGGACGAGCGGAGCAATCCCTAAGGCCCCACACAATATACAAATTAATTTTTTTAAATTTATTAAAGTTCACAGAATCTCAATTGTGTACAATACATATTAATTTTTTTTAATTTATTAAAGTTCACAGAATCTCAATTGTGTCGCACCTGAGAATGTCATACTCACTTCGCTCACTCACCAATAAAAAAACATCCTACCATAATACCATACAAAAATATAATATGGGTATAATTCACCGTAAGTCGTAGTAAGTATGAAGTGTGTGATAATACATAATCTTCCACTGGTTTGGTCCTACATACAAGACAAAATAACTTGTCACAATAGCCATACTTCCTATTCTACTCTTACTTGCTACTATGAAGTAGCACAATCATATGACTTGACTTCTTCTGATAGCCACATCTGAACAATGGCCCAATTATCACATTCACCCTCTGGAAGCAGCTCATTTAATGTCTCCTCTGAAATTTGTGAAACTTTTTTCGCTCTTTCCCATCGTATAAGCATTAGATTAGCTGTATAAAAATTTTTTTTTGATGTCTTTGTTAGCATACACATACACATATAACATGCACACACACATATTCCTTCAACAGCCTATCTTTGGTCTACAGATATATTAATATTTTATGCTATGGAAATGGGGGTCATTCTTTCATCCAGTCATAATTAAACAAACCTGGTTCTCAATGTGGGACAAAAATTCATGACATACCCATTTTATTTTGTTCACCAAGCTTTGATTTTGTCATTATGCCATGCCAAAATACACAAGTTCATGGGCCAAGACATCTGTACGATGAGAAGGTCTCATCTCTTTAGTCATCCGATTAAATCCTCTCAAATATGACCATAAACGCTCCATGGTTTCCCCGTCACTGAGATCAATACCCGAGCATCGCCTTGGACCAAACTGCAACTATTGTAATTTACACACTAAGCATCCTAACTTAAAATGTAAATAAGTTAGCTTCATTGATTTTTGGAATATACTTATTGGTGAGCAAGTGAAGTGAAAGCGAAGCGAGCGAGACACTTACTGGGGTAGCACAATTGTAAATCGGGGATATTTGTTGGTTTATATGTTTGGACGTACGTATGTCATTTGTACTTTGACCCTTCGTTCTTGTGTTTGCTAGGAGGCCGACCCTGTCCCACACTCCCTAAACAGAATCCTTTGATTTATCAATCTTTGCCCACATCATTCAATTGTTTAACACTTTGAATTATTTTGGGGTGCAGTTAAAACTTAATAAACTAACCAGAGTTCATTTTTAATTTGAATTAGTGGTGGTGGTAAGTTTATGTGCTATTTGTCATAGTTGTACACCCTATGCAACAGTGTTGTTCCTTACCTGAATATCAATTGTCCAACAGACTAAACATGAAGGTAACCCAAGTAAAAAATCTTGTCAAGAACTTGCAAGATAAGAAATTTATCCGACTAACAAGATTTTACATGCCAAGATATTGCATGTCAAATCATGTGTGAGATCTTGTGTGATCTAGCATGATATTATGGGATTCTACATGGGAAATATCTTGCATTTTATTCACAATTCTTACAATAATTGATTTACCTAAGATCTTACAGGATCACTAGTGACATTTTCTAGAAGTTTTGGTTTATTAATGTACTGAAAGATCCAGTTGGATCTTGCATGAATCTTGCTGTTGCTTAACTGTAACACTAGAAATTAACTAAGATCTAGTGAGTTAATGAAAGATCTTACACACTAGCTTTAATTTATAATTCTTGTTCAATTTAGCATAGCAATATTTTTTCAAGATAATGCGAGATCTTATAAGATCATAGTCTTGCTGTTTCTTAGTAAATCTCACTATGTACTGGTCAAGCAAGTTAATGCAAGATCTTATAAGATTGGAGTCTTGCCGTTTCTTACTAAATTTCACTATGGATTAATTAAGCAAGATAATGCAAGGTCTTATAAGATTGTAGTCTTGTCGCTTCTTACTAAATCCCACTATGTATTGGTCAACCAAGATCTTATAAGTTGGTCAACCAAGATCGTAGTCTTGCTGTGTCTTAGTAAATCTCACTATGCACTGGTCAAGCAAGATAATGCAAGGTCTTATAAGATTGTAGTCCTGTTGTTTCTTACTAAATCCCACTATGTATTTGGTCAACCAAGATCTTATAAGATTGTAGTCTTGCTGTTTCTTAGTAAATCTCACTATGTACTGGTCAAGCAAGATAATGCAAGATCTTATACGATCATAGTCTTGTCAACCAAGATAATGCAAGATCTTATAAGATTGTAGTCTTGCTGTTTCTTAGTAAATCTCACTATGTGCTGGTCAAGCAAGTTAATGCAAAGTCTTATATGATCATAGTCTTGCTGTTTCTTAGTAAATCTCACTATGTACTGGTCAAGCAAGATAATGAAAGATCTTATAAGATTGTAGTTTTGCTGTTTCTTGTCTAATTTCACTACGTATTGTGATAATTATGTGGCAAAATTAGTAATGAATAATGCAAAAGTTCACAAGTGAAATTTAAGATAAAATTAGTGGTGCTCAAAATTATTAGGAATAACTACAACATAAGAATTAGGAATAATTACAACATAAGAATTAGGAATAACTACAACATAAGAATTAGGAATAACTACAACATAAGAATTAGGAATAACTACAACATATGAATTAGGAATAACTACAACATAAGAATTAGGAATAACTACAACATAAGAATTAGGAATAACTACAACATAAGAATTAGGAATAACTACAACATAAGAATTAGGAATAACTACAACATAAGAATTAGGAATAACTACAACATAAGAATTAGGAATAACTACAACATAAGAATTAGGAATAACTACAACATAAGAATGATTTAGTTCTTTTGGATTAATAAGAACACATTTTGAGACCAGATTAGAAATTGGCACAGCAATTAAAGGTAAGGATGTTTTTTGTACTGGAATAAAAAATACACTGAGAAGATCAGTTTGAGCATGTCGCTGCAATTTTTCCCTGCAAGGATTCCCACTCTCTTTAAGTAATGATGTTCTTGTCACTATAAATGGTTCAACAGTGCAATCGGTGGTGACAAACAAAATTTCTCTACTACTCTATAATGTGTTGTGCCATTGTGCTTATAACTGCAAACTGAGCTGCTTCGTTTACCAGCATATCGAGTCGACAAAATGTATGTCTCTTTTAAATATAACTTGTGAAAAATTAAAATATCCTTCGTTGATATGGCAGTAATGTGAGAAATTACAATTTCCTCTATCGTTAATTAAACACACATACAGAGACACACTCACACACAGACACACACACACACACAGACACACACACGCACACACACACAGTACTTTTTGAGACCAGATTAGAAATTGGCACAGCAATTAAAGGTAAGGATGTTTTTTGTACTGGAATAAAAAATACACTGAGAAGATCAGTTTGAGCATGTCGCTGCAATTTTTCCCTGCAAGGATTCCCACTCTCTTTAAGTAATGATGTTCTTGTCACTGTAAATGGTTCAACAGTGCAATCGGTGGTGACAAACAAAATTTCTCTACTACTCTATAATGTGTTGTGCCATTGTGCTTATAACTGCAAACTGAGCTGCTTCGTTTACCAGCATATCGAGTCGACAAAATGTATGTCTCTTTTAAATATAACTTGTGAAAAATTAAAATATCCTTCGTTGATATGGCAGTAATGTGAGAAATTACAATTTCCTCTATCCTTAATTAAACACACATACAGAGACACACTCACACACAGACACACACACACACACGCACACACACACACTATTCCACTTATTCTGTAAAACTTTCTTAATCGCTCCACTGATATCAAAATGAATCAGTTTGCTAGGCTCTCTCTTCCGACATACAGTGTTGGCACAGAATTTTTGATTGACTTGTAATTCTATATTGCAGTCGCCGCACTAAAAGATCTTTCGGAGGATGCATTCGTAGCTGGCATCACCAAGATTAACTGCAGCAGACCATAGACTTGCTTCCTTTGGCTGGTATGGTTTCTCAGGAACCTCGGCGGTTAGAGCACTCATCAGCTTCGAAGCCATACTATCTACACGGTACTGGTCTTGCGTGCGCGTGGCTCCGGTGTCGCCGACCCTTACCTTACATGTCATTGTAATCCAAAGTGTTTCTGCGCATGTGCTGAATAATAAATTAGAGTTGAAAAAAAAGTGGTGCGGCCAAAGCCGCACCGGCCGCACCCTTTGCTACGGCCCTGGTCGGCACAAAAGCTGTGTATTTCATTACATAGTGAGGCCTTACAGAATAGTTTTTTGAATGCATAAATTGTTTGTGGTAAACAGTTATTGGGGGGACATAGCAACTGAAGTAGTTGAAGAACATGTGTATCGTGGAAAAGGGAAGCCTACATGCACGTTTAAATTCCAGTATTGCACAGAAAGCAACACATAATGAAATTGTTGCATTATCACATAGAGGCTGAAACAAGTCTTTATTGAATTCAAAGCCTTCAGCTGTAGCTTCATCACAATCCATTGTCAGAATTGTAACCAATTGTCTTTGTTTTTAGAGAGAATTCAGGTGCAATGTAATCAAAGTGGCAAAAACTTCAAGGTTAAGATTGTAGCACTTAGCACTACTGATTCAGAACCTCTAACCACCATGAAAGAACTGGAAAAGGGAGCACAACTACTGTTAGATTGGAAGAAAAAATTCTACCCAGTCACCGTTATAAAAGTTTCTGATGGAAAGTAAGGTATGTGATGCATTCATTATTAAATGACAAGCTTATGCAGGTGTGTATGCATATTACACATAGGAAACAGCAGCAAAAAAACTAGACTACTAGACTGTGAAGACAAAGATACTGAGCCTGAGGTTGATGAAGTTTCAATCCCTGACGATGTCGATATTGCAAGCCAGGCCAAAACAGAGGTACATTATAGATTACAGGAATTTATGCTTTTTTTCTTCTTCTAGTGGTTAGAAAGGGTGGGATACTTTCTCAAATCTTAAAACTATCGTGATGAAAGTGGCACCAACCTTTTCATACAGTACAATCAGAAGTAAAAAAAGGATAACACTAATTTCTGAACAATTTTGGTTATAAGTTTCTCTTTTAGACTGACTTATAAAAAAAAATTAATGTCAATGTTTCAACGCAGTACCTGAGCCATATCAAGAAAAACAGAAAGATAACAATTAAACGATAGAGTGAAAATGCTAATAAATAACATGTCTATGAATAAGGCAAGTGGTTAGAGGGCTAGCTTACGTAGGTCACAATGTTGTCATTTAAAAACTTTCAAAGTTAGTCTAAAAGAAAAACTTCTAGAACAATAGTAAAATATAATGAACTTGTGAATTAAATTAAACCTGGGTTTTGAACTAACTATAAAGCTATGGAATTCACCCCACTCGATCCACTTTAGTCCCTCTCTCCTACATTTCGTTTCCCAAGTACAAATATTTTTCCAGACTTTATAATAAATCTCATGATTATTCAATAATTATCAATTAAATAGGTAAAAACAATTGTTATCCTAACCTTAACCTATGTTAAGGAGGTAAGAAAAGAGAAAATAGCAGGAAAGACATGGGACAGTTAACTTTTTGTGGTAATGAAGGTGGGGTGGGTTAGGAAATACTGTACTCCATTTTCAAGGCGTACTCAAGTCAAGAATTATGCTTGTAAATGTTATCAAAATTGCAATTTAATTACTAGAAATAAACTGGCATTGCCATACATACCTTGTATTTTGAAGAATCATCACCCATTGTTAGCTTTTTTATCACTTCTGTAACAGACTCCAGTGAATTTTGTATTGATTTGAACATTTGCATAACCATCTCTGCAGGAACATGAGCTGAGTTGTTAGAGGTGCTACTATCTCTGTCTAGCATTAGCTGTTATAGAGTTACCTCATTAATTATTCATGAGCTATGTTTATTTAATTTTTTTTGTAAAAACACCAGTTTTTGAATGCATTTAATATGTTTATGTATAACCATGATCAAAACTGCATCTAAAATAAAGCATTGCAAGCTATATCTGTGAGTCCCAGAAGTTGAACTGCAGTTATTAAACTTCAACGTAGAAAATGTACCACTTGTGGACTATCTAGCCCAAACCAATAGCGTTTCTGCAAACAAAGCACTCTGAGGCATGACCCTATCAAAAATACTTACCTTTGAAGTACTTAGTACTCCAATAATACCTTCCCATATCTCAAAAAGGCTAGCACAACAGCATTCTAGGAAAGCTACCTCAGCACCTACGAAAAACTTTGGCGAAAAAATTACACTTGGCACTGCCTCCGCTTTCACTCAATTGGAATCCAGATAATTTACAGCGGAATCCTTGCTAACTTAGGGAAAATCCTACGTTGAAGCCAGACAACACCAGATTGCAGGTGATTGTCTGGCCCACAAACCACCATGGCGGGGAAAAACCCACGCATTCCAGATAAAACTGGTCTTTGCCCTGCAAAAAAGCGCTCGCTTTTCAATCGAGGTCCAATTCTGGCGGGGAAAGTCCTGTTCTGGCGGGGAAGTCCTGTTCTGGCGGGGAATAACCAGCATTTTCTCCTGTAAATCCAGTCTACCAGCTAAAGGTTGAGTGTGTAGTGGATTACGATCAGCTGTTTATTAGTTTGAAGTTTTGAGTTAGCCAGTGTGTGTTCTTAGCGTGTGATTAGTGAAGAACTGATAAGTTTGAGCCAGCCAGTGTGTGTGATTCTAATAGTGAATAGTGTGGGATTGGTGAAGAGCTATTCTGAGTACTGCATTGCCAGATGGGGAATAAAAGGAACAAGAGATTCTATGGAAATGGTTGTAGAAGAGTCTTTGGAAAAAGGAGTTTCCCCAGAAGCATCAGTTTGAAGCACAGTCAGTGAGAACTGTTCCAGACTCTCCATCACAGGAAGAATCGAGGCCATCTATTGAAGGATGCAGGATAGTGAATATCAACAAACTTGAGAAGTATATTAGTGAATTGACTATTCACTCTGCCCACTGTGGAGGCCACTTCTCGCTGAAAGGAGAAACCAGGCATGGCCTGGCTTCCATTTTGAAAACAGAGTGTTCATCTTGTGGGCATACAATCATCTTTGAGACATCACCCAAAGTGAAAGGCCCAAGGAAGTACTGTAGGTGGGAATGCAACTTTGCGGCTGTTTGGGGACAGATGTCTACAGGTGGTGGGCATAGCCATTTAGAGGAAACCATGAGTGTCTTGGGAATTCCGGTCATGACCCAAGCTAGTTTTATCAGCACAGAACGTGATATTGGCATTTAGTGGAAGGAGAGATTAGCTGAAAGTATGCGTGAAGCTGGAAAAGAAGAGAAGCGTTTGGCTGAGGAGAAAGATTCTTTTCACGATGGTGTGCCTGCTATTTGCGTAGTTGTTGATGGAGGATGGAGTAAGAGATCCCACAAACATTCCTACAATGCCAACTCTGGAGTAGGAATAATAGTAGGAAGGGCAACAGGGAAACTACTCCACATTGGTGTTAGGAATCGATTTTGTACAGCTTGTTCTCTAAACATTCCTGCAGACAAACATGACTGCTTCAAAAATTGGAATGCTTCTGCTTCAGAAATGGAAGCTGATATTATTGTGGAGGGGTTTGTGGAAGCAGAAAGAGTGCATGGAATACGCTACACCCAGTTTGTTGGCGATGGCGACAGTTCTGTCTACCCTACTCTTATTCAGCAAGTACCAGGTTGGGGTCATGCAATACACAAACTTGAGTGCGCAAACCACTGCTGCAAGTGCTATCGAGGCTCACTTGAAAAACTAGTCCAAGACAATCCATCTTATAAAGGAAATGGTGGTTTGACGGAGAAGATGAGGCGACGACTAGTGAGTGCTGCCAGATGTGCAATTAAAATGCGTAGTCAAGAAAGTGACCGTCGAGTAGGAATAAGGTTGCTAAAAGCAGATCTGAAGAATGGCCCCAGTCATTGCTTTGGTCACCACGACAAGTGTAGTCCTGACTTCTGTTCAACGGCTAGGGATCGGCTACAGAGTGACAATATTACATTAGAAGTCCAGACACTTGAGGCAACTACTAATGATGGTGGTGAATCTACACACGATCAAGTTACTTGTAAGTTTAACCTAGAAGTAGGATTCTCCATAATTTACCCAAACTCTATCAAACATGAATTGGACCAACATTTATTTGTCCAAATTGCAGACATTTGTTCACCTATGTAATAGTATGGGATTTGATAATTTTATTAAGAAAAATTAATGTTTTATTTCCAAAACATGCCTTTTTTTTAAATCTTAATCTAGTAAATTACTCCCCCCCCCACCCCTGCACTTATCCAACCACCTATTATTTTTCCTCTTCATTTTTGGGTGTGTGTGTAACAATCTTTTATTTGGCAACTTGGATTATTGTATTTAGGTGTTATGGAGGATCAGGAAAGGATGTGGCGAGAAACCACGGAAGATGATGATCCTGCTATCGAACAGGAAATTTGGCGAGGTGGTCAAGTAGTAGCCAATATTGATCCCAAGTTATACCATGCCATCCAGGTCATAGTGAGCCGACTTGTGGAAAAAGCAGGACAACTCTTAGAAAATGTCACGACAAATCTTGCGGAGTCTTGGATGCATGTTCGTTCTAAATTTGATGGTGGGAAGGTTATAAACAGGTCTCAAAGTGGGTCATGGGAGCACCGTTGTATGGGGGCTGGGTTACAACACAACTTGGGGAAGGAGTGGGGACCCTCACTTTGGAAAAAAATGACGGACTCTTCACCAAGTAGAGCTTATTCAACTGTAATGAAACAATCTGCTCATAAGATTAGAAAAGAAAGAAAGAGAAAATCAAAAGATGAAGTCAAACAACAGCGTTGAATGAAAATTTTTTCAAAGAAAGACAATTCTACACAAGCCCGTCAGGCATACTGTGTAGGCATGATGGTGGGATTTCACCAAATGAGGTGATTGAAGAAATCTCTCCAGAACATTTGGATGAGCTGAAGCAAAGTTTTTATCAGACGAAGGTGGTTGTTTCCCCAAGGAAAGTCTCAGAGATCGAGAAAGACACGTGACCAGGCTGACTCCCCTGAGTGACTGATTGAACGCAGAAATAGAATAACATCGTCAGTGGTAGGAGGGATTGCGAAGATGCGCCACACAACAAAGAGAGCCAAGAAAGTAGAAAGCTTGCTGTATACAAAATTCAGGGGAAATTCAGCAACACGCTATGGTACAGCGATGGAGGAAACGGCGAAGCAGGAGTATGAGGCTTTCCAACAGCAGCATGGACATTCAGGGTTGACAGTGGATGGATGTGGTTTGTGTGTGTCTTTGAATGATCCTTGGCTGGCAGCATCACCAGATGGCCTTGTGAATGACCCTAGTACACCCCACCCTCAAGGATTAGTAGAAATAAAAAATCCTTATTGAGTTCGAAGTCTCACTTTGGCACAAGCATGCAAGAAATCTAATTTCTGTTTAGAGTATGATAAAAATACGAGTTCTTTTAAACTGAAAAGACGTCATGACTATTTCTATCAAAAACAAACACAATTGTATTGCACTGGAAGACACTGGTGTGATTTCATGCTAAGAACAAACAATGAACTTCATATTGAAAGAATACATGTAGACACCACATGGCAAAATATCAACTTTCCTATTCTGAAGAAGTTTTACTTTACGGCACTCTTACCTGAGTTGGCCTCTCCTCGGCATCATAAGGGAGTCATCCCAACACAACATAACAGTAAAATAGTCCTTTAACATTTCACTGAATTATAAATCATTCAGTCACTATGTCACAGCATCTTCTATTATACTTGTTTTGTTGTTATTTGTTTGTTTGTTGTTTCATTTCTGTTTTCACTTACAACTAATCTCAAAGAACTTGAGACTGCTTGGAATAGTACACTGCTTATTGAATGGGTCTAAGATCCAAAGTAGTGAGACCACTAATTATGTAATGTACATTCGTGGTTAGGCCATAATGAGATTCATGGAAGTAGTAGTTGAGTGGGAGAAACTCTATAGCCTAACCTTAAGGGTGCAGTACCACTTGAAACCGCAGTGCTAAACCACAGATGGAGGAGTTATGCTATGTATTTATTTCTCGTTGTCTGTTCAATGTACGCTTACTTTGTTGTTGCAGTTGAAACAGACACCAACAGACAGCTCTTATAAACCAAGTTTCAAGAAAAAAGACCGACCAGGAACGGAGAAACAACGGTACAAACCTTAAGGCTATTCAGCGATATTCAGGGGCGACCGTTGCAGTTACGAAGTTGATTTTTTTTTCCAGCGGTAGCCTAGGGGCTTCCCCACAACTTAACAATGCCGTATTTTTTATATTAGTATTTATTTTCCATTTTAAACAAAATATTTTTATATTTTTTTTTGTATCCTATTTAAAACAAAAAACTCGTTGTAATGTTTTTTTAGATGTGGCGTGTACCCCGTGTACAAAATATGAGTTCATTCTGGCCATCCAGTACTTCTGAATATCGATTTTTAGGTACGAAGCTAACTATTGATTCGTATTCATTTGATTCTTCAACTCCGCCCCCCAACTGGTCTGCGGGGAAGACTACAAGAATTCTGGAATGTACTGGAGGGTTCTAGACAATGAAGAAGCGGCGGCGTATTACTGGCGCCTGGAGTCACTCGTTTAGAATAGATATATCACGGCTCGCAACTGCGACTTGAAGGAAGCATCTGCTTTGGTGTCTTTGGAGAGCTTGATAGAAGGTTGGTGTAACGGTAGAAGTTAGAAGCAGTTTCAGTGTGTTAACTTCAACTTCTCAGGAATTTTTGGTGCTATTTGTTAAAAGAAAATGTGAATTATTACTTTTATTGACTAATGTTATTTTCTTTCTACAATAATATATATTTATCAATTAGGCTAATTATTATTTTATTGATTTATTTAAAATACGACCAGAATCAAATTTTAGATCATAGTACTTTGTCTAATCTACCTCAACAGGAGTAAAGGTGCTGGCATGCTCTTCATAGAAATAGATGAGCTCAGATTATGGCACAACTTCTTGGTTCTAGGGTACAACTGGCAGGTTCAAAACAAAAGTGCAGAGCAGAAGACATGGCTTCCTTGTTCTCCAGAGGAGAGAATAGTAGACCTTCGGCTCTCATAAGAAGTCATGCCTCCTGAAGGGAAGAATACTACATACATCCTGGTTATTTAGAAGAGAGGACATGGCACTCCAGTAGAGAGGTCAATGAGAAGGCACAGCTCCTTGGATCCCCTTGACAGTATTGCATACTTCAGAACCTTTGATTTTGTTCATTTCATATTGTATTTGATTATGGCCCTGCTACTATGGAGTTATGATTTATAATATTGTTTAGTAATAAGTGAACAAATATTAATTATCTACACTACTGCTTCTGCCCTACAGTACTGGTAGTCCTTGAGGTGAAAGCTCTTTGTGGTAAATTGTCTGGTACAGTTAATTGGTACGTGTTCAAGTTGTGCGCGAGTCGCGTACAATAGTCAGTTCGCTGAGAGTAAATTGGATCGAGTTACGGGCGGGTTTTGTGGTATTCTACTGAATCGCTTAATTACCGCAGGTTCCTGTGGTACTGCACCCTTAATGAGATCAACTTGCAGCACATCCCGTCCAAGAATGCCTATGCATATGGAAGAAGTATTCTAGATGTACTGTTCACTAAAGAAGAACTAGGAAGGTCTGTGGTGGTTAAGTCAAAAAAGAGTGACAAGGAACCATTGCCTCCGGAAAAGATTCAACTCTTATTTGGTAAGGTTAAGAGCATTCATTACATATGCATGGTTCTACCTTGACATGTGCATGAATTTTAGATTGTGTAAACAAGCGCTACAAAGATTGTGATCATCGTGTTTTATTGAACACCTTCGGTCAAAAATGCAGGGACAGTACTAGACTGGAAGGAGCAAGGAAAACTGAAATTGAAAACTAAATTTTCAAATGATCATAAACTTTATTGTTCCTTACAAAGTGTTGAAATAATTTTCAGCATAAACTTGAAATTTTTGAATGCTTTTGCTAGGTGATGAAAATAACTTGCATGATTTGTGGAGGTATTATTTCAAATCTTTTAAAATCCTGCATTTGCTGGATTTTACAAGATTTACCTAACACAAAAACCTTACTGATATCACATGCAAAAACCTGCCTGATCTATAAAGATCCTAGTTTTAGAACTTACAAGATCTTGCATTCTCTTAAAAGCAAGATCTTGCAAGAAATTGGTTCCAAAAGCTTGCTGGATCTTACAAGGTACATGTAAGATCCAGCCAATTTTTTTTGTAAGATCTTGCAAGAATTTTTACTTGGGAATGTTCAGTAAACATGTATGTGTGAAAGTGTTGTGCTTTACAGCTACTGCTTAGCTAAAGAATAGCACAACGTAAACGTTTTAGTAGCAAATAAAAATATAAAATGCCTTTACACAGCTTTTACCGCAGTGTGAGCATAATGTCTAAATAGGTTACTCCTCAGAAATGCCTATTGTTTTTTATTTGTTTTATGTTTAAGTTGAACAGTTCCGGCGAATGGTTGCTATGGGGGCATTGAAAGTATTGATATAAAAATCACCTCACAAGATACTTTGTGGCCAAAGGAATGGAATGTGGGCAAACACAAAGTAGTTTTTTCCAGTATAACCCGCCGATGTGATGACTAATAATGAAACCAATTATCAAAATAAAGATCACACAAATTTCTCTTACTTTCAAATGACCTTGAAGACTACACGCAATATCATACATCACATATAGTTTATTGCTAGTGGATTCATTAGCTTCAATAATCTTGTCCAGCATATACACTGCATATCCAAGCCTACAACATTGCAAATATTTCACATGTGAAAAAAAAGTATGTGTTCACCTTTCTCCATGCTTCAAATTGATGAACTTCATAGGAAATTTATGGCGGCATGCACATCCAAAAATAGCGGTCTCATCCAGTGCCCTAAACCTGCTTTTACTTCTCAGAGCACTGCCAGCCACTAAATTGCTGCAATCCTGAACAAGGATTCATACTTGTAATGTAACTAAATAAATAATTTCTTACATCATTCCTTCCTGTAGTGTGTTGATATTGAGCAACAAATTCATCTACTTCTAATTAATTTGAAAACCATAAATGTCCATGAAGTGGTTCACGATGGCTGTGTCCTGCAGACTTCTTCCTCGGCAAGAGATATTTCACGAGCAGGCTAATTTATTTTCACGAGCCAGAGGCGAGTGAAATATTTCGCCATAACACTCTGACAAGTGTAATTGCTTCATTTCACAGTAGATATCTTCACTAACACTAGATATCTTCACTAGCGTAGTTAGTGCTAGAGGTAGGGTAACTCACAGGTAGAGTAACTCACAGTGTATAGTTGGTTGTAGGGGCTACCCACACCCTCAGCTGATATTTTAGCAGCTGCTCTAACCCTGTTGAGCAGGGTATAATGAGTTTGCACAGTACAGCGTGAAATAACAGCGTGAAATGTCTTTCACAGGTCATGTACCTAAAAATATCATTGTGAAGATATGCAAGTGAGATTTCCTAGTTGGTTAAAAAACAACAACTTAATTTTTACTCCTAGCTAACACTAAAAAAGTCGATGTTTTTAAATTATGTATATAGTAGCTATTTATATCAAAACTACATTAGCCTACATTGCTGTCAGACTTTTAAGTGAGAAAATTGGTCTTAATAGCCTAAACGCTTGCCGCTTTCTTGTATAATGATGTCTTTCTAAACTTAAACAGCGACATTAAATAATTTGAATACCTGATAATCATAAGACTGGGAAAAGCTGTCATTTTTAATACCATATGGCATTTGTAATGGATGAACAAGTAAAGTGCGAAAGACATTATAAGGTGAAGTCAGTCGAAATTCTGAGGTATTTATTAATTTTATATACTAGTGGTGTGCTTGAGCACAAATGGCGAGCGAGCCTTAAACTACGCTATTGTTAAATGATTGATTTTAACAACGAACACTCAAGCTACTAAATAAAGTCGAGTTTTTAAATTAAGTATATGCAGTAAAGGGGTTTCAATGCCATAGTAACCTCTCCCTGCAACTGTTTGAATTGAAAAAGAAGCAACAAAATCAAGTCACGTTATTTAAATTTTTCTTTGTGATATTCTTAATAGTAGTTGTAACGCACAAAACTTTCACACAACTGAACATACCTACGCAAGACTTACCTTCGTGGTTCGTCTAGTGGACAATGAATTTTCAAGTAAATGCTGTTGAGTAGGGCTTATAACTGTGACAAATAGCGTATTAACTTACCACCGCCACTAACTCGAATAGAAATGGAGCTCCCATAAGTTTTTGCGTTTTAACTGCACCCGCAAAAGAATTCAAAGCGATAAACAATTCAATTTCTAAGGTGATACGGGTAATGGTCGCTAAACTAGAGGATTCTGTTTAGTGAAGTTTGGGACGGGGTCGAACGCAGAGCGAACACAAAAATACGGAGGGTCAAAGTACAAAATGACATACATACGTTCAAACATATTAAATAAATAAACAAACATCCCTGATTTTCAATTGTTTTAGCCCTGTGTCTCGCTACGCTCGCTCGCCAATTATATGGTACATGTGACTTGCTCATAAATTATAGTTGTTTTGTGTTTCAACAATTTGTATTTTTTTGCAGCCTCATTTAATTTACATAAAGTTGGTGAAGCATTATAATATTCTTATTGCATAGAAAAATAGGGTATATGCTTTGATTCAGCTTATAATTGTAAGTTAACCCTTTGCCATTACACAATTCTGTGCCATCACAAGTGAAATTACTGTATTTTCGCTTTCTGCTGGTAGGTAACATAGTGATTGATGAAATATGCAATGAGCTATGCATTAGGGAATTCACTCTCCTTTAGCTCATAAAAAGACCTCGTGTGCATGAAATCATTTCCTTACAATTATACTAAATATTCATTGAAATAAATCTCCTGTATCTCCCAGGAGAAAGGCATTCACCAACTTGTTAAGTTATTTTCTATTATTTCTTTTTTTGTATGCTCGTAAATTCTCGTTGTGTTGCAGTTCATTTTTTTTTGGTTTACCCGTGTATACAATTTTTGTGCCGTTCTCATTATTAGATTCCAAGAAAAACTGTTACAAAATTTGGAACTTTCATTCCACTCGCAATTCTTAAGAAATAGCCCCACCCCCACCCATATCTCGTACTACGAGTATGCGAGCAATTTTTTTTTTCAATTAGTTTGTATTGGTTCTAAAAAGAGCCCGCCTATATCAAGAGTAAACAAACATCAATACAACAATAATAAGAGAGTCAGAAGAGAGAGCAGTTTGTTGGAGATAGCCTTAGGTGAAGGTGTTAGATCTTTGCAGCTTGGGAAGTCTTCGCTCCGCAGAAATCGAGCCTGGTATATCAATCCGCTTGAGTTCAGGTGCGCAGAGTCCAGAGAACGGCTACAGGAGGAGAGGCAGCCTGGTGCACCTTGTTGGGTGAGCTCAGACGACGTATGGAGAGTTGTGTAAACGGATATGAGACAACAAGAAGCTAAACTAAAACACTACAACTTCGCAAAGTATACTTCTGCTATTACAGCGCGATAGTTTCTGCTCGCGTATTATCAAATGGTGGGGTATTGGCGGGGAATAAATTATAATGTCCGGATCTACAGGCCGTGCGCGTTGCTATGTGCGCCACCCTTAACAGATATTAGTGAGCTATAGCGGTTACTATCGCATTGAGAACCCTTTACCAAACGTAGTTAAAAAAAACTTCGTCTTTTTTGGGTGGCTGCTAAATGCTTGTTGCACTGGTAGCAGGGATGGCCAATTATTAACACTAAGGAAGCCATCATTACTTGGTAGAAGTAGTAGTTCCATATTAGTTAGCTATAATTACAATAATGATAGATCTATTTTTTTTGGTAGGGCTGCGAGCTTGTTCACCAGGTACTTGTAATTGAGGTAATTAAAAAGGCTTAAATTGGATGATGCAATATTAACCACTATTCTGAATATTAAAGTAAGACAGTAATTCTGTATTTGATTGATAATATTAATCGTCAACTGGTAATTATGCTTTTTTGCATGACCTAAGCTAAAGTATTATGTAACAATACATTGTTGTAGGAACAATTTTGAATTGGCCAATTAAAGGGCATACATACCACCATACACGTATACATGTAACATTATAACCATTTATTTCAGCAAACAAATACAAAATCACTCTCTTACCTTATTAATGGTAACTTCTGTAGTATCAAACATCTGCCATTCTGATACCAGTAACTATTGGACAAGCTCTCAGCTACGATAAAAAAATTAATAAACCAGTGTTATTATTTGAAATTTTAGCCAACACATATGGAAGTACTAATTACCTCAATTTCCTGAGAATCGATAACTTCTGTAGTATCAAATTTAAGTTACTTTTACTATGTGAATTACCTCACATTCTTGACAACAAGCTCTCTGCTAAAAACAAGACAATCAATGTTAGTACAGAAATACAAAAGTACTTCTTACCTCATTTTTTTGAGCAGTATAGTAACTTCCGTAGTATCAAATTTAAGCTATTCTGACTATTTGAATTTACCAGTCACCTTTGACAACAAGCTCTTAGCTACAAAAAAGAAAGCTACAAAAAAGGAAGCTAGAGTTAATTTTGCATAATAGCTAACAAATATGGAATTACGTACTTACCTCAGCTTCACTGGAGTAGTAGTAGCTTCCTTAGCATTAAGATAAGGTATTCTGACTACCAATGGCTCTTGACTAACAACAATCGGCACTCCGTATTCCCCCTAAAACGGCGAAGTTTTTAAATTACGACTGAAAAAGGGTCTTCAATGCCATAGCAACCGGTCAATCAACTTTTTGTTTCTTGACAAGCAAGAGTTTTCGCAGGAATTTTCTCATACTTTGGCGCTTAAGTATAAACTAAGGCTTGCTTAATGCTGTAGTTTCAGAATAGACTGGGGTCAAGCTTAATAAGCCATGTTTTTAGGAGAAAAAAGTTCCCCGCCCGCGCTTTTAAGGGGCATACGTACCATCCATACATACATATATACCATATACCCAACTTTGCTTCACCCTCGCTCGCTCCGCTCGCTCGCCAATAATACCAGATTGTGCATTATCCACCTCCCCTAATACTATCTCGCTCGCTCCGCTCACGAATAATACCCGATTTTCAATATCCACCCCTAATTGTACCATCTCCGTACCTCTCTGGCTCTATAACAAATATACCCGCTTCTCAATTTGACACCAATGTACAGTATAAAAAAGTAGCTATGTCTTCAGGGAGTGGAATTTATAGTAAAAAACATTTTACTGTACTTAAAGTTAGCAAGCACAGCTTTTTAAGTTTCCTACTAGCTTGGAAATGTATAACTTGCCAACTAAAATCTAAATTGCTGATTACTTACCATAACCATAACACAGTCAAATTTAAAAATAAATCAATGTATAATATTTGATTATAACTTAATCAAACATTTCATTTAAAGCTTCAATAATTTCTGCAAGTGTCGGATATAAGGTGTTTGACATAATTATATCAACATAACCATCTACAATAATTGTAGCATCATTATGAAAAACTCTCATGTGCTCATCTAGATTATGTTTCTCCACACCTCTGCAAACATACAAGCCACTCTGCTCTTTTCTTAAATGATGCAATATTAGTGTATTGCCAATTATTGTCTTCTTCTGACTCTGAATGTTCTTACTAAACCATTCAGCTTGCTTTAAACTCCCGCAGGTAAGAGTTGCATTACTCCCTTCTGAGACTTCCAAAAAGTTCGGAAGAATCAATCCTTCTTCTGCCGTTTCAAATACTTTAATGATGAAGTAATTTACAAAGGTTTTGATATCTTGAACTTCATTCTGGTAGGTTCCATTACAAAAGTATTTTCCAGTGTCAGAGAGTCGTACATTATTTAATATTATGCTGTTATTGAAAACTGTGTGACGACTTGGCAATGGTAGATGATTTGGGCCATAAGTCCACTTGACAGGTGACATACTACCACAATAGGCTTTCACTATGTTACCTTCCAGTGCAGTGAAGGACATAGGAAATACTTGAGTGTGGTACACCTTCATTTTACGCCAGTTTTCACAGGATGACACATAAAGAGATGTAAATAAAAGTAACCTAGTAAATCTCATTACCCTCAAACCAGTGAAATATATTTAAACAGGTGTAACCTGATTGAATTTTTATGTTGGTATTGGTGAGAAGCTTTGAGCAAGACGCTACCCCGGGAAACACAAGTGTAAATCAGGGATATTTTGTTATTATCTGTGGGAGGGAAAGGACTGGTGAGACAGTAATAGGGATGAACAGTGGATAAGGAAGTGCAAAAGTAGTGGTACAGGTGAAAAGGTTAGAATGTAAACGAAACTACAATGTTGTTATATATGGCGGGTGAGCGGAGAGACAGACACTCTCAGCGGTACAATTGAATATTGGGGATATTTGTTTGTTACGCATGTCATTTTGTACTTCAACCCTCGCGTATTTTTGCGTTAGCTCTGATTCGATCCCGTCCCAAATTGCACTGAACATTAGCCTCAAGTTTATAGATTATTACCCATATCATCCTAGGAATTGAATTGTTTACCGCTTTGAATTCTTTTGCGGGTGCAGTTGCAATAAAAAACTTACTGGAGTTCCATCTCAATTCGAGTAAGTGGCGACGGTAAGTTAATACGCTATTTGTCATAGTTATATGCCGTACGCAACACTATTTACCTGAAAATTTATTGTTCACTGGACTAACTACGAAGGTAAGTCTTGTGTAGGTGTGTTATTGGGCATTGTGCGTTACAACTACTACTTAGCAAAAGAATATGACAAAGGAAATACCGTGATTTTTTTTTTTAGTTTTTTTTTTCAATTCAAACGGTTGCGGGGAGTGGTAACTATGGCATCCAATACCTTTACCGTACATACATAGTTAAGCAAATTCGACTTTTTTAGTACCTTGAGTGTTAGAAGTTAAAATAAAATGGTGTAGTTTTATGTTAGGCTCGGTAGCCATTTGTGCTCAAGCACATCACTAGTATATAAACCAGTTTGTGACAATCGGCAAATATCGACCAGCATCGACGAACATCAACGAACAACATCAACGAACATAATCTGTATGGAAATTGTGCAGGGATGCTTGCGAAGTCTAGAGCCTGAACTACAAAGTTTCTTCAGGTATTATATGTCATAATAACAATACTGTAATTTAATATAACCTCAAATCTCCATTTGTGTTCAAGCACACCACTAGTTAGAGAACGAGCTGAGCCCGTGAGGCAGTAGCGGGATACGCAACCGAAAATTGGAGATTGTGCGTGGATGTTTGACCCGCTTGTTTTTGTATTCGCTAGGTAAATGATCGCGATCCATACTCCACTAAACGTAATCTTTTTGTTATCTACTTATTACTTGAAATTTGCTGTTGCAAAACATTCTGATTTCAGTTATTAAACTGTTGTTTAGTACTGGACTAGTTAATTGTCACCTTAGTTTCATTGTCACACCTAGATCACACCACATTAAGTGCTTTTTATCAAAGTTGGATCTTTACCATGCCTACTAGGAGGTTGTTCTCGATGAAAATTTAAAGCAGTTAGTCACAATCAATACACAGAAAGGGCTATACCATGTCAACCGCTCACTCTACAGTTTCATCTGCTCCTTCTTGTTCTAAATTAATGGAAAGTGGTTTGTCTGGGGTGTTTGGTTAACATTGATGATATTCTTGTTACAGTGTTGATCATACTGGAGGAGGTTGGTGTTACACTGAAACGCGAAAATTGTTCTTTTGTCATGCCTTTTATTGAACTAATTATGCCAGCGTTCGTGCAGTAACCCATCTATAGCGATATAAGTAAAAAAAACATAATGTAGATTGTACTAAATTGAAACATGATATGAAAAAAAGTATTTTAAGCTCACTATAAATTCCATGGTAGCTGCTGTTAAAAGCGTCGTCGAACAGGCACAAGTATTTCCCAAAATTGTTGCTACCCTAATAGGTAACTCGGTCAAAACACATTGTGGAAGTTTGTCACCGGTGGAATGTACCGTTGGCGTACATTTCCTGCCATTGCCCAACCAACACACAGCAAATAATAATAGTCTTACATTAAATAATGTAGGACAATCTGACTCTAGTTTATACTTTTGTAAAGGAACTTACAAGAATCTTCTCCAACAGATCAAAACATTTAAAAATTGCTTTTATTTGGCATATCTGAAGTGGCCAAAGTAAGATCTGTGTGCCCTAATTATTTGGAAGTCTCAGAAGGGAGTAACCTGTGGTAGCTTAAGGGTGCTGGCACACCGCCTACGTATCCGCCCACGCAAACTCATTAGCTAAATCAATTATGTTGCTATGGCCCAAGTTTATATACTTTCTATTCTTTGCTGCCTACTCTATACATGTGAAGTGAACCCGTCCAGAAGCGAGCTTACCTGAAATTGGACTCCTATGGCAAGAAACAGGGAAGGCATGAGCTCTCCAATTTCACACCCTACAGAGGGAGCTACAGTTGGCAGTTCAAGGCTACAACGCCCGTTTCAGCATTCTACGGACCTTGGAGCTCATGCCCCACAAATTTACAGAAGCCTTTTCCGATTCACGATTTACTTTTCTAATTATGCACAGCAGTAGTTCTTACTTCCGTTGTATACTTTTATTACGTAATCTCTCCCTGTAACTTTATTTGTTGTAGTCTTATTCCAAATTTAGAACGGCTCTGATAGTCATTCTGTAGTTTTGGCAAGAAATAGCTTGCAGATGCTAAAAGTATTGGTACGCATACTTTATTCCATATGCTCCAGTCGTCCTTAGTAAGGCTGGTTTGGTGGAGAAGCGATAGGCTCTGGTGGTCGAAGCCCTCTGTAATCAGCTTCTTGGCTGCGTTGGTGTGACACTGGATTATCCTAAGGACCTGGTGAGTGCTGCTGCTTTGATAAACAGTCTTTTGGGAAAGCCACTTCTTCAGTTACATCTGAGAAGTCAGAGTGGAGAGTTCCTTCGAACAGCCACTCAGTGATGGATGCAGCAAAACTCTCTCAAGTGCCAGTACATCCGGAAGAGTAAGGTAATAACAACAGCAATAGCAATAACAATAGTGGTACAATAATAATAATATTATTATCATTAATAGTTGTTGTAATAGTAGTAGTAGGTAGTAGTAGTAATGGTAGTAGTATAGTAATAATAATAATGATAATAATGGTAATATAATAATAATAATAATAATAATAATAATAATCTCAATGTCAACTCCAATAATTCTCTGGTGAAGTTTTTCCATGCCAAGTGATGATCCCTGCAGCACGTCTTCCCGTCCTTAATAAAATTATTAATTAGAGGCTGCAATAATATATTTTTACCGTCCATAATACTGGTAGCATGTCATAGAAGTGGACATTATTCGGAAAGTTGAGAGTAGCCAACTCACCATTATGTTCAACTTCCTCAAACAAAATGGGGAAGTCAAAAGCAGATCCGTTGTGTGCTACCAAGACTAATGTATGTGCATAGATTAAAAATGAAATAAAAAGAGGGGGGTAATACTTTAGCATATCCAGGATAGTGAGGTATCCCTGTTTTTTCACTGACTAGAATGGTGTTACTTGCAATCCACTCTAAAAATTTTGGCAAAACAACACACAGTGGCCGTTTACTCTTTAAAAAATTGGAGGTGATACCAGTTACCTTAGAACTAATATTACAGCTCTAATTATTTATAATGTATTTATATAATTCCAGCAGCAGAAATGTTTCGGCTGGTCCAACCAGAGAGGAAAAAGTTGGATTGGGGATGGAACCAGGAGGTTGGATCACCGTGGCTATGAGTGCTCGAGCAACTTGGCAGACCTAGCAGACTACTCAGGCTAGCGTAATCAGCGTACAAATGACCACTGATCAGAAACGATAAGACTGGATAGTACTGTTTCTATGAACAGCTAGAATGGTGAATCTGAAGGCTAGCGGAATGACAAAAACTGACTGTGCCAGTAGATGTGCATGTTGAAATCATGTCATCATCGTGAGGAAACTTGATGTCATCACAGAGCAGGGACAAGCGGTCTATCAAGTCATCTTTGAGGGTGCTATCTAACTCCTCTGCAAGTAGGCCATCATCATCCTCCATGAACTCCTGTCATCAGAGTTGGACACTGTAAGTGATAGTAAAAAATTAATTAAAAATTTATTTTTATTAACTAATTTTTACGATTATTTTTATTGATTGATTAATTGATTTATAAGAATAGATCTATGATTATAATTAAGGGAGTAAAATTCCAGGGCTACTCCCCTTCTGTGTGAAGCCCTGATGCATATATACACACACAGTAGAGATATTAAGGGTGCTGGGACATAGCAACGCGCGCGCACCCGCGCGCACTACAAATAACCACAAAAATCCGCCTTGCTCGCAATAGTAAAAACGACCGTTAACTTAGCTAGCGCGGGTAATTCAAAGCTTCCCGTCCACCAATTGAAACCGAGGCCCCGCCCCCGCTATAAGTTGTAAAGAGCGCAGCTGTTTGATATTGTATTTCTTGGCTTACTTTATCAGTATTGTTTCTCCCTAGAGCAGACACTGGCTCCCAGATTGTCTCCAAGCCTTGACAGGTAAATAATACCTCACTAATGACTCCATGACTAATGACTCCAATATTTTAATTTTTTATTCTTGTGCAAAACTTCTTCCTGATATATCACTCTTTTTTTTTTTATTTTACAGTATTGTGATGACCAGTGATAATTTTTATGAATGTATATAATATAATGATACTTATTGTATATAAAAAATATTTTGAAATAGCCAGCTAAATATAGCTAGATGAATATTTTGTGATCTAGCTAGCTAAGTAAGGATGAATAAACAAATGAAGTGAATAGCTAAGTACAGAAAACTGTACACAAACTGAAACTGTAGAGTTTTCCAGCAGCAAAAATGGTTCACTAATCTATTACAGGTGCATACACACACTGAATATGCATCTAGCTAGCTTGATAAAAGGCTTCCCTTACCTGACCATGCCGAGAAAAACACTATTAACAAGACTACAATAATCTCCTCACACTCGTTTCAGTAGGGCTTATCATCGAGAAGGAGAGGCGGCCAGAAAACTGGTTTGCTAACAGGTAGGCCCCGAAAGTTAAAGAGCACCTGGAACTCACTTTCCCGCGGAATCAATTGAATCTGTAGTGGGTGTGGTTTGAATGCAATCAAGTCTCTGCCAAAAGATCGCGTGGATTAATTTTTAGTCCTGGAGTCTATTTTGTGTTTCTTCTCAGAAACTACGAGTAGAAAAGACTCCAAATTTCGTACACAGGCTGACTATGACCTTAGCTACAAAATGTTCGTTGCGATATTTTTTGAAAGAAAAAAATTCGGGTGCGCTGCCGCGAGGATCAAATTAGCACAGTCAACTAGACAAAACAAAGCAGAATTGAGAAAAAAGTACAACGAAGGTTTTGAAGACAATCAACAAATGTAGCAGTATACGAAGAATGGGCTCGTCAGCGACGGCACCCGCGGAGGAGTTGTGGATTATATACTTGAAGCTGAGGAGCTCGTAACTTGAACGAAACAAGCTCCCAAGGCCCGTTCTTTTTATTTAGTTAGTCCATTAGCAGTACTCTTTAGGATCCACCCTTAGTTGGAGCTCTACAAACACCAAGAAAAAAGTTAGTAATCCCTAGCAACCAAAATCCAATTATTGTGAATATTTGCGTGGGAGTTGTCCCAGCACCCTTAAAATTTTGATTTTTTTTATATACGTGTTCATCCCAAGAAAGACAAAGAAAATGAAATAACAAATTAAACATACCTTCACTGTTGTTCAACACAATTCTAGGCACATCCGCTACAGCTGATCCAGAACAGTTAGCCGCTTTGCCTCAGGAACATGAAACTTGCAGATGGTGCACTATCAGTCAGCCCAGGAATATCAGTGCTGGATTTTCTAGAGGAAACTGGTGAGCTGGTACAAAAGGACATGAGCCAGAAGGCATAGAAGGACCTGGGCTGAGGGGCACTGTAGGACCTGCACTGGGGGCCACTGCCTACCTACGCTGGGGGGCACACAGGGACCTGTGCTGGGAGGCACAGACAGATTTCTTTCACCTGCATCATGACTAACCAACCGGGACCTGTACAATATTTATCATAGATGAGACTGTACATCAGATTTATCAAAAAAAACGTGTAATTTTATGCTGACCATGAAAAAAATGAATAAATTTTAGACTAAAAGCAAAATATTAAGTTTATATAATAATATTTAGAATGATTCAAAACATGACTGTTAACAGATTGTATTCTGTAAGAATGATGTTCAAATATCAATGTTATCATGTTTTGCTATAGGTTCCTCTACTGGAGTAGCATCGTTTCTTCTGCCTTGCTGCAGAAAGCTCTTTTTGCCTGCTCTGCTATCCATACCAACCACAATTAGATAACAGGCCATGAGCCTCTGCTGCTTTGAATAAAAGCCACGAGTTGTAAGGACGAGATCGCCAACTATAATTTGCGAGTTATAGGCCGGATTGTGTGCGGTGTTTAACCACAGGCTAATACTCCGTGGGCAGCTCAATTGGGTCAATTAACAGTGCACGCGCGTTGCTATGTGCTAGAACCCTTAAGGGTGCCCTGCCACCGAAACCGAGGCGCGTAACCGTAAATTGACTGTTTTTGCTGTCTTTATTCATAATTTTACGTGATTATTTTCTTGTTGCGTTTAAAATGTATACTGTACAAAAATGACTACTTTTATTACATTGTTAAGTTACACCGCTGTACCAAAATTGAAACACTAATCATCCGCCTTTCTGTACTTGGAGTACAAAATATATTCCAATTGTCTCGCACTTTTTTGCCACTGTGTAATTTTTTGCTGAAGCATACAATCATCCATCTACTGCTGCTGGCCCTAGTACTCTACCATCTGAGAGAGACTCCCTGCTTCAACTAGATCCAGATTTCAACAGTAAGTTGTTTAGCTTAGCTTGCTAGTTTTATTGACTCACGATGGTCTGAATTTCAGGCAGTGATGATGAAAGCTCCATGGAAAGTGAGGAGAATGTGTCATCTGATATTAAAAAAACACAATAAATATAATGATTCACTCTCAGTAACAAAAATTTCTACTTCTGTACAGACCTGAAGCAAATAAGTATAGCTCAGACTTTCATATTCTGGCTTACTAAGTGCAGTTAAGGGAGGAGGAAAATCAGGAGAATTGGATACAAGAACATACTTATCAGTGTAAGGATTGATTAAAGACATAATAGCGGGCTTGCTTTCACTCTCATTGAGGCGCTCATAGAAGCAGTCCATTTCCTCGCAGGAAGAAATTTTTTCCTTTTAACCTCAACTGTCTTCAGTGTAGAACTGGTCTCACCCACATTGTTAATCATATCATCCAATTTTCGTTTCTTACTTGCAGCAGAAGTAAAATCAATATCTGCTATTGGAAGATAATCCACATTAGCAGCACAAAAGGAGGGCAAAATCCACTTACATGATTGTTGAGTGCACGTTTCCTTCCCTTGTATGCGAAAAAGTGCTTCCAAATAAAACAATACTGCAGCCACATGTGTGCAGAATTCATACAATTACAGTGTCCACAACCGATTTCACCAGTTTTATCAATAATAATCCAGCAGGCTAATGGGGTTGCAGAAAACCTTTGAGAATGCCTCACCTAACCAAATGAACTTAATAATGATAATGAATAACAAAATTGAACAATATAACTTACTCTGCCTTTCACAATGTACTTGCTTTTATCTGCTACATCCCAAATCTTCACTTCCTTGATCCATCCACTTGTAAACTGATTATATGCTTCAAGTGATTTCCTGGCTTTAAATTGTTTTGAAGTCAAATATCTAGTTTGCAGCAAGAGGTATGCAACTAGGTCGCAAGCTTCTACTGGAGGAACCAAATCAACTGGCTCACCTAGTGGAGAGGTAAACGGGACCAAACCACCAATAAGTTCCAATTTTGACCGATATCTGTCCTGTGCATTTTCTGGAAGCCCTTCAAGATAAGTCTGCGGTTTGGAGCTGGCCATGCTTCTTACAGTCAACTACGCACCAGCTGTACACCCCATTCACTGTTCAACTCAACACTGTCCACTTCTGCATTGGGACTTTCACCAAATGTTCTCAGGAGCGCTTGCAACTTTTCTTGGCGTAGGTAGCACGTTCTTCTTCACTTGCTGGCATAGACTGCGGGTTGAAGATATTGAATGCATCTATGATTTCCACATTTAAAAACCTGTCAGTTAGGTGTCTGACAATTGCCTGAATGTACATTCTCTGAACATTACACTTGAAGCTATTCTTGTGAGTTGTGGTCGCCAAAATTTGAAAATCCTTCAAATCAGAGGTCAAGATATTTTCAACTTTCAGAAGGTTAGGACCATCTGTGTGCTCATACACACTAATAGTATCAATTGTGCTTTGTAAGCATGGTAGTATGAGAGAAAAATCAACATTTTCCTTCTGAAATATTTTAGAAAGCCGACTGAGATGTGGTAAAACATCAGACATGAGGTAAGCACAGGCTACAAATTTATGTTTTCATGAACTTTAAAAGTCCAGTGGCAATAGGTTCCCCTTTCTCAGAAGCTTCTCTGTCAAGACTAACTAGAAGCGAAGGAACACTAGAGACAATAGCCTTAATAGCTTTGTCATGTGACAACCAGCGCACGTCCTTCGCTTGCTTGCATTTGATAACTGGATCATTTAGGATCTCTTGGATGGCATGCAGACTAGCCATTCGCACAGGACTGTTCTGATAGAAATAAAAAAGTGTCTGCAAAATGGACTTGAACTGCTTCAAGTATGGCACAGAATCACTAGCCTGTGATGCAGCCAAAGCTAACCTGTGGTTAACACAGTGAACTTGAATAAGTTTGGGACTGTGACTACGCAATCTAACTACAACACCATTAGATCTACCCACCATTACTGCTGCTCCATCACTGCCAAAAGCACAGAATTTGCTCACTTGGAGGGTGTTGTCAGATAGATACTTCAATATGGATCCTTCAATGGTTTCAGCTGTTCTATTTGCAAGGTCAGTGATGTGCAAAAAGGATGTTTTCACTTCCCCATTTGTTAGATACCGCCCAACTAGTACTAACTGCTTCAACACTGACATCAGTAGACTCATCAGTCATGAGAGAAAAATAAGCACTTGACTCTATGTCAGCAACCGTCTTCTCCTCAATGACTTGTGCTAGACATTGCAGCAACTCTGCTATGGTCTGCTCACTAGTGTATTGTGCATTTCTCCTAACAAAAAGATCACGCATATAGTCCCAGCCCAGCCTCACTACTAAGTCTTTGAGAAAACTAAAATGAGTTGTGTGCGGTATTTCCTCCTTAGCTAGCCAGTACATCATTTGAAATGCCCCTATAATAGCTTTCCTCCGAGCTAAAACACGAACAGACATAACTTGACTGATTCCTCCATCCTTCTTTGATGCCAGCCTGGTTGCTTCCATCTCTTCAGCTTCTTTGTGCATGAGGGATCGCTTGTGGCGCTGCAAAATGTCCCTTCTCAAAAGAGTGCAAGGTTTCGTACTCCACGTTCCCGCTTTGTTCCTTTGTCCTGTGCGATGCCGCTTACAAATGTTGCAGAGAAGTCCTTCAACAGTTGTGTTGGAAGCGTCGAAAACCGGCTGGTGCCAGGGAAATTCCCGTTCCCAAGAAGAATCGTATCCAACTCTATGGTGGGACTGCCTACTTCCAGCCATCACTAAAAAGGAAGCTGAGAATATGTGACCGTGCCTGGGAAAAGGGTCCTTGTCGCGCACAAAAAAAAGAGTTATTAGTATCATTGGAAACCCCGATCTAAGAGCTTTAAAATGAGCTTTAAAGCATGCTTTAATACATTCTAGAAGCAGAACAATGAGCGTTTTCATTCTGCTATTTTACAATACTTTTTTTGCCAAACATTCGAGAAACAACGCGTTGAAGTTTAACTTCCGGTATTAATAAAAACCGTGTTACGAAAGGGTGAGGTTATTTTCCCGCGTTATGCATAGGCGGGGTTTGCGCGGGGTATGCGCCTACGCTAAAAAAACAAGAAGCGTTCACGAGTTTGTTTACCTGAAGCAGTTTTTTACTACAGTAGAATATTTGTGCAATTGGCTATTTCATCGCAATACTTATTGGTTGAGGTAAGCGTGTGATTAATACAGTTAGTAAAAAGGTTTAACAAGAAAGCATGCGCAAGGCTAGTGGTCAGAGATAAGAATAACAAAAAAAAAAAGAAATACATTGAGTGATAGCTAAGAATTTTTAAGTTATTTATCTGGACATCTTCTGGAATTATGTCCAGGTTTTCTACAAAGTCCACAAAGACGCTTTGGAGGAGGACTGGAAGGAGGAGGACTAGAAGGAGGTGATGGAGAGTCAGGAGAGTCAAGAGCATCAGGATTTGGAGTACCTGAGCGAGAAACTGGTTTTGGAACCGATGGTAAAGGACAAGTTATGTCTCTATCAGATTCTGGACAAAAGGAACGAATTTTGTCGTATAGATACCACTGTCTTTGGGCTGACAAACCCTTAGGGAAAACTTGCTGAGGTAGAGTCGCTCTTGATGGCATCCATTCGTCTTTGAGAATTTGTATTCTGATCTTTTCTGTATCACAACGCTCTTGGACAATGACAGTTCCAGGAAGTGAAGAATCAAAGTGAAAATGGTGGTACTTCTTGATGCCAATAATTTTTCGAAAATGCATAGCAAAGTATGATGTCCATTCAAATGTTGGAACAATCAAAGTGCCATCACTAGTTACTACTAATTGGGAATGGTTACATGTTGCTGAAGACTCCACACACTTGGCTAAGGCATCCAGACTACCAACATCAGTTTTCCTATACTTCTGCTTCAGTAAACCAAAGCACCAGTCCGGCGAAAACTTGGTATGGCCTACAACAAGAAATGATTAAGTGATCTTGGTGTGCCTTCTAGTCATCACTCTCCATGCCAAATATTGAACCATAGTGTTATTTTTATTTTGGCCGCAGCAGTTATCAGCATTCAAGGAGACTTCTGTTTCACAAAACTCATGGACCTTAAAAAAGTGATGCAATTGACTAATGACAACATTGGCACCTTTGCCACAGTCAAACGCTTCGTCAGTTAGATAATTGACCTGTCTAGGAACACCCCCTCACAATGGATTCCGAATATGCTGCATTTTCGTGGAACGAGAAAATATATCGGTCCAGGTTGAAGAGGGCTGGATGGATAAAGCACCTATTACAATGTAAGAATAACTTATTACTACCCTTTACCAAATCAATAATTTTTATGCTTTAAACTTTAACTTGTCTAATGAACACTCTGTAAATATAATTATAGAGATTTTAATCTTACCATTTGAGCGTAGTCAAATGAGTAGTGAGCTTTAACACTTCTTGAATTTTCAGGGTTGCTAGATGACAGTGATGGAGGCTGGAAAATGCCATGCGAACTGAACTGCTGACAAAGGGAACTGGAGCTATCCTTAACAATGCTGCGGTAAAGGGATCTGTCTGCTGTCACAACTTGCAGGTGTTCCATCGCACTCTCCAAATTTTTACGTTTCTGGACGTCTGACGAATTTGCAGATTGCATGATCAAATTGCTGTTCTGCTGACATTTCCAACAGAGATCAGACATTGGACGCATCTGTACTATGTCAGGCAGCAACATCTTCCACAAATGACAAAAAGTGCGGTAAGCAACAGCATGAAAGTCCTCACCAGCTCTTGTTGCAGCCTCATACATTCTCCAAATCTCCTTCTTGGATTTACTTGAGGGTAGGAGCTTCAAGTCGCTACATTTGTATCCTGGAATGCGTCCAGGAAGAAAGTGGAATTTTCCTCAGCATAATTCACCACAAATGAAACTACATGTTCGATGGAAGAGAAGGAAAGGGAATTTGATGGAAGCCGTTTGAAATTCCCATGAACTCGAGGTAGTGTGCCTTGTTTCTGAAAACTTGCAAGGAGATTTTTTAATCTTTTCGAGCCGATGCTATGCAAAAAAAAAAGAAATGTCCGTAGGCACACCGGCTTTCCTTGATGATAGTACGAACAGTATGCTCTTACACGAGCAGTAGCGCTATGTCTTGACTCAATTGACACTGTGTCGCTGTTGTTCGTAAATGCTAGTAATTGGCCTAAAATGAGCAAGTCCAAATCATCATGAGGCAATTCCTGGCAGTGCATTCGTACCTCCTTAATGTGGCCAACAAAAAATTGCTGAATGCAATTCTTGCCATTCCACTTCGAACATCCACAACCATTCTCCCTGAAGTCGGATATGGCCTTGTCATCGTCAATGTCTTGAGGTCTACATTCCAAATTCATCCTGGAGAGTCTTCCCAAGGCTGCCGCATAGGGGTTGGAATCGGTGGCATTATGATCCTCTTCATCTGTCAGAGATTCTTCGGCGTCAGCAATATCAGAGCTAATGTTACAGTCATCTTCTACCAGAGCATCATACTCGAGCATTTCATCCATATAATCACTATTACTATTTTCTTCCATACCTTCCATTTCTGTAATATAAGATGTAAAATGCATTGTATCATAAAAAAGAAAAAAGAATTACCATTAAATTTTAGGCTAGGTTCCTCCTCATCATCCTCTCTACTAGTGAAGTAATCCTCCATAACAGCTTCTAGTTCTTGTTGATCACTGGGTGAGTAGAGGTTAAATGAATTCAAAGCTTTTGCTGTAGCGCACTCTTTACTACTCGCAGCCATCGTTAAATTAAACTCCCGCGCTTTAACCATTTCTATGACGACAAAGCGTTGACGTAATAGAGTTATAAATAAGCTCCGTGTACGTGTTTGTGTAGTTGAAGTTGCCGACTTACCCTTGCTATTTCGGGTATTTTCCGACGCCAGAATAGCGTTAAACTTAGCGCAATGGTACTTCAAAGGCTACATTTTATGGTAAGACTTTAAAAAATGTTTTTCAATTCAGGCGGTCTATTGCCTTTTAGAGGATATAGCTTAAAAACAGTTTTTGCGCGACAAGGACCCTTTTCCTAGGCACGGTTACATATAGTTCAAACGTAGCGAAGGTTAACTAAAACTTGTCTGCAGAAGCCAGAACGGAGAAGACAGCCAGATTTAGCAGCTGCATTTCTTGCGCGTGCAATAGTAATTTTTTTTTTTTAAGGGGGTTAATTGAGCGGGGCACCCCGCGCTTTAGCGAGAACACTGCAATAGAGATTATCAAGGCACAAGCAATGAATATAGTTTGTAGGCTTGGTGGGTTTCACACACTGATGAACATTATGGGCAGCATCGGTTCAATGATGAAAGGGTCTGGACTAGAAGAAGCACTAGAAACTGTCTATGGGCCAAATGCAGTCATCCATATGCTTTCAGGAAAGGCTGTATCAAGGGCATGCATAGTTGCCAACTATCCCGGTTTTGCCGGGATTATCCTGGTTTTTTTAGCCTTTCCCGGATCCCGCCCGGTTTACTTACTTGCAATAGGATTTCCCGGAATTCTTACATAAGCCCACATAACTTTTTCCAGGAATTGTTACATAAGTTAGCCACATACCTGACCACCACCACAACTGCACAGTCATGCACAGTCAGCAAGTCTGGACAGAGTTAACCGATTATCGGTCAAATACTCGAAATCTGGTGCCCGTTATTAGGTCCGCGTAACGCCAAATACTCGATTCCGCGTACAACAAAGGGGGTTAATAACTATTAGCCAACAGCTGCACACAATAGTAGTCTGCAAGTTAGTCTGCTTGATATCAGTGGTTTGTGTAGTGGTATATCTATCTTTACAGCATATCTACAAGGGAGGTTACTATAAAACATTTTTCTTATAAACTTGGTTGAAAACACTGAAATAAAGAATAAAATATTATTGTATGAAATAATAGCACAACAGCAAAAGTTCATCATTTGGTACAGGTGAGTGAATCAAGAATGGCTGAAGTCTTTTCAAGGAGGTTTGTGATTATTCAGTGATATTCAGGATCCAGAGTTGGAACACAAGAGCCCCGAACGCGAACGATGGAACTGTTGACTAGTATTGTATGTATGTGTGTGCATAGTGTGTGCGCATGACATAGATCGCATGAGGCTGTGAGTTAGTGTGCGTGTATTAGAATCGTGGGTGTGTCCCGGCCTTCCTATAAAAGGTCGATACACGCACGAGTCTTGAGTTCTTGTATTTCAGTCAGTATCCTGTATGTCTGTTGTGTGAGTGATGGAATTAAAACCTACTCATTGCTAATGACTGGGGAAGGCAGGCAATAAGGGGTAGCTAGTAACAAGCTATCAACAAGACTGGAGATAGAGGACGGCGGTGGCAGCGAACCGGACTGCAGGACAAGACATAAGCCTCTTGACACCTGTGGCCCGACAAAAGTGGTGGCAGCGGTGGGATCCTGAGTTAAGCCTCTCGATCTGGACGCTTAAGTCATCGAACACGAACCGAACCTCAACTCGGCCGAACCGACGTAGAACTCGGTCAGCAGAGACTCAATCGAATTCGACGCAAGACTCGTCTTTAACGAGAATACAACTGCATTGAAATTTTTTTTTTGTACAGCTCAAGTCCGTTTCCGGGGAAAGGACCGCACTGTCCAGGATGCCTCAAAAGAAAAAGAACCTCAGTAAGACCACTAGATTCAAGCAGGGGGAGCTGGAGCAGAGGCTACAGGTCGAGGAGCTTTTGGTATTTGATAGGCGGAAGAAGAGGAGTTCCAGGTGGAGGATGATGATGAGGACTTGGAGGAAGAGGTGAGGTCGAAGGGAGCGGCTGTAGGTGGAGCTAGTACAGTGCTTCCAGCTTAAAGAGTGGATTTTTTAGCTTTTTGGTTAAGGTTGCTAATTCTGCTATAATTTCTCAAGTATGTGTAATAGAAAGCTAAAAATTTGTATTATTATACATTAATGTCATATTTACATACAGACAAAACAATTTTGTGGGTTTGTGGTTATAGGTGATGGAACTGGGAGCTTCAAGACAGTGACTTTGGAAGTGTTTAAGCTGAAAAAAGAGAAATTATTTGTGACAGGCTCTGGGAAAACCAGGAATTTCGGGCAAAAATTGAAATTAAGATATAGGCTCCAGAACTAAGTCATCTGGAAAAATTCTTTCTTTCACCTATTTTTTTTTTTGCAGAATTAGTCTTAGTGACCCTTACTCTAAGTCTATGCCGAATTTCAAATGTCAAAACAACTTAAAAGACCTCAAGCGTGCTGTGGAAAGACAAGCTACTTTTTATTCTCTCTCGTTCTCGAGGTACAATAAACGGGGAATGGGTGGAGTTTCAAACAAGCAGCTAAAAAAAAACGGCATAGCTTTGAGCCTATTGCATGCAATCTACAGCTTACCTCTGGCAGAAAGTTTACTACTACATCGAGTAGAGTAGCCAAGGATTCCGACAAGACAGGTTCCAAGACGCTCTGAAAGCTAAAAAGAACTCTACGCAAAACTTCGTTAGTTGCCGTTAAAAAGCGGCTGCACAATTTGATTGCGTATGCGGAGTACGCCGTTAAGTATACGGAAACGTTAATTATACCGGAAGTGGATATTCAATTTATGTTTTCACGATTTCTAGTTCAATTGCTTTGCTGAATACAGCCCAGTTCAACTGCCAGTTTCTGTGCGAGTGAAAGGTTTTACCCTCCAGTATTTTAGCACTAAGTTGAGATAAATTGTAGCTTTTTATTAACATAAAAAACTCATTTTTTTTGGTTTGCCTGAAATGCCTGGTTTTCCCAGAGCCTGTCACATTTTTCCTATCTCAAAAACTTGGTATACTGATACTTTAATACCTGAAGTTTCATATGAGCCAGATTTTGTGGGCACACGAAATTTGAATCTCGAAATATTTTAAATTTTAAGAAAAACGTGTTTAAGCCAGGACTTTTGAATTAATTGAGTTATATCTCTAAAAATTTGACACATGATGTAAAATTGCCTTAAAATTATTATGTATAACTTTGGTACCAAAAAAAAAGTACGCACGGTAAGGGTCATCAAATGATGACGTTTGGAGCGGGTTGTGGGTATTTAGTACACGTAAACGCGACGTCACAAAACAGCGCATGCGTATTTGTGCAAGGGCGCCAGTTTACCGCTAATTGTTACACGGGTATGGCTGATTTAGCTACGGTTGTATCTCAGGCCCTAGGTATCAAGTTTTACGGCGTTCCCCTTACTGCCTATCACGGCCACCGTTTTAGCTTCCGTCTGGAGCTGCACAACCCGTAGGACTCCAACTGCATCGCCCTGATGTTGTCAGAATACCGAATGCTGGGAACCTTGGGAGTATTAAACTCCTTCAGCTTTTCTTCAGCTCTTGAAAAAGATGACCACTTGGACAGGCTTGGCTCTAAGTTAGTAATATACCAGCCAACAATTCTGATTGATTTCGACTTCGTTTACTGCTGTTATAGAACAATGAGAATCCATACAGCCGATTGCAGTTAGGGAAAGTCCCGTCTTAGCGCTAGGGGAAATAACTGTTCGACCTTAGCTCGACTAGTTACGTTTGATGACGAACCACCGCAAAATCTTGACGTCAAAAAAAATGGCATAAAATGTATTATAGTGAATGAGAAAAGTGCTGTTCTCCTTTTTCCATTCTCTAAACAGGCAGTTTTACTATTGTAAAAATTGTTGGGATGATGAAGAAAAGGTATGTGTATGTTAAATGACTGTAGTGAGGGTCTATACAGTAGTTTTAAAAATCCACTCTTTAAGTTGGAAGCACTGTAGTAGTGGAGAGGAACGCCCCCTGGGTGGAGCCAGGGTGGGCAGGGCTAGTGAATTTTGTGGGTTGGTAGAGGCACTTAAGGCAGCTTTCGGTGGGAGTAGAAACGTGGATCCTTTCTCAGTAAGCCCTAGGGAGGCTGTTAGAGATATCCCGTCATACCGGGAGGGTGAAGATCTGGCCAAGTATTTACGGGGGCTGGAGGCTGAATTGTCTGAATTTAGTATGCCCATATTGGCGGGGTGTGTTGCTGTCCAAACTTCCTTCCAAGGTGAAAGATAATGTAGTGGAAGTGGTAGTGTCTGGGGGGTCTTACCAGAAACTCAAGCGGGCTCTGTTAAAGAGGGTGGGGCCCAGCCTACGTGAGTTAGAACTAGAGTTATTCCCCCAAAAACGTAGGTCCACTCAGGATAGAGTGGAGAGGGCAAAGGAGATAATTAGGCTTGTAGAACAGGCCAGCATGCTGTGTCCTACTAGGAATGATTTTAAATTGTTCCTGGCTAGAGGCTTGCTCTGTAGCGAGCTGTCTCCTCAAAGAGACAGGGCTGACTAGAAGCAGGGAGGACCGTAAGGTGGGAGGTCAACCCAAGTGTTTTTTTGTGCCATAAGCTTGGACATAGTCCTTTGAATGCCCTGACAAGAAGGGCAAAGTCAGTGAGCCTTCTAAGGGTGCCGATGTAAAACCCGGCCAGCCCTCAGCAAAGAAGGCCAACTGGGCCAGGGCAGGTCAAGCAGTGGCATTGTTGCAGGGAGCAGTTAATGGCACACCCTGCAACATCGTTCCTGACACGGGTGCTAATGTCAGCATCGTCCAAGGCAATCTGGTGTTTGCCAGCCAGTTGCTAGACGAGTTCGAGGGCAAAGAGTACATGCAGAGAGTTGCGGTGGCTAATAAGGAGCTCGTCAACGAGTGTGTCTTATTCGCTGTGCCATTGGCCGAATGTCAGGCTAGGCAGCTGTTTCTGGGAGCTGTCTCTGCAGAGGCGGGGCACTCCGGTGACACCCCGGACTCCCAGACAGTGGTGGCGGGTCCTACTGCCACCACGACCCCTGGCATGGCTGCTTTGACAGGCAGTCACGGGGAACAGCAAATCCTGGCAGTGACTAGGGCGGCTGCCAAGAAGTTTGGGGCAGCCAAAGCAGAGAGAGAGAAGGAGGCACTTGAACAGGCTGTTTTGAGTGCCATGCCAGAGCAAGTGTCGGCTGCTGTTGATATCTCTGGAAGTGCCAACGAAGGTTTCCCAGCTGAGTCTTGTGAGCAACACAGAAGCAGCCAGCCTACTGCGGGAGGCTGGGCTGCCAGTGGTGTGTGTCTGCCAACTGCGGTTGGCAGTTCACGTAGTGGGAGCGGCCAGCCTCCTGTGGGAGGTGCCACCGCATGTAAGACGGTGCCGCCTACTGCGGGAGGTGTGGCCAGTCATGGGGACACCTTACCTACTGTGGGAGGTAAGGTGAGAGTGAGTGATCTGCCCACTGCGGGGGGGGGGGGTGGTGGTGCTCATAGTAGTACCAGTATACCCACTGCGGAGGGTGTGGCTGGTAGTAATAGTAGTAGTAGTCTCTCACCAAGTGTGGGTGAGGCTGCTGTGAGTAGCGGTCGTGTGCCACCAGGTGTGGGTGGGGCTGCCAGGAGTGTCAGTGGTGAGTTGCCAGATGTGAGGGGCAGGGCCACTGACTGCGGATCTGTCTCACCTACTGCAAGAGGTGAAAAGAGTGAACCCGGTTTCAGTCAAACCAGGGGGAAGCCAGGGAAGAGAAAGTCCAGACGCTCAGGGCAGCAGAAGGACGTGCCTGTATCTGGCAGAGTAGAGGAGTGCCATGGTGGGGTGGCCTTGCCAGCCACGCCCACGGAAACTAGTATGCCAGACGGGACGGATTCAGTGTCCGCTTCTGCTGGTGGGGAGAATCTGGAGCTAGGCTGCCCTGGCAAGGCAGCCAACGAAGGTGAGGCGAGGGAGGAACTAAAGCAGAAGCAAGGGTTAGATCCTTCACTGAAGGAGTGTGTGAAGTTGGCTGATGAAGGTCTAAGAGCGGTGCGCTTATGCATAAGATGCTTGGGGAGATGGATGAGGAATGTGAGCAGATTGTGTTGCCTGTTAGTGAGAGGAAATTGGTACTTGAGTTGGCTCATGATAAGGGTGGGCACTGTAGTGAAACAGTCACTACATTATTAGAACTTGAACTATTACACTGTGTTACATTATTATTATTTCTAATTAGGTTTACCTGTTTCTCCCTGGTGTCAAGAAACAGCCATCAATAACTATTATCATTATTTCACTTATTCATTCACTTATTCATTCACCTGTTGTAGTTATCATTTTCTTTCATATTTCGTCGATGTTCGTCAATCGTCGATGTTCGTGTTTCCAAGTCATATTTTGTTTATTAATCTTCGTTCTTTCAGTTGTTGTATTTTCTGCCTAGTTTAGAGATTAAACTCTTTATACACCTTAAGAGTTAACCCTCCAGGTGATTGGGCAGCCCCAGCAACTCTGGTGGCAGCCTACTCGCAAGTATATTCAGTTAACCCTGAAAAGCTTGGATCCTGTGGCCTTCAGTTAACCCTGACTGACCCGGCTTCCTCACAGGCACTTAGGCACTAAGAAGACGAGGGCCAAGGTTAATAAGTTATTTACTTGGCCTGGTGATAGGCAAGGATGTTGTTAGTTATGTAGGCTCATGTGAAGTGTGTGCTAAGGTGAATAAGGCAGGACAGAAGTCTGCCAAGTTACTCGAAAGACCTGTGGTATCAGAGCCCTTCCGGGCTGTAGCAATTGACTAGGTGGGCTCTTTACCGAAGGGAAGGGGCGGGGCCCAGTACCTTCTTACATATTCCTGTATGGCCACTAGGTGGCCAGAGGCGGTACCTTTGAGAGGTGTCTCAGCAGCTGAAGTTGCCGAGGCGTTTGTAGGTGTGGTCAGCCATACCGGTCTGCCCGACACTGTTCTGACTGACCAAGGCACAGTTTTTACTGGTCGTGTCTTTTGGAAGGCCTGTGAGATCTTGGGATGTGGTCACATCACCACCACTCCGTACCATCCGCAGGGTAACGGAGTGGTGGAGAGGTTGCCTGGCACCCTCAAGCCAATGCTGGCTAAGGCGTGTCAGGAGGGGGGATGGATTGGGTCGGATTCATACCTCTGGCTCTGTTTGCCTTGCTGTAGATGCCACATGTGGATACGGGGATGTATCCATTTGACCTAGTGTATGGGTCTAGGGTCCGGGGCCCGCTCGACTTGTTATACATGGGTTGGGTGGATGATGTGTGCAGGCCTATGAATGTTACACAGTAGGTTATCTCCCTTCAAGATAGGCTGCAGCAGTTGCAGGACCTGTCGATGGCAAGAAGCAAGGTGGAAAAGGACAAGCAGAGAGAGAAGAGCAACAGGAATAGGAGTGACCGGACATTGAAGATCGGAGACCAGGTCCTAATTAAGGTTCCTTGCAGAAGTGTGGCCCTGCAAAGCTCATGGGAGGGGCCGCCTTACAGAGTGAGCGAAGTGCTAAGCCGTGGCAACTACAGGGTAGTAAGTGAGGGCACGGGCAGTGGTGGTCGTTTGGTGCACATCAATAACCTAAAGCAGTTAAGGCCCAGGGAGAGTAAAGTCTTCAGGGTTATAGTGGCTGAGGAGTCAGCTGGAGAGAGGGAGGTGTGCGAGAAGAAGAGAATGCTTGGTGAGGAGAAGTGTGCTGGTTTTAAGGAAGAGGAGTTAGCTGGAGTGCTAGAGGAGTTCCAGGAGCTCTTTTCAGAGCGTCCTGGGTTGTGTACCCTGCGGGAGTGCGCAATAGAGGTGGCTGTGAACCTGCCAGTAAGACGGGTTCCCTTCAAGTTAAGGGAGGGAGTGGAAACGGCCATAACCAAGATGCTGAGAGATAGGGTGATAGAAGAGTCCACTAGTGTTTGGTCTAGCCCTATAGTGCCAGTGGTGAAGCCTGACGGTAGTGTTCGTGTGTGTGTGGACTATCGTGGCCTTAATGAGGTCACGCCCCTGCAGCGGCATTACATGCCGACGCTGGAAGAGGTACTTGACAGGGCAGGTAATAGTAGTGTCTTGTCGACCCTGGATCTGACAGCAGGTTTTCATCAGATCCGAGTGAGTGAGGAATGTAGGGACCTGACGACCTTTAGTTGCCCCCAAGGGAAGTTTAGGTTTCGACGGATGATGTTTGGGCTTAAGAATGCCCCCGCCATATTCTAGTCAGTGGTGGAGGCGGTGTTAACGGATTGCCGAGAAATAGCTGGCAATTATATAGATGATGTATTGGTCTTCAATCAAAACTGGGAGTCCCATCTGGTAGCCCTTAGGCGCGTGTTAACTTGCTTAGGTAGGGCAGGTTTTACAGTTAAGCTGAAAAAATGCTGTTTCGGCAGGCAGTGACTTCGGTATTTGGGCCATCTCATTGGATGTGACAGGTTGGCCGTCCCTGAGGATAGGGTTGTAAGCTTGCTGCGGTATGATAAACCGATGAGGAAGCGTCAGTCGAAAAGTTTTTTAGGTGTCGTCGGCTATTACCGACGGTTCGTCCCAGGCTTTGCAGAAGAAGCTGCATTGCCGACACCGATGACAACCACAGAGGCTCCGGATAGTGTGGTCTGAACCAAGGAGGTGGACAGAGTTTTGATCCGTTTGCGTAAGTCATTGTGTAGTCGTGTGTGTTTGCATGTGCCTGGCGATGTTTTTGTGATGTATACAGATGCCAGTGCAGTGGCTATTGGAGGTTGTCTCCATGTGGTGCGAGATGAAGAAGAGCTCCCGATTGCATTCTATTCGCGGGTGTTGAAAGGACCGGAAGTACAATATTCCACCAGTGAGAGAGAGGCTCTGGCAGTGGTGTGCTCGTTAGCACATTTCGATGTCTACCTTTACGGCCATCTGGTGACGGTCAAGACTGACCATAAGCCGAATCTGGTTTTGGCGGATGGAAGGAGTTCATCGGACCTCAACCCTCGGTTGAGAAGGTTCTCGCTCAAGATAATGGGGCGGGTTACTAACATGGTGTATGTTCCTGGTCCTACTTTAGGAAACGCTGATGGCCTGTCCCGGATGTACGAGTCGGAGGAGGAGTGTAATCCAGCTTACAGTGTTGGTTCAAGAGCAACTGAGGAATCAAGAGTGTTCCGGTAGAGAGACGAAGAGTCGCAGTTCGAGTCCCATGGATATAGAAGAGAAGGCTCCTCTAACCAGGAGGATGTGGGGCCACGCCCTGCTCCTGAAGACAGGCATGCCAGCCGAGATGGGCATGCCTAACAGCAAGCCCCGAAAACGAA
>WLWD01001886.1_pt1 | contig 63979 bp, 60 predicted proteins | sample 6712731 | NCBI WGS metagenome assembly WLWD01 (sample SAMN12718690, study PRJNA576275) | sponge metagenome | isolation source: marine sponge | host: Mycale hentscheli | place: New Zealand: South Island, Marlborough, Capsize Point | collected 2014-11-01
CGAATGGAGTGGCATCTTCACGTAACTGGATTTTGTACTCTTCTCCCCAAGTGCCCAGTCCCGTAAATACAGAGGGATACTGGTTCACTATCTCAGAGTGGCATTCCTGGCTTATACTAGTATCTACCTGCTTAACCAGGCCCAAAGCTGTAATCGCTGGTAATCCCAATAGATTGGTATGTAGACTTTTTACAACATAGATTGTTTCCTGAATTATTTGACTTCCATGCGATAACTTTCCGTTAAACTGACCGATAACATCAAGTGTTTGTCCTGCCGGCCCGTTCAGAATTTTCTTTGCTTTCTCCAGTCTTACTTTTAGAGAAGAGGCGAGTTCCTCAGAAATAACACTACTTCAGCTCCCGTATCAAGCTTAAAAGTGACATTTTTGCTTTCCAGTCGAATCGTTTTAAGCCACATTTTGCTTTTGCTGGAATTGATCATATCCAAGAACGCTACATCAAAATCTTGACTGTTCTCTTCGACTGTAGCTACCGTTTTGGATAAGCATTGAGACCCATAATGACCTAACCGATTACATCTGAAGCACGTAGCATTTTTGGCTGGACATTGGTCTTTAGAGACGTGACGAGGTTTACCGCACCACATACACTTCAATAAGCTTGCTCCACCTCGCGAGCTTTGAGGTTGCTGAGGTTGGTGAGATCTCGAGGCTTGAGGTTGATACTTGGGCCCACCTTTTGGCCTTTTGCTTCCACCTCGTTTCTCCCTGATAGTATCAAGATCGAGTGATGGGTTGGATCTTCCCATGAGATCACTGCTTTGTTCATGCACCGCTTCTTTTTGGCGAATTATCTTTTTTGCCTTTTCCAACGTAAGGTCGGCATCAATCTGAAGCTGTTCAGATAACTTTTTATCTGCAATTCCGACAACCAATCTGTCTCTTAACAATTCGTTTTTCATAGTTCCGTATTCACACGATTCCACTAGTTTGTATAACTCAGTGGTGTATGCTTCTGCACTTTCTCCTTTTTTCTGGTCTCTGCGATTGAACCTTGCGCGTTCGTAGATCTTGTTTCTGCGAACTTTGAAAAATTCATCTAATTTCTGGATGACGCGGTCGTAGCTCGATCTCTCTTCGTCCGTAATACTTGTAGACGTAAGAACCTCGTCTGCATCGTCTCCCAGACAATACAGTAGTGTACTTATTTTTCTTTCGTCATTCTGCTTATCTAAGCAGGATGCTGTCAAGAATTGCTGAAAGCGTCTTTTCCATTTCAGCCACCCATCCGGATTTCTGAAGCAAAAATTTTCCGGTGGTTGTAATGCAATGTTGGTAGATACTCTAGTGACGGCCATTGCCCCTTCGGTTTCCTCACTCATAGTTGAACAAATAGGCGATATTTTTGACGACGAAATTCAATCCTACGCTGCCACCATGTAATGCTTGTGTTTAGCTTCACTTACTAGCTACTAGCTAGTTACCACGTTAGTATAAGTGTTATAGATTCAATATCTCAACTGTAACTGTGACAGTGACTATTAGAACAGAGACAAAGACTATGACTACAAGTGATAACATTATATAAGCAGACACACAGGAAATGATACTAAACCACAATGTTAATGACAGTACAGATTATGCCACAAACAATATAGATTTTATCAAGCATTTGGAAGACAATTTTGATAGTATAAATGATGATTTTGAATATTGTAGCCTTTGTTTCTCTTTCAATTAACTAAGAGAAGTGTCCACTAATAAAATAAAGCGTGTCCATTGCTACTCACATTGAGATTACAATTATCATATTAGCAGGCTTGCCAATGTTATATCCTCATTCTACACCTCGATTCTCCCAATTAAAAAATAACTCGTTTTTTATTTCTACATAATTTTATCATTATTGTTATTAATTATTATTATTGTTGTTGTTGTTGTTTATTATTATTGTTGTTATTACTATTATAGTTATTGTTGTTATTATTGGTGTTGTTATTATTATTATTATTATTATTAATATTATCACTTTATTTTATTTAAAATTTATTTACTTTTTGCTGCAGTACCACTCTATTTAATTTTTTAAATAAAGCTTGTGAAAGGGAGGACATGTTTAAGAATATAGGGAGGCTGAGGAAAGAAATTGTAAATACATGCTCTAATTTGTCCACAAAGACTTTCTATTATATATATTTTTTTCCTGTTTTTAGTCACTGATACCTATGATGTGGATGTTCACACGTGGTACATGACAGAATTAAACTATGAAGAAATGTATGCAGGAATTACTACTGAGATATACGCTCCGATACTTGCAGAGGAATACAATTTCAAATTTTTTTTGACAGCTTCTTTGCCTACAGGTTGGATATCGAATTGTTTTGTGTGGAGGGAATCATGGAAAAAGTATCATTACCTTCGTCCATTATGGAGTCAGGGATTTGTGACTAGGATGGAGTATAGTGTGAAATCTGCATACAGAAATGAGGGCCTGTATTATTTAGGATGTTATTTCGAATTCAATAATATCCTGATCAATACAGTCAGAAGGACTAAAAGAGCAAGAGTGATTCTTAATTTTTTTAAAGGTAAGTATAAATGAATTATGTTTGTTGTTAATTGACTGATCGGAATTTCCTGTAATTTAAGTTAAAGATTGTTGTCAGACTCTGTGTGTGTGTATGTGCAGGAAGGAGTAAAGTAGCCCTTCATTTATCATTCATTAGAGACTGCGACCTGCATCTAAGCACACTACATGATGCCCATCTCAAGGCTGACGACTTGATAAACAATGTTTTTCTTCATTCAATTTATATAGCTTGTGTGCGAGAAAAGTCCTGTTGCAGGAAGCGAGCTATTGTGTCAATTATATTAATATTGAATATACAGTTAAGAAGATAATTGCTCATTTTTCAAATCTATAGTTATTAACTTTTATGTACTAATGTGGTATTTGCTAATAGAAGCTGCTGATGGAGAATTTTTGGTAATATATTTGTTTGTTCATTTGTTAAGTGACATTTTATTATGAAGGTGCAACAGCACTCCATGAAAATTGGCCAATCCTTTCCAGTAGGCCTAATAGAATATGATTCTCATACAAATACAAACAATAGGTTCTTAAGACCCTAATCAAAAAGCTCCATACCGAATTTCCATGCCAGATAATTCCAGATAGTCTAAATCAATTTCTCCGTTTCCTCTATACAATGCATTTCAACCTGGCTAGAGTAAAACTGGTGCCATTGGGCTTTATCTACATGATGACCCTAATTTGGGTAGGTCCACGTTCCCTCATTATATATATTTTTTTATTGGCTTGCATTTTGCTACAAATATCAAAGCTCCTCCTTGTTTGCAGGCACTTACATTGCACTGTCTACCAAATCCGAAGGAGCTAGTGTGGTTTCTGACGTTGAGGATGCTACTGTGTGGTTCAGTCCCAAACTAACAAATGCTACTATACAAGTTTCAATATACAGCATTGAAGCAATCTCGCAATTAAATGTCCGGAGACTGCCGTCTGGACAGCTTCCTTCTACCATGCAAGTGGAACTAGTGTCACATGCAAGAATTGATCATGTGACTCAGTACCAGATTATTCTGACCAGAATCACTGATGATGCAATAGGTCATTATTCAATATTTGCTATGGATGAAAGCAAGGGTGTAACAAAGAAATTTAGCTTGTTTCAAGTGTCAAGTAAGGGACTAACAGACTTGACTGTTGATACACTTAATTAGGATGAAAGTGCATTTATTTTATTTGTAACTGATCACTTTTAATATTGGATTTAAAATGATAGAATTGATTTATTTCTTTAGTAATACTATTATGTGCTTCATCAGTAATGTCAGACATACTATTGACAAGTGTTCAATTTAGGAGATTATTGTATGTGTGTGTATATATATATTTATAGCCCGTTACCCGAGCGACCGCGCTTGTCGTTAAGAACTATAAATCTGATACAGTCTGGTATGTCCGTAAGAAAATGTATTAGCGGGGAAAAGTCTGATATAGTTCTTAGCAACCATAATTATGGTGGAAGGCAGATCAAAGCAAAATGGAATAATGAAGAGTTTGGGTACTTTAATACAATACTTTAATACAATTACTAAGATAGCTAACGCTATACTTTGCTCGTTGTTTATGTTTGGGCTATAAAATAGTTATAAACCAAAATCATTAGGTTTGTATTTCGATTTATAAATCCTCGCCACTCGGGCTGCGCCCTCGTGTCTCGGAGTTTATAAATCGCATACAAACCTCAATTTTGGTTTATAACTACAGTATAACATATATATATAATATATATATTATAATACTTATTACATGAGTCAGAGTGTGATATGGCGAAATATTTCACGAGCAGGCTAATTTATTTTCACGAGCCAGAGGCGAGTGAAAATAAAGCCTGAGAGATCTTGCCATTGCACTCTGACAAGATGTAATGGTTTATTCCACACTAGATATCTTCACTACTGTAGTTAGTACTAGAGGAAGGGTAACTCACAGCGTATATCATGAGTTATTTCACGGGTCATGTACCTAAAAATATCATTGTGAAGATTTCTAGGGTGGAATAAATAAATATAAATATATAATGTGTGTGTATATATTTAACAGAATGTATGACTTTGGAAGTTTACCTCAAATATACTTGTGTGTGGGTGTGTGCACGTGTGTGTTTGCTCCAGAAATGACCATGCATGTGGGGCCACACAGCACTGCAGTTGAAGAGGGGTCTGATGTGCAGTTCTACTGTGCAGTGTATGGGAATGTCGTCAGGTCATTGAAATGGTCCAAAGAAATAGGATCTAGTAAGGTAGGTCTATTTATAGAATTATGACACAAAGTGCATAGAATATTATCAGTATAGCTAGATATTACATAACTCTGTGGTGCCATGCCAGCCAATGTCCTTTTAATTGAACGTTGTGCTTGTGAAAGTGCTGTTTATTACTAACACTAACACTAATGACAGGAAAGGATGAGAAACAATTTGATGTATGTTATAATACTGACGTTTTGCATTGAAAATAGCTACGTGCAAGTGTCCTTTTATTGTCACATCAATTGCTATACTCACTCTTTAAAAGTGATTTTGAAAGCTTTAAATTAGACTAAGGGGAGAGGTTATTGCTGCACAATTGTAGAATAAGAATATACATACAATTGGAGTATAATTTTGTCAATTTTATTTTTTGAGTGGCCACAATGTTTTGTTAAATTTTTTGTCAAGAGCATCAATGAAACTGAAATTTTGGAACAATCCAATCAAACTACGGCAATACGCATGACACTCAGGGGTGTGGCAATTGAGGATTCTGGAATTTATTTGTGTGAAGGATATAACGAGTATGAGAATGTCAGTGCTACTTCCAAGCTGATAGTGTGGCCTAAAGGTAAACTTAGTTCCGGTCTTTATGTGTGGGTTTTGTTCCTGCCCACCCCACTCCATCCCCCCCCCCCCCCCCCCCCCCCACCCCAATTTCCTATTATTATTTTGCTCAATAAAAACTACTTTAACTTTTCCAGCTACCCATTTCCTTTTCCCATTACCTATTTGGCTTTCCGAAAACTTTTTTTTAAAGATTGAACAAAGTTGAAAAATGATTGCTGCTGAGAATATCAGAAATCTTAGTCTGGTGAAGGTATAACAGAGGAAGAACTCAACTGGAGTGGCTCTAATGCTGTTTGCTCCAAACTCATAAACTGAGAATTAATATCTACTGCTTCAAATCTCAAATTTGTCAATTTAGTTAAATGGAATTGCCCATTCTGCTTTTTTTTTCTCTCCAAGTTTTTGTTCTCAGCATAGCTTCATTCTTTGGGCTACCCAATTTGCTCCAATTGTGTCAAGGTCTTATCAAAAGGATTATTCACAACAGACAACTGGGCTGAATAGTAAGCTAAAAATTAACCGAATTAAAATTTTTTTTTACAGAATGGCTAAGACTACACAGTGGCTGAATGTTATTCTGGACTATATGAAGAAGGTGAAGTCTTGATAGCTAATTTGTAGCTAATTAAAATTTAATTAGCTTAATTTGCGTGCTAGGTAACTGCCCATCCGCCCACTTGCCACATGTCTCATGCCTATATAGTCACTGCCAACTTCCATTTTAGTCAGCCTTTGATTAGCTCCACCTACGAATTATATATACCACTCCAGGTGGGTGGGTGTGGACAGTTGATATGTTCGACTTCACCTTCTTCATATAATCCAGAATAGCATTCAACCACTGTGTGGTCTTAGCCATTCTGTAAATTATATTTCAGAAGGCTCAGTCTCCATATCAACTGTGTTGTTTGTAGCTTACTCCGAGCTATTCTGGTTTAGGACTACTTCTCTACCAAAGGCAGCTTTGCCGACCTTTCTGTGGTAGAATTTCTGAAAAACAGACTCAGATCGCCAGTTTGCTGCTTTTAGGATATGTCCTGTCGATATTCCTGCTGTCGATGTGGCAGACACTGAGGCGCCATGTATAGAGTGGGCCCCGAAGATTGACGTGTCGGGCCCCGAAGATTGACGTGTCAACCCCCGCTTCTTCTAGGGTAGTCTTTAGCCATCTGGCTATAGAGCGTGATGTGACTGCTCTGTAAGGCTTGATGAAAGACACAAAAAGCTTTGATCCTCTCCCAGTATTGATCTGGTCTTTTCCAGATAAAGTTTAAATGATTGCACCGGACATAGAGTTGAGTTTCCGGGGAGCGACGGAAAGAAAAATTCTTTAATGGGTTTCCCCTGATGAGACTGTTTTGCTAGGACTGTCGGGACAAATGCCACACCATTTGAGTGAACCTTCATACGATTGATGTTCAGTTGAGATAGGTCAGCAGACCTTGAAGGACAAGTAATTGCCATCAAAAAGGCTGTCCTGTGCGTCAGGGCCTTGAGAGATGCATTAATGGATCCCCAGCCTCCTCAAGGAAATTTAAGACAAGTTGCACATCCCATGTAGCAGAGTACCTGGAAACTGGTGGTCATACACTGAGTATACCCTTCACCAGTCGAACAATAGTAGGATGCTGCCCCACCGTTACACCATCCACTTTGTCATGGACCGAGGAAATAGCAGATCTATATGCATTCACGGAACTATACTGGTATCCTTCATGAAACAGCGAAGCCAAAAAATTTGCTATTTCACTTATAGGTCCCGAAAAGGGATTGGCATTCCTCTCACTACACCAGCAATTCCATCGCTTGAAAAGTGAGTCGTAAGACTTGTTTGTTTTGGTTCTCCAGGAGTTGACAATGAGGCTTGAAGCCTGCTCTGAAAGGCCTTGGTCCTTGAGGTCTTTCCTGATATGCTCCACACAACCAGATATGGGTTTACTGCCATCCTTCCCGTCTGTGTTGACAACTCCTGCTGAGGGAGTGGGCGTGGCCAGTCCACTAACATTGATAGAAGCACAGCATACCACGGCTGAGCTTTCCACAGTGGGGCTACTAGGACCAAGTCCGCCTCCTGAGATTGTACCTGATTCAACACTCGAGGAATGAGGTTCCAAGGGGGATTTGTGAACCCCCTTGCCAGTTGTCCAGTCCTGCAAGAAGGCATCTAAGGCCTCTGCAAATGGATATGGCCGCCAACTGTAATAACGTTGGCACTGATGGGTCAGTCTGGATGCAAACAGGTCCACTTCCAGTGGCCCATAGCGACTGTTGATCTTGGAAAAGGTTTTTGGGGCTCAGTTTCCAATCTGATCGATTCTTCATAGACCTGGATTCCCTGTCCGCTGTACAATTCTGTACCCCTGGCAGGTGTTGGGCTTGGATGAGTATGTTCCTTTCCAAATACCACATCCACAAATCTTGAGTCAGGGAGACAAGTTTCTTTGAAACTGTCCCTCCCTGATTGTTTATGTAGGCCACCACTGTTGTATTGTCCAATTTAAGCAGTACTGACAATCTCGTTCTTTTCTTCACGAACGTTTTCAGTGCCAATGTGGCTGCTAGAAGTTCTAGGCAATTTATGTGCCATGTCTTCTCCTGTGCTGACCATGGCCCACCCGTATCAGAACCCTGACATGTTGCTCCCCAACCCCAGGGTCGAGGCGTTGAATTCTGTGATCAACTCCGGGTCCTTCGTCAGGATTGTTTTCCCATTCCAATGGACCATCTGTGTGTCCCACCAAACTAGCTCTTCTTTGCTCCTCCAACAGACAAAGGCAAGTATTGTAGTCCTGGTCCGCCTTCCTCAAGGCCTCTGACAGATCTATCTGCAGGTGTCTGTAGAACAGAGGCACTGGTGGAATGACTGAGCTGGCAGCATTCATCTTGCCAATTAATCTGGAGAGGGCGTGGCATGATATCGGCCCCTCCCCCGAGAGTTTCCGGGACTCCGCCCAGATTTTTTTCAGTTTCTCTATGACTGGTCTCTGACCGCCATCCTATTTTGGTACACAGGAAAACAGGGTAGAGATAAAGCTCTCTTGAGGTACTCACTTGGACCACTGCCCCCTTCCCTAGAAGTTTGTTTACTTCCTGTTCTATTAGGAGACTGTCCTCCTGATTGAACTTTGGGGGTGTGGCTCATAAGCCTGATTGGGTATGGCATGGAATTCTATCCTGTAACCCCTTATTGTGGACAGGACCCACTGGTCCTTTGTTATTTTCTCCCAATTTTGGGTATAATGTGCCAGCTTTCCCACTGGACTTGCTTTGACTTCTAACTGAGCCACTCCTATTCTCTCTAGAATGGATTGTGAGTTAAGAACAACATTTGCTTTTATAGACATGATTGTTGAATGAACTACAGTGTTCATTTCTGATGGTGGGTTTGTCACCCTCCGCGACCCCCGCCCCTTGAGTTCTGGAAGGCTCTGCCTCTTTTGAAGGCCCAGCCCTTCCCCGAGATGTTGCCTTTGCGAAAAAGAGACCTCCTGTCCTGATGATAGTGGTGGTCCTGACTTGCACTCGAGGACGACGATAGTGAGGAGCGCAGTGTCTTCACCTGGTCGATGAAGTCCTTCGACTTCTTTGCAAACTCTGGTCCGAATAGATCAGGTGAAGCATCGATGTATGGCACGTTCTCTTTGACCATCGGGAGCAAGGACTTGTTGCCTTGCATCACCTTCTCCCACCTCAGGCGCAAGATCCTGGCACTGGCATTTCCAATCAGCTGAATTGCTGACATGGTTGCCAGCCTTAGCTCTTCCTTGGTGGCAGAGTCACCGCACTCTGCCAGGGCAGTTAGGGCAGTGCATCCAGGATAAATGTCTGGATTCTGGCCAGGTCCTTGTCGAGGCTTTTTGTGGCCTGTGGGGTCTCTGCCCTAATGAAGTGATCGAGGTGAGGGGTCCTGGTGGCAGGCACTTTGGGAAGCTTGAAGTTGCTCCAAACTCGCCTCCTTGTGTCATTTCACATGCTCCGTGTCCACGCGTCTTTTAGTAGTTTCCCAGTCTCCTCCGAGACTTCTACTAGCTGATCCATCAGCTCGCGTCCGCCCTCTTCCTCCTCATCCGAGAAAACGAGTGGGGCGTTGTAGTCCATCGTCTCCGACGGACCCCAATCTACCCAGTCCAAGTCTCTTCTAGTTGCTTCCGCATAAGCGACTGGACAGCCCAACTCCATTCTCCAAACAGGGGCTGGGGACTTCTGCAACGGGCTCCTGCTGCGATCTCTCCTGTTCATCAGAAAGTCTACATCCTCGCGTAGGGAGTCAAACTTCTTGTTCGTTCCCTGGACTACTTTAAGGACGTCTTCCATAGACCTAGCTACCAAACTGTACAAGCACGTGCTGAGCTAAAAAAATGAAGTTGGCAGTGACTATATAGGCATGAGACATGTGGCTAGTGGGCGGTTAACTAGCATGCAAATTAAGTTAATTAAATTTTAATTAGCTACAGATTAGCTGTCAAGTTAAGAAAACTGGCCAAACACAGTTGATATGGAGACTGAGCCTTCTGAAATATAATTGGAGTATTCCAGTAGCACATGTACATGTAGCAACTGGGAAAGTCTTCATATATCTCAGCACCCTCCTGGATTCTCACTTGAATTCTAGGAATTACTGCAGTGTGTGGTGTCAATGTAGTTGGATAGGGTGCTTATTAACCCTCAGCGCACATGCGCGAGAGGGTTATAGTAGTTGTTTTGTCTGTTTGTCTGTCTGTCATGCTCTGATTTTGGAGAATACTGACAATTAACAGTTGATTTAGGTATGAACTTACTCAGGACAAAGATTTAAGACCTTTTATTGTGCTATTTTTTTAATTTCGGGCTAATCGTTGATAAAACACGAAGCTTCCAGCTCTGCGGTAGGTACCAGCTTTTATGGGCAACGCCCCCTAGCATCACGTCATAATCACGTGAGCAAATAATTTGTTGCAGCCAGCGGTGTAGTTTGATTTATGCCGAGTACAGTGGAGAACTTCTTTTTAATATGCACATACTTAGTAACCTCGGGCATAACATTTGCAAAACTATGTTAATGAAGCACCAAAGGTGCGAACCCTCAGCGCTATTAAGCACTACCTAGCTATTACAATATAATCTCCTTACAAAAGAAAAAGCAATCTGTTAGCTATTTTAATGAGGCATCAAAATAGCTCGACCAATGAAAATGATACATATTAACGCTGTCTTTATAAGAAAAGAAGCTAAACTAGCCAGAAACACTCACTGATATGCATTTTCAACCCAAACTTCACTTCTTTCAACTCTGTTAACTTCCCAGCATTAGTCAACAGCTCAAAAGGCACACATCTCTAAAATTACTCCCATAGCAAACTATAGGACATAATAGGTGAGTACATACATGTACATGTAACACAAACCAAAGCTTGAAAGTTGATCATACAATTACAACTTTTATTTCCAAGTCTCCGTGGTCAACAGTCAACTACAAGTTGTTGAATGTTTCCCCAGTAAAAACTCCCCCCTCCCTGTTGCAATGTAGGCATAACACCAATATTTATTGATGTTACCTTCCAAGCATGAACACCCACAGTCAAACCATTCCAGCACACACACACACACACACACAGCTTTCACCTTCCTAGATTTAACTGTCTTCACTACCTAGCATTACAAGTTTCATTGCATGTAGGTGATCCACGAATTACGGATATATACGAAGAGGAAAAAGAAGAGACTGTCACTCGGCTTCCCCCAGGCCCTTATGTTCTCAATGTAACAGATGAGGAAATAAGAGAAGGTTATAGGAAACAGCACAATGAGTGGACAGACGCACAAATCACGACAGCTGTTGTGACACCAATCAGCGTGGCCTTGGTCCTACTGTTTGCTGGCACATTCGCATTTTTCTGGCATAGGAGGCTGAGAAGACAACGTGAGCGTAGACGGAGAAAGGAGGAACGCAGAGCTAAGAGGAGAAAGAAGAAGCGAGTACTAATGAAAAGGCAGCGAGAGAAGTCATTCCTAGGTAATCCTTCAAGTGAAGAAGAGTCATCTGATGCTCAGGATAAGAAGAGTGAACATCTTGAAATTGACAATTTAGCCTCCCAAGGTCAGACTAAAGAAGAAAAAAGACAAAGACTCTCATCTGCTGATACAACAAGGGCGCATGACTATGATTCCAAAAAGCCAATTCGTAAAGACAGACAAAAGGGCCTATTTAAAAAACAGATTCGGAAGAAAAAAAGAAAGGGATTCTCAGAGGATAAAGATGTAAATGAAGAAAAACAGCCTCTTCTTTCTAATGACAACTAAAATATAAATAAAAAAATCACTATCAGCTTCTTACTAATCTTTATCATAAGCTTTCTACCATCTCCTAAAAATTGATTTACTTTTTTGTATACTTGGTACACAATATATCATTAGACTCTTCAGAATAAAGATTGGTTGGTTATGTATATAGTGCCAAGATAACTCAATTTAAAATAAGTTAGTATTAAAATATCAGTTAGTGTTAAAAGATCAGTTAGCATTAATTCATTAATAAGATAAGTTAGTGTTGACTCATTAACTCGTATTTAAGTCTGTGTTAACTCATTAAGTTAGTGTTAACTGATTATGCTTGACTTGTACTATAGTCAGACTGTAAGACGTATCACTCTTCTGCCATGAAATAGTTATCATTGAATCAGAGTAGTGAAGAAATACAGATTTGCCAAAAATAATAATTAAAACATACAACATATTCAGCAACCTTTGAAAAATGGTGTTCTTTCCCTAAATTTTTGAATAAATTTGCGAGTTCTGCCTTCTTTCACAGCCTGCACCACTGTGGGGGGCATTTCCACCAGGTCGTGGGGAGATCTTCGCTCCTGGAGGGCTCTCTTTAGGTTCAGAATCTACAAGATAGCAGATGATAAATGACACCTGTATCCATGCTATACTAGCAATCATTAGGTAGATTTATCACTTCTAATCATGTAAATACAAGTTGAGTTGCCTTTACCAAGTGACCAGTAAACTACATACAATATGGCTAGATAATTTAAGTGAACATTAAATGTACCTGCTTATATACGTATGTATGTTTGTTTGTATGTATGTTATTTGACATACTTCTTTACTAAAATGCAGGTTGTGGAACCATGTAATATCAAAGTTTATATGTAATAAAAAAAAGTTTCTTTATTGTTTAACCCTCCTTGTTGAAAGAACTAGTTGCTGTTTTTTAAGTTGTTACTATCATTTTTACAACGTGAGATTCAATGGGGAATAAGTGGTGATCACACACACACATACACACACCATACCTGTCCTCTCATTACTGCCATTTGCTTCTCAAAAGTACTTCTATCAAACCCCTTGTCTTTCTAAAGGACACAAAATAAGGTGTAGATTACAAGGCAATCGTTGGTTGTGGTGTCCCAAAGATTTGACTATACAGTAGAACCTCAGAGTTATACAGTGCTTCCAACTTAAAGAGTGGATTTTTTTAAACTACTGTATAGACCCTCACTACAGTCATTTAACATACACATACCTTTTCTTCATCATCCCAATAATGTTTACAATAGTAAAACTACCTGTTTAGAGAATGGAAAACGGAGAACAGAACTTTTCTCATTCACTCTAATACATTTTACGCCATTTTTTTTGACGTCAAGATTTTGCGGTAGTTCGTCATTAAACGTAACTAGTTAACAAGCTAAGGTCGAACGGTTATTTCCCTGAGCGGTAAGACGGGACTTTCCCTAACTGCAATCCGCTGTATATGGATTCTCATCGTTCTACTAGCAGCAGTAAACGAAGTCGAAATCAGTCACAGAATTGTTGGCTGGTATATTACTAACTCGGAGCCAAGCCTATCTTTTTCAAGAGCTGAAGAAAAGCTGAAGGAGTTTAATACTCCCAAGGCTCCCAGCATTCGGTATTCTGACAACATCAGGGCGATGCAGTTGGAGTCCTACGGGTTGTGCAGCTCCAGACGGAAGCTAAAACGCTGGCCGCGATAGGCAGTAACGCCATAAAACTTGATAAGACAGTGAATTTGGAAGTGTTTAAGCTGAAAAAAGAGAAATTATTTGTCCTTATCTCTATAACTTGGTATACTGATACTTTAATACCTGAAGTTTCATATTTTTGACACATGATGTAAAATTGCCTTAAAATTATTATGTATAACTTTGGTAGCTATACCTTGAAAATTAAGTGAGTTGTGGCTGTTTTTCACCAAAAAAAATTATGCACAGTAAGGGTCATCAAATGATGACGTTTACAGCGGATTGTGGGCCTATAGTACACGTAAACGCGACGTCACAAAACAGCGCATGCGTATTTGTGCAAGGGCGCCAGTTTACCGCTAATTGTTGCACGGGTATGGCTGATTTAGCTACGGTTGTATCTCAGGCCCTAGCAGGTGAAGCTCCCAGTTCCATCACCTATAACCACAAAAATAACCACAAACCCACAAAATTGTTTTGTCTGTATGTTAATATGACATTAATGTATAATAATACAAATTTTTAGCTTTCTATTACACATACTTGAGAAATTATAGCAGAATTAGCAACCTTAACCAAAAAGCTAAAAAATCCACACTTTAAGCTGGAAGCACTGTATACCCCTTGGGAAATGAGGTGTACGTAACTCTGAATATAACATAATTTAACTGTACTAATATTTAAATGACTAAAATACTATGCATACATACAGTATTTCAGCTTTATTCATGACTAAAGGACCATTTAATGGTGTACCCTTGAGGGTTTTTTTTTCTCTGAGTAAACCAGAATGAACGACACTATAAAATCTCGGTGAGCGGGTCTAGGAAAAGTTCGTTCTTTCTCCAATATTTTTTGTATTTTTGCAGAATTAGTCTTAGTGACCCTTACTCTACGTCTATGCCAAATTTCAAATGTCAAAACAACTTTAAGGGTGCTGGCACACCGCCTACGCATGCACCCACGCAAATCAATTAACTAAATCAATTATGTTGCTATGGCCTACTTTTATATATTTCTTAAGTTTTGCAGGCTATCCTATACAGTGGACCTCACAGTAAACTATCACAGGAGCTGGCTTACCAGAAATTAGAAGTCCAAAGCAACTACTATGGCAGATATAAGCGGTCACATTCTCCAACATAAATGGCAAAATATCCCCGACAATTCAACTCCACAGTTGTCTCACCCTCTACGGACTCTGGAACTCACCGCCGACAAAATTACAGAAGCTTTTTTCGATTTACAATTTAGTTTTCAAATTATTCATTGTTATTATTTTTGTGGCGACCATTTCCTTAAATATATCCGTTTTTGGCCGTTATTACGAAATTTCCCTCTGTAATTTTTTTTATTTTTATCTTCTGTACCTGTATTCCAAAAATAGAATGGTTCTGAACCCCCATTCCGTACTTATGGCCAGAAATAGCATGCAGAACAAGCCAATCATTCCTCGCACAATTTTGTCAATTTCAGCCCCGCCCTCCTCGGGCAGGTAAGGAATACGCGCGGATTATTGGAATGCAGTGGCTCTGAAAAGAGCCCGTTTGAAAAAATAAATAAACACAGACAACGAAATGGAGAGAAGGCGCCCGGGCTGAGACTTCTAAGTTGAGCGGAGCTCCCTGTACAACTTCTCTCTGAGCGGCTTGCTCCTGACTCCCTCCTGCTTCAGGGAGGCAATGAAGGCATCCTTGGTATCACTGGTTCTACTACGGAGAAGCAATAGAGTGTGGAAATCGATGCCTTGAGTGACTAACTTCTTGGCTTGTGTTGGTGTGATGCTGGGCTTTCCAAGGGATCTGGTGAGTAGTGCTGCATTGGTATACAGGGTCTTCTGAGCTAACCACTTCTTCATTTGCATGCTAGGCGACTGAATGTGAAGTTTGTCTAGACATCCTGTTACTTTTTGTGCCACAAATATATTTACCTCTGCTATTATTGAATGCAATTGTAGGTACAAGTTCCAATGCACCTCAGCAGTACCTGCAGGATTTAGACCCGAGTCCATAAGTGTACCACCAACAACGGGGGAAGTGCTTGCTTCATATGTGTGCATGCCTGATCTTTCAGGGGAACCTGCACTGACTGGTGCAGATGGACTTGTGCAGCTTACTGGGACAGACAGACCTACGCTGAATTGTGCATATGAACCTGTGCTTGCTAGCACAGACGGACCTGTGCTTGCTGGCACAGACGAACCGGCATTCATTGGCACAGATGGACCTGTGTTTGCTAGCACAGACGAACCGGCATTCATTGGCACAGATGGACCTACGCCCACTTCCAATTCAGGACCTGTGATATTACATCAGAGATACCAATAATAAACCTGACATAAACTTTTTAATCTCAATTTTGCAATTTTTTTTTGTAAAAAATATAGTTACATTATGTACTACAACAGGAGTCAATAATTCCTCAGATGTGCAATTGAATATTTAGGATTTTGCCAGTAATTTTGTCAGATGACAGACAGTGTATTGTTAGTTGGTGTACAAGTAGCTAAGGTAGCTAGAACTATTTTTTTGTGTGTATCAACTTCTACTGGGATTACATCTTTTCTCGTGCCTAGCAGCAAGAAGTTGCTGTTTCCTCTTTGTTCCTCTGACTCTTCTACTAGCCATTGGCCACAACTTGATAACCCACCACCAAAGAGAGACCTGCCAGAATAAAACCAGCCCTGAAATAAAACCCAGGATCCAGATATAACAGACCACAAGGGATTGCGTAAGAATATATCGAGTAAGATCGCTAACTATACCCAAGGAAGTTGAAGGCGGAATTCCGTGCGAGTGTTTTTTTAAGGCTAGCCACGAACTACAACTCGTGGTCTGGGAACTCAATTAACAGTACACGCGTGTTGCTATGTGCCAGCACCCTTAAAGACCCCAAGCGTGCCCGTGAAAATATAAGCTACTTTTTATTCTCTCTCGTTCTCGAAATATGATAAAAGGGGAATGGGCGGAGTTTCAAACTAGCAGCTAAAAAAAACAGCATAGCTTTGAGACTATTGCATGCACTCTACAGCTTACCTCTGGCTGAAAGTTTACTATATCGAGTAGCCAAGGATTCCGACAAGACCAGCTTTGAGACGCTACAAAAGCTAAAAAGAACTACACGCAACCTTCGTTATTCTCCGTTAAAAAGCTGCTGCACGATTTAATTGCATAAGCAGAGTACGCTGTTAAGTATACGGAAACATTACTTTTACCGGAAGTGGCAATTCAATTTATGTTTTCTCGATTTCTTTGCTGAATACAGAGCCCAGTTCAACTGCCAGTTTCTCTGCGTGTCAAAAGTTTTACCCTCCAGTATTTTAGCACTAAGCTGAGATAAATGCAACTTTTTATTAGCATAACAAACTCAATTTTTTTTTGGTTTGTGCCATTAGGTCCCTTTTCCTAGACCCATTCTCTTATGACGGTGCACTTCTTCTTCAGGCCACTAGGGTCAGCTGATTCTGCTGAAAACTTTTCTATATTCTTCCTGCCTCTTTACGTGTATAAGCCAAACGCCTGAGCAACTCCAGCTAAATATATTTCTTGGTCTACTATTCAAATATTAAGCTTCTTGTGATAGTAACTCCTTTTCCATTTTGCTGCACTTTCACAAAAAAAAAAAAAAAAAAAAAAAAAAAAAAAAAAAAAAAAAAATCGTGACGACAACCTCGTACCCATCGCGATATTCCTTTGCCGTTCAGTTAACTGGTTAATTCGGTTGTCTGATGTTAGGATCTCTGAGGTTCTACTGTACATGCAAATACTACTACTAACACTTTGGGTAGGCCCAGACCCTTTACCTATCGCTGCGCTCGGAAGGGTCTGGTCAAGTGCCCATACTCGACTGGTTCTGCTGGAATGTAATCTTTAACGCGGGTTCATCAACGTTTGCGTGCACAAATAAAGTTTACCTGCTACACACGAATAGAAAGCAGCGTTGAAGTACTTGCAAAATAATCTACCCACCCGCTTTTAATTAAAACCACGCCCTCCCATAAGCTATACATGTTTTTATACTTCCTCCAGAAACTGGGGGAATGGAACGAGTTAAGTGCAGGCATATGACCAGACCCTTCCGAGCGGAGCGATTAGGTAAAGGGTCTGGCCTGCGAGACTACACTTTGGGGTGGGGATGGGTGGGGAGAATTTTCATAGACAAGTATTTGTCAAGGTGAACAATAGACCAGTGATTTGCTCGAGGGGTTTGCTATTCTGACCATTGATAAAAGAATTCTACCGGGATTGGAAACGGATCATGTGCGCCCGTAGAAACTGTACAAAACACTAATGCAAGGTGTGTAACATTTGTTACATTCATTGGCGGTTCGCACAGCTGGTTACCTACCTACCCAGAGCTGCATAAGGCGAGCTAACTCAGGGAATAACTACTTCTAGGTTACTGGATATGCTCTAATGTATAAAAAAAATGTGCTTGAAAGAATTGCTACCCTTTTGCAGTCATTCAACCAAAACTGTTATAATCCCTTTAGCTGGCTAGAAACGAAACTTAAAGTGCAGGTTTGAAGCCAAACTAATCCTAAATAAACAACTATACACTGTTGTGAGGCATAGTGTTCGTGTTACAATCCCTTTGCTAGACAGTCAACAGTTACTGATACAATAGTAACAATCGAATCTTGTGTGTAATGTACTAGTCAATGCAATAAGCATTATGATTTTGATCCCTTTTATGGTATAGGGATATGCCTAGAAAGTTTACATTAATAAATCTGTAATCAGCGTAAGAGATCCTTTTAAATATGTTTATGTGTACTGTAATAATGCAAACTGAGCAAGTTTGAACATTAATTACTCAATTACATTTTTGATCATCTTACCACAATTCATTATTCTTGCTGAATTAATTATTGCTGATTTAGAGAAAATGCCACGCAAAGGAGTCACTCAGGATGGGAGCGTGTATCATATTCCGTATACTACTACAGCATGTCTCTGCGACACTATATAAACAAATCAGGCAACTAGTGGAGTGGAAGGCACTAACTGAGCTTCCTTTGAGAAACTATGCCCGAGCGAATCACACTAATTAATACAGCACACATACACGCACAGATGGCTGACCTTAAATTCGCGACGCAAGTCATTGACGAGAGACTGGACAAAGTCATCATCTTCAATCTTTTCCAGGACTTGAAAGACTATGTTATCTGAGAAAGGAATCTTGGCCATGGGCAGGTACATCCACTGGAATGGGTCTGCAAGCCAAACAAAGGCACCACATGCAAAATAAATGGACGACAGACACAAATTCATCGACAAACTATTAAAAAGGTGAAAATGTTCTTTAGTATATCAATTTAAACTTTATTTCAATGACAATAAGGAAACCATTTCTTAGAAATGAGTGAAACTAAAAACCACGGTTAGAAATTCCACAATGATTTGTGAATTTACACCATTTCCTAGTACTAATATGGCAAATAACATATAGTTAGATTGCTGCTTAAGTTAGAGTTTGGTAATAGGCATATTGGGGTTCAGCAGGTTGGTCATAATTAACTGGCAGCATATTATACTACCTTTATCTGTGTAATCTACTTTATTTTCTCTCGCTTTCTTCTTTCTGACTTCTTACTCTACCATGAGCATACTTGTAATACTGGAGATTGCAGCTGAAGCAGCTGTGGACAATACTGAGTGGGTGTGATCAATTATGCACTATTTGAACAAACAAGCAAAAAAAAACAAAAAAAAACAAACAACAACTGAGGAGGACTCTCAGTTAACTACATAGTTGAATTGTAAAGTTGAGCAATTGTAGAAGCAGAACCAATAAAGGCTGATAAATTGCCTTTATATGATCCAGTCTTGTGCAAAACAAAAGCAAAACAAACAAACTTATAATGTGAAATATAATGACAGTGGTGCTCAGCATACTCACAGTTCCTCCATTCGTCCGGGTGCTTGAAGGGAAAAGCCAGTCCATTGTCTATGGCAGCTATCTTGATGCTCTCTTGTCTCTCATCAGCAGATGATAATGTGTATGATTCTTTACCCTACAACAACAAACTCAGGATGTAAAAAATAACACCAGCTGGTAAATGTCTGGGGATATGAGTGAAAGGGTGGAGAGAATTTATTTATTTCCTCCTCCATCTTCCTGGTTCCCTTTGCTCATCCCCATCAAGTTGTAAGATTATAAACCCCCACCCACCCTCCACCTTCCCCAATTATATGGGCATTTCCTAGTACACAAGTAAGCTGGTACTTTACCATAAATTTAATGCCCCAAAATAGTATATACTAACCTGAAATTTTATGGAAATAGCCCATGCAACACTATTTATCACACACACACACACACACGCAAATAATGCAAATTCTCTTGCAATGGCTAGCAGTTATGCACACCTGGCAGAGTCAGGATGCCTGTGCACTAAGCAGGCACTGTGAGCCGTGCAAGCAAAGATCCTGGAGCTGAGCTAGGAACTGGCCTTTCTCACAGCAAGTAGTGTGGGTATCTGAAGTCCCACTAGTCCGGCGTAGCCAGACCCTTTACCAAACCGCTACGCTGGGAATGGGTCTGGGGACATGGCCATACCAAATTTGTTCTGCCGCACATATAATTATTGCGGCGGTCAATTACCGTTAGCAAATTACCGGGAATAGCCCTCCTCAACCACAAATAGAAATTCCTGTGTGTGTCAGCCACCCTTTCCAACTTAGGTTTAGCAATCATGGCTAATTTGCGGTAGAAATTCAGGTATAAAGGAGGTGGGGCACTCACCACTTCCACATTCCTCCAGAACAAATTTGGTATGGCCATCCCCAGAACCTCCGCAAGCGCGCTACATGGGTCTGGCAAGTCCCACCTGGACCATTGCTGTTCATGAGAAAGGCCTTAAATTTGCACCCCAGCATATGGGTGGACTGCTGGTGGGAGGCAGATGGAAAATCAGATGGATAATGCCAGAATTACACACCCACTACACACACACACACACACACACCTCAGTGTTCAGTGGTTCTGGTTTGTTGTAGTAAATGAGCCAGTTATCGCTGCCTCTGTCCGTATTTCTGATGATGTAATCCAAAACCACCAGACGCTCAAACTCCAGCTGGAGCTTGCGCTCCATGTGTGCTGGGAGGGGCGTGCTCCTAAACTCTTCCATCCACACGCAAGCATCCCGATAGCCAGTTACAAAAGTCTGCAAGGAGCCCACCTAAGAACATCCAAAACAACACCAGGTCACAATGGCAGTGACACTTGTCACATCTTCTCATGTGTTTGGGTAAATAAGTTCTACTGGGTTATCCTGACACTGCAGTAACATAGGTCCTGCTAGGTTCATTATGCTGACCTTACAATAACACCTTGTACACACACACACATTACAGTCCACTTGATGTGAATGTCATTAGCACACTGCTAACACATGTACACAGAAACATGTGGCTAGTGGTGAAACAATGAGAATGAACTCCACATATGTGACCGTCTACGGGAAAACTGGGCACAACGCGGCGTGCGTAAATATCGAGAAAAGATCAATCGATTTCTTAAAAATGTATTGTTTTAAGCCAACGGAAGGGAACGGTTAGGTCTATTTTAGCGGGAACGACTTAAGCTACGATGATAAAACTTGGAGAGCTCAATATCTGGACGCCGACAACTCTGTAAGTGCAAAAAAAAATTTTTCGAAGGGTGCCGCGTTGTGCCTGGTTTTCCTGTAGACGGTCACATATTGTGCATCAGTTTATTCTGTTTCTACGTCTGGCTTCCTGGAACAGAATCTCAGTGTCTGACACATGCATTCAGTAAAACATGCTTTAATTAGAATACATGGCAACACATCAGAGCTTTGTTCCCACATTATTATAATTTACTAGTATCACTGTTACTACTATGGGATTGAAAAAATCAGATGTATGTTATTTATATCGGGTGTATAGTCCCTTTCTAGTGGCTCGAACAGCCCTCCCCCCTTCTCCCATCTTCCAGCTGCAAAAACAGCAACAACAAAAACAAACAAACAAAATCACAACAACAAAAAACAACAACAACAACTCTTTCTAGTGGACCAGATCAATCCTTTACCATATTAAATGGCCACATAACACGACCTGTTGCAACAGATGAGTTTGTCAATGGCTCTGGACAAAATTATGTCTTCCTTGATATTTGAAACACTGCAGGAGCTAATGTCACTTATGATAAAATAAATTAGAAAATAAATTTGTATTAAGAGCTACTATTTAACCTGAACATACCCACATTCTAATTGCATCTTCTTCATGGATAGCCTTGTTACTAGGCCTACAATGTGCCTAAATGCACTAGTAATAACACAGAATGTAGCAGTACAGCGGTAGCAAACAAGCCTGCCCAGCAATACAAGCAAGGATGTAATTTAATTTTGAATTGTCCGTGACATGAGATGCCTTTTTTAAACAGAGAAAAATGGCTGACATATGCACACTGTCTTATGAATTCAACTTTAAATCAAGTTGAACTGTTTTTAGAACTAAGTATTAGAAATAAAATAATTGTCAGACATTTCGACTCTGCCGATCTTCCTCTAATGTCACAAAAGAGAGAAAACTTTACAACCTAGCATTGTGTATCACCAGCTTCATCAGGAATCACGCTAATGTGAAACTGTAGTAATTTCAATTGACCCATCAATAAACATAATTGAGATGCACACACACACACAAACACATAATATACAGAATATGTATGCACAACAAGTACATATTAATTAAAGGAATACAGCATGATGGGATTTCATAACACACACACAAAAAAAAGATAAGATAAGAAAATGGCAAGAGTTTCCTTGTTCATTACTTCTGAGCAATGACAAAAAAAAAGTCTAAAAGCACTTGGGCGAGCACCCTGATATGCCATCAGTTGCAATTACCACCATGTCCCAATCACAAGTGTGAAATTGTAGAACAAGGTGATAAACGAGCCGTGATAAGTGGTAAACTGTACGATAGTAACAAACTCTGTGCATTCACTGGAAAGTAATGCAGTTTTGTACTAAAATACACAATTTCAATTTTTCCTCCTAACTTCTATTAAAAATGCACCCCCCCTCCCCCTTTCACCAGTAAAAACAAAAAAAGCTGTTTCAACTTGTTCAACATCAGGGTACTAGTCCAGAGAAAGCAAGAATGTTATAAACGTTAGGTCTATCCGTACCAACTGAAACACAACAGTACTCTGTTGCCTGTAGTAAGCACTAACAGATAAAGTGTACTTGTTTTCTAGTTGGGAATCGAGGAATGGTGCTCATGTAAACATGACTGTCTGCTTTATTTGTTTATAGTTTCATGGTTACAACACCAAATATTCCCAACAATAAATACATAATACCATTAATTAACACTTGAGAGTTTTGACTAATAAGTATAGTACCATTCTGTCAGAGAAAAATGTACCATCAGTTTGTAGTCTACCAGATATTCACCTCACTCACACCCATCCCCCTCCAACACACACACACACACACACACACACACACACACACACACACAATCATTCACCAAGGAGACAATACTGGGATAATCTGTCACATGACAAATGATACACCTCCATACATGCACACACTCGACAAATTACCAACTATCAGCTTAACAGGACAAAGAAAGAAAGCTTCGATGCATCAGGTGCATCACAAAAATGTTTACAAAAACCTGAGAAAGAATTTGAATGTTGTCGTAGAGACAGCAAAGAACTACTGGGCACACACACATGTCCCCATCCAGAGTATTTCACAGGTGAATAGGTGCGAGCCATATTTCTGGCATCACACATCCACCACGCGATATAAATATCTCTAACCGTACAACAAACACGCACCAGTACGTATGTCGAGGCATCTCTCCTTACACCCCTTCCCTGTCAACTAAATCTCGAGTTTATTATCTTATACTGCAGTGCAAATTTTAGGAGCATTACTAAGTGTAAACAAAGCTAGTTCTAAATTTTAGTTCACTTTCGTTTTAACCATCTGGCACACTAAACACCAAAAGTGTCAACTTCAATATCACCTGTTGACAGAATGGGAGAGTGAAAGCAAGCATGCATGCTGAGGGACAATCGAGGAAATCCGTATCATCACCCTTGGCAACCAACTGGCCCAACCCAGTCTTTCACATAGTGCTGTCACATGACACTCACTTTAAGAGGCAAATCCTTTGATATTTTCCTTCCTATCCCGTCCGGCCATTGATCTGTAGCAAATCTTCTGCACCCAATCTTCAGTTTGTTGAAAAAGTGATAATTGAACGCTTCCGATGCCAAATAAACCACCTGCAAAATAAAGAAACGAACAAACGTAACAAATCATTTGCCATTCGACTAATCACCGTGCTGTTAATCACCTTAGTCTTTGGCACCACGTTCAGTCCCAGCTTTTCATCCACTATACTTGCCCCCGCCTCTGACAAATAGCCCTGGTTCAGAACGAGGCAGCTACGGCCGAAACAGCACGGCAAGAATAGCTTGTGGAACCACTTGGTCCACTTGGGGTTAAACTGCCCATAAGGCTCCTCATCCTTGGGTTTGAAAACACCTATTTTATCCTACACAGCAAGAGAAAGAATACATCAGGTGAGAGAAAAGAGGAATGAGTGAGTGTGGGTTGGATTAGTGCCAGATTAGATAAAGTAAGAGTTGTAGCTGTTTGTAAACTCACAAACTACACAAAACCCACCACCACCCGCCCCCTTTATAAAAAAAAATAAATAAATAAATAAATAAAAATCTATTGTTACTAAATTTCCTCTTACTCACAAAGAGTACTATTTTCTTTTTTATTATCAATACGAGGGATGTGCCCCATTCTAACTGTGCGTCAAGTAACAAAATGTACTGAACCTACAGTGCACATGATCTCTCTAAACACCACTCCACACACTTCCTCCATGATATCCTCATCCATTTCCTTTTTTCCTTGCAATACTGAATATGTGAGTAAGTGAAATAAAAACATTTTACTCATTGAATATTTATTTAATTGTTATCATCTTAAAACTGTCCGCACATCACAGGTTTAATTAATTTCCCCCCTATTATCCAAAACCAGAGCCACATGTATTGTTCATGATCTATTATCTGCTCACCCCATTCCTATTCTTGGCAAAGTAACTGCCACTACTGCCTTGGTAGATTCTCTCTGGGTCCATACCAGCTTCAATGGCGCACTCCACCTCCCTCACCAGAGTAGCAAACTCAGCATCATCAAACTCATTCAGGTACAGGTTGGACTCAGTGGAGCTGCTCCTGTGTATCAGAGGCCTGAGTGCAAGAAAGGGTGCCTAAACACGTGAGCCTTGAAGTGACCATGAACTCACATTTTTTCGGTGTGGTTGGGCCTCCAGATTGTCCCATTGCCTCCTCTGACAGCGGGTTCAACGTCAGAGTCTACTTCAGAATGGCTTGAGAGAGGTTCAACTTTACTACCCTCACTATCAGAAAAGCGAACAGCCATTGCCAGCGTCCAGATTGGAACGTGAAAGCCAATTCAGAAGAAGTAGCATGTAGTTGATAAAGTGCTTGCAATGGCTCCGGCCTCATGTCCGTACTAAAGGAGGTGTGGTCTGGCCGGCTAATTTTTATGGATTCGTCTACTCTGCAATTATGTGCATTGCTAACAAATTCGTTTTGAGTGATTATGGTGTGTAATGACCTCCAGCCCAAGTGGTGGCGTCTTCTCTGCTTGTCTTTTACTAGTTTGCGGCGCTCCGGGTAGTGGTAAGACGCTCCTGGCGAAAACTTTGGCTGGTGGTTGTGGTAAAGCGAAGTCAGCATGGCATTGGGCGGTCGTCCATTTTGACGATTTCTACCCTGTAGACATGCGAGTGAAGCAGGTGGGACATCTCTTTAGAATTATAGCTAGGCACAACATACTCACGAGTGCAATTTCCCCCATCAGTGGGTGGGGAGATTCTCAGTAATTAACTTGATTAAATTTTTAAGTCAGAACTTGTCTGTTGGTAACTGTATTCATGTACATATAATCACATACATGGGAACGGCTAGATTTTGAGTGATGCAGGTAAGGCATCTCTTTACAATTATATTCACAACATTCTCACCAAGTGCAATTTTGTGGCAGCTGCGGAGATTTCTCATTACTAAATAATTTTGGTTCACGACTTTTAGTATAAATAATTGTCTTGCATACATAAAGATTGGAAGGGGTGGATTTGAACAAATTAGGATCAGAATTCTGCCATTGGTGTACCAGAATGCAGATGCACAGGATACATTTGACCTGAAGCAAGCCCGGTCTTTCGTCAAGCAGAGTTTGGAGGCGTTACTCTCCAAAAATGTCACATGTGGAGGTGGCCAGACGGTGGAGGATACCAAGTCAGTCGCAGACCTTGTCAGCCATCTTAATACCCGCGAAACAATATTTGAAGATGATGGAAGGTAAGTTATGTGCACAAGTAGTTTAACAATTCGTTTCAGAAAAAGTAACAATCCAACTATAGCTAATAACTGGTAAGGTGTGAATTAATTGAAGTTGCCATGCTCAAGTACATTAACTGAACTAAACAGTCCATCTTACACCCTCCCACCCCACCCCACCCCACCCCACCCCACCCCACCCTTCTCCCAACCCCATTATTCTGGGTGTGCAGGGCAGAGAACTTGGCAGCCTTTCAGGGTTTTTTTTATTTTGTCACTCCATCCTAAAGTAGCCACCATCTTCACCTGTTCATCCTAAAGTAGCCACCATCTTCACCTGTTCATCCTAAAGTAGCCACCATCTTCACCTGTCCATCCTAAAGTAGCCACCATCTTCACCTGTTCATCCTAAAGTAGCCACCATCTTCACCTGTCCATCCTAAAGTAGCCACCATCTTCACCTGTTCATCCTAAAGTAGCCGCCATCTTCACCTGTTCATCCTAAAGTAGCCGCCATCTTCACCTGTTCATCCTAAAGTAGCCGCCATCTTCACCTGTCCATCCTAAAGTAGCCACCATCTTCACCTGTTCATCCTAAAGTAGCCACCATCTTCACCTGTCCATCCTAAAGTAGCCACCATCTTCACCTGTTCATCCTAAAGTAGCCACCATCTTCACCTGTCTATCCTAAAGTAGCCACCATCTTCACCTGTCATCCTAAAGTAGCCACCATCTTCACCTGTTCATCCTAAAGTAGCCACCATCTTCACCTGTCCATCCTAAAGTAGCCACCATCTTCACCTGTTCATCCTAAAGTAGCCACCATCTTCACCTGTCCATCCTAAAGTAGCCACCATCTTCACCTGTCCATCCTAAAGTAGCCACCATCTTCACCTGTTCATCCTAAAGTAGCCACCATCTTCACCTGTCCATCCTAAAGTAGCCACCATCTTCACCTGTTCATCCTAAAGTAGCCACCATCTTCACCTGTTCATCCTAAAGTAGCCACCATCTTCACCTGTCCATCCTAAAGTAGCCACCATCTTCACCTGTTCATCCTAAAGTAGCCACCATCTTCACCTGTTCATCCTAAAGTAGCCGCCATCTTCACCTGTTCATCCTAAAGTAGCCGCCATCTTCACCTGTCCATCCTAAAGTAGCCGCCATCTTCACCTGTTCATCCTAAAGTAGCCGCCATCTTCACCTGTTCATCCTAAAGTAGCCACCATCTTCACCTGTCCATCCTAAAGTAGCCACCATCTTCACCTGTCCATCCTAAAGTAGCCACCATCTTCACCTGTCCATCCTAAAGTAGCCACCATCTTCACCTGTTCATCCTAAAGTAGCCACCATCTTCACCTGTTCATCCTAAAGTAGCCACCATCTTCACCTGTCCATCCTAAAGTAGCCGCCATCTTCACCTGTTCATCCTAAAGTAACCATCTTCACCTGTCCATCCTAAAGTAGCCGCCATCTTCACCTGTTCATCCTAAAGTAGCCACCATCTTCACCTGTTCATCCTAAAGTAGCCACCATCTTCACCTGTCCATCCTAAAGTAGCCACCATCTTCACCTGTTCATCCTAAAGTAGCCACCATCTTCACCTGTTCATCCTAAAGTAGCCACCATCTTCACCTGTCCATCCTAAAGTAGCCACCATCTTCACCTGTTCATCCTAAAGTAGCCACCATCTTCACCTGTCCATCCTAAAATAGCCACCATCTTCACCTGTTCCTCTCAGCTCATTTATTATCTAGAATATATTTTTAGTTTTGTGGAACTGATAAACCACATGACTTCATGGGCGTGTTCAAAGTAGGGTGTGGTTATACAGTGTGTTAGAAATGTGTAGCCTCCAATAGTCGGTGGAGTTACGTGTGTGATATGTGTGTTCACATGTGACAGGTATGTCTGTGGTTCAGAGAAGGTTGTGTTTGTGTTGGATGACAACATGTACTTGAGGAGTATGAGACACGAGTACTATCAGTTGGCCAGATCATGTAAGCTCTATACTAGTCATGTGAGCTAATACTTAGGCATTAGGCCAGATCATGTGAGATCTATACTGATCATGTGATCTTTATACTAGTCACGTGAGCTAATACTTTGGCTTTAGGCCAGATCATGTAGCTTTATATTGATCATGTGAGCTTTATATCGATTATTTAGCTTTACATCGATCATTTAGCTTTACATTTAGACATTTGGCAAGATCATGCGAGCTTAACTGATCATGTGAGCTTATGCTTAGCCATTAGGCCAGATCATGTGAGCTCTATACTGGACATTTGGTGAGCTTGTACTTTAGTAGGCCATATATATTATTATAAGAGCAAGAGAAGTCGAATTATTAAGTTACAGGGGAAACTTCAATATTATCTGTATTTTCATTCCAGTCTGTGTGTGTGCATGTGTAGTCAAATTTAAGTACGAAATTTTTCCACACTGCATCTTATCATGTGCTTTTTAAATCTTCTCCAGACCATCTTGGATTTGCTGAAGTGTTCGTGACTTGTCCACTGGCAGTAGCTCTAGACAGAAACTCTCAGAGGTCCATTCCAATTCCAGAGTCCACAATAGTTGCCATGGACCTCAAGATGGAGTTGCCCAAGCCAGCTGTGCTCCACTGGGAGAAACTGAGCATGCTCATTGACAACAGCACAGATGACCACAGCTCTCTGATACAGCAATAGTGGGTTATCGGTGTGGAGTCTGTGTGTGCGGGTGTGGTTAGAGTAGTAGTTTATTTTGTAGTGAAGGTGTTATGAAGTTGGTGGAGGAAGCAATGCACAATCTTGTCCCTCCACTGACTCCTATGGATTCTGACTTACAAGTGAGTGCGAGATCTGGTAGCTAACACTTTGAATTTATGGGCTCAAGTACAAGCAGAAGTGATTTATTTACCCAAGTGCTTGAAAGCACCATCAAGCATGTCAAAGAAAGGGCTTTAAAGTACTTATCAGCACAAGCACTAAGTGCTTGAACCCATGCCTGCTTCCCACTCATCATAACTTGCTTGGTTGTTCTATTTTGTCTACCACATTAGCACTCAAAGATGGACAAAGTATTAGCTATCTTTGTTTAACAGCCTCACAGCCTCACAACCTTAATGACCATTTCCCATTTTACTTACTCATATCTTCTCTATAATAATAGAGTACATGACAACAGACTGTACTCCAGACACCGGACACGTGCGACCTAAACACTAGCAATGAAGAGATACTAGGCTATGCCTCACATGAAGAGATCAGGCTAGCACATTTGTCCACTGAAAAATAAGGTGTCCTCTTTTTAGAATGCCCCTGATAGACCAATTTTTTTTTTTTTTTTTTTTCAAAAACAAAAAAACTCTGTTTTGAATTTATTAATTTTTTCATATAAAGTTTGCTTTGTCCTTTTACACAGGAAACCAGTCGAAGTGTCAACTTGGAGAATTGCATCCACCAGGCCGATCACATCTTGAGGAAGTGTGTGAGTAATGCTGTGCAGAGTGCCCCACAAGGTAAGGACAACGCTCCAACAACCTCAATTTGTATCACATCCACCAACCTTTACTCAGGGATGCACAAGTCTGCAGTTGCAAGGGAAGCCAACAGAATCAGGAAAACGCTGCTGGAAGATGTTCGCAGTGGAGCTGTGGCGAGTGATGGCGGAGAGAGCTGGGATTGCAGTCAGGGACTAGATCACATGGCAAGAGTGATCAATGATGCCTTTCAACACTCTATTAACCGTATAGATTGAAATACTAAGAATTTTATTTCAGACTTATATAAAATAACAGAATACAGTAAGTAGAGATTGATAGATGAAAACCAGCAAAATAAATAAAATTTGAACTGTACTTTTTTTGGCCAATTTTTTTTCTTTTCGAAGTGTTAGCTTTATTCTTTCTTCTCCTCTTTGACATCAGTTGCTTCTCCTTCTGTCGTGTCACTGTCGCTACTGCCACTGCTACCACTCTGGCCTCCATCTCGCTGTTCAGCCATCTAATCCACCACAGAGAAATTATACTTGGTAATCAGCGCAAGAGAGTGAGAAATTACGGAAATGTGTCTCTATATTATTCAATGCTGAATTCTGAACAGTATAAGAATTGGCAACTCATAGAACAGAGTACTAATGTTGGAGAGAAGATGGTTAATGATGGATATATGCTGATGAGAAATCTAACATTCTTTAGTCTGAAACATACCTTCTTGTATGCCATCTCAAAGAGCTTGAGAGAGGCCTTCTGCATCTCGTTGGTGGCTTCCGACATAGCCTCGGTGGTCTCGTTGTCCTTGTTGGCAATTAGCTGGCGAACCTTAGCAATCTCATCCTTCATTTTATCAATCTACAAACAAAGGAACATACGTGATTTCTCTTACACACACACTTCACCATGACTTACATCCTCCTTGGGAAGCTGGTCTTTGAACTCGTCCATCTTGGACTCGATGTCATGTACCAGACCTTCCGCAGCGTTGACAACCTCTACCTTCTCTCTTCTCTTCTTGTCCTCAGCAGCGTATTTCTCAGCGGCATTCACCATGTTCTCGATGTCATCCTTGGAGAGACCTCCACTGGACTGGATCACAACTACAAACAAACAAACACTTTAAACAGTAAGTGTGTATTTATTAATACATCTCATTTCTGCCATTTTTGGCTTCCACTCTTTGCTACAGCATTAAATATAATGGTGCTGAGTCTTTATCACTAACATCAATGGACTACACAGCGCCAAAGGATAAACAAAATATCAGTTCTTATTAACGTGCATTACTACATCTGCATGGCTTTCTTACTCTGCTGCTCCTTTCCAGTTCCCCTGTCCTTGGCGTGGACGTTGACGATGCCATTGGCGTCAATATCAAAGGCAACTTCTATTTGAGGCACACCACGTGGAGCAGGAGGGATGCCAACCAGTTGGAACCTGCCTAGCGTCTTGTTGTCCCGTGCCATCTCCCTCTCTCCCTGACACACAATGATCTCCACTGAAGTCTGTCCGTCAGCTGCCGTGGAGAAAGTCTGGAATTTATCGTCATAATCACAGTCATCATCATTATGCGGGCCCGTATTACAAAATCTAAGCACTTCATTAGCACTTTAAAGTATTCCTGAACATGATGTTGAGTAAGAGGAATTGCTTCCAGTTGTTAAGACACAACATTTGAAGAGCTTCAAGACACGGCTACATAAGGTCAGTATTAAATCACATGTACATACTCTGATTCCAGTACTTAATACAGGAACATTGGAGCCAAACAAGTCCACACCAAATATGTCTTCTATATCTAACCCTAACAGATACCCTGAATGATCAAATGTAAAAACAACAAGAAGAACTGATACTATCTTGCTGCTTATTGAATTCTTCTTTTCTAAACTGCTAATTCATTCACACATCCAACCTCCTGAACTACAAACACTATTAATAGCTCTTACCTGACTCTTCTTAGTTGGTATGGTTGTATTCCTTTCAATGAGCTTCGTGAACACGCCCCCTAATGTCTCTATGCCCAGTGAAAGAGGTGTGACATCTAGCAACAGGACGTCCGTCACATCTCCGGCCAGGACACCTCCCTGGATAGCCGCTCCCATGGCTACGGCTTCGTCAGGGTTTACGGACCTGCTTGGAGAACGTCCAAACACTAGCTGTACTGTCTCTTGCACCTAAAAGCATAGAAACATGGAAGGTAGTCAAATACTAATAATGATGATAATAATAACAACAACAACAAATAATAAATTTGGCTATTAAGCTTACAAGCTAACACATCCACTGAATATGTAACAGAAATACTGAGCAGAATCACAATTTGATGCACCAGTTTACACTTTGTTTTTAAAATGAGCAGTTAAAGGCTACCATAGCAGACAGTGGAAACAATCAGAGAGCTAACAAGTGCCTGAATGTATAACTGTTGTTTTTTTCAATCTTTCTTCACACTCGGTCATACCTTGAGCATTCTGGTCATGCCACCAACCAAGATGACTTCAGAGACATTATTCTTGGTGACCTCGGCATCCTTGATGGCCTTCTCACATGGAGCTACAGTTCTCTCAATGAGGTCTTTGACGAGAGACTCCAGCTTTGCTCGGCTCAACTGCATGTTCATGTGCTTAGGTCCAGAGGCGTCCATGGTCAGGAACGGCAGATTGATATCCGTCTACACAGAGAAATCAGACAAACATTAAAATACTGATGTTACACTGATGGTGGTTAAGGAAGATTGAAGACAACTTCTTCATACCTGCATTGAAGATGAAAGTTCTATTTTTGCTTTCTCTGCGGCTTCCCTCACCCTCTGAAGGGCCATGTTGTCTCCTGACACGTCTATTCCTTGCTGCACACCAGACATTGACCACACACACACACCAAGATGACCTACTCTGTGCCTGACTGGTGCCTGTAACTTACATCTCTCTTGAATTCACTGACAAGATGCTTCACTATAGCGTTGTCGAAGTCTTCTCCGCCAAGGAAAGTGTCTCCGTTAGTCGACTTCACCTGAGAGAAAGAGTAATATCTAGTTCAGATAAAACCGGACCATGCCCACCTTTATAAAACTCTGCAAACTCAATCGGAATTAATTATCAGAATAGACCGATATACAATGGAGTTAAAAAAATAAAGCCCCCCCCCCCCACTATGATTGGTTGTCCCACCCACCAACAACCTATATTTACTACTTTCAGCATTCCCCCCACAACTGCATATAAAACAGGGTTGCATACAGAAATTAAATCTAGGAAGGGAAGAAAAAAAAAAAGAAAAAAGAAGAAGGGAATTTTTTTTTTTTTTTTAATTGGGCAATGAGATATACAGACACTTATAGTTAAAAAGTTATTAAGATATAAGATTTCTGGGTGGGTTTCAGCAATCCATACTTTTAGTAGCAATGTCATACATACTATTGTCTGCTATTATGAGCCCACCTCAAAGACACCTTTCTGAATTTCAAGTATAGAGATATCGAAAGTTCCTCCTCCGAGGTCATACACAGCGATTCTGCAGGAAAGGTCATTCCAATCAGTACATCAGTCTGTCAGCAACATGTGTTGGAATAGAGAATTAAAACTCACATTCTGTCATCTGCCTTTTCCATACCATAGGCCAGAGCAGCTGCTGTGGGTTCATTGATCACTCTCAGAACATTCAGGCCAGATATCTGACCTGCATCTTTAGTGGCCTACACATACATACACAACCTCACCTTGATTTATTTATACTAGTTATTCCTGGCAGTTTGTAACACACCTGTCTCTGAGAATCATTGAAATAGGCAGGCACTGTGACCACTGCATTCTTGACTGGCTGGCTCAAGTAGCTTTCTAGAAGATATAATAATAAATAATAATAATCTAAATGGTCAGATTAAATTGATATTTGAGTCATGGGTTGTTTTGAGGTATTTTACTAAGTTCTGGTGGTAGTCCCTCTTTGAATTCACTTCATCACTGATGTAACACATTCATTGGCCTATCATTATGCAGCATTTATGTAAGAGATTAGCTTGGAGGACAAAACCTCACTATTGCATCAGATTCCACCTCAACCTATGACATAACCTCTCAACTCTGCCTACAACTAACTTAATGTCTGTTCATTGTTAGATAAGAAAGAAGCCATTTCAAGTATTCGTGGTGCATGTAGTCATTACTCACACACTATGCTAAGGGGAGGGAGAAGCAGCACACAAGACAAAACGTCCCTCACCTGCCGTTTCTTTCATCTTAATGAGCACAAAAGCGCCGACTTGGCTCGGAGAATAAACCTTTGCATCAACCTCTGTCTTCACCCAAGCATCGCCATTAGTTGCACGGACTATTTCAAACGGAACAGTCTTAGCTTCCTTCTTCACTTCTGCATCGTCAAACCTGCGGCCAATCAATCTCTTCGTGGCGTAAAGTGTATTTTTTGAATTGGTGACAGCCTATAAACAAAGTACGCACATAAAAATGGCCCAATAGTGGCAAACAAACAACCCCTTTCCACAAACTTTGCCACTTCAAAGTTGAGACAAAACTAATATTCATTCTAATAATTCCAGCTTGCCTGTCTTCTTGCCAATACTCCAACTAGCCTCTGGCCGTCCTTAGTGAAGGCCACTGTGGAAGGAGTTGTCCTGGCACCCTCAGCATTCTCAATCACTTTGGCAGTCTTTCCCTCCATCACTGCCACACAGGAGTTGGTGGTACCCAGATCAATACCTATCACTGCACCTTTGACTTCAGAGCTGAATATGGCAAACAAATTGTAATTAATGAAGTAATTGTATACATTTAGAAACTAAGTGTAAGTGTTAAAACAGGTAACCAGCATGTAAACCTTCATGTTTACTAGCACACTTACCTGTAATTCCTGCTCCATCTTTGGCAATGTCTGTCGTGAATCTACAGGCAAATCAATTCATTTAAATAGCTAGAACTCGTAATTAAAGTACGTACCTGGGACGATAAAGTTAAAGACGCATAGTTCTTCAAATCATTAACTAACCCCAACCTCCCCGTGCGCGGTAAGAGAGACTTTGCCAGCGACAGCATGGCGGTACCAGAAGTAAAGTCAACAAACTAGTAGGTACAGTTAAAAAGTGTGCCAACCAACACGTGGAGTGGGACATGCAATGAACACCAAGTGGTACGGGTTGACATCCACGCCAGAAGCCGCGCGAGCGAATTCTTTCTTCTTGTTGTTGTTGACGATGCGCGATAGCATCAGTGTTCCCGCGCGAATTTGTTCCGCGGGAAGTGTCTGAATGTGTTTGCGTCCGCGTAAATATTCCTACTCCGCGAATTCGTTCCGCCTGTGAAAACTCCAACATTTACATGTCTGTATGACAAATACATTGTATCCTACAGTAACCTATAATCTTGAAAAGTTTAATCGTTAACGATAGCTAGTATTGAGCAAGTGAATGAGAAAGGAGACATTGCACCACCCTCTTTTCTTTGAAAGTTGAGCTTACCCCTCAACCTTTACATATATTGTAAATATTGCTTTGGGATAATAAAATCAGTTCTGTAGCTTCTAGTTTTTATTTAAAATTGAAAATTAGCTTTTTGTCCTATATTTTTCCTGCCACCTTTTTTTAAAAGTATATTAAGACGATAATTAAATAATATATATATATTATTCATTTGATACAGGAGAATATCACGAGTCTGTTGGCTTAGTATTTACGCGAGTGCCGCAAGCACGAGCGTAAATACCGCCAATCAGACGAGTGATATTCTCGGGTATCCAATGGATAATAAATTTATTAGGTACTGCTCATGCGCGAATACCTTGGTAACATTCTATAACCTAGGGGGACGTAATAACCCAACGTAATAACTATGAACACAGGTGATATGGAAAAATATTGCCCTAAGCCACATCCTGTTTACTTTAATGCATTTTCTATGTGGCAACAGTTATCAGGCTCTGTTCAGTACCTAATAAAATTAGTTACTAGGAGTCAAACCAAAGTAATAAGCAGGCTTTGCAGTAAAAAATGTGCAGCTACAGTAAAATAAATGACTTAGTTCTTTGTTCTCCAAAACTAGGTTATTGCCTTGCAAAAAGCAATATTACTTGCCTCCATAACAAATCTGATTGAAAAAAAAGCTAAACCAACATTGCTTCTAATTTTAAGGATTCTTGTTAACAATACGTATTCTAGTTATGGTTTTGCCTTATCGTCTCTTCTAATTGATTCTTGTCATTAGCTAATTGCCTCCCTCGGCTTTCAAACTCGCTCCTACCCTTAAAAATATAGGTAGCTTTTCTATAGCAGATCAATTCTGAGAATCATCAAGAAATTGAGATATAATTAGCTCCAACTGTAGGAACGTATCCGCTAAAATCTGAAATTCCGGAACGTTTTCGCTAGCGTAATTGTTCCGCAGGAACGAATTCGCGGTTACACCGTACTTTCACTGTCAAGATTGCAATGTGGGAATGATACGTGCACTGTAGTACTACCTATCAGCTAACATCAAACAGCTGCGCAGAACTCATGCATACACACGACTCGTGGACAAGACTCAACCATTCCGCTCGGTTGGAAAGCGAGTTGTAAGTAAGTAGGGGAGGAGGGTGTGACCTGCGCCCCGCAGTTGTCGAAGTCCAACTCTGGTAAAGGTATATAGTCACTCAGCCGAAACCGACACGAAAGTTCCTTAGGTTATAGCAGTGGGCTGCTCAAAAAGTTCCTGAACCGGGTGGTCATGTCACGTGAAATTTGGTCCCCCGCCAAATACGGTCCGGCCGGACTGAAATTGGCAGCCAAAATAGGTCCGCCCTGCTAATTTCGGTCCGCCCGGTGCGCTCGAATTAAATAAAAATTTGAATTATAGAGGCTTGGTGGATTCCAATCCTGTGGTTGATATTGACACCGATAAGGACGTACTTTTGTTGTTGTGGGTCTTATTGTTAAAAATTTGAGATAACACAAATTAACCAAAACTATAGTCAATTGATAGTATAACTAAAAACTACTCTTTCAAGGGAAAAAACTAAAAACTAAGCATTTAAGATACTTTTTAGTACTGGAATCTCTCAACCAAACCACACTAATAGCATTATTGGATGATGACTTAAGTGAGATGCTTCAGTTTGAATATACATGAAGGCATTTACAAGTTTCAAAGAATATTTACAATTGTATAAATTTGCAATATATAGTGATGTACTAGCTTTTTAGATAACTGGGTTCCAGAGTTTCTAACAGGAATGTTTGTTGGAGATATAGCTATATGTTTTTCCACACCAAAATACATCATCTAAAGTTTATAATTATTGAGACCTGATTAGCCAAGGGCTGTTCAGAACATTAAAAAAAAAGCTTTAGTTAAAAATGTTACTGTTCCAGTTAAATGTTACTATTAAAAATTGTGATTAAAAAAGGAGAAAACTTCATAACGACTTTCATAACTTATGTTCGTTACATTACTGATTTGGATGAGAGATCTGAATTCTAGCATCCTGCCACAGTGATCCCACTTCTGGACATTTAGGCACAAAAAAGACTTTATCAAGAGTTAGTGAGCGGCTTATGTGACAGGAAATGGTCAATGATGTTAATAAATTGGTAAGCAAATAAATAAACTCATACAGAAGTGAGTGTGGTCAACTGATGACAAAGAGTGTTGTTATTTTTTAATTGTGATATATCCAGGTTAGTTGGTAAGCAAATAAATAAACTCATACAGAAGTGAGTGTGGTCAACTGATGACAAAAGAGTGTTGTTATTTTTTAATTGTGATATATCCAGGTTAGTAATTGTGATCTGTGTCATGGCAAATTAAGCCAATATACTCCAGAGCTGCATCCTGTACCAGTTGTGTCACCATGGCACCACATTGGTATTGACTTCATTGGCCCCATCTCTCCTGCATCACATCAAGGAAACAGATACATCTTGACTATAACTGGTTATTTCACAAATTTTGTTGAGGAAATTCCTATGAAACGTAAATATTTTGACAATGTAGCTGCTGCATTGTTCAAGGTAGTCAAACATATGCACTATGATGAAGTCTTGAAGCTTATAATTTATTGAATATACTATTATAGGTATTTATGAGAATGGGAATTTGAAAGGTAAACTCATGAACAAGAAGTACTAAAGAGCAGTCTAAACATATAACTATACTGATATAACTCACCACCTCCAGTTAATCACACAATTGATTTTTTTTCCTCTGGGGCTAGGTGGGACTAAATTTGGCAAAGCGGACCACATCTGGCAGCCATATTTAGTCCGCCCGGACTGAATTCGGCAGCCAATTGTGGTCCCGGACAGTTTTTAGCAGCCAATTTCAGTCCGGGGGACCGATTTTGGGTAGGACCCGATTTGGCGTTACAGTCACTCTGTATAGTCGCTCTGGTAAAGGGACAGAGTCACTCTGGTAAAAAGACAGAGTCACTCTGGTAAAGGGACGTAGTTACTCTGGTAAAGGTACGTAGTCACTCTGGTAAAGGTACGTAGTCACTCTGGTGATGTAGTCACTCTGAAAATGGCTGTAGTCACTCTGAAAATGGCTAAGTTCTGTTTATGTAAAGAATTAAAAATACTGAGCTCGATAAGAAAATTACAGACCCTAATTAAGTCAAAGTCTCAGTTGGAAATTTTATCTAAGAAATTTCACAGACCTGGTAAGCATAATTAGCACAATTTTAACTGCCTCTGACATGTTAGAATATTTAGAAGTTGAAGTTTGTCCTGTGGGTTTAAAAAAGATTTTAACTGTTGAATGCACAGGTGAAAATCACCTCACAGATGGTTATATTGTCACCCCCAACACAAAACATTTACTAAGGAAGCACTTGCAGGAAACTGGAGGCAATGTAAGTTGAACAATATGTGGTTATGGGGTGTCATTAAAATTAGCCCAAGTTTCTAACTTGGGATATGACAGTGAACTTTGTCTTAATGTAATGGTTAATGGTGGGTTTGTTATTACTAATTATATTACTGGCATTTATGTCCTTCCTGTGGGATGTGAAAGTTTCTTTGTTGATTATGGAAATAGCCTAGTAAGTAAAGATTACTATGTTTATGTCTCTCTTTAAAGTCAAAATCTTTTATTTAATTAAAATTTATTCAGTTAAATGTTAGCTTGAAGTGAAGTATTGTAGGTGAATTCTGGGTTTCACACGGACAGGGTAAACACTATTGGTGGTTTTTTTTTTCTTCTGAGGAGTACTTGTATTTCAAAGCTCTCACTGGTCTGCAACAGCCTGAACCCCTCCCCCATCAAAACAAAATAATAATAATAATAATAAATTCTGAAGAAGCAAGATAAAATGCATTTGTTGTTCTATGTTCGTAGTCTCAACATTTACACTTTTGCTAGTTCCGTATCTTCTTATTGGATTCACATTCAGGGTTTCATACAGAGGTAGGGGCGCCCTGGGATTCCCCCCTCCCCCCAGAATTTCATGAAATAAATTAATAATATTTATTACTTAATGGTATTCTGTGGTTATGATTTATAATGGTATTCTGTGATTATGATTATATCTAATATTTGGTGAAGGTTCACTTCAGTTAATTGAGGTCCTTCAATTGCAATACGCATTAGTCTTCCAAGATTGATGTCACTAATTCTAGACCTGAGACGATTTTTAATCAAATGGGTGTGGTTTCAGCAAAAGTGGGTGTGGTCAAACAAACGTGTGGGCCCCCCCTCCTTCCTAAACTCTTTCCCCCCCCCCCCCCCCCCCCTCCCAAGAAAAAAATCCTGTATGAAACCCTGTAGTCCAAAACTTTGAATAAAAGGAAGAATCAATTAGACAATACGCGGAAATATGGAAGAAAACTATTCTGAGGTGGAACAATTATTGTGATACAACTTGTCATCTCTTAAACTCATTAACTGCATGCTCATGTTGCATCAAACACACACACACACACATATGCACACACAAAAAAATTCAAATTCTTTTGCTGCCGCTAGGCGGTCACGCGCACCTGGCAGAGCCAGGATGCCTGTGCACTAAGCAGGCACTGTGAGCCGTGCAAGCAAAGCTCCTGGAGCCGGGCTAGGAACTCGCAGGAGAACAGGCCTTTCCTCACAGCAAGTGGTGTGGGCACCCGAAGTCCCACCTGGACCATTGCTGTTGCATGAGAAAAGGCCTTGAATTTGCACCCCAGCAAATACCAGGTACCCAATCACAGCTGGGTGGACTGGTGGGGCTGGTAGGAGGCAGATGGAAAATCAGATGGTAAAATTGCCTGAGTTGGGCTTGAACTCAGGACCTCAGGCCCTGAGCCAAGGACACAACCACTATACCATACAGCCACACACACATATGCACACACACACCACACATACACACACACACACACACACACACACCACACATACACACACACACACCACACATACACACACATACACCACACATACACACACACACACGCACACACACACATGATTTCACACTTTATATATAAGAGAAGAGCAAACTGTAAGGAGACTTTCATTCAGGAACTGACACTTACTAAAACAGCAACGGGCACAGAGGGGAGGATACTATCTTCTAGATCAATTGTCATCATCTGACTGATTGAATGACTGCAGACAAACAAGGACTGTAACTCCCATTCTAACTCCTACATGTCCATGCACTCCTGCTTCATTTCTCCTGGGTTCATTTTCCATTCATTGATACTAGTAACGATGTACTGTATATTGTGTTGTTGATTAGGTGATCACGAGATTCCCGCCCGAGCCCAATGGCTACCTGCACATAGGACATGCCATGGCCATGAACTTCAGCTTCAGATATGCAGAGATACATGGAGGACTTACTTACCTACGCTTTGATGACACAAACCCGGAGACCACTAGAGAAGAATGTGTGAAAGACATCAAGGAAATGGTTGAATGGCTAGGTTAGAAAAATTCCTTCTTTTTTTTTTTTTTTTGCGAATCACCAATATGATTACTTCCCCTTTTATTAAAGAATCAATTAGGTATAGTTTTCCTTTAACCTGGAACACCATGTTCTATCTCACCACAGTGTAAGTATTCTATTCGAGTGCATAATTTGAGTTTTGAGGTAAATACTAAACTTTTTTATATGATGGGCACACGTGGTGAGAAGTGAACGGTGGTGTTATTACTATGATGGTTTTGCTCTCTATTAACAGTCACAATGACATTAGAGTATCTTGTTGGTCTGTCTTTTCATACCAACTAACAATGACTGCAGGAGTAGTACTGCAGTATGATGCCACTTTCTGTGTCTAGTTGCCTTTTTTTTTTGTTTTTTGTTGTTGTTTTTTTGTTTTTGTTTTTTGTTTGTTTTTTTCTTATGGATGCTGTTGGCAAATGGCTGGATTAAATCACAGGCTTAATGAGTACAGTGGCCTTCATGTGTGTAATTGATTGCCCCAAAGTGAGGGATGGTGGCATTTTCAATTTATTGGGTTATCTGAAACTCTTGTTACCATTATTACGTAATAAAAAATCATCCTATTTTTATGTTGAGTTTCATATTTTTACTAGAAATTGAGTAGTTTATTTTTATCAGTTTATGTTGATCCTATTTCCCAAGTATGTTTTTATTGGGAGACAGCTGAAGACGGGATTCTTTCATGATGCTAGAAAATATTTTCTAAAAGGGTGACTCTGTGCCTAGCTATTATTTAACATTTGGGAAAGAGCTTTAAAGGAGAGTTTATTTGCTGCCATCGAGTTCAAAGGAGGCACACCAATGATCCGGGAATTATTCGTGTATTGCGTGTATGCTACATGCACTTAGTGGGATTCCTGGGATTTGTTATTGCCACTATTCACCAGTCAATTGGCTGTAATGGATGTTGTAAACTGTATGGGAAAGTTTAATTACTACAGTGGGTCATGTGGTGTTTGTGCTCCACAGTATTTGCATTACTAATTTAAAGGTATTTTAGAGCCAAAATTAAGACGAGTCAAATCAACATTTTTTTAAATTTCACAGGGGTTCCTTATTTCCATGAAATTGATAAATTGTTTGTGGCAAATGTCACCATAAAGATCATAATTTTCAAAGGGAGCAAAACCCATTTGGGGGGGGGGGGGGCAAAATTCTCCCGTAAAAATCCCTGCAAATTGCTCTTTATGATTGCACAGCTAGAGGAGTTCAGGCCTAATATATATATTTGGCCGGAAAATTTTAATGTGTAACACAAATTTAGTGACAATGAATTAAAATATGTCATTTCTGACTTTTAATTCTAAAACCACAGTGATCATCTTATAAATTCTTTTAATCTTTGTACTGGATTTCATGTCACACATTGGTAATACGTCATTAACCCTCAGTGTGGATGTGTAAAGAGGGTTATATTAGTTGTCCTGTCTATTTGACATGCTCTGATTTTGGAGATTACTGACAATTAATGGATTTTTTTTTTTTCAGGCTGACACAAAGATATCAGTTCTGCATATGCTTTTGTGGGCGCCCCCTTTTATCATGTCATGATTGATACTACTAATGTGTTGAGTGTCCCCTAGTTTAGCTTCTCTTATGAAGACAGCGTTTACCTCTACCATTTCATTGTACAAGCTACTAATTGACTTGCACAAGCTGCATATTGACATATTGATAATATGCCACAAATATGTTATTCTTTTGGTTTCAGCTTTTATAGCTAGATAGTGTATAGTAGCGCTGAGGGCTCGCACTGGTGCTTCATTGTTATTGTAAACACCTGAAATATAACTGTGAAACCATGTGACTGCTAAAAGGGTGCCATTATCACATACAATAATAATAATAATTATAATAATAATAATAATAATAATAATAATAGTACACATAATACTTCCAAGTGTGTGTTCCACATGATGACTGTAGAGTTAGCTCTACTGCATATCAAGTGAGTTACCAATAGCTTTTCTTAGTAATGGTCATCTTCTTCCTTCTCCTGGAGATAATGATTCCACATACGATAGCAAGGGCAATAGTCACCGCCAGCAGTATAGCAAACGAAACTCCTCCCACCACAGAAGATATTATTATGATTAACACTCCTAGAAGATGGTAGCATTAATGTGTGATGTAAAATAGATCTATTAACATTTTAACTGCACACTGTACCTGATGAGTTGGGTGTGGCTGTAGAGGAACCAATGCCTGTAATGTGTGTGTGTGTGTGTGAGTACATTATTGGCGAGCGAGACAGTATTAGGGGTGGATAATGCAAAATCGGGTATATGTTATATGTATGTATGGATGGATGGTATGTATGCCCTTTAAACGCGCGTGCGGATAACTTTTTTCTCCTAAAAACACGGCATTTTAGGCTTGACCCCGGTTTATTCTGAAACAACAGCATTAAGCAAGCCTTACTTTATACTTAAGCTCCGAAGTGTGAGAAAATTCTGGCGAAAACGCTTGTTTTTCAGGACACAAAAAGTTACTATGGCATTGAAGACCCTTTTCCAGACTTAATTTCAAAACTTTTGCTGTTTAAGGGGGGATACGAGTGCAGATTGTTGGTTGTCAAGAGCCATTGGTAGTCAGAATGCCGTAATATTAAAGCTTAGGAGGCTACCATTACTCTAGAGAAGCTGATGTAAGTACGTAATTCCATATTTGTTAGCTAAATATACAAAAATAACTCTGGCCTTTCTTTTATGCATCTAAGAGCTTGTTGTCAACAGTGACTGGTAAATTCAAATAGTCAGAATGGCTTACCACTGCTCAATAAAATGAGGTAAGAAAGTAATTTTGTATTTGTGTGCTAAAATTGATTGTCTTTTGTTTTTGTAGCTGAGAGCTTGTCAAGAATTCACGGTAATTCAGATAGTCAAAGTAACTTAAATTTGATATTACAGAAGTTATCAATACTCAGGAAATTGAGGTAAGTAGTAATTCCATATTTGTTGGCTAAAATTACAAATAATAACATTGGTTTATTTTTTTGAACTAAGCTAAAACATAGTAACAATACTTAGTTTTATGTTACCTAACTATCAGGCTCGCTCGCCATTTGTGCTCAAGTACACCACTAGTTTATATATATATGTTTGGACATATGTATGTCATTTTGTACTTTGACCCTGGCGTATTTTTGTGTTCACTCCGTGTTCGACCCGGTCCCAAACTTCACTAAACTGAATCCTCCGGTTTAGCGATCATTACCCGTATCACCCTAGAAATTGAATTGTTTACCGCTTTGAATTCTTTTGTGGGTGCAGTTAAAACTCAAAAACTTATGGGAGCTCCATTTCTATTCGAGATAGTGGCGGTGGTAAGTTAATACGCTATTTGTCACAGTTATAAGCCCTATGCAGCAGTATTTACTTGAAAATTCATTGTCCACTAGACGAACCACGAAGGTAAGTCTTGCGCAAGGTATGTTCAGTTGTGTGAAAGTATTGTGCGTTACAACTACTATTAAGAATATCACAAAGAAAATTTTAAATAACGTGACTTGATTTTGTTGCTTCTTTTTCAATTCAAACAGTTGCGGGGAGCGGTTACTATGGCATTGAATCCCCTCTACCGTATATACGTAATTTAAAAACTAGACTTTATTTTAGTAGCTTGAGTGTTAGTAGTTAGAATCAATCGTTTAACAATAGTGTAGTTTAAGGCTCGCTCGCCATTTGTGCTCAAGCACACCACTAGTTATGTATTAGTACTAACAAATTAATATGCAATTTGACTCTAATAAACGTAACTACGGAAGAAAATTATGTCTAAGTGATGACGAATGCTGCTATATATGTATATTGTGAACTAAGTTTCAGTGTGAGTATATATCATTGGACTGCATGCTAGCAACAGAAGACTTTGTTGTGCACATCAATAGTTTCTATCAGAGTACACTGTTACAAATATAAGGCTATTGGCTTTATTTACAAAACCTGGTGAACAAACCTTTCTAAACATGTTCTTTGGTCTATTTAGGTAAGAATAAACCCAGAAAATGTAATAATTGTGTAACCTCTATGCACATTGTACTAAAAAAAGACTAACAGGATTATTATAATCTTAATAATACTTTAACATAGTCGCCATGTTTATTTCATCACCTGAAACTTTGGTGTCGTAGTCAGTCAATATTCCATTGGCTTTTGTTTAATTGTCAAACTCACTTATTTCTGCCCCCCCCCCCCCTCCTTGGCCTTACCTTCCCCTTCTCTAACCAAAAAAATCCCACAATATCAAGTCAGATATCCCTGATAATATAAATGAAAGCTTGATTAATTATTATAGATTTTACAATTGCCATTTTTTTCCTGTAAAAATTAAGCTGAAGTGTTTAGCATACAACATAATGTGGTATACATTGCACACATGGGGCAGTGCTCTTAGCTTACTTCAACTCAAAAGTTAAAAAAAAAAGCTACTATCAAATTTTTTGGGGAAAAAAAGATAGTTTGGAAAACTGTTGTAGTTGTTAACAGTGTTCTGGTTGTTTACCTTCTGAGCACTCCACTGGGATAGCGGTTGTTGGGAAAGAGAGATTGAATAGCACAGATTCTATCGTGAGTAAATAAAAAAATTTCTGTTCATTTGGCACAACTCGAGTAGTCAAACTGATGATTCCTGTCCGGTTGTTGTAGGTGTGGTTTAACTCTTGTGTGTATACTTGAGATGTGAATGTTTCAGAGACCTCCTCCTCATCGTTTTCCGTCACATTCAATGTCACCTCTCTGTTGCAGCCATCAATGGACAGAGACAGACTCCAGTCATTTGTGGCACACGTCAAGACGTCACATCCTTCTGAGTTACATATGTCTGGTATTGATGAACCGTTGATGAGATGGTTGATGCCGTCACATGTGTTGTTAGGTTTTTGCCTCGTTATCTCTACAGCAACAAAATGTGGGCGTGCAGGATTCATGTGGTGTTTGAAAGTGAATACACATTACATAAACAGTCGAAGTATCGTATCCAAAATAAAGCTCATGCGTGAATAGGTGTATTCTTTTATGTACTTGATAATAATGGCCCACATACTACGACTAGGGCAAGGAAATTGAATAAATATTTTGAAAATTCATTCCTTAAAAAACAAAACAAAAAAAAAACATGCAAGTATAATGCGAACTTGTCCTGAAAGCTCTATGAACAATTTACTTATTTTTATTGAAGCAAGTTTATGAAAAATTTTTTTAGTAGTTTCACTATAGAAGCATTAGCTACAGTAATCATATATGGGATTCTGATATTTTATGTGGAACATTATGTACAAAAAATTAGTAACTCACCGTTGTAGTCGGTGATGACAATCGTCGTTGTCTGAGGATCTCGTGTCAATCTCTGAAGTCCATTATTAACAATAAATATTGTAAAATTTTCCACTTCTTCATACTCAATGTCTTTTATAAGAGTTACGGTATAACAATTCTTGCTGCTAGAGTTGCTGGTTTTAGGGAAAATGAGAACATCGTCAGTAAAACTGAAATCTGAAATAGTTTAATGAGAATGTATTAGTAGTTAATATACTAGTTAGATTTTTACCTTTGCCTCTGATGGCTGTTCCTTCTACTGCTCTGATTGACGATTGTTGCAAGACAGCCTCTAGATACCCAGTGAGTGTGACACATACCCTAAGCTGTCCATCTCCTTCTCCAACAGTGTAAGAAGATTGCTCCCATCCTATGGTAACTCCTATGTGTTAGCATTATTAATTAGGTTTATTTAATCAACTTGACAATCAACTGAAATAATCCAGATCAGGCAGTCAATCACATGCTGCTTACAGATTGTGGGCTGGAAAATGCCTTATTTGTGAAATGAGTCTTACTAAAGTTCCTGTTCAGTATCTGTAGTAGAAGACTAGCTGTGTACAAATGTATGTAGTAAGTACAAATCACTTGCCAGATCTACTCTAAAGTTGGCCAGTGCGGTAAAGATAGCTAAATTAAGACAAGTTATAGTGCTTCAGCATCGTCTTTATTAAATTGATATTTCTTAGCCTCACATTATACTAAGTACTGGCTAAATCCTGGTTTGAATGTATTAACAATACATTTCCCATTCATTTTATAGGGAAGGTTAACTACACAGCTATATGTAATAACTCACTCTCATCATCATCCAGGACTATGATAAGGAGCTTAGGAGAGAGTGTGACCGGGCTATCAGTGGTAGTCAGGTTCACAAAAAACTCCTCTCTCACTTCATAGTTGTCATCATTTATGATGGTTAAATTGAAACAGTGCCTTGAGCTGTTAGGAGTAAACACAAAATGGTGAGGTGTTTCTTCATAGTCAATGTTTCCTACAAGTAAAAGTAAGGTGGAAAGTGTTAAGTCAATAATTTCAATGCTTGTGTTGTATCAGGTTGATAGTGTATTAGCTGGTCACAGAAGTTATCTGCCTGATGTCAAAATATTCATGACTGAAAGAACTGAAGTTAATTCAACTTGCCTTTTATCTTTAACATGTGTAGTATCAAGTGTTAGTTATTTCATGCACTGTATTTATACCAGTCAGGTCCATCTTACCATAAGCACTTCTATCTTGATAGACAATGTCTATATTTGCTGCATACTGAGAGGAATTGCTATCCATCACACTAGCACATAGAAGCTTGTTGCCAATTGCTTCAGGTACCAGCATCCTCCTACTTCCTTCCAATCCAATGGTCACAGCATTTGACAGAGGGAAACTAAATTCAACTAGGATGACTGATGCCAAAAGAAAACTGGAAAGCTTAGCCATGAAGTTGATACAGTCCTTAGCTTTAGAAAAGTTTAGTGAATTTCTGGAGATTGGACAGGAAGTACTGAGCACATCCTAAATTGCTTTTAATGAAAGTGAAGGTGTGAACAGGATGTACTAGGCTTGAGCAGGTAAGTGCAGCTGCTCCCTTTAGCTAACATGTACACATTTTTACACAATAACTATGTTTAGTAATTTTGGAACACACTTTGAATCGCATGTAATGTAAATATTCTGGTGTGAAACCCCACCAACTTCACACCAAACTGATATTTGAGTAATACAAAATATGAACAGGAGTTTGGGATTGTATACAAGCTTAAAAACAGAATGATCAATTAAATTTAATGGTTTGACTACCTAATATAATGGTGATGATTGTTCAGTAGCATGATAATGGGAATAAAGAATGGTATGTAATCGTCAGCTAATTCCGTTGTTTGTTTATTTTTACCTAAATACCCAATAAATTTTTCCTTTTCTTGAAGTTTTGCTTTTTAATTTTCCCAATAAAGCATCAATATTACTGTACCAATTTTTTCACCTCTATTTAGTTTTTATTATCATTGTCACTGCTCGGTCCTATAGACCCTGAACAAGGGAATGAGAAATATATAGCATGGACCCTTTATCAAACATTAATTATATTCATGTGCAGGCACAAATGACTGGTACTGTATTATCATCGTATTCCACCTTATAAATGTGTTGTACACCTGTGCGCTTATTAAGAGAGTTGACAATGACAATGATTGTGTATGAGTATTGAATTCTGGGATTTATACCCAGAACAGTCACACATCTCTTTTTGAAACTAATCTTGACTTTAATTATATTAGAAGTAACCCTGTAATTAAAATTACAATAATATGACATTCACACTTAATGAAAGTATAAGTTCACTCTGTTTAGGGTGTGAACTCACACTGAATTGGTGTGTACTTTATACCAAAATGATGAGGCATTCATATCGCACCATATTTTGGTGTGACTATTGTAGCAAGTTATTCACACTTTAATTTGGTGTAATCTACACACCTTTGGTTTACAGTGTGCATCTGTGTACAGTTTCATTTTAACACATTTTTGCACTACATGTATTCCAGTCAGGTCCATCTTACCATAAGCACCGCGATCTTGATAGACAATGTCTATATTGGCTGCATATTGAGAGGAACTGTTACCCATCACACTAGCACATAGAAGCTTGTTGCCAATTGCTTCAGGTACCAGCACTCTCATAACTCCTTCCAATCCAATGGTCACAGCAGATAACACAGGGAAACTAAATTCTACTAGGATGACTAATGTCAGAAGAAGACGTGTAAGTTGAGCCATGAAGATGGCTCATGCAGTCCTTAATATCTTGTGGATTCCAAAGATTTGATAGGAAGTGTCAACCACATCATAATTGTAAATTGAGAGTGTAGTTGTGAGTAGGATATAGGCTGAGGAACTTGGGTGGAATACTCTCTTGATACGTATCAAGCTTGCTGGTCATACAAATGCTGTAAAATGTCTGTTAAATTTATGGATGCAGATCTTGAGGTGGGCCTCTAAAACCAGTAATCACACCAATTATTATAAGTTATTAAAAAAACGACTTAGGACATTACTTATACTATAAAGAAAAGACTAAGACCTAGTATTGATTGTCATAGAAGATTCTAGAGCTTGTATAAGGATCTGACTGGAGAAAGTCAAGGCTCAAAATACAGGGTGGTAGACAAATGAATTGTTTCAATTCTATGGAGCAAATACTACAATTGTACTCCTTTGATATCATTGTTACATTTATGTTATATACTTTTTGGTCTATAGTAGTAGATATAGTTTCTATAAGATTATCAGGATAGCAAGTTCTAAGTTTTAATTAAGTGTACCTGGTAAAATTCTGGGAGCTGTTGTATGCAGGGTTTCAAACTTCAGTGGTTTGGAGCCTTACAATACAATCTATTAATGCACTGCAATGGCTTCTCCCTCCTGAAAGTACAGACACCATTAATTTAAGGGTTGCATAAGTACCAGCTGCAATCCTAACCCAGTTAAATTGCAGCTGCCACCCCGCTTCAATTCCTCCCCCCCCCTCACACCCGTGGTGGTGGTGGTACATGTCGTCAATCTAAGCAATAGTAGGCACATGCCTCGCTTATGGTATTTTCTAATTTTAGCACTGATTATAAAATTGCACAAGGACTAGCAAAGGGTCGTTTTTAGACCTAAATGGTTGTAAAAATTAAGGTGGCATGGGGAATACCAAAATGCAAATGAAGCTTAACTTTACTTCCATGTTGAAATCTGAAATCAATTTGTTGAGTAGAGTAGGTTTGGTGTGCCTAACCTGAACCATATATGGTAGGGGTCAACCTACAAGGGAAGGGACTTTATTGCCTCATGCTTAGTTAAGTCTGCAAGATTAAAGGGGAAAAAACAACTTCATCAATTGCTGAAGTATTCTGTATTGCAATATTCTAAAGCTGCCATACCCAACAATATTTAAATAACAAGGTAATTGGATATTTCTCTACTCAAGCTTATATATATCTAGATTAATCCACAAGCACATCATCCTACCGGCTATTAACTAGTAATAACTACTTCCTAAAACAGCAACAGTTTAAAGTAAACACTGTTACAACTTTCAACATGTCTCATATAGCTTATCATTGTAGAGCATTTCATTTTTTCAACTCGTGTGTCAGAGCACAATTTCATTTTAAACATATAGTATAAGTTCACTGTATTATGGGAAATATACCATGATTAATCCTTCTACCTGTTGTCTGGCACTTACAATTTCCACTAGAAGTGTGTTACATATTTAGTTTAGTTTCATTGTTGACACGAATGTTCCCCCCCCCCCCCCCCACCCGCACACACACACATACACTTCATCTCCCATTATGCTGTGGGTGCTTTATTTCACAGGTTTCTCACCTCACAAAGTGACTTATGCGTCTGACTATTATCAGGAACTGTACGACTTTGCCGTGAAGCTCATTTGTAGTGGCCGTGCTTATGTCTGTCACCAGAGAAACCTCCAAGAGTCAGCGCCAACTAGTTCGTGGAGGGACAGGCCAGCACAAGAATCCCTGCAGTTGTTTGAGGTTAAATATAATTTTGTTAATTAAAAGTAATTAATTTAATATTATTTTTTTTGTCTTTTGTGTGCAGGACATGAGAAAAGGCAAGTTTAAGGAAGGAGAAGCTACTCTCAGAATGAAGCTCACTCTTGAAGATGGCAAGGAAGACCCTGTGGCATATCGTATTAAAGACACGCCCCATCCTCGAACGGGTGATATGTGGTGTATCTACCCCATGTATGACTATGCTCACAGTATCTGCGACTCCTTAGAGAATATAACTCATTCTTTTTGCTCTAAAGAATTTATGGCCAAGTGAGCTTCAGTTTATTAATATATTAACTACTTTGTTTTTTTAATTTTTTCTTTCCTTCAGGAGAAGTTCATATTACTGGCTCTGCAATGCACTGAATATATATTGCCCAGTTCAGTGGGAGTTCAGCAGGCTCAATGTCGCCCATGCTCATCTTTCAAAGCGGCGGATATTGGCTCTAATTAAAGATGGCGTAATTAAGTATGCTTTATTGAAGATGAAGGTTGTTAGTTCTGTTAAGCAAACCATTACCTCTGTTAATTCCAATTTTAATGTGATGAGATATCAAGACTAAACATGAAGCAAAACATAATTATGTCTTTTTTAATTGGCTGGAATATGTATGGCATAAGAGTAGCTCTAATAGTTTTCATATTGTTAATTAACAACATTTGCTATAAACCTGGGTTTTTTTGTTTTGTTTTGTTTTGTTTTTTGTTTTTGTTTTTTGTTTTTTGTTTTGTTTTTTTGTTTTTTGCTGTAGTGAAGGCTAACAGTTATTTTGATAAACTATAAATTGTACAGAGGCACAGATTTGTGTTATGATCTTCTCATTTCTAGTGACACATACTGCAGAGGGTCTGGTATTGTTTCTTTTTACTGAAACCCCTTCCTCTCTTCTGCTATTTGTCTAGGAGGTCTGCATCTGTGAAAGATACTAATGTTGTTTGTGTCCGTAGGGACTGGGATGATCCTCGTCTACTTACTCTGAGTGCATTGCGCAGGAGAGGTGTTCCTCCTGAAGCTTTGAGGGACTATTGTGACCAGGTAAAAACTTGCACTGTCAGCACTTCAGTGTTGTCAGTGAAGATAATTTTTAACAAATTTATGTTTGTTGTTATTTTTTCAGTATGGAGTTCTACAAACAGAAGGTGAAGTGGACTTTTCTATGATCAATCATTATATTAGAAAGAGGCTAGAGGTTACAGCAAAGAGGTATATCATGCATGTGTACGTACAGTGATAGACAAGCTGACTGGCTACATGTACTATGACTCATGTATCGTTATGCATGCTGGAGGTTTATACTGCTATGATGACAGTACTATCCATTTTATGACAAAAATTTATAAGGTGTGTATTCACATACACTATTAAGGGAACCAGTTGAGTAACATGAAAAAAGTATGACATTTTTTATTTCATTTCTGTAAAGACATTTACATGATACTGATGAAACTCAATTTTAGACTGTCTTGGAGCTGCTATGGAGTTTAGAAGGAGTGAGTGGCTTTCAAAAAATAAAAAAATTAAAAAAAAGTGGGCATACAGACGCCAACAGTTAGCATTCCTGCAGTCATATTAAAAAAAAAAAATAGCAGTGCTCTTGTTTTGATTTTTTATTACAGGAAGTACTACATCAGAGCAATATATAAACAAAATTGAACTGTTTTTTTTTTAATGGAGAATTGCTGACAGAATACAGAGTGCTATATGGTGCTTTGGCGTAGCTATCTTCTAATATAAGTTCATGTCAGTGTGTACTTTGTAACATACTCTATGAGCTGCTACTTCTGATTTATCTTTCTCTATTGTATGCTATACATTTTCTGAAATATTATGAGCCATCTTGTGCTATACTAAGCTTGCTCATCAGTTTAGCTACCTACCTTGTATTAGTCACACTCAAAGGACTTTTACCAAGGGAAGAACAGTGATGTTGTTTGCCACAAAGTCATGGTTGAATTGTTTTTACTACAATAAGATAACGAATGGTAGGAATCGTATAAGATAATCAAAATGAAAGCAAACCATAAGCAGGTTCCCTATTTAATCTGTCAACATGTTTCTTCAATTGAGTTGTTATCAGGGTGTTATTCATCCTGTAATCCTTGACAACTGCTTCATCCTATTGTGTATAGTAGATAAAGTATTTATTTAATGGGTAAATTTAATCAAAAGCATACTGCATACAGCTGGCAAATGTTAGGGGGGGAGCTGACAAGTTAGGAGGGAGAGCTGGGCAGTTTTTGTTTTTGTTTTTTTTTGGGGGGGGGGGGGGGGGAGGGGGGGGGGGGGAAGAACACCTCCTACCCTGTCTAGATAGAATCCTGATGTTAAGGTGTTATTCAATTCTTTCTAGTGCAATTATGGTTTGAATCTCAAATTTGATAGTCATACATTTTATAATTAAATGTGGCTACATTTGAGATTACAGGAATTTGAAATTTTGATGAAAGAATGTAACTACAAGCTCAACTTGTTGGATGAAGTTTCTTTTTTACCTCATAGAAATATAATTCAAATTTTTTGCTGAAATTGTTTTGTGAAACATTAAACTTTCTAAGATTAACATTGTGATTAACATACAAAACTTTCTTCAATGAAATTTCATCTCTCAAACTATCAGTGTATAATTATTATAACCTAACACTTCTAAACTCATGCACTTTCTAAATTGGAAGCACAGTAAATGTTTAATTTAATAGGGTGACTTTTTTCCTCTGTAATTATTGTTTTACTTTCTCCTTTTTCATTATTTTGAAACTTTTAGCAATAGAAAACAGTTTCATTAGAGTTTTAAAAGCAAACTGTAACCAAATTGTAATGTATAATTTTTGTACCTACATTGAATAAGAGATAGGGCTGTTGCCCTATAGGGAGTCCATCTAGCTGTAATATAACTCTAACTTGGAACAGGGTGGTTTCAAAAGTCACAGATATAGTGTTGCAACTGTAAAATTATCCTATCATTAACATGTAAGTTAAATGTATTGAGTGTTCTATAGTGACACCTCGCTGAATCATAGACTTGGTTAATATGGTTCATAGTCTGGCAACAATTTATTTAAGTTTTGCATAGTACACCAAGCTTTACGGTTAAAGGATAAACTCTCTCTTAGACCAGAAATCATGTGTTATTTTAATTTTTGCACTTTCTATTCTGCTTTCTGCACAAAAGTATAGTTTGTTTTAAAATATCTGAGATGACAAATGGGTGATATAATAAATTTGGATGTTACTTTTACACTTTTTTTTTTAATGTTTTCCTAGAACAATGATTGTTGTGGATCCACTGAAAGTCATCATAAAGAACTATCCTTGGCCTCAGGTCTTTAATTAGATGACAAGAGTGTGATACTGCTAGTGATTATAGTTTTTACATGTATAGGGATATACTGTGGAGGTGCTGAACAACCAGAATGATCCTTCAGCTGGTACTAGGAGAGTTTCTTTGGGTCCAGTCATATATTTGGAAAGAAGTGATTTTAATGAAGTTAGTTGTTTGCTTTTCTTGTTTGTTTGTTTTGTTTGTGTATATATACACTTATTATATTGTAGCTCACTCCAATAATATTGTCTATTTATTATGTGTAGGATTGTCCAAAAGGATACAGAAGACTAACTCTGAAGCAACCTTTGGGATTGAAGTATGCTGGCATCAATATCAGCCTGGAACAAGTGATACGAGATCCCAATTCTGGCAAAGTGCAGGAACTCATAGTATCCTGTTGGCATCAGAAGCCTTCTGGCAACAGTGTCAAGGGAAGTCGCCCCAAGGCATATGCTCACTGGGTGTCTGATCCGATTCCGTGCACTATGAGGTTCTACAAGGAAACGTAAGTGTAGTCAATGAGCGATTGAAACAAGCCAGACGCTCACGCTCACTGGGTTAGCTGATTATATGAATGGCTGGTTTAGTTCATCAAATTCCAAATCTGTTGCAATTCATTATGCGGCATCAAACACTTTCGACTCACAATATTTTCTGCTTATTCTGAGATTTTTACTAGACTATTTGTTGCTACAGTGCAGAGTAAACGACTTTGTTGCTTACTTCTATTGGATAATGGAAATTTAGTGGAATAGGTAATTTTAGTAACAAAAATTTTTTGTTAGTTATCTAACTGAAGCTAAAACTCAATTCATGTTAGTTAAAAAAAAATATAACTAGAAAGTTTATAAATAAACCAAAACTAATTAGAGATGACAAATTATTGCGTAGTCTCTAAAGTTTTCCAGAAGTATAATTGAAATTAATAAAATGTTGATATTTGTAGCAAAGAAATCTTTATTAGTCACTATAATTTGTAGTATTACAATAGCCAAAACTAAAGCCACAACTAAAGTACAAATTGCCTCTTCCATACTTAAAAAAACAAGTCTATAATATTGGTTCACGCATTTTCCCAAAAAAATATATTTATTTTCAGTAGACAAACTAATAACTACAAAAATGTAGCATTTAAGCCCAAACAACCTCACAGGGTTAGCAACCCTACTGACACTCTCAAGTTGGTATGCTAAATATGAGACATGCTGACAGTTTGAATTCATTAAGATACTCACCCACTCACTCAGTCTGACAACTACCACTTGAAACTTAAAAAAGTGATGTCAAAATGTACTGACTACGTAGTGTACTCAACATAATTAGACAGTTGGGGTGGCAGCAAGTTTGCCTTCAGGATAATTCCTATTTTACAATCATCATGAGATTAAATATTTATCTTTGCCATGAGTATTTAGTAACTTGATTCACATGTTTTGGGATTAAGGATACAACACAGCTTTATACCAATGTATTATGATGTATAATTAGCTTAGTGATGAGGTAGATATTTTCATATCTTTTGTAGTCACCGTTAGCTTTCCACCTTTGATATACCTGTTCACATTTTTTTTTATTCTAAATTTTTTTATAATTTTTTTTTAGAAATTTAATGGAAGGAAAAGGTGAATCTTTAGTGGAAGTCGACTCTTGTTTAGCAGAACAGTCTGTAGAAGAATTTTCACTTGGAGAGACTTTCCAAGCTGAGCGTATTGGTTACTTCTGCAAGGACCAAGACAGCTCCTCCAATAAGGTATAGTAGTTTGTTTCAGTGTTATTATTGTGAACTTTAGTTGTTTTTTTGTGTGTGTATTATTCACACAATAACATCTTACAACTATACTGATACTGTTATGTAACCAATTATGCCCATATTTTGCCCCAATGGTGTAACTTATGAACAAAAATGCTAACATCTAATAGCATCCAAATGTTGGAGCAACTATTCATTAAGCCCAACTTATGTAGCAATGCAATGATGTGCTGCTATTCAAAACACTATCCCTAAATACCCAGCACTAAAAAAAAACAACAGTCAAACAATTTACCGTTATAATTTTTATGTATTCACGTGATTTTTGAAACATTAGTGTACTATTGAAAGCTAAACTGCAAGATAATAACATGGTAAGGGTGGAGTAAATGCGAGCTCCTTAGGGAACAATGTAGCAAGCAAGGTCAATGGAAAATCTATGAGTGGTTGACAATTGATGTGCTTATCATTTTAGAAGTTATTATACATACATTTGTGATAGACCATTCATGGAGCCACCTACAACACACACGTACCATATGAATAGCAAATATTAGGGTTTTGATTTTCTCTCCTGTTAAGCTCTGTTCCTCTCTTTGGATTGCCACTATATTTTCACTGTACTTTCTTTTTCCTGCTGAATCCACATACTCTTTGCCTTTTTTGTGTTGAATCCTCGTATTTTCTATTGCTTCTTACCCCCTTTTTTTACTTTGCTTACTCATTATACGTTCTTGATTTGCTCTTGCTCCCTGATGACTTCTCTCCTTTAATTAATTTCTCATCCCTGTTTTTTGTTGTTGTTGTTTTTCCCACTCTTCCTATTCTTCCTATTCATCATTGTTAAGGTAATGGCATAATTAAGGTATTGGCAGGATATTTGTCCTTATAGCTTCAATTTTGTTGACTTACCAGAATTCTTCAAATTTGTGACTTAATTAGTATTAATAAATACAGGTTATCATTCCATTGATGCATTTTCTTTCTTGTGTGCAGTTAATTTTGAATAGAACCATCAGTCTTCCTTCAAAAACTGAGTGGGAGGTTTTCTGTGCTAATAAAACAGATAAGCCAAACTAAGGAAATGGAATCTTCTCTAATAATCATTATTTATTCATTATTGTTTATAATGTTATACCTAATGAAATGTATCACTTGATTGTTGTAAATATTGTTGTGGGAGTTCATTTGCTGACAACTACATGAAATGGAATAAGGTTACATGTATATTATATATTATTATTTTATATATTATAATATATGTATACATATAAGCTCTGTATCTATTTCAGCACAATGAATTGAGACATAACTAATTAGTTCTTTTCACATTTATCCAAGACATAAACTTCTGATAATAGATGTCACAGAAGGAAAGAGGAGCATTATAATAACTTGATGCAAATCTAGGAAGGCCAGAAACAGAGGGACTTGACAGACATGCTAACAGTGGACTCTGAATATAGAACACTTTAGGACATTTTTTTAAAGTCCTTTACTTGGTTGTTATGGGTTCAATTCAAGAAGAGGCCAGTTGGTAAGGTGATAGGCACTTGGATGGTGGAAAGCTATCATTGGTATTCACAATTTCATCTAACAAAATGAAGTACTCACCTCAGAGAGTACAATGAATAGAATAATCAACTGGCTGCTTGATTTCTGTGTGGATTGGGCTAGTCCTGCTTGCTGAACCACTGGCACCAAATTTGTAAGGTCCAGTCTGCTCTTTCATCTAATAGGACCAGTAGACAGACGGAGACTTGTGATGGGCATCTGCTGGCCACCGGTCCTTGAACAAAAAGGGAGACACAGAGTTCCTAGGTAAGTCATCTTGACCCTTGATTCAGTGTATGTTGAGACAAAGGCACACTGCCACTGGACCTCTACAAATACCAGGCAGCGTAACAGGTGCACCTTGATATCATGTCAGCAATAAACTGCCTGGTTGTCAGAGTGCTGGCAGTCACATCAAGAACTCCCCCCCCACCTCTCAAGCCAGGATCATTGGTATCAGCTTCTTTGATAGTGAGTGTACATGAGAATCCCACGCCACCCATACACTACCATGCCATGCACCACATCCCCAAGACCCAGAAGCATCGGTGAATACATGCACCTGTGGGAGAGTCCGCGGAGTGGTGAAGAAATGATACCCTGTTCCACTGAACTAAGAAGTCCGGCCACCAAGCCAGGTCTGCTCTGAAACCCTGGCTTAGCCTAATTGGTGGACTGTGGGCAGCAGATCAATCATCCTGTGCAGAAATAATCAGCCACCCTAACCACCTTGCATGCATGGTTCAGGAAGTCTATGAGAGATTCTAGCTCCTTGCAGGTGCAACCCTTGTGATCACTCCATTCATCCAGCAGGCTCATAAGACGATGCAATTTATTGTAAGGCAACTTCAATTCCCCAACAACTTTGTCAATCCCTATGCTCCAAAGAAGTCACCTCTATAGCAGGTCTTTCTGTTTTATAGCCGCTGATGGGTACTCCCAATCTCAAACACTCAAACTAGAGGATGCTCAGCTGGGACCTGCAATGGTGGGATTGAGGTTAAGCGACAATTGTGTCTAAGTAGCAAAATAGGTGCATCACTCCTGACCTAGCTAGATGCCAATGCAGGTGAGCTGATCGCAGCCTGAATGGCAACATGGGTTCAACATAATATTATGCCCTCCCATTGCATTCCTTGTAGGATTCTGTCCTGATGGTGTACGGGCACTAGACAGTAGGTTGTCTATGTCTACCTTTGCCAGTAGAGCACCAGAGCCAACCAGCGCTATCTGTGAGGCCACATCATCTACCATGGTATACACCAATGAGCCCTGACATAGGCCCCAGCAGATTTATCGAGCATGGACCCTATCTGAATGACAAGACAACATTTTTCTCCCATGCTGCTAGCTTCAGGTGTGGAGACTGGTATGAGTTCCTGGCAGTGGTGCTCCAATGAGGGCCTACTGAAGTCGAGGTAGATCAACTCAGGCGTGTGTCTGTATACAGAGTGGACACACTTGCAATTGGACGGGTGGTGCGAACAAAGTATTTTTATAGGTGGCCATCACCATACTAATGGTGAAAGCTAAAGCCTGTCCAAGCCGAGTGCCTCCCAACCACCTACTGGGGACGCTCCCCCCTCATGAGTACCCTGCGATTGAGTATTGTAAATCTAGACTGCACTAGACTTGGACTGGCTCACTATTCCCCCCCCCCCTCCTCCCCCCAATCTCTTGTGTTGTAACCCTAACCATACTTATCACATTCCCGCATCACCAACAATATTTGGCATTCATCATGAGACCATACAACATAAGTAGGTAGCATACAATGACCGAAATTGGGTGCATAATAGTAATCTGATCAGAAACATCCGACAAAAGGGTGAGCAGCTCCTGTGCCCTGAAGCGAGTGAAGGGTGTCGACATGAACAGGCTGTGGCAGAGTGTGCATCCTGACAAAGCAAGCTAGTACCTGCAGTTTGACTTACGGCACCTGTCATCATCATTGGCATATATCTGGGGTGCCTGGCCCCCACCACCAGCAGAGCTTGCCATACTGCTTCATTCCATGCTAAGGTTCTGGGACACACTGCCGCCGAATAGTCTTCTTGCAAACAAAGTGAGCACCTTGGAATTGTTCTGGCATGCCCCATGATGGCCTCATTGTACAGACGCAAGTTTGGCATAGACCTGGTCTTTCTTCGTCAGCGCTTCTCTGCGAAATTGGCAGTCATGCATCCTCGTTATTCCTCTGTACCCAAATTATGGATGCCTGGTATGTAAACAATTCAGGAGCTTTTTTGGTGAACCATGATGCCAGTGCTGCCATAAGTGATAATCTTACGAGCCATTGTGAGATTGTTGTGATAAGAGCTAGTGAGCTGATCTCCTAGAAATAGCCAGCCGCTTGGATGTCTGCGTCAGCTGTAATCTCCGCCCCAAATTCCAAGTTGAGAATTTTCTTAACTATCTTCATCAGGATGACCACAGCTAAGTTGGTGCTGCCAATTGTGCCTGTTCCGTGTTTGACAGTACTGTACCACTACCTTGGTAGCTGATGGCTGATGTGGAATGATATGCCTACAGTAAGCCAGGGTACCGGACTGACTATAGACCGGGTCATGAGAGAAGGACCCACATGGAGCGCTGGAGTAGGTACCCGACTGACTATAGACCAGGACCCATATGGAGCGCTGGAGTAAGCCAGGGTATCTGACTGACAATAGACTGAAGCAAGACTCACATGGAGTACTTGGCTGAACCATCGATCAAGTTAGTTGAGCCACCCAGCCAATGTTAGTTGCCTCTCTTCCCCCCAATGGAGCAAGTGTCCAAGGTAATGTAGCACGTCCTTACACGGGAAGCTGACAACCAAAGGCCTAAACCCCAGCAACTATTCTCCTTACCAGCCAATGACCCTACCCAGTATGTGCATGTTAAAAATTTATAAGTTGATTTATACTTACTCCAGTTGTGATTCATAGCAATGAAACCTCTACGATAAATTACATGTAAATTTACTCACAATAAAGACAAAATATCAACATAGAACTTATTGAAACTGCAACAGTTAATTTCGTATAAGTCATCCTCTTGATTTGTTGCTATTATTTCTGTCTATCTTCACCATCATCTCTTCTCCTCCAATCGTCTCCACCACCTCTTCTATTATCATCCCCACCACCTCTCCTCCAGCCATCATCTCCACCGCCTCTTCTATCATCATCCCCACCTCTCCTCCAGCCATCATCTCCACCACCTCTCCTTCTATCATCATCCCCACCTCTCCTCCAGCCATCATCTCCACCACCTCTCCTTCTATCATCATCCCCACCTCTCCTCCAACCATCATCCCCGCCACCTCTCCTGTCATCCCCACCTCTCCTCCAACCATCATCCCCGCCACCTCTCCTGTCATCTCCACCTCTCCTCCAACCATCATCCCCGCCACCTCTCCTGTCATCCCCACCTCTCCTCCAACCATCATCGCCACCACCTCTTCTTCTATCACCATCCCCACCTCTTCTCCAGCCATCATCTCCACCTCTTCTTCTATCATCACCACCTCTCCTCCATCCATCATCGCCACCACCTCTCCTGTCATCTCCACCTCTTCTCCAGCCTTCATCACCTCCACCTCTCCTGTCATCTCCGCCTCTTCTCCAGCCTTCATCACCTCCACCTCTCCTGTCATCTCCGCCTCTTCTCCACCCATCATCGCCGCCACCTCTCCTGTCATCTCCACCTCTTCTCCAGCCATCGTCTCCACCAGCTCTCCTATCATCCCCGCCCCTTCTCCACCCATCATCTCTGCCGCCTCTCCGATCGCCACCAGCTCTCTTCCACCCATCATCTCCGCCGCCCCTGCTATCATCTTCACCTTCTCTCCTCCATCCATCACCTCCGTCTCTTCTTCTTTCATCTCCCCTCCACCTGTCATCTTCTCCACCATCTCTTCTCCTATCGTCACCTCCATCTCTTCTCCACCTGCCTTCATCTTCACCTCTCCTCCACTTGTCATCACCTCCGGTTCTAGCCCTCCACGATCCACCACCTCCACGGTAATCTCTGCTGTCTCCATCATCTCTTCTCCACTTGTCTTCATTGCTTCTCCATGACCCTCCACCAACATGATCCCTGTTATCTTCCTCATTCCTCCATCGTTCATCTCCTCCTCCTTGACGACTTCTACTGTCTTCCTCTTCCCTTCGACGTCTTTCTTCTTCTTCTTCTTCTCTCTTGCGGTGTTCCTCCTCTTCTGCTCTCTTCTTCTCTTCCTCTTCTCTTTTACGCCTTTCCTCTTCCTCTCTTCTCCTTTCCTCTTCCTCTCTCTTTTGTTGAGCTAAATAATTAGAGAAGTGCTAAAAAACAAACAAAACAATAACTTGAATGGTACCTAGTCGAGCAGCCTCTTCTTTCTTTGCCGCAGCATCTTCAGCCTTCCTTCTTTGAATCCTCTCTTTCCTCCTCTTGGCTAAACCTTCAGCTCTGGCCTCATCCAATCTCTTTTGGAACTCTGCTAAAGCCTCCTAAAAATATAAAACCATTTACAGTAAATAAATGCAATTTTTGTCCATTATTGATTGATATAAATAACACATTATCTTGCCCTTAAAAAACACACACACACCATTTTCACACCAGAAAGTTAACAAACAAGTCAACACCAGTTTTACTATTATGCTGGCTATCTCAAAACAAAAACAAATGAACAAAAAACCCGGACCAGACCCTTCCTCCTCAATTCTGTTTATAAAAGTTACCTCATGTTTCTTCCTCCTCCTTTCCTGCATCACCTTCTGGAACCTCTCTGCATCACACCTCATAACCTTAAGACGTTTACTAGCTTCCTCCGCTTCTTTACGTTCCTTCTTAGCCTTGGAAACCTTGAAACAAGAACAGCAAATACAGTAATAGCAACATCTCTTCAATCATTAGACTTATAGTATCTTAGTATTCTGTTAAGGGTGGCCGCACACCGCCTACGCACGATTACTACTATTGTATACTTACAGGGGCTTCTCCACTACAACACAAGGACAAAGTACCTGCCAAAGGTGCCGCTCACTAATTTTAGAGCGAATCTGGAAGAAATATCGGGGCCTGGTTATAAAACTTTGTAGCACTTTTTTTTTGGAGCGGTGCGGTAAGTTGGAGCTCCGCAATTTGGTGCACTACTAGCCGAGCCGATACTCGACTGCAAGACAACAAGCTCGTTTCCATTTCAATATTACTTATGATTTATTCACAATTTTTTCTATTTATAAGATAATGAAAAATTCTCGTTGTGGTGCAGTTCATTTTTTTAAAGGTTTACCTGTGTGTAATTTTTTTGTCGTTCTCATTATTAGATTCCAAGAAACTGATACAAAATTTGGAACTTTAATTCCACTCGCAATGCTTAAGAAATAGCCCCGCCCCCATGTCTCGTACGCGAGCAATTTTTTCCCCCAATTGGCTTGTATTGGTTCTAAAAAGAGCCCGCCTGTGTCAAGAGTAAACAAACATCAATATAACAATAACAAGAGTCAGAAGAGAGAGCAGTTTCTTGGAGATAGTCCGAGGTGAAGCTGCACAGCTTGGGAAGTCTTCGGTCCTCAGAAATCGAGCCTGCTGGATCCATCCGCTTGAGTTCAGGTGCGCAGAGCCTAGAGAACGGCTACAGGAGGAGAGGCAGCCTGGTGCACCTTGCCACGTGAGTTCACATGACGTGCTGTAAACAGTTATGAGACAACAAGAAGCTAAACTAACTAAAACACCACAAATTCGCAAAGTATACTTCTGCGCAATTGTTTCTTCTCGCGTATTAACGAATGGTGGGGTATTGGCGGGGAATAAATTAATGTCCGGATCTACAGGCGGTGCGCGTTGCTATGTACAGCCACTCTTAAGAGATAATACATAACACTCACCCTTTCTTCTTCCTGATCCTCATGAAATTTCCTATCGTTCTCACGCTGACTTTCGTAAAATCTCTCCAACAATGGGATTTCCTCAAGTCTCTTTGCACGTTCAAAGTAATCCACCTATTCAAAAATATAAATTAAATAAAAACCAAGTACAACATACACAATAAAGCAAATTAGACAAAGCACCTTCTTTTCCTGCGTCTTCAACTTGATCTCCTTGTCACGCTTCTCCTTTTCAATTTGCTTCAACTGTTTGGAAAATATCACTTCTGCATCCATATTCTTGAGATCCTGAGATTTCATACAATCAAAAGATAAAATCCTGAATTCTAAATCAAGCCGTCACCATACCTCATTTGTGATATCAGCAAACGCTCTCTTTCCCACAGCAGTATTCTTCAAAGCATCAACCTTCTCTTGCTTGATTTTGAGCTGCATCTCCTCCAGCTCTTGGCGCCTCCTTTGGTTCGCTCTTTCTTTGGCCTCACGTTCCAAACGGTTTCTCTCTTCTTGTCTCTCCTTTTGCTCCTTCATGCGTCGCTGATCTTCCAACTTCTTCTCCTGCTCGTCAAATACATGCAACAGAGTACTTGATTAAATCATACACATATTATAAGCATGTTTACAATAGTCTAAAACTATACTGTCGTTCCATGTACATGAAAATGTATCTGATTACATATAACTTGTGAAATTCATTAACCAGTTCTCTACAATTTTACCTTCTCCTTGTTCTTGCTCTCTATGAACTCTTTCCTGGCCTCAATATCCTGGCCCCTCTGTATCACCCTGCGGTGGTCTCCTCTGCAGTGAACCTGATAGTCCTGATAGGTCCTTTTGGTGGCATCAAGCTGTTCCTTATGTATTTCTGGGGCAGATATGATGCGCACGGCTTGCTGGAGGGCATTTGACATAGTTGTCAATTGATAGCACAACACTTCTGAAGGCATGCTCTACAAACCACAATGATAACAACCATGATAAACTAAGTTAACAAATAAAACTTTCATTAGTCTAATTGTTACTAACATACTTGTACATGTGGACCTTCTGGTGCATCTGCTTTTAAAGATAAGTTCAAATCAGTGCCAAAACAGAGGGACTGTGTCCGATGGTCAATACGGACCTACGCATAAAGAGAAAAACCAATAAACAAATACTGTAGTAAGTCAGATGCCTCACCTGAATGTTGTTTGAACAGGCCGTCTCTACCACCACTCTCTCCAGCTCAGTCGTCGTGGTCAGTGGAGCCAATTCTACCAGCCGGCTCAGCTGAATGCTCTCGTAGACTTGAGACACCTTCACAACACGATACCAATGAAAACCACTGACACAAACCCCTAGCACTAAACAATAGTGCACTCTCCTGTTACTCCAATAAAGAACCACAACAAGGCTCAATACTGAACTAAGATTAATAACACAAAGATAGTAGTCGTGTGCCATCACCATATAAAGTGCACACCCAAAAAAAAATTGCTTTTTTTTTTAAAAA